>Ga0315282_10004009_pt1 | contig 25996 bp, 19 predicted proteins | sample YL17G07_20_MG_FD_203693 | JGI IMG/M metagenome (GOLD analysis project Ga0315282, IMG submission 203693) | Sediment microbial communities from Yellowstone Lake, YNP, Wyoming, USA - YL17G07_20 | ecosystem: Environmental > Aquatic > Freshwater > Lake > Sediment | place: USA: Wyoming | collected... | reverse complement strand
AGATCCTGGACCAGCCTGCAACCCAAGAACTCGATGAGGTGGTCGAGTACGTAAACAGGTTCCATCATGACACCAATCGAGCCTGGGAGACTAAGGCCATCAACGATGCCGAGCTGCGCAGCTTCGTAGGCAGAGCACTGAGGTTCGCTCGGCGATGAGCGCATGAGCCAAGTCTTCACCGAATCCATCGTCGAACAAGCCGCGCTCGCCTGGCTTGAGAGTGTTGGCTGGTCGGTGAAGATCGGCCCCGACATCGCGCCGGACATGCCCGGAGGCGAGCGCGACGACTACGGCCAGGTGGTGCTCCCGCAGCGGCTGCACGATGCGCTCGCGCGGCTCAATCCGGCGCTGCCTGCCGAAGCGCTGGAGGATGCCTTCCGCAAGTTGACTCGACCCGAGGGTGCAGACTTGGTGGCGCGCAACCGCGTGGTGCATCGCCTGCTGGTGGACGGGGTAACGGTCGAGTACCGCGCGGCCAACGGCGACATCCGCGGCGCACAGGCGCGTGTGCTCGACTTCGACGACCTCGACGCCAACGACTGGCTGGCAGTCAACCAGTTCAGTGTGGCGGAGAACAGGCACACTCGCCGCCCGGACGTTGTGCTCTTCGTCAACGGCCTGCCGCTCGCCGTCATCGAACTGAAGAACGCCGCTGATGAGAACGCCACGATCTGGTCGGCGTTTCAGCAGCTCCAGACCTACAAGATCGAAGTCCTCTCGCTCTTCTCCACCAACGAACTGCTCGTGATCTCCGACGGGATGGAGGCGCGTGTCGGCACGCTCACCGGCGGCCGCGAATGGTTCAAGCCGTGGCGCACCATTGGGGGCGACCGCCTGGCTGATGCCGGCCTGCCGGAGCTCCAGGTGGTGATCGAGGGCGTCTTCGCGCCGCAACGCTTCCTCGACCTGGTGCGTGACTTCGTCGTCTTCGAGGACGATGGCGGTGGGCGTGTCGTCAAGAAGGTGGCCGGCTATCACCAGTTCCACGCCGTGCAGGTAGCGGTGACCGAGACGCTCCGGGCGGCCGAGCTGCGCCGTGCCGCTGATCGGGTGGCGGAGGAGCGGGGTCGCTACGACGCCGGGCGTAGGCCTGGCGGCAAGCCGGGCGACCGGCGTGTCGGTGTGGTGTGGCACACGCAGGGCTCGGGCAAGAGCCTGACCATGGCCTTCTACGCCGGGCGCATCATCCGCGAGCCCGCGATGGAGAACCCGACCATCGTCGTGCTGACCGACCGCAATGACCTCGACGATCAGCTCTTCGGCACCTTCTCCCGCTGCAAGGACCTCTTGCGCCAGCCGCCGGTCCGGGCGGAGAGCCGCCTGCACCTGCGCGAGCTGCTCTCGGTGGCGGCGGGCGGCGTGGTGTTCACCACCATCCACAAGTTCTTCCCGGAGGAGAAGGGCGACCGGTACCCGACGCTCTCGGAGCGGCGCAACATCGTAGTGATCGCAGACGAGGCACACCGCAGCCAGTACGACTTCATCGACGGCTTCGCACGCCACATGCGCGACGCGCTGCCAAGCGCTTCGTTCATCGGCTTCACCGGAACGCCCATCGAGCTGCAGGACGCGAACACGCGCGCCGTGTTCGGCGACTACATCAGCGTCTACGACATCCAGCGCGCGGTTGAGGACGGCGCCACGGTGCCGATCTACTACGAGGGCCGCCTGGCCAGCCTCGGGCTCGATGAGGCCGAGCGGCCGAAGATTGACCCGGACTTCGAGGAAGCCACGGAGGGCGAGGAGGTCGACCGCAAGGAGAAGCTCAAGACCAAGTGGGCCCAGCTCGAGGCCGTCGTCGGCGCCGAGAAGCGTCTGCGGCTCGTCGCCCAAGACATCGTCGAGCACTTCGAGCGGCGGTTGGACGCCATGGACGGCAAGGCCATGGTGGTGTGCATGAGCCGGCGGATCTGCGTAGATGTCTACCGCGAGCTTGTGAAGCTGCGGCCGCAGTGGCACAGCGACGACGATAGCGACGGTGCGATCAAGGTCGTGATGACCGGCTCCGCCTCCGATCCGACCGACTGGCAGCTGCATATCCGCAACAAGCCGCGGCGCGAGGCGCTGGCCAACCGGTTCCGGGACGCGGCCGATCCGCTTCGGATGGTGCTCGTCCGCGACATGTGGCTGACCGGCTTCGACGCGCCGAGCCTGCATACCATGTACGTGGACAAGCCGATGCGGGGTCACGGGCTCATGCAGGCCATCGCTCGCGTGAACCGAGTCTTTCGCGACAAGCCGGGAGGGCTCGTGGTCGACTACCTGGGACTTGCCCACGAACTGAAGGCGGCGCTCGCAACCTACACCGAGAGCGGTGGCACCGGACGCACGGCGGTCGATCAGGACGAGGCAGTCGCCTTGATGCAGGAGAAGCACGAGGTCTGCTGCGGCCTGTTCCATGGCTTCAACTGGTCTCGGTGGACGACCGGCAGGCCGCAGGAGCGGCTGGGGCTATTGCCCGCGGCGCAGGAGCACGTTCTCCGCCAGGAGAACGGCAAGGACCGCTGCGTGCGCGCCGTGCGGGAGCTGTCGCAGGCCTTCGCACTGGCCGTGCCGCACGCGAAGGCGCTGCGGATCAGGGACGACGTGGCGTTTTTCCAGGCTGTCCAAGTGGTGCTCGCCAAGCGCGCGCCCGGCGACGCGCGGCCCGAGGAGGATCTCGACCACGCGGTCCGGCAGATCATCTCGCGCGCCGTGGCGCCGGAGGGCGTGGTCGACATTTTCGCGGCGGCTGGACTCGCGAAACCCGATATCTCGATCCTCTCCGATGAGTTCCTCGCGGAGGTGCGCGGGATGCCGCACCGCAACCTCGCGGTGGAGCTGTTGCAGAAGCTGCTCAAGGGCGAGCTCAGCACGCGCCGGCGGAAGAACATCGTGCAGGCCCGCTCGTTCGCGGAGATGCTCGAACGGACGATCCGCCGCTATCAGAACCGCGCCATCGAGGCCACGCAGGTGATCGAAGAGCTGATCGCACTGGCGAAGGAGATGCGCGAGGCAGACGCGCGGGGAGAGGCGCTGGGGCTCTCGGAGGACGAGCTGGCCTTCTACGACGCGCTCGAGACGAACGACAGCGCCGTGAAGGTGCTGGGACACGAGACGCTGCGCGCCATCGCCCGCGAGCTGGTCGCGACGGTTCGAAGTAATGTCACAATCGACTGGACCCTGCGCGAGAACGTTCGTGCGCAGCTTCGTGTGCTCGTCAAACGTATCCTGCGCAGGCACGGGTACCCGCCCGACAAACAGGAGAAGGCGACGCAGACGGTGTTGGAGCAGGCCGCGCTGCTTTCAGGCGAGTGGGCGGTGGCGTGACGGGTACCACAGACCTGGGCGCTGGCCGGAGGGGTTGGGGCGCTCTGGGATCACGGGCCGACGCGAAAGTGGAGCGGGCCAACTGTATGGCCACACCGAACAATTGTGTGGTATAAGCATACAAGATGGACACGCTCGCGACGCTTCTCTCCTCGCGCGTCCGGGCGGAGATCTTCCGCCTGCTCTTCGGGCTCGCCGGCTCCGAACTCCACCTGCGCGAGATCGAGCGCCGCTCCGGCCTGACGGTCGGCACAGTCCGCCAGGATGTCCGCAAGCTCGTAGCCCTCGGCCTCCTCACCCGCCGTCGCGCCGGCAACCGGACCTACTATGCGGCCAATCCAAACCATCCGCTCTTCTCGGAAATCCGCGGCCTCGTCGTGAAGACCTCGGGGCTCGTCGAGGTCCTTGCCGCGAGGTTGGGCACCAAAGGCGTCCGCACCGCCTTTGTGTTTGGCTCGGTGGCCGTGGGCACGGAAGGCGCCGCCAGCGATGTGGATCTCTTCGTTGTCGGCACAGTCACCCTGCGAGAACTCTCGGCGCGCCTCATAGGGGTGGCGGACGCGGTCGGGCGCGAGATCAACCCGTTCGTGCTCACGCCGCAGGAGTTCAGGCGCCGGGTCCGCGATCAGGAGCACTTCGTGACCAGAGTTCTCGGATCGCCGAAACTTTTCGTGGCGGGATCGGAAGATGACCTTGCAGCAATGGGCTGAGCAAGGCTGGCTCAGGCCTCACCGTGCCGACGCCCGGGAAGTTCGCAGCCTCCTGGCCATCGTCGAACGAGACCTCAACGATGCCAGTGGTCCCATCTCACCGGATTGGCGCTTCGGCATCGCCTACAACGCCGCGCTCAAGCTCTGCACCGTGCTCCTGCACGCGTCAGGCTATAAGGCGCAGAAGAATCTCCAGCACTACCGGACGATACAGGCGCTACCTCTTATCCTCGGCCCCGATCGACAGGCGGATGCCGAGTACCTCGACGCCTGCCGCAGGAAACGGAACACGGTGGAATACGATGCGGTTGGCGGCGCCACCGAACGCGACGTCGAGGAACTGACGGCCTTCGTGCGCCATCTTCGGAAGACCGTCGAGGCCTGGCTCCGCGCCCGCCATCCTGGACTGATGGCCCGGTGACACGAACCACTCACGTCTCAGTTCACCGAATCCCTAGTCGAATCCGCTGCCCTCGCCTGGCTTGAAGGCATCGGCTGGTCGGTCAAGAACGGCCCGGAGATCGCCCCGGGCAAGCTGGCCGCCGAGCGCGGCGACTACGGCCAAGTAATCAAATCAGGACTGGGGTGGCCGGTTGACCCAGAGGGTAGCGGGCTCGCGGGTGGCGCCGGCCGCCGGATTCTACGTCCTCTGCACTGAACTCTACCGCGTGATGCCCGCCTTCTTGAGATCCGCCTCGCGCTTGGCCCTGAACTCGGTGCCGGGCTTCCACTGGGGATACCGGGTGGCGTCAGCTACCAGGTAGCCCACCTCCTCCAGCAGCTGCAGGTCCTCGGCCGCACCGCTCAGGTCCCAGTCGGGTTTGATCACGTCCGACGGCTTGTGGTAGTCGTGCAGCGTGAACTCGTCGCGCATCTTGCGACCCCAACCCGCGGGCTTCCCGATGTAGTCGATCCCGCTCCCCGGGTCCAGCGCCGGCACCCCCTGCTTGGCGAACGAGAAGTGATCCGACCGGTAGTAGAACCCCTTCTCCGGCTCCGCATCCGGCCTGAGGACCCTTCTCTGCCCGGCCGCCACCTTGCGCGCGTAGTCGTCGAGATCTGAGTTGCCCAGCCCGACGATGGTCACGTCCTTCGTCCTGCCCAGCACGTTCATGGCGTCCATGTTGATGTCGGCGAGCGTCCGGGTCAGCGGGTAGATGGGGTGCGTCGCGTAGTACTCGGAGCCGAGCAGACCCTGTTCCTCCCCGGTCACCGAAAGGAACAGGATCGATCGCTTCGGCGGCGGCGTGACCTTCGTGAACCCGCGCGCGATCTCGATCAGCCCCGCGACGCCCGACGCGTTGTCCACCGCGCCGTGGTAGATCCGGTCGCCGCCAACCGGCTGCCCGATGCCGAAGTGGTCCCAGTGCGCCGTGTAGATGACGTACTCGTCCTTCAGCTTCGGATCGCCTCCCTCGAGCTTCGCCACCACGTTGCGTGAATCCACGTGCCGGATCTTGTTGTTGATGGCGATCGAGGCGGTGATGCCGAGCGGCACCGCGTGGAAGTCGCGCCTGACCGCCTCCTTCTTCAGCGCGTCGAAGTCCTTGCCCGCCATTGCGAACAGCTTCCTCGCCTGATCGAGCGTGATCCATCCCTCGACCGACGCCTTGCTCACGTTCTTGTCGGGCGTCACCAGGTCGAACCGCTCGCCGCCGAACCCCTGCACGACGGACCACGGATAGCCGGCCGGCCCGGTCTCGTGCACGATCAGGATGCCCGAGGCGCCCTTCTCCGCGCCCTCGTCGTACTTGTAGGTCCAGCGCCCGTAGTAGGTCATCGCGTCGCCGCCGAACATCTTCGGGTCGAGCTTCTTGGGATCACTCGGATCCGGCACTGGCGGATCGTTGACCAGCACGACCATCGTCTTGCCGTGGAGGTCCACCCCCTTGTAGTCGTCCCACGTGAACTCGGGCGCGACGACGCCGTAGCCGACGAACACCAGCTCGGAGGTGTCGAGGGCGGCCGACGGCGCCTCGTGCCGCGTCCACGCCACGAAGTCCTGGAGGTACTTGAGCTGGTCTTCCTGGCTGCCCTTCTTGAAGGTGAGCGTCATGTCCGCGCTCGGCGTGAGCCCGACCATCGGCACCTTCTGGATGTAGGTGCCGTCGCGGTTGCCCGGTCTCAGCCCGAGCTTCTTGAACTGGTCCTCGATGTAGGCGACCGAGAGCTCCTCGCCCTTGGTCCCCGGCGCCCGCCCCTCGAACCGATCGGAGGACAGCACCTTGATGTGGTCGAGCAGCGCCGTCTGGTCGACAGCCGGGAAGGTGATCGACCGGACTGCCGGGGCGGCCGCGACTGCCGTGACCGATCGGACGGCGAGCGCACCGGAGAAAACCAGCACTACGAGCCACGAGACGACGATCGAAGAACGCTTCATCGGAGACTCCAGGTTGTCTGTCATCCACAGATTACACAAACTGCATGGATTGGCGTTTCGTCCAGTGCTGGACCCGAACCGACAACAGCGGGTAGCGCCGGCGGAGCGCGATGACCTCTCCCGCGTAGTCCGCTTTTGGAATCTTCCCGCCGAGCAGGCGCTCCCGCAGGCGGCGAATCTCGTACCGATAGAGGTCGCTGAGGAACTCGCGCACGCGCTCGGGCGGCGTGTCGGCCGTCGGCCCGACGCCGTGCCACAGCAGCTCCTCGATCACCTCGTCGCGATACTCGTACGACACCTGACCATTATTGCCACAGAGACACGGAGACACAGAGGATCCGTTCGACGGGCTACCGAGACACGGAGAAGAACCAGAGAGCGGAGGAGCGCTTCTCCGTGTCTCCGTGCCTCGGGCGCCATGCCGTTACTGGCGTCCCGGAAGAAACCGCCCGAGCGCGGTCCGGGCCTGCGGCAGGCCGAACGCGAGCGTCAGGCCGAGGAAGACCAGGCCATACGGGACCAGGACGATCGCGCCGACCAGCAGGGGCGGGCGCGGGCCGAGCGCGAGCTTGATCGCCCAGCCGGCCGCCGCGCCAGCCAGCGCCGCCGTCCACAGCTTCGCGAGAAACGACGGCGGCACGTGCGCGGCCCCGATCCGCCGCGTGAGCGTGCGGCGCAGCAGCGCGAACTCGACCCAGCCGGCCACGCCCGCCGAGGCGGTCAGCCCCGCCACGCCCCAGCGCACGTCGATGCCCAGCAGCGGCGGCAGTGGCAGGGCCGCAAGGTAGCCGAGGGCCGCCGTCAGCGCCACGCGGACGACCGCATAACGAAGCGGCGTGCGCGTATCGCGCAGCGCCCAGTAGGCCGACGAGTAAAGTCGTGCGAAGGTCGAGGCCAGCAGCCCCACCGCCGAGCCGGCCAGGATCGCCCACACGTACGTAGCATCGGCGCCGGTGAACCGGCCCGTCTGGAGAATCGCGCCGGCAACGACGTCACCAAGCGCCAAGAAGCCGACGGCCGACGGCACGATGAAGAACGCGATCTGTGCGAGGCCCGCCTCCAGACGCCCCCTCACCTGCGCGGCCACCGCCTCGTCCGTCCCCACTGCGCGCGACATCGTCGGCAGCTCCGCCGCCGAGACCGACATGCCAAACAGGCTGACCGGGAGGGTGTAGAGCACCTGCGCGTTCATCAGCCCGGTCACCGCACCGGTCGGCAGCCAGCTGGCGATGAGCTGATCGACGTACGCGCTGATCTGGACGACGCCCCGGCTCATGAATACCGGCCAGAAGTTGCGGACCGCGTCGCGCACGTGCCCCGAGGCGATGTCGATCGTCGGCCGCAGCCGTCCGATCAGCTTCATGGCGGTTGGAAGCTGCACGGCCACCTGCAGCGCGCTCCCGAGGACCGACCCCCAGGCGAGCACCTCGGCGAGGCGGACCTGATGCACGCGGCTGCCGAAGGCCACCAGCGTGGCAATCATCGCGACGTTCCAGACGACCGGCGCCGAGTAGGACAGGAAGAAGCGGTGATGGCTGTTCAGGATGCCGAGGCACCAGGCGGAGAGCACGAGCAGGCCGGCGCCGGGGAACAGGATGCGCACCAGCAGGACGGCGAGGTCGCGCTTCGCCCCGTGGAAACCCGGCGCGATCAGGTTGATCAGGACCGGCGCGGTGACCACGCCGACGAGCACGATGATCGAGGTCGTCAGCGCCAGCAGGCCGGCCACCGCGGACGCCACGCGGTTGGCCTCCGCCTCGTCCTTCTCGGCCAGCAGCCGCGCATAGACTGGGATGAACGAGGCCGACAAGGCACCTTCGCCGAACAGGTTCTGCAGGACGTTCGGGATCCGGAAGCCGGCGTTGAACGCGTCGGCGGCGTCCGACTGCAAGCCGAAGTAGTGCGAGAAGACGCGGACGCGGATCAGCCCGAAGATGCGGCTGAGGAAGATGCCCGCGGCAACCAGGATCGCGCCGGCCCGGATCGACGGCCGACGTGGGCGTTCATCGAGAACGGCCCGAGCGGTCATGCGGGGGCTACAACCCGCCGAGTGGCAGCCATATCTGCCGCTCTGCGGATTGGCGATGCGGCGGCCACCGAGCGGCGGCTGCTCCGGCTCGGTGGCCTCCGTGTCTCCGTGGCGATCGGAAGGAAGAACGTCTTTGTGCCTCTGTGTCTCTGTGGCTGCGCGAGCCCTAGTTCGTACCCTTCATCATCGCGTCGCGCTTCGCCTTGAACTCGGCGCCTGGCTTCCACTCCGGGTACTTGTCGGCCTGCGCGACGCGGTAGCCGACCATGAAGTAGTACTGCAGGTCCTGCACCGCGCCGTCGAGCACCCAGTCGGGCTTCACGTTGTCGCCCGGCTTGTGGTAGTCGTTCGCGGTGAACTCCTCCCGGTGCTTCTTGCCCCAGCCCGGCGGCTTTCCGATGTAGTCGATCCCGCCGCCGCTCGCGAGCGCCGGGACGCCCTGCTTGGCGAACGAGAAGTGATCGGAGCGGAAGTAGCCGCCGCGCTCGGGCGCCGGGTCGGGGTTGATCACCCGTTCCTGGGCGGCCGCCACCTCACGTGCGTAGTCATCCAGATCGGACTTGCCGAAGCCGGTGATCGTCACGTCCTTCGTGCGGCCGTACATGTTCAACGAGTCCATGTTGATGGCGGCCAGCGTCTTCGACAGCGGGTAGATGGGGGTCCGCGCGTAGTAGTCGGAGCCGAGCAGGTACTGCTCCTCGGCGGTGACGGCCAAAAAGATGATCGATCGCTTCGGGGCGACCGGAAGGTTCTTGTAGGCGCGCGCGAGCTCGATCAGGCCGCCGGTGCCGGTCGCGTTGTCGTTGGCGCCGTGATAGACCTTGTCGCCGTTCACCGGGACGCCGATGCCGAAGTGGTCCCAGTGGGCCGTATAGATGACGTACTCGTTCTTCAGCTTGGGGTCGCTGCCTTCGATCATGCCGATGACGTTCCGCGAATCGAACGTGCGGATCGTGTTGTGGAGCGTCATCGACGCGGTCACGCCCAGCGCCACCGGCTTGAACTCGCGCGTCACCGCCTGCTTCTTGAGAGCATCGAAGTCCTGCCCGGCCATGGCGAACAGCTTCTTGGCCTGGTCGAGCGTGATCCACCCTTCGACGGGGACGCGCCCCATGTTCTTGTCGGGTGCAATGAGGTCGCACTGCTCGCCCGCCTTGCCCTGCACGACCGCCCACGGGTACGCGGCCGGCTCGGTCTCGTGCACGATGAGCACCGCGGATGCGCCCTTGGCCTGGCCCATCTCGTACTTGTAGGTCCAGCGGCCGTAATACGTCATGGCCCGCCCGCCGAACACGTTCGGATCGAGCTTGGTCGGATCGTTGGGATCGGGGACCGGCGGATCACCGATCAGGACCACCATCGTCTTGCCCTTCAGATCCACGCCCTTGTAGTCGTCCCAGGTGTAGTCGGGCGCCTCGACCCCGTAGCCGACGAAGACCACGGCCGACTTGTTGAGGGTGACGGTGTCCGTCACCCGCTTCGTCCACGCGACGACGTCGTCCCTGAACTTCAGCTTCTGGACCGCGCCGCCCTTTCTGAACACCAGCTCAGTGGTGGGATCGGGGGTGATCGCCACCATCGGCACCTTCTGGATGAACGTGCCGTCGGTGTTGCCGGGCTTCAGGCCCACCTTCTGGAACTGGTCGGTGATGTAGTTGACTGTCAGCTCCTCGCCCTTGGTGCCGGGCGCGCGGCCTTCGAACTCGTCCGAAGCCAGCACCTTCGTGTGCTGCAGCACGGCATTGCCGTCGATCGCCGGGAACGTGACGGCCTGTGCCTGCTCAGCGGCGGGCTCCGGCGTCTTGGCCCCGCCGCAACCGGCTGGCGCGAGCGCGGCAGGCACCAGCAGCGTGAGCGACAACCCGAGTGAAACCAAAGAGTGCTTCATTGCGTGCTCCTGGAGGTAAGTGATCTCGGCCCTCCGCCCGGGCGGGCCCGGCAGCGGATTGGCGGACGATTGTAGCGCTTACGAGTTGGTGGGCGGTAGTCGATAGTCGATGGTCGATAGTCAGCGCTGCTGGGTGCTCGGTGCCAAGGCTGTCTGCAAGCGCAGCAAGGACGAAGCACCCCGGAACCGCACCAAGGACCACGGACGAAGGACCAAGGACTGACGCTGACAGTCAACACTCGACTGATGACTGACGACTGACGACCAGGATCGCTCCGTGCCACCGTGTCTCTGTGGCATAGTGTTCCGATTGTGCGCTCGCTGCGGCAGGAAATCCGCCCCATGCTCGCCCTGGCCGTCCCGGTGGTTCTCGCCGAGATCGGCTGGGTCGCCATGGGCATCGTCGACACGATCTTCGTCGGGCGACTAGGACCCGCGGCCATCGGCGCGGTCGGCCTGGGCAGCATTCTCTTCCTAGCTCTGGCGACGTTCGGCATGGGGCTGCTGCTCGGTCTCGACACCCTGGTGTCGCAATCGTTCGGCGCCGGCAATCTGGCCGACTGCCATCGCTGGCTGCTGCAGGGGATCTACCTGGCGCTTCTCGTGGCCCTCCCCCTCGGCGGGTTCGCCTGGCTGCTCATCGCCACGCTTCCGCGCTGGGGCCTCGAGGCGGACGTGCTGCGCCTCGCCTCGCCGTATCTGACCATCGTCTTCTGGAGCCTGCTGCCGCTGCTCCTTTACGCCGCGTGCCGTCGCTACCTCCAGGCGATGGGGATCGTCGCGCCTGTCACCTTCGTGCTCGTCTCGGCGAACGTCATCAATGCCGTCGCGAACTGGCTGCTCGTGTTCGGCCACATGGGCCTGCCGGCGCTCGGGACGGACGGATCCGCGCTCGCCACCCTCGCCTCGCGCATCTACATGGTGATCGTGATGGTCGTGGCCATCGTCCGCTACGACGTGCAGCACCACGTCAGCCTGTTCAGCATCCCGCGACAGCTCGAATGGCCGGCCATCCGCCGTCTCGTGGGGCTCGGCCTGCCCGCCGCCAGCCAGGTGACACTCGAGATCGGCGTCTTCGCGGCCGCGACCGCTCTGGCGGGGCGCCTCGACGCGATCTCGCTCGCCTCACATCAGGTGACGCTGAACCTCTCCAGCCTCACCTTCATGGTGCCGCTCGGGCTCGCCTCGGCCGGCGCCATCCGGGTGGGTCATGCGATTGGGCGCCGCGACGGCCCGGGCGCCGCGATCGCCGGCTGGACGGCGCTGGCCCTGGGCGCCAGCTTCATGGCTGTGGCAGGCCTCACCTTCGCCCTGCTGCCACGACCGCTGCTGCGCGTGTTCACCGCGAACGCACACGTGATCGCCACCGGCACCTCCCTCCTGCTCGTTGCTGCGATGTTCCAACTCTTCGACGGCCTGCAGGGAGTCTCCACCGGCGTCCTGCGCGGCCTCGGTGACACGCGTACGCCGATGCTCACGAACCTGGCGGGGCACTGGCTGCTCGGCCTGCCGGCCGGTTACGCCCTGTGTTTCGTGGCGCGGTGGGGCGTGGTGGGGCTCTGGGTAGGGCTGTCGATCGGGCTGACCAGCGTCGGCCTGACGCTGGTCAGCGTCTGGTGGGGGCGGGCGCGCGCGCTCCGCGGGCTACACGGATCCTGATCGTCCACGGACTCCGCACACGCTTGCCTTCGGCAGCGACGCGCCGCGGCCCAGCGGCCCCGCTCGAGCCGCGGCGGCTGATTGGCGCGTCTGCCGCCGCCGGCTGCAAGCGGGTGTGAAGCCACCGACGCGCCAGCTTGCAGCACGCGTCGTGTGGAGAGTCCGCTGGCGTTGGCCGAGCGACTCGCGCGATCGCTAGCGCGGCCAGAGCCAGCCGAACGTCCCGGCCGTCAGGAGACCGTACACGAGGCCGTCGAACATCGACTTGATTGTCGTGCCCCAGTTGCGCTTGTACCAGATTGAATTCTGGAGGAGCGCAAGCGAGTAGGCTGTGAAGGCCGTGCACCCGGCAAACCGGAAGACCTCGAGGTAGCGGGCGCCGGGCTGGAGCGCGCGGCCGGCGATATACGCCGCGAAGATGCTGACGACGACCGAGTAGAGGAACCAGAGGACGAGGCTGGACGTCATCGAGGGCGGCCCGCTGGGGGCGACCGTCATGAAGACGACCGGGCCCGCCTTCATCTTCTCGACAAACTCCGGCTTTTTCATGCCTCCCATCGAGCCGGGGAGCGGCATCGCGTAGTCGCCCGGCGGGATGTTGAACCTGCGAAGGGCCTCCATGACCTCGTCTTCCTTCGGAACCTTGCGGAGATCGTTGCGGTGGTAGGGCAACACCATGTGCATGATGGAGCTCGCCACAAAGACGATCACCGCCGACAGGACGATCGGTATCCAGAGGGACATCACTGGCACCATGCGCACCTCCTGGCGTTCGACGCCCGATGCATTCCAACGGCCGGCTGGGTGGAGACGTCGGGCATACTAGGTCCGGGGCAGTGAAAGCGCAAGGCTGGATCGCCTCCTCAGACCCTCAACGGGCCCTCCGGGAGCCGCGATCCGAAGGGTACGCGCCGTCGGAGGTCACGGCAGCGGCCTTCGCCGCAGGTTGTCGATCTCCGCCAGGATGCCTCGCACCATCGCCTCGACGAGCACTTCGCCCTTGGCCCTCGTCGCGAGCGTCGCATCGCCGAAGATTCCCGTCGGCGAGTACGTCCCCTCGCTGGACGGATTGCGCCTCAGGCGATTCGTCCCTGGAGGCGACCCAATCGCCGGCGTTCGACCCACCGCAGGTCGGAAAGGGGGTGCGCTGTCGCCGGCCCGAGCGCCCCCGCTCGCAGGAGTCGTTCGATCAACCGGCGCTCCACGACAGCGCCTACCGGCACGAGCCCATCCGCCTCTTCTTTTCAATCTGCGTCGTCTGTGTAATCTGCGGATGAATCCGCTCTGTGGAATCTGCGGATCACTGCACCACGCTCACCTGCACCGCGCTCGCGCTCTTCGCGGACCGGTACACCCGCTCGGTCGCTTTCTGGAAGTCGGCGGCGGTCGCCTGGTTGATGTTCATGAACTTCTGCGGGTTCAGGTTCACCAGCGGGAACCAGGAGCTCTGGATCTGCACCATGATCCGGTGCCCGCGGCGGAAGGTGTGGAAGACGTCCGGCATGACGTACTCGATCTTCGCCACCTCGTTCGGCTTGAACGGCTCGGGCCGCTCGTAGCTGTTCCTGAACTTGCCGCGGAACGCCTCGCCGCGCACCAGCTGCTGGTACCCGCCCAGGCGCGAGTAGGGCACCACGAACGGGTTCGCCTGCGCAGCGGCCGCCAGGCTTTCGTCGGGGAACGTGTCCGGGTAGACGTCGACGAGCTTCACGACGAAATCCGAATCGGTCCCGCTGGTCGACACCTGGAGGCTCGGCCCGATCGGGCCCGCGAGGGTCACGTCCTCCGTCAGCACGTCGGTCTGGTAGGTGAGCACGTCCGGCCGGCGCGACGCGAAGCGCTGGTCCTCCACCATGTGCTCGCGCGTCATCCCGATGGCGATGCTGTTGATGTACGGCACGGGGTGCGCGGGATCGCTGACGTACTCGTCGTAGGCGATCGTCGACGCCTCTCCCGGCGGATCCCATGACAGCCTTCCGCCCGCCTGCAGGTACAGGCTCCGCATGGTCGCGTTCTTCGGCGGCCACGCGTCCACTGCACGCCATTGGTTCCGCCCCGTCTCGAACACGCACGCCTCGGGCAGCTTCGGATCGGCCTTGCCTTTGAGCACCCAACTGAAGAACGGGAACTCGATCTTCTCCCGGTAGTACTCTGACGTCTTCGCCCCGAACTTCACGTCGCCCAGCGCCTCTCCGTCGCTGCGCGCCCAGCCGCCGTGGGACCAGGGCCCCATGACCAGGATGTTGTAGGCGCCCGGGCTCTGTTTCTCGACCGACTTGTACGTGTTCAGCGCGCCGAACAGGTCCTCGGCGTCGAACCAGCCGCCGACGGTCATCACGGCCGGCTTGATGTTCGTCAGGTGGGGCCGCAGGTTGCGCGCCTGCCAGAAGGCGTCGTAGGTCTCGTGGACCATCATGTCGTTCCAGAACGCGATCTCCTTCTTGAAGTACTTCACGTTCACGTTCGGCATCGCCCCGAGCCGCAGGTAGAAGTCGTAGCCGTCGCCGGTGCCGTAGTCGAAGGGGCGGCCCATGTCGATGGTCGGCTTGGGCCGCGGCCAACCGAACCCCGAGAAGAAGCCGAAGGCGTGCGGCAGGTAGAGCGCGCCGTTGTGGTGGAAGTCGTCGCCGACGAACCAGTCGGTGATCGGGGCCTGCGGGGAGGCCGCCTTCAGCGCCGGGTGGGCGTCGATCATGCCGGCGGCCGTGTAGAACCCGGGGTACGAAATGCCGTAGAGGCCGACCTTCCCGTTGTTGTCCGGCACGTGCTTCACCAGCCAGTCGATCGTGTCGTAGGTGTCGGTGCTCTCGTCGATGTCCTTCGGGCCGCTTTTCACGTCCTTGTGCGGCCGCATGTCCATGAAGTCGCCTTCGGACATCAGCCGCCCGCGCACATCCTGATAGGCAAAGATCCAGCCATCGCGCGCGAAGATCTCGGAGGGGCCGAGCGATGTCTTGTAGTTGTCGGCGCCGTACGGCGCGACGCTGTACGGCGTCCGGTTGAGCAGGATCGGGTAGCTCTGCGACTGGTCCTTGGGGACGTAGACCGAGGTGAACAGCCGGACGCCGTCCCGCATCGGAATCTCGTACTCGTACTTCGTGTAGTGGGCCCTGATGTAGTCCAGGCCCTGGCCGGCCGGCCGGACCGCCGTGACGAGAATCGCCGCGGCCACCAGCGCCGCCGGCGCCCCGAACCACGCAATCGCCCGCTTCATCGTCGTCTCCTCATGTGGGGAAGGTGTGATGAGGGACCGAATGGTAGCACGAGACTACCCACTGCCTGTGCATGTTACGATATCCGCGCCCCCCATCTGTCACTGCTCTCGACGTCCGAGTTCTCCGTCCTGTGTTCCGTGTCCTGTGTCCTGTGTCCTGTGTCCCGTGTCCTGTGTCCCGTGTCCTGTGTCCTGTGTCCTGTGTTCCGTGTTCTGTGTCCTGTGTTCTGTGTTCCGTGTTCTGTGTTCCGTGTTCTGCGTCCTTCGTTCCGCCCGCGGACAGGAGTCGGCATGCCCGGTGTCACCGACGGTCTCGACCGCCGCAACTTCTTGCTCGAGGTGCTCAGGCTCGGCGGCCTGGGGGCAGGCAGCATCGGCCTCGGCACCTGGTTGAGCGCCCGCAGCCACCGCCCCGAGGAAGGCCAGGTCCTCACCCTCGATCGCGCCTTCGGCGTCGCACCCGATCCGAACCTGCCCGAGATGGTAGTCGCGCAGGGCGAGGACCCGCGCCATCTGGTCCGGCGCGCCTTGGAGGAACTGGGCGGCGCCCGCCGGTTCGTGGCGCGCGGCGACGTCGTGGTCGTCAAGCCGAACATCGGGTGGGACCGGGGACCGGAACAGGCCGCGAACACGAACCCGACGCTGGTGGCCGAGCTGGTCACGCTCTGCCTCGACGCGGGCGCGCGCAAGGTGATCGTCACCGACGTGAGCTGCAACGAGCCACGCAGCTGCTTCGATCGAAGCGGGATCGAACGGGCCGCTAGGCAGGCGGGCGCCGAGGTGATCCTGCCCGAGCCGCGGCGGTTCAAGGAGGTGAACCTGCGCGGCGACACCCTGGGCGTCTGGCCGGTCCTCGAACCGTTCCTCGAGGCCGACAAGGTCATCAACGTGCCGATCGCCAAGCACCACAGCCTGACCGGCGTGACGCTCGGCATGAAGAACTGGTACGGCATCCTGGGCGGTCAGCGGAGCCGCCTCCACCAGCGCATCAACGAGAGCCTCGTCGACCTGGCCGCGTTCATGCGCCCCACGCTCACCGTGATGGACGCGTACAGGATCCTGGCGCGCAACGGCCCGACGGGCGGCAGCCTAGACGATGTGGAGGAAAAGAAGACCGTGATCGCCAGCCTCGACCCGGTGGCAGTCGACGCGTACGCCGCCAAGGCGTGGTGGGATCTCGATACGCCGCGCCTTGGGTGCCTGAGGCTCGCCGAGGAGCGGGGACTTGGCAAGACGCGGTTCGAGGAGCTCAGAACGAAGATAGTAAACGTGTAGTCCTTGGTCCTTGGTCCTTCGTCCTTGGTGCGGTTCTTGGTGCGTGGTCCTTCGTTGGTCCTGTTCCGGCCTTCGATGCGAAGCGGCTCGCGGCTTTCGTAGCCGGGCACCGAGAACCAAGCACCGCACCAAGAACGAGGAACCAAGCACCAAGAACTGATAGGGTTCCACCTCGTCAATGACGCCGTCAATCCTTTCGAAGCTTCGCCGGTTGTCGCAGATTCTGTTCTTTGCGGCGTTCCTGTTCCTGCTCTTCAAGACCGAGTTCCGGGGCAGCTTCCTGAACGCGAGCGGACCCGTCCGCCTGCCGTATCCCGTCTCGATCTTCCTCCAGGCCGACCCGCTCGCCGCCATCTCGAATGCGCTCGCGACCGGGACGCTGTACCGCGGCCTCCTGTGGTGCCTTGTCATCCTCGTGCCGACCTTCGCCCTGGGCCGCTTCTTTTGCGGCTGGATCTGCCCGCTCGGATCGCTCAACCACTTCGCCGGCAGCCTGAAGTCCGAAAAGAAGCGGGGCGCCCGCCTGATCGAGTCGAACCGCTACAAGAAGTGGCAGGCGCTCAAGTATTACGTGCTGGCGGCGGGCCTGGTCAGCGCCCTGTTCGGCAGCGCGGTCGTCGGCCTCCTCGACCCGATCTCACTGACCGTCCGCTCGCTGGCGGTCTCGCTCGTGCCGGGCCTGAACTACGCGGTCAACGCCGCGCTCGACCTCCTGTACCGGACGGGCGCCCGGCCGCTCCGCTTCGTCGCCGACGCGATCCAGTTCCTCCTGCAGGACACGTTGCTCAGCTTCCGGCAGCCGCACTTCCGGCAGGCCTTCGTGCTCGGCTTCGTGTTCCTCGCGATCCTCGTCCTCAACCTGCGCGTGACGCGGTTCTGGTGCCGCGCCCTCTGCCCGCTGGGCGCCCTGCTCGGGCTCGCCTCGCGCTGGTCGATCCTCGGCCTGGAGAAGCGGCAGGAGCACTGCGACGACTGCAACCGCTGCCTGCAGCACTGCCAGGGCGGCGACGACCCGATTCCCGGCGCGAAATGGCGGAAGGCCGAGTGCCATCTGTGCCTGAACTGCGTCGGCGAGTGCCCGACCAGCGGCCTCGCGTTCACCGTCTTCCCCCCCGCCTCCACGACACTGGAAGCGCCCGAGCTCCAGCGCCGCAAGCTGCTGACCGGTCTCGCCGTCGGCGCGGGGCTGCTGCCGCTCGTCCGCAGCACGACGGGCCTCGCCGTCGAGGCCGACTCGCGCCTGATCCGTCCGCCTGGCGCGCTCGACGAGTCGAACTTCCTCGCCCGGTGCGTCCGCTGCGGCGAGTGCATGAAGGTCTGCCCCAACAATGCGCTTCATCCCACGCTCATGGAAGGCGGGATCGAAGCGCTCTGGACGCCGGTGGTGGTGCCGCGCGTTGGCTACTGCGAGCCGAATTGCGTGTTGTGCGGCCAGGTGTGCCCGACCGGCGCCATCTGGGAGCTGACCGAGGCGGAGAAGATGGGCACGGAACGGAGAACGCAGAACGCAGAAGGTCGAACGCACAACGCAGAAGGCACGACGCGAGAAGTAAACACCGAGACGGGCGAAGGTGGGCCGGCAGGACAAGACGCGAACACTCGTGGGGCGCCTGCCGTGCCCGACAGCCAACCGCGCGGAGCTGCCGCCGCACCCCAGGGGCCGCCAGGCGGCGCCGGCGAGCCGGTGGCAACGCCTGTCAAGATCGGGACGGCGTTCTACGATCGCGGCCGCTGCCTGCCCTGGGCCATGGCCACCGAGTGCATCGTCTGCGAGGAGTGGTGTCCGACCTCGCCCAAGGCGATCACGCTGCAGCCGGCCGATGTCGTAGACTCGCAGGGGGTCGTCAGGAGGGTGCGCCAGCCGTCGGTCGATCCGAAACGGTGCACCGGCTGCGGCGCGTGCGAGTACGCGTGCCCGGTGCGCGACCGGCCGGCCGTCTACGTCACCTCGGTCGGCGAAACGCGGTCGAAGACGAACCAGTTCATCCTGCAGCGCGCGCCGAAGCGGACGTAGCGGCGCCATTCAACGCAGAGGACGCAGAGGGCGCAGAGACACAAGAAGGAAGCCACACAACTCATAGACGAGACCTGGTTTCATAACCCAGGCGGGTGGCCGCGAACGGGCGCCCACGACGCGCGCAGGGCCGTCAGCCGTGATCACGTTCTTCGGCCCGAGCACGCGTGGGCTGTTCGCGGACAGGACCCGCACAGCGAAGGGTCGGTTATGAAACCGAACGAGCGAGGACCACAGTCATGACACGCTACAAATCGATCGACACCACCCCTGGCCTCAACCGGCGCGACTTCGTCAAGAAGGTCGGCACCTGCTCGGTCGCCGCCGGCGGCATCGTGCTCGGCATGCCCGCGCTCGGCCAGGAGAAGCCGACGGACGTCGAGACCAACCTGGCCGACTTCATGAAGGTGCCCAGGACGAGGCACTCGCTCCCCGGGCCCTTTCCCGGCCGTGTCGTTCAGGTGACCGACCAGCGATCGCTCGTCGACGACAGGTTCGACGGCAAGGTGATCGCCGAGATGCTGGAGAAAGGCATCCGGCAGCTCACCGGAAAAGACATGAAGGAGAGCTTCGCGATCTTCTTCGAGCCGGGCGACGTCGTCGGGCTGAAGGTCAACCCGGTCGGACCGCCGCTCATCAACACCAGGCACGAAGTCGTGGACGCCGTCATCGCCTGGCTCGTCGCCGGCGGCCTGCCGAAGCGCAACATCGTCATCTGGGACCGCTTCGACTACATGCTCGCCGACGCCGGCTTCACGCCCGGCCGGATCCCCGGCGTCCAGATCGAAGGCATGCAGACGATGGACGAGAACGGGAACAGGTGGCGGGGCCCGGACGGCAATCACGTCAGCATCAACAATTTCGATCGCAACGTCTTCTTCTACGTCAAGGGCGTGTTCGGGAAGAAGGTCAAAGGCTACAAAGACGACGAGTTCTACTTGAACCAGCACGTGTTCAACGGCGAGTACTCCTACTTCGGCAAGCTGGTCACGAAGAAACTGACCAAGATCGTCAACCTCGCCGCATACAAGAACACGGGGAACGCCATCTCCATGGCAACGAAGAACCTCGGGTTCGGTTCCCTCTGTAACGTGGGGCGACTGCACGAGCCGCTCTACCTCAAGGTGTGCACGGAAGTCCTGGCGGCGCCGGTCATCCGCGACAAGCTGGTGCTGAACATCACCGACGGGTTGCGGGGCCAGTACGACGGCGGGCCGGACAAGAACGAGCAGTTCGTCTACCCGAACCACTCGCTCTACTTCGCCACCGACCCGTTCGCCCTCGACATGGTCTGCCACCGCGAGCTGGTGGCCAAGCGGAAGGCGATGGGCATCGCGGTCAACGAGCACCCGCGGTACACCGAGTATCTGCACTACGCGCAGACGCTCGGCCTGGGCATCGCGGACATCGAGAAGATCACGCACGTCCGGGTGGACGCATGACGCGCGCGACTGTCGTCGTGCTGATCCTCACCGGTCTCTGTTGTGCCGGCCCCGTCGGCAGCGTGCCGGCCGCGCGCGCGGCGGCCTCGCAACCGGCCGTGGGCGATACGGCGCTGCTGCCACCCGAGCCTTTCAACGGATGGAAGAAGGCCGAAGCCCCGCGCGTCTTCACGCAGGCCGACCTTTACGGCTACATCGACGGCGGCGCGGAACTCTTCTTCGAGTTCGGCTTCGAGCAGATGACGTTGCAGCGGTACCGGAACGGCAGCGGCGAGATTACCGTCGAGACCTACCGGATGACGGACCCGGTCGCCGCGACCGGCATCTACCTGATGAAGTGCGGCAAGGAGTCGCGCGATGCGTCACTGCGCGAGCGCCACACGATCGGACGCTACCAGCTCCAGTTCGAGCGGCATCGCTACTACGTGATCATCACCAGCAAGTCGGGCAGCGAACAGTTCAAGCCGGAGCTGGTGAAGTTCGCGACCTTCGTCGCAGGCAAGCTGCCGGCAGACGTGGGCCTTCCCGCCTTGCGGCCGCTGCCGGCCCCCGGCCTGGTCGCCAGCTCGCTGCGCCTGTTCCGCGGCCCGCTCGGCCTGCAGTCGGCGTTCACGCTCGGGGACGGCGACGTGTTGATGCTCGGCGCGAAGCTGACGGCGGTCGCGGCCGAGTACGACGACCCGGCACTCGGCCGCTACACGGCGATCCTCGTCGAGTATGCGACGCCCGCGGCGGCGACCCAGGCGCTCGCCCACCTCCAGAGCAATCTCGACAGGTATCTGAAGCCGATCGACAAGAGCGCGACACGTCTCGTCTTCAAGGACTTCGAGAACAAGTTCGGCGAGGTGACGGTCTCGGGCCGTCGCCTCGAGGTGAAGGTGCATCTGCAGCAGCAGCCGTAGGTCAGCCAAGAACCACGAACGACGCGCCGCACCAAGGACCAAGGAGTAAGCAAAGCTAAGGACCAAGGACTGCGCGTAGCTCCTTCCCAATCCGCCTCAGCCCTTCGCGCATGAACTCCTCGCGGCCACCGATCCAGATGCGGAGGTAGCCTTCCATCCCGAGCTGGCTGCCCGGGACGATGAGCGTGCTCTGGTTCTGCCTCACTCGCTCGGCAACCGCGAGGCTCGGCAGATCCGAGCGGTATTTCACGAAGGCGATCGCGCCGGCCTCGGGAGGCCGGAAGCTGAGGAAGCCGCCGAAGCTCTCCAGCCAACCGGTGAAGATGGGCAGGTTGTGCGTGAGGACCGCGCGGGCACGCGCGTACAGCTTGTCGCGGCTGTCCACCGCGGTGCGCGCGATGATGTCCGACAGCTTGTTGGGGCCGATGGTCAGGTAGTCGTGCTGCGACCAACAGTCGGCGACGACCTCCGGCGGGCCGACGATCCAGCCGATCCTGACGCCGGGAATCCCGTACGCCTTCGACAGCCCGCTGGTCACGATCACCCGGTCGCTCATTCCCCAGAAGCTCTTCGTGCGCTCGCGCAAGATCTCGGCCCCTTGGTAGACCTCGTCCGCAATGAGCCAGGCGCCCACCTCTTCGCACCGTCGGACGATGCGAGCCATCGCCTGGTCGGAAAGCACCGAGCCGGTCGGGTTGTTCGGGTTGGAGACGTACACCAGGCGCGTCGTCGGGTTGACCGCCCGCGCGAACTCGTCCCAGTCCGGCTCCCAGCCGCACTCGAGCCGCAACCGGAAGCGATTGACCTTTGCGCCGAGGCTTCTCGGCACGCCCCAGAGCTGCATGTAGTTGGGGACCTCGAACGCCACCTCGTCGCCAGGCCGGAGCTGGCTCAAGGCAATCAGGTAGTTCGCCTCGGAGGTCCCGTTGCTCACCTCGATGTTCCCCTCGGTGGCACCCGGGTAGATCCGTGCCAGGCGCTCCTTGAGCTGCGGCGTGCCGTTCGACTGGCTGTAGCCGAGCGGGACGTCCATCGCCGCCTCGAGGTCGAACCCCATCTCGACCAGCTCGCGCAGCGTCACCGGCCGAACCCCGCTCTCGCTCATGTCGTAGTCGACGAGGTTCTCCCAGGTCGACTGCATGCGCTCCATCTCGAACGGATCAATCTTCATGCGCGTACCCTTTCAGCGCAGAGGGCGCAGAGACATTCAAAGGATGAAACTCCCTCCGCGGCCTCTGCGATCTCTGCGCGGATTCCTCACCCGCAGTAGTCGATCGCCGTGCGGGCGAGGATCGCCGCCAGATCGACGACCGTCTGCAGGTCCACCCACTCCTCGTCCGCGTGCGCCCCGCCGCCGCGCGGGCCGATGACGACCGTCTCGATGCCGGCCGCCGCCAGGAGCGCCGCGTCCATCCACGGCGTGTCGCCGACGAAGGCCGGCTGGCGCCCTAGCACGTCCCGGGCCGCCTGCTCGACGACCTTCACGATTCGCGCCTCGCGCGACACCTCGAAGGGCTCCCGCACGAAGAACGACTCGATCGTCGCCTTGAAGGTCGGATCCTGAGCGGCCAGCCGATCGGCGATCGCCTGGAGCTCCGCCAGCACCTGGGCCTCGGTCTCGCCGGGCACGGTCCGCCGCTCGATCTGCAGGATACAGTTGGCCGCGTACGTGCTCAACCCGCTGCCGCCGCGAACAGTAGCGGCATGGAGGGACGGCGGGCCGACCAGCGGATGGCCGGGGCGCGCCCGCAGCTCCTGCTCCAGCTTGTCGAGGCCCGCGAGGAAGCGGCCCATCCGCATGTTCGCGTCGATCCCCTCGGTGAAGCGGCTGCCGTGCGCCGCGCGGCCGGTGGTCTCGACGTCGATCCACAAGTACCCCTTGTGTGCCAGGCAGACATTGAGCGCCGTCGGCTCGGCGACGATCGCCGCGTCGGCCTTGCAGTGCTCGATCAGATCGGTCGTGCCCAGGCTGCCGTACTCTTCGTCGGCGACCGCGGCGATGACCAGATCGCCGCGAAGCCGCACGCCCGCGTCGACCAGCGCCTTCGCGGCCGCGATGCAGGCCGCAAGGCTCCCTTTCATGTCGTAGGCGCCGCGACCGAATAGCCTGCCCTCATGAATGGCCGCCGAGAACGGATCGGGCATCCCTTCGACGCCGACCGTATCGGCGTGGCCGTTGAACATCAGCGACTTCCCCCCGCCGGCGCCTTTCAGCGTTCCGACAGCGGTGGTCCGGCCCGGCTGCGGCTCGTAGACCGCCATCTCGAGCCCGAGGCCGCCAAGCGTGTCGGCGACATAGGCCGCGACCTCCGCCTCGCCGGGCCCGTCCTGCGCGATGCTCGGGTTGATCGAGTTGATGCGCACGAGCTCGGCCAGCGTCCGGACAGTGTAGTCACGGTCGACGACCAGCGACATCACAGTCTCCAGATAGTATCGGGCACCGTGCAGAGTGCCATGTGCTACGCGCCAGGTGCCGTGCAGAGTGCCAAGTGCTGCGTCCGGGTGCCAGGGGCCTGCCGGAGTACCAGCGTGCCAGTCCGACACGTACTGGTGCGCCGATTCTACATCGCGTGCGAATGTCCGGCTCTGCGCCCTCTGCGCTGGAAGATGGCCGGCCTATTCCTCCCGTAGCCTCGCCTATGCCGAGATGACCCGGCCGCGGCAACCTCCGGCCGGCCGAAGACGGGCGCCGCCACGTAGGACTGGCCGGCTTCGAGGTGCCGCTCGCCGAACGTCCGAGAGAGCGCCGGGCTGATCGTGCTCATCGAGACGTGCACGGCGCCCGGCGGCATCGCCCTCAGCACCCCTTCCCCGCTTCCGCTTCCGAGCACGACCTCGCTGACCGCGTGATCGTCGGAGAGCATCGTAATCACGGCCTCGGCGTTCCGCGCCGCCTCCGCGGGGGAGCCGGCCACGCCCGCCCCTTCCGAAGCGAGGGTGTCGGCGCGCGACCTGGTGCGATTGAAGACCGTCAGCGCGTGCCCGGCCCGCGCCAGGTTCCGGGCCATCGCCTGCCCCATGTTCCCGAGCCCGATGAACGCAACCCGCATGGTCCCTCTCCACTAAACGAGCCACAGAGGGTCAGAGACACCTGGAGTAACGAGCGATGAGTAACGAGCCCGCGAGCGGGCGGCACCAGACAGGTCATGAAAGCGGTTGGAGCGATGAGTAACGAGTGCCGACCTCCGTGGTTCTGTGGCTCCGTGGCCCGGCTACGCCATCAGGAATCGCGCGACTTCGCCGAGCTGGTCGACGCCGCAGATGTCGCGGGCGAACAGCGGCACCATCGCCGGGTGGAAGGCCGCGAACCGCCGCTCGATCTCATCGAGGTACACGCGCTCCTGGGCCTTGCGCGCCTGGTAGAAGTCGCCCGTCAGGTCGGGCGGAAGCACCCGGTTCACCACGAGACCGCCGACGTGCATCGTCGACGCCTCAAGCGCGCGGATCGCCCGGCCCGTCTCGTCGATCGCCAACCGCTCGGGCACGAGCACGAGCACGAACGCCGCCGTGCGACGATCAGTCAGCCGCGAGCGAAGAGCCGACAGCCTGGTTGCGCGGCGCACCAGCGACTCGAGCACCGGGTCGGCCGAGCCGGCCTCGGCCGGCATCCCCTGCGCGAGGCGATCCATCTCGACGGCCTCGCGCCTCCGGGCGGCGAGGGCGTGGATCCAGCCGCTCATCAGCTCGGGCATCTGCAGCAGGCGCAGCGTGTGACCGGTCGGCGCCGTGTCGAACACCAGCAGGTCGTACTGGCGCTCGCGGTCGAGGACCAGTTGCGTGAGGCGGTCGAACAGCGCCGCGTCGCTAACACCCGGCAGCGTTGCGGCCAGCTCGAGCTGACGCATCGCCGCCTTCAGCACGGCCGGGCTGAAGAGACGGGCGATCTGATCCCGCACCTCGCGCAGGTAGCGATCCGCCTCGAACTCGGCGTCGATCTCGAGGCCGACCAGCCCGGGCCCTACTTCGCGCTCCTCGCGGCTGAATGGACGCTGAAAGATGTCCGAGGTCGAGTGAGCCGGGTCGGTCGAGACGAGCAACACCCGCCTGCCTTGCCGGCTCGCCGCCAGGGCGATGGCCGCCGCGCAGGTGGTCTTGCCCGCGCCACCCTTGCCGCCGAAGAAGAGCAGACGCCTGTCGAGGAACTCGTGCACGTCAGCAGCAGGAGAAGTTGGCGAGCGGCGAACGGTCCATGCCCATGCGCCGGTGCCACACGTGGAACTCCTCGAGCAGGTACGGGTAGACCTCGAGCAGATGGATCATGGCCGGGTTCGGCAGGCCGACCATCTCCATGAAGCACAGCAGGTGGAACAGGTCGCTCAGGTCCATCGCCTGCCCGTGCAGATGGCGGCGATAACCGCCCAGGGCCATGCCACGGAAGAAATCGGCCAGGTTGCGACGGAATGCGCTCGGGTCCATCGGACGGATCATAGCACTGGGAAGTCCTTGGTTCAGGCGACCCAGTCGAGCAGCGTATACCACGCGCCGGCCAGCGGCAGGAACCAGGGCGTGCCGTTGTAGAGCGGGAAGGGTCGGAACGGCAGATTCACAAACGGCATCGGGTCGTCGCGGCCGAGGATCAGGTTGGCTGCGGCCATCCCGAACCGCGTGGCGAGTGCCACGCCGTGGCCGCAGTAGCCCATCGCATAGTGGACGCCGTCGAGGCGGCCGACATGGGGGAAGAGGTCGCGCGTGAAGGCGACGTTGCCGCTCCAGACGTACTCGACGCGGACGTCTGCCAGCTCGGGAAAGACCTTCACCATCCCGCGGCGAAGGATCTCGGCGCTCTTGCGCGTCGCCGTCGGGGTGGACCGGCGGAACTCGGCGCGACCGCCGAACAGCAGGCGGTTGTCGGCCGACAGGCGGAAGTAATAGACGAAGTTCTTCGTGTCGAACGCCATCCGGCGCCCGGGCAGCACCGAGGCGGCCCGGTCTGACGCGAGCGGCTCGGTGGCGATGATCGACGACGCGATCGGGACAACGCGCCGCGCGAGCGCAGGGACCAGGCGCCCGGTGTAGGCGTTGGTGGCCACGAGCACCGCGCCGGCGTCGATACGACCGGTTCGGCCGGTGCTCACCGCGAAGAGAGTGCCCCGACGCTCGATCGCCGTCGCGCGCGTGCGCTCGTGCACCTTCGCGCCTGCGCGCGTCGCGGCGGCCGCCAGCCCACGGACATA
>Ga0315282_10004008_pt1 | contig 25998 bp, 17 predicted proteins | sample YL17G07_20_MG_FD_203693 | JGI IMG/M metagenome (GOLD analysis project Ga0315282, IMG submission 203693) | Sediment microbial communities from Yellowstone Lake, YNP, Wyoming, USA - YL17G07_20 | ecosystem: Environmental > Aquatic > Freshwater > Lake > Sediment | place: USA: Wyoming | collected... | reverse complement strand
CCCTGGAGCTTGCCCGAAAATTCCACAAGCCCGCCATGCTCCACATGCCCATGCAGCCCGAAGACTATCCCGCAACCGACCCGGGAAAAAACGCCCTGCTCTGCGATATGAGCGAGAAGGAAATCAGAGCCGATTTGCGAAGCGCCCTGGATTCGCTCCCCGGTGTCATTGGCGTCAACAACCACATGGGTTCAGCCTTCACCGCGCGCGCGGAACTGGTCAGACCTGTGCTCGAAGAAATTGCCGGCCGCAATCTCTTTTTCCTCGATTCCAAAACCGCAAAAAACGAACTCGCCTTTCAACTGGCCCGACAAATGCAAATCAAAACCTGCCAGCGCGGAATCTTCCTCGATAACCTCCCGGACGAGGAAGACATCTGGAACAAGCTGGTTGACCTCTGCTGGAACGAGCGCCCGGGCCAAAGCAGGATTGCCATCGGCCACCCCTATCCCGAGACCATCCGGGTTTTGAGGGAAAGGCTGGGAGAGCTGGAGCTGATGGGATGCGAGGTCGTTCCAATTCAGGAGTTCTGCCCGTGAGCGAGTTCAAGCCCGGAGCCAAGGTCTTCAAAGTTTCCGAGCTGACGGAAAAATTGAACTTGAGCCTGTCCGATGATTTCGCCGAACTCTGGGTGGAAGGAGAGATAAGCAATTTTTCCCGCCACAAATCCGGCCATTGCTTTTTCGCCCTGAAGGACGAGAAGGCCAAGCTGCCGGCAATTATGTTCCGCTTCCAGGCCCTGGCCTTGAAGTTCGCGCTGGAAGACGGCTTGCAGGTCGTGGTCCGAGGCCGCTTGAATTATTACGAGCCGCGCGGAGAGCTGCGCATGATAATCGAATACATGGAGCCGGTCGGAATCGGCGCGCTCCAGCTGGCGTTTGAACAGATGCGCGCTGGGCTGGAGAAAGAGGGGCTGTTCGCCCCGGAAAGGAAAAAGCCGGTGCCGGCATTTTGCCGGCGCATCGCGGTCATCAGCTCTCCCACCGGCGCCGTGTTCCAGGACATGCTCAAGGTCTTCCGGCAGAATGAGACGCTCATCCAGATACTATTGATACCCTCCCGCGTCCAGGGCGAAGCCGCGGAATCCGAACTGGCCGAGGCCCTGGACCTGGCCAACCGGCCGGAAGTCGTTTCGCCCAAGGGAAGACCGAAACTGGACGCCGTGGTCCTCGCGCGCGGCGGAGGCTCGCTCGAAGACCTGTGGGCTTTCAATACTGAACTGCTCGCGCGCGCCATTGCCCGGAGCAGGATTCCGGTGGTCTCGGCCGTGGGCCACGAGGTTGACTACACCATCGCGGACCTGGTCGCGGACCTGCGCGCAGCCACGCCCACCGCGGCCGCGGAAATGATCGCGCGCTCGCAAAATGAGCTGCGCGACCGGCTTAAGGCCGCTGCCGATGAGCTCACGCGCGCCATGACGGGCGAGCTGGAATTGAAGTTCGCGACTATCGAGAAATTCAAAAACCTGGAGCAGAGAATCCTCGCGGAGTTTAGCGGCCGGCAAAAAGACCTGGCCCTGAAAAACCTGCGGCTCAACTCCTCTGCTGCCGGACTCATCAGGGAACGCAAAGACCAGTGCCTGGAGCTTACGCAGAAACTCATGAGGCTCTCCCCGCAAAACTGGCTTAGGCAGAACCAGGTCCGGATTTTAGGGCTGGAAAAAAATCTTGAGCAGATTATGCAGACCGGCATCCAGAAAAACCGCGAGCAGCTCCTGGATTCCGCGGCCCGGCTTCAGGTCTTAAGCCCGCTCTCAACTCTTGCCCGCGGATACGCCATAGCGCGCAGCAAGGAAACCGGAAAGGTGGTCAGGGAGGCGAGCGAGGTTGAGCTGGCCGCGCTGCTCCGCATCATCCTCCAGAAAGGCGAGCTGGGCGTGAGGGTGGAGGACAAGCTGGAAAAAAATCCCTGGCAGGACTGGCAGAAGCAAGATAAGGATGAAGAACAAAAATAAACTTGCCAAATGGGGAACCGCGGTCGTGGTCGCTCTGCCGCTCCTCGCTTTCCGGCGCGAAGACGCGGAGTTCAGGTGCTATCCCATGAAAAATAACCAATGCGCCATCGGCCAGGCCGAGGCCGGGGCCGTGCTGGTCAGCTTCAAGAAAGCTCCGGCATCGCTCAAGGGCGAAATTTATCATTTGCCCGTTGCCTTCAAAGCCCATGACCCGGAGCGCCGATTCTGGAGCGCGTTCATTCCGGCCAGCCGGTATCTCTCGCCGGGAGAATATTTGCTGCATATTTTTGCCCGGGAAAATTCCGGGGCGGCCACGGAATTTCTGCTGCCGGTGATGGTCGATTCCAGGGAATATCCGATTGAGAAAGTGACTCTGCCCAAGGAAATGGTGGAGCTGACACCCGAGGCCGTGAAGCGCGTGAACCAGGACAACAAAATTCTGCTTGCAGCCATGAGCGGGATAACCCCGGAAATCTTCTGGCAGGGCGCCTTTATCCCGCCGGTGGACGCTCCGCTCGACACCAATTTCGGGACCAGGCGCATCGTGAACGACCTCCCCAAAAGCCCGCACAACGGCGCGGACCTGGCTGCGGGCGAGGGCCAGGAAATCCGCGCGCCCAACAGCGGCAAGGTGTCCATCATTTACGAGGGATACCTCACGGGCAAAAGCCTGATTCTTGACCACGGCGGCGGGCTTTACTCGGTTTACTTCCACCTCTCCGACACCAGGGTCAACTTGGGAGACGAGGTCAGCAAGGGTCAGGTCATAGCGCTTGCCGGCTCAACCGGCGCGGCCACAGGCCCGCATCTCCATTTCTCGCTCCGGCTGGACAAAAATTATGTGAACCCCAGGACCCTGATTGATGCCTCAATCTGGCTGGATGAAACTGTGAACCGTCTGGCCGGCAAGAGCCAATGAATTCAAGAAGCGCGCGGAAAAACCAGCTTCGTCTGTCCCGCGAGAAAAACCTGATGCCGCGCTCGCTGGAATCCCCGCTCAAAATCGCGCTCTGCTATCCCAACCGCTATTCCGTGGCCATGGCCAACCTCGGGTTCCAGCGCGTCTGCCAATTGTTCAACCGGTGTGAAGGGGTTTATTGCGACCGCGCCTTTTTTCCCGACCCGCAGGACGCGAAGGACCATTTTGCGAAAAAAATTCCAGTTGCCGGCATCGAGAGCCGAAAGCCGCTGTCCGGGTTCGATGTCGTGGCCTTCAGCTTTGCCTTTGAACTCGATTATATCTCGGCCCTGGAGATGCTCTGGTTCTCGCGCATACCGCTCCGTTCCGAGGACCGGCGAAAGGCCGGAGGCAGAAAAGCCGGCTGCCCGCTGGTGATGGCCGGAGGCATTGCCGTCAGCGCCAACCCGGAACCCATGGCTGAATTCCTTGACCTCATCGTGATTGGCGAGGCCGAGCCGGTTATTGCCCCTCTGACCGAGGCGCTCCGGAAGCTGCGCTCCCGGCCCGGCCCCGAAGAGCTGCGCGAGGAATTTTCAAACCTATGCGGAGTCTATGTCCCTTCCGCATACCAGGTGGAATATGATGACGCCGGCAAAATCCAGTCGCGCACCGCGCTCGCGCCCGCGCCGGAAAAAATCGACCGGGCAACGGCTTCGGAAAAACAGCTGCCCGCTTCCCAGCAAATTTTCAGCCCGGAAATGGAATTCTCCGCGCTTGGGCTGATTGAGCTGATGCGCGGCTGCCGGAGGGGATGCAGGTTTTGCCTGGAAGGATATTTCTACCGGCCGGTCCGCGAGGCGAGCCTTAAGGCCGTGCTCGCCGGCATCTCCGAGCTGCGCCAATACCGGAACAAGCTCGGACTGATAGCTCCCCTGGTCCCGGACTATGCGCCGTTCAAAGCGCTGCTCGAGCATCTCGCACGCGAGGATATTCCGTTTTCGGTTTCCAGCCTGCGGATGGAAAGCTTGAGCGAGCAGCTGGTGGCGCTGCTCAAGAAGAGCGGGAACCGCACCATCACGCTGGCGCCGGAAACCGGGTCTCTGCGCCTGAAATGCCTGGTCAACAAGGAGATGAGCGAAGAGCGCGTCATCCAGGGCATGAAGCTCCTGGGCCAATACCGCTTTGAGCGGGTCAAGCTCTATTACCAGGTCGGCTTTCCCGAAGAGGGATTGGATGAGGTTGACGCGCTCGCGGATTCCGCGCAGCAACTGCAAAACGCGCTCGCTTCCGGCTCCGGCCGAAAGAAATATCCCGGCCTGGTCGAGGTCAGCGTGAACCCGTTTGTGCCCAAGGCCTGGACCGCTTTCCAGTGGCTGGCCCTGGAGCCGCGGATTGGCCTGGAGCAGAAATTCAACCGCCTGCGTGAAAAGCTCGGACCTGACCCGCGCTTTGTTCTCAAGCCCGGGTCGGTGCGCGAGGCCGTGCTCCAGGCCGTGCTCTCCCGAGGCGACCGCGGCGCCGGAAGAATCATCGAAGACCTGGCCTCCAGCCGGCGCTCATTGAACGAGGTCCTGCGCGACCAAAAAATTGCCCGCTTATATCTTCGCAGCCGCGAGCTTGACGAAATACTGCCCTGGGAATTCATCCGGCCCGGAGTCAAAAAATCCTATCTCCGCTCCGAGCTGGAAAAGGGAGTGATGGGAAAAATCAGTCCGGGCTGCCGGCAGGGATGCCGCGACTGCGGTGCTTGCTGACGAATAATGTTATAATTAGGCGATGGCCGGCAGGGGAATAGGAGCGCTGATTTTTTTCTTTGCGCTGAACTTTTCGGCCTTGAGCATAAGCCTGCACTTGGCCTTGAAGTTCAAGCTCAAGGGCATCCTGCTCTGGGCCGCTTGCCTGGAAATATATTTATTTTTCATCACAATGGTGATTTCCGGGCTGGGATTTGCCGGCTGGCTGAAGCCGCTCTGGATAAGCCTCGCGGTCATGATTCCCGGGCTGCTGGTTTGGACCCGGAGCAGGTTTCGCGCCAATCTTGGACAGCTTTTCAGCTCCGGGGAACCGGTCTCTTATTTTTGCTCCACCCTCGCGGTCCTGCTCGGACTCTTATTTTTGGTTTTGCTATACGATGCGCTCTTCCATCCCGTTTTTATGCACGACCCGCTGACCTACGAGCTGTATTTTCCGGCAAGATGGCTTCAGGCCGGGAAACTCGGTCTGATTCCCACCCCTTTTGGAGACAACTCCCGCGCCTATGACGCCGGCAACGCCATCCTTTATTACTTCTGGCTGATGTTCCCGTTGAAGAATGACCTGCTTGCTCACTCCGGCGAATTTTTTTTCGTGAGCTTTTCGGTTCTGTGCCTGATTGCGGTCAGCGAGGAACTGGGCGCGGCAAAACCAGGGTCTTATCTGCCCGCGTTGTATTTCCTGTCCGTTCCTCTGGTGATGCGCGAGGCCGAGGCCGCTCACACAGATTTCCTGCTCTGCGGCCAGCTGCTGGCCTTTTTTGCGTTCAGCATGGCGCATCGAAATAAGAAGGGCAGGGGACTAGACCTTCTTGCCGTGATGGCGCTGGGCGGATTCCTCGGCTCCAAATATATCGCGCTTGGGTTCAGCCCGATTTTGATTCCCGCTTTTTACATGCTCCTGCGGCCCTGGCCAAGGCTGAAAAAGCTCATGGCCTGGACCATAATCCTGTTCCTGGCCGGAGGCTTCTGGTATTTCCGCAACTATGCTCTTACCGGCAATCCGCTTTTTCCGCTCCAGGCGCAAATCGGCTCGCGCGTCATTTTCGCGGGCGCATACACGAGGGAGGCGATGAGCAACTGGCTTTACCGCTTCAGCAATTGGAGAGAGATGACCAGGCTCATCATTGACGGCCCGCGTCCGGAATTCCAGCTCACCCTTCTGCTTTTCCTGACGGCTTGCTCCCTTGCCGCGCTCATGCTCGGGCTTCTGTCTCTGCGCAAAAAAAATTGGATTTGGTTCTATCTTGCGCTCTGTCCGTTTTTATTCCACCTGGTCGCGGCCTATTTGCTGCCCTTTCACATGGACCGGTTCTGGATGCCGAGCTGGGCCATGGCCGGCTTGAGTCTGGCCGTCATTGCCGCCCGATATCGATTTTGCGGGCGGCTGTTTATGGTTTTATTATTTCTGCTCGCGGCCCTGGAAATGGGCGTCTGCGCCTCCTCGGAAAAGCTCCGAATCTGGTCGGCTCTTTATCCTTCCAGCGCAACTCCGGGTCTGGTCTTGAAGCTGCTTATCCCGGCCGCGCTGCTGACTCTTGCCTTCAGGCGCATGCGCGCATGGCCCAGGGCCGGCCTCTGGGCTGTGGCTTTTATGGCTCTCTGCTTTGCCGGCCGGCCCGGGGGTCTATCCAGCGCAGGATATTTTTCAAGAAGGAGCCAGGCGATTGAGTTCAGCGGGGAATCCCGATTTCTGGAATCCTTTCCGGCCGGGACCAGGATGGCATACACCGGGAGGAACACTCCCTATCCGCTTATGGGCCCCGGGCTGGACCAGCCGGTCTTTTATGTGAATGTCAATGCTCACCGGGACTGGGAATTTCACGATTACGCCAGATGGTTCAAGGCCGAGTTTCCCGGCAAGATGCCCAACACGCCCGAGCCTGCTTATTATCGGATGGAGGGAAATTTTCGCGCCTGGTGGAACAACCTGGTGGCCGCGAAGGCTGAACTCCTGGTCGTCTGCCCGGTCGGAGTGAATGAATGGGTCAATATCTGCCATGACCGGGCCGGGTTCCCGGTTGAAGAGCGCTGGGCCAAGGAGCATCCTGGAAATTTCCAAATGCTTTTTTGGCAAAACTGCATAATCTATAAGCTCGCGTTTGAGCCGGGGCCAGAATTTTCGAGCCGGGATTTGGAAACTGAAAACTGCCCGGTGGACGCGCTGGAGGTTTGGCAATCGGCTTCAGAAGATATGGGAAAATATTTTCCCTTTGCCATGCAACAGATCAAGAGGGACAAGCTCAAGCCGCTTTCCAGATAAGCCCCTGGCACAGGCCCGTTCTATTCGCGTTTTTCCGCCTCGCCTTTCATGGGCACGAATCTCACGGGCAGAACATTTTTTTCCTCAAGACGGCCGTCCTTAAGTTTGCTGACCAGGACCAGCTCCTGCATCAGCTCTCCGACCGGGATGACCATTCTTCCGCCCGGCTTGAGCTGGTCGAGCAGCGGCTGCGGTATTTTCCCCGGTGCCGCGGTCACGATGATGGCGTCAAACGGCGCCTGCTCCGGCCAGCCGCGGTAACCGTCTCCGCAGCGCACCGTGATATTTTTATACCCGAGAATCTTCAGCCGCGCTTGCGCGGAATCCGCCAGCTCGCAGATAATCTCAATGCTGTAAACCGCTCCCGCAATCTCCGCAAGCACCGCGGCCTGATACCCGCTGCCGGTGCCGACCTCCAGGACTTTCTCCCCGCCTCTAAGCCCGAGCTGCTCGGTCATGAACGCCACGATGTAAGGCTGGCTGATGGTCTGGTTGTGGCCGATGGGAAGGGGATAATCGTTGTAAGCGTCAGGCCGCGAATTTTCCGGCACGAACCGCTGCCGGGGAACCTTGCGCATGGCCTTGAGCACCAGAGGGTCCTGCACGCCCCGCTCCTCAATCTGGCGCCTCACCATCGCTTCCCGTTTTTGCGCGAACCATTTTTCAGACTCTGCGGACATGCTCGGCTCTTCCCCCTTGGGCGCCGGCGCCGCGGCCGGGCCTGATTTCGGTTTGCATTCGCCCGCGGCCATGACCAGGACGAACGAAACCATGAGCAGCGCTCTCACTATTCTGCGCATTTTCCCCTCCCGAAGAGGCCGGACTTTTCCCGCTCAATGCCTGCCCCCGATATAAATTCCAGCTGGGCCAAAAGCCCGAATTCAGTCAGATATTTTGAGCGCAGGCGATTGAATTCAGATTCAGAGATATTTTTGCGCGACCAGTCCCGGGAGACGGCTTTGATGCACGAGGAAATTGACAAACTCCCCGGGCTTGACATTGCCCCGGTTTTCCTCAATCAGAATCAGGCCGTCGGCCTCCACCAGCTCCTTGTGCCAGCTTTTCCGGCGCAGAGGCTCCACCCAGAGCTCGCCGTCCTTCTTCACCAGCTTGCCGCGAAGGATGTGGCACTGGTCGCCCGCAGACGCGATTTCCTTTGAGGCCTGGACCGTGAGCATGAGCTTCTGCTCCGCGGCCTTGCCCTGCAGCTTCAGGATTCCGGCCCGGGCCAGGAATTCAAACCCGATTTCCGCGGCGCTGATTCTGCCCGGCAAGGAAAAAATCACCTGCTTGCTTTTCATGCTGAAAATGAACGAATGGCTCGGCCGGATTTTCACGCCTTCAAAAATTATCTCCGCGGCCAAATGCTTGAGCATGTCCTCAATAATGTCCTTGCGGCCGAAGCCGGTGCCGCCCACCGTCAGCACCAGGTCCGCGGATTCCGCGTCAGGCATCACTTCCAGCAAAGCCTCGGAGGCGTCCTCGACAAGAATCACCCGCGCCAGCTCGCAGCCCGCCTGCTCCGCGAGCATGGCCGCAAGCCAAGCCGCGCTCGGATATTGCTGGCCGGCGCGGACCACCGAGCCGGGATGACGCAACTCATCTCCCACCGCGATAACCCATGCCCGGGGCCGGCGGATGACATTAACCTCAAAATGTCCCCCGGCCATGAGCAGGGCGACCTCCCGCTCGCTCAAAACCGTCCCCTTCTTCACCAGAAGCTCGCCCTCGGTGAACTCCTCGCCCACCGGGCGGACATTCAGGCCGGCATCGATGAAATCCTGCAGCTCAATCTCGTCCCCGTACTTCCTGACTTTTTCCTCCTCCACCACCGCGTCCGCGCCTTCAGGAACCACGGCCTCGGTTGCAATCCAGAACGCGCTGCCCGGGGACAGAGTTTCGGTCAAGGGATTGCCGGCCAGGATTTTTCCGGCCAGCTTGAATTTTTTGCCCGGGCCTGACTCCTCGCTGTTGATGACAAAGCCGTCGCGGAAGCTGACGCGGGTCAGGGGCAGGCTTATAAGCGCGTTCTGGTCTTCGGCGAGCACGCGGCCCAAAGAGCGGTGCACATCCACGAGTTCCGGGCCGAGCGGCTCGATTTTGGCCGCGAGCAATTTTTTCGCCTGCTCATAACCGGCCATTTTCTCCATCTCGCCCTCCCGAAGCATTATACCTGTTTTCCAATAAAAGTTCTCAACAGGCCCGCAACCTTCCAGGCCCCCTCGGGGCAAAGCTCAAAACAGCACATGCACCGGATGCATTTGGCGTAATCTATCTCCGGATGGTCGCCCTGCCAGCTCATGGCTCCGGAAGGGCAGGCCTCAACGCACAGGCGGTCCCCGCTGCATTTTTCCCGCTTGAGCACCAGCTTGCTCTTGAGAATCCTGCGGTACAGATAGGTGTTGACAAAAAAGCCGAGCAAGCCTTGGCGCGCCAGGGTGCTGGGCAGGCGGAAGCGCGGGATGGGCTTGAACCTGCCTGCGATTTCGACTTCTTTGATGCTGCCCGGCCCCAGGCCGCGCTCACCGGTTATGCGCAGATGATGACACATCTTGGGGTCAATCCCGGCGAGCGAGGCTATGACCAGGTCAGCTGCAGCCGCGTTCTCGCTGGCGAGCAGATAGCCGATGGGCCGGACCCTGCCGAAGCTCGGGCCGTTCCCGTCCATCCCGAGCACGCCGTCAACTATGGTCAGCTCCGGGGGACGCACCCGGAAAATATCGGACAGGGCCTCGCCGAATTCCTCCACCCGGGGCGCGGAGTTGTGCACTTTGCTCTTGCTCGCGCCGGCGACCATGCCGAACATATTCTTGATGCCGAGCGTGAGGAGGGAAAGGGTGTGGGTCTTGAGTTTGGGCAGATTCACCACCAGGTCCGCGTCAAGGATGGGCCTGGACAGCACCAGTTTTTGGAAAAAGCGCGAGTCGATTTCCTTTTCAACCACCTCGCGCGCGATGTTCACATAGGCGCCCTCGCTGGCCTCCGCGATGCCGGTAATTTTGGCAGCGCGCTCGTTCAAGCCGTATCCGGCCACGCCGCAATTGTCTCCGACCATGACCTCGGCGCCGGCTTTTCGAAGCCACCTCACCACCAGCCTCACCAGCTCCGGATGAGTGGAGACCGCCTGTTCCGGGCGGTAATGCCCGAGCATGTTCGGCTTGACGAAAACTTTTTTGCCGCGCGCTCTTTCCGCAAATTTTCCCAGGCCGGCTTTTTCCGCAAGCTCGCCAAAAGCCTCGCCCAGTCTCGCGTAGGAATCGCAGGGAGCGATTGCGGCCAAATATCCGGCCATGCATTTATTATAATTGCCGGCCGGGGATTAGTAAACGGAAGATTTATTGCTCACCGCAGCCAATCAAGCTAAAATAAAAACAGAGGGATGAATTTCGAACTCAACCAGTTTTTTGACCTCGCGCATTGCCGGCGCTGCGGGAAGTGCTTGATGGAATGCCCGGCCTTGCATTATCCCGAAGCGAAGGCCAAGGCTGAAAAGGAAAAGCTGATTCGGGGGGAGCCGGGCGAGGTGGTCGAACGCTGCAAAAGCTGCTTCTCCTGCGAAAGGTTCTGCCCCTATGACTGCCATCCCTATTACCTGATTCTCTATCGCTGGTTTGAGCGCTACCAGAAGCAGGGCATTCCAGTGCGCGCGCTCAAGTCGCTCCCGGTGGAGGAAAAAAGTTTTATGGACTATGCGCGCCGGGGATATAACCGGGAAGAGCAAAAGTTGGCGGCCGAATGGATGACGAACGCCAATTCTGACTTGTCCGGCCAGGAGGTGATTTTTGCCGGATGCAACGCCCAGGTTTTTCCCTACCTGTTCACCAGCCCGCTGCTCTCCGGGCCAAAGGTCATGGGCGAGCCGGGCCTCTGCTGCGGAGAGGTCTATTTCCGGATGGGGCTTTTTGACCGCGCCATAGAGCTGGGCCGGAAAATAGCGGACCGCTACGATAGAATCAAACCGGAGCGGGTGGTCATTTTTTGCCTCGCCGGATACAACATGCAGAAAAATGTTCTGCCCAGAAAATTCGGCATAAAGTTCTCGCCCGAAATAATTTACCTCGGCGACTGGCTCCTGGAACGGGTGAAGAGCGGGGCGATAAAATTCTCGAGACCGCTCAAGCGCAAGGTGGTGGTCCAGGATTCGTGCCACGCCAAGGTCCTGGGAGACGAGTTCATGGACAAGCCCCGGGAACTGCTCCGCCTGGCCGGGGCCGAGGTTCTCGAGATGAATCCCTGCCGCGAGCGCCAAGTCTGCTGCGGAGTCGCGGACGGCATCGCCCATTTCAATCCTTTGGCCATGACCCTGGGAGGGATAAGGCAGTGGCGGCTGGCGAAGAAAGCCGGCGCGGATATTTTCGCGCCTTACTGCGCCACCTGCTATATGATGCTCAAGATGGCGGGCAAATTCTATCCGTCTTTCATGCCCTGCCTGCATCTGCTTGAGCTTTTGACCCATGCCGCGGGATACCCGGTGGAATCACTCGCGGACAAGCGCACCGGGAAAATAATGGCCGGCACGGTTCTGGGAAGCGCCGGGAATATTTTAAGCCGGAAAAGAATTTATCCGCTCAAATGAGTCATGCCGGGAAAAAATCCAGCCGCTCCTGAAAACTGCAGGCTCTGCGGAGAATGCTTGAGCAGATGCCCGGAGATGAGCCTCCCGCTCGAAAGGGCCAAGGCGGAAAAGGCGAAGCTCAACGCCGGACAGATCAGCGCCCTGGTCAGCCGGAGATGCACCGGCTGCTTTGACTGCGATTTTTTCTGCCCGAACCAGGCCTATCCCTGCGAGACCATCGTCCAAACCTGGTTTGAGGAATCCAGGCGAAACGGCATCCTCGCCCGCGCCCGCTATTTCCTCCCGGTGGAGCCGAAAAATTTCCGCGCTTATGTGGTTGAGCGGCTGCCCGAGGATGAGAAAAATCTGCTCCGGAAATGGAACGACCCCAGCCCTTGCGCGCAGTTCATTTATCCCGGGTGCAATGTCTGCGCCGCGCCCTACCTGACCATGACCAGGCTCTTGCCCGAAATCCCGGTCCGCGGCGGCCTGGACTGGTGCTGCGGCGAGATGCTCTTCCGCATGGGGCTTTTCGACCTGTTTGAAAAGCAGGGAAAGCTCATGCGCGACCGCTTCCGGGAAATGGGCGCGAAAAAAATCCTGATGATGTGCACCGCCGGCACCATCATCTTCAGCAGGATTCTGCCCGAAAGGTTCGGCGTCAAATTCGATGCCGAGTTCCAGCCGCTCCTGAAATACCTGTGGCAGAAAATGGAAGCCGGCGAGATAAAAATTCTGAACCAGCTCAACCTGACCGCCGCGGTGCAGGATTCTTGCTATGCCAAATTTTTCGAGCCAGAATATGTGGAGCTGCCGCGAAGGTTCCTTGAAAAAATCGGGGTGCGGGTGAAGGAGATGCCTCGGGCCAAGGAGCGGATGGTCTGCTGCGGAATCGGCGCCGGCTTCAGCGTCAAGAGCGGGTACCATCCCCTGGATTTGACCAGGGCAACCATCAAGCGGCTGCGCGAGGCGCAAAAAGCCGGCGCGGACATCATCTGCGCCTATTGCGCGGGCTGCCTGCAGATGCTCGCGGTCGGGGCCGTGGCTTATCCGGGAGCGCCCGGGATATATCATCTTTTGGAGCTTTTGCAGATGGCCGCGGGCGAGAAGCCGGAGCGGAGATTGAAGAGCCGGGCGAGACTCCTGCTTAAGGGCGTGCTCAAAAACCAGGCGCCCCTGGTGCTAAAAAGCAGCCGCTTCTTCCCGCAAATGCCCTGGAAAGGGTATTGTAATTTAGATAACAAATGAAAAATATGCTGAAAATTGCGGCGGTCTTTGCCCTGGCCGCGCTCGCATCATGCTATGCCACTATGAAATTCAAGCCCGTCGCCTACCGGGCTGCGGCGGGAAGCCTTTATGACATTTTCCGGGACGACTTCCAGTTTGAGCTTTCTTCCAAGACCCCGGACCCAAGCACGGTGGTTCCTCCGGCTCGCCCCGGGTGCAAGGTCAAGCTCCTGCCCGCGGGCCAGGCGGCTTTTGAGTTGAAATATTACCTGACCGAAAACGCGACGGCTTCCATCAAGCTCCAGACCTACATCCTTTACAGCGACCCGGTTTCGAAAAAGCTTGTGAGGATTTTGAAGCAGAAGCAGGACCAGGGCGTGAAGGTTGAATTCATCGCGGACTGCTACACCAAGTATATCACCAAGGACCAGGTTCTTTACGCGCAGATGGAGCGCATGGGCCTGGACCTGCTCGGGTATGAGCCGCTTTATTTCAGCGCCTCGGAGGACCCGCGCCTGCTCATCGACGGCAACGACCTCAACATGCGCTTCCACGAAAAATACTGGATCGTGGACAACCAGGTGGCCATCACCGGCGGGACCAACATCTCGCAGGAATACGCGGCCTACAACAACAATCCGCGCTTCATGTGGCGCGACCAGGATGTGGTCTTGTACGGCCCGGTGGTCAAGGATATGGAGCGGGCCTTTGACGAAAATCTGGTCTACTTCTCGCAAAAGCGCGAGAACCGGCCGGACCTGCTCAACCCGCAATTTTACCGGGAACAATGCGCCAAGAAGCCAAAGTCATGGGGCGCCGCGGCGAAACAGCCTGGAGAAGTCGAAAATCCCAAACTCGCGGTCAGGGATTTGACCGACGATAATGTGCTGGTCCGCTTCATCCGGCACCGGCCGCGTTTGCAGGAGACTTACATTCACCAGGCTTACCTCCATCTGTTCAACACCGCGCAGAAGCGCATCCTGATTGAAAATTCCTACCTCCTGCTCGATGACAGCCAGTTCCAGGCGCTCACCGACGCGGCCAGGCGCGGCGTGCAAATCACCATTGTCACCAACTGCGAAAAGACCGATGATGTCTTCGGGCTCGCGCCCTTGAGCCGGTATGAGTATCTCCCGCTGTTGGAAGCGGGAATCAAGATTTATGAATGGCAGGGAATCATCCCCGGCCACGGGTCGCTTCACGCCAAATACGCGGTGTTTGATGATGATGTCTCCATTGTCGGGTCCTATAACCTTGACCCGCGAAGCACTTTCCTCAACTCCGAGGACATCGTGGTCATGCGCTCGCGGAAAGTGGCGGAGGAACTGACCAGGTACACCGAGACCATTGACCTCCCGCAAAGCGAACTCATCACCATGGCCCAGGCCAGGAAATGGAACAACCCGAATTCGCCCGCGCGCATCTGGACCTATTGCGGGCTGATTTTCAGGGACTGGTGGTAAGCAATCATCAGGGCAAAAATTCCGGCGCCGGCAAAAAGTCAGATGACGGAAAAAATCGTCTCACCGGTTTCGCTTGCGGGAAGGGCCTGGCTTGACCCCAAAAAATTCTTCGCGCTCCTGCCATCGCCGCGAGCAAATCTTGTTCCGCAAACGCAGTTGCTGGAGCAGTTTTGCCGCAGCCTCCCGGCTGATGCCCAGGCCCGAGGCTATATCCTCCATGGTTCCGGGACGGCGCTTGAGATAGTTCAGAACCTCGGACTCGCCCGCTCCTGATTCTCCGGCCGGAAATTTTTCCCGGAACTCCGCGATAAGTTCGGCCCGCGGCCCCAGCAGCCGCGCGAGCTTGTGCATCACCGCCTCCGAAGCGCTCATGGAATAGTCCTCGGCCGGGAGGCGCGCCGGGGTGTTGAGCTGGATTTTATCCGGCTGAATTTTCTTTAGTTCCGGCAAGAGCGCCTTCATCTCTTCCTCGCTGTCATTTATGCCCTGGACGATAAAAAGCTCCAGCCAGATTGAGCCGGGGAATTTTTTGCGGAATTCAGCCATTCCACGGATTATTTTCTCCAGCTCAAGACCCGGCGCCGGCCGGTGGATTTTTCGAAAGGTTTCCGGCCTGGCGCTGGAAAGGGTAGGGAGCACAAGGTCAGCGCGAGCCAGGTCTTCCCGCGCCTCCGGCATCCATAAGAGGGAGCCGTTGGTTATCACCGCGACCGGAATTGCGGTAATCTCCTTTATCGCTTTAATAATCTTGCCGATTCCGATATGCAGCGTGGGTTCGCCCGAGCCGGAAAAGGTCAGATAATCAATCGCGGGTTTTTCCTTGAGCTTGCGCTCAAGCTCGGCAATCACGGCCTGGGCAGGAACATATTCAGACCTGGCAGTGGTCTGGTCCGTGGTCCTTCCCAACTGGCAATAGACGCAATCAAAGGAGCAGGTCTTGAACCGGACCAGGTCAATTCCCAAAGACCTGCCCAGCCGCCGGCTCGGCACCGGCCCGAAAAGATATTGATACCCGCGCTGCATTTTCCCTTCTAAATTAACACCAAGCGGCAGGGGCTTCAATTGCCATTTGACAAACAGGGCGATTGGGGGAAAAATTTTTCCGGATAGGAATCAGGGATTTTCAGGAGGAGGGATTGAAGAAAATTTGTTGGCTGTATGCCGCGGCTTTTATCTTTGCCGTGCAAGCGGCCAGGGCTGACGAGCCTTCGGTCGCGGTTTCGGGATACATCCTCACGGACTTTGCGCAGTATGCGAACAAGGAGGGCAACTATACCATCCAGAATCAGGCCGGGGACTGGCAGATGGTTGCCAACAAGGGCTATGACGCTTTTGAGCTTACCCGCGCCTACCTGACTTTCTCCGCCAACCTCTCGGAAAAGGTTTTTGCCTCACTCACCACCGACCTCCGGACCGATGACGACGGCTATCGCCGCATCTTTGCCAAATACGCCTTCGTGGAATTGCGCGAACTGTATCCGCACAGCAAGCTCCGGCTCGGCCTGCAGGAGCCGCCCTGGTCCATAAGCGACACCGAGCTTTGGAGATACCGGATGGTGGAGCAGGGGTTTTACTCATACTGGGGAACCTTCTCCACTGCGGACTACGGCGTCTCGGTGCTCGGCGATTTTTTTGACGGCCTGGTGAAATACCACCTGGCCGTTCTCAACGGCGAGGGCTATGCCAAAATTGAGAACGCGAGCTTCAAGCAATATGTGGGAAGAATAACCCTGGACTTCGGCGCCGCCGATAAGTTCCGCTTCTATCCCAGCATCGGCTATTCGTCCAACCACCGCGAGCATGCCGATTTGAAGGACAATGTGCTCATGGCCGGAGCAGGAATGGATTTCCTCGGAAGATTCCATTTCGCCGGCGAATATTTCCAGGGAGTTTACACGATGGAAGAGGGGGATTTCCCGCTCGTGCGCGGGGCCTGGCCGGAAGGAGCGGTGGATGCCATAGCTGCCGCCTCCGGAGATTCCGCGCTTCTCACCAAAGACAAGGATATTGATTTTATGGGCTGGGCGATCTATGGGGACATCAAGATTTGGGACAAGCTCAACCTTTTTGGCCGCTTCGACCTTTATGACCCCAACAGGGATTCCAACTATGACAAGGACGGCGAACTGATGTGGATGGCTGGAATAGCTTATCACCCGACTGACAATCTCTGGATAACTCTGGATTACCGCGAAAACAGCTTCCAGCAGCCCGACCCTGACCGCGACCACGACAACGAACTGCCCACCAGCCGAATCATCTACACCCACTGGAAAATCGCCTATTAATTGGGAGATACCCAAAAGAAGCTCCCGAGCTTTCCTTGTCCCGAAGTTCCTAACGCGGAACCTCGGAACCAGCGTGAACCTCATGCTGAACCCAAAAATCAGGATAAAAAGACCCGATGCCTCGTCAAGCGCGGAATAACATCAACCGATAGGATGCTTGGAATTGATTTGGCCGACCGGCCCTCAAGACCCGCCCCGATTGATTAAATCCGGTCCGACCTTTTTTAAAATTGAAAAAACGCGATGCAGTTAAACTATTAAGTGTAGGTCTGACCCCAATGATTTTTTTCTTGACAAAGGTTCGGGCATTAAATATTATAGATGCGTAATTTCCCATGGCGAAACAAAATTTTGAGACCGGGTTCTTGTTGAACCGGGCGAGTTTCGCGCTGGGCCGTCATTTGAACCGGCGCTTTGCGGTTCGGGGTCTGGCTCGTTTTTCTTCGAGTTTCCTGGGGGTTATGAGGTGCTTATGGGAGCAGGACGGCCGGAGCTTGAGCGAGCTGGCATCGGAGATTGGCCTGGAGGCTTCTTCCATGACCGGTTTGATTGACCGGATGGAAAAGGCTAATCTGGTCAAGCGCCAGGCCGACCCCGGAGACCGGAGGGTCTGGCGGATTCAACTCACCAAAAAAGGCAAAAGCATCCAGCCGAGCGTGTCCTTGATTCTGGAGGAAACCTACCAGGACTTGACGCGCGGAATCAGCGCGTCGGAGCTTGAGGCCACACGGCGGGGGCTGAAGAAGATGATTGAAAATTCGGGGATTCGGATGCGGGATAAAATTTTTGAAAGAAAAGGAGGACCGGGGATGAAAAAGCAAAGGGAGATCAAGCGCGCTGCGGTCTTGGGCGCGGGGGTGATGGGCAGCCAGATCGCGGCCCACCTGGCGTCAGCCGGGCTCGAGGTATGTCTTCTGGACATAGTTCCGCCCAGGATGACGGAAGAAGACCAGAAGAAGGGGGTGAAGGTCGAGGACAAGGCCTTCCGGAACCGGTTTGCGCAAAAGGGCCTGGATGCGCAGCTCAAGAGCAAGCAGAGCGGGTTCATGGCCAGGAGCGACGGGGAGCGGGTGAAGGTCGGCAATTTTGAGGACAACCTGGATTGGCTCAAGAGCTGCGATTTCATCCTGGAGGCGGTGGTGGAGGACTTGAAGATCAAGCAGGAGCTGTTTGCGAAGGTGAAGAATTATTGGAACGGAGAGGCGATAGTGGCGACCAACACCTCGGGCATACCGCTGAAGCAGATAGCGAGCGCCTTGAACCCGGAGCTGCAGAAATATTTCATCGGCATCCACTTTTTCAACCCGGTGCGCTATATGCATCTTTGCGAGGTTATTCCCTGGGCCAAGACCAGGAAGGATGTAGTGGAGTTCATGGCCGAGTTCGTGGAGCGGGAGCTGGGCAAGGGCGTGGTTCTGGCAAAGGACACTCCCAATTTTGTGGCCAACCGGGTGGGGGTGGGCGGCCTGATTTACGCCATGCGGGTGATGGCGGAGATGGGGCTGCGCATTGAGGAGGTTGACAGCGTTATGGGGCCGCCCATGGGCCGTCCCAAGAGCGCGATGTTCCGGACCGCGGACATGGTGGGCCTGGACACGCTGGTGCATATCGCGCACAACACCGCGGCTGCGGTTTCGAAGGACGAGGCGGAGAAGTATTTCGCTCTTCCCGGCTTCATCGAAAAGATGGTTGAGAAGAAGCTTTTGGGCAACAAGACCGACGGCGGCTTTTACAAACGGATTGACAAGAAGACCTTCAAGGTCATCGACCCCAAGAGCTGCGGCTATGTGGACCAGGGCGGAGAAAAGAGCGACAAGCTCGGGCTTTTGATGTTTGAGAAGGATGTGGGCAAACGCATCAAGGGCGTGGTGAACATGGAGGACAAGTTCGGCAAGTTTGCCTGGAAGGTTTTCGCCGGGTCAAGCATTTACGCCGCGGAGAAGCTGGGCGAGATTTGCGACAGCATCCTGGACATTGACAACGGCATGAAATGGGGATTCAACTTCGACCTCGGCCCGTTTGAGGCGTGGGACGCGGTGGGGTTGAAGGAGTCGGTGGCGCGGATGAAGGCCGAGGGGATGAAGGTTCCGAAGAAGGTCGAGGAGATGCTGGCGAAGAAGAAGAGCTCGTTTTATATCAGCAAGGCCGGCAAGCGGTTTTACTATGATTTCAAAAAGAAGAACTACCTGCCGGCGCCGGAGAACCCGAACATCATTGTTCTTCGGGACCTGAAGGCGCAGAAGAAAGTGGTGGCGACCTGCCCGACCGCGAGCATCATTGACCTGGGCGACGGGGTCTATTGCGTGGAATTCCATTCCACCATGAACGCCCTGGACTCGGATATGTGGAAGATGATGAACCAGGCTTTGGATTTGGCGGAGCAAAAGGGCGTGGGGGTGGTGATTGGGAACCAGACCAACGAGCTTCCCGGGGCGTTCAGCGCCGGGGCGAACATCAATGTTATTCTGCAGGGAGCGAGGTCCGGCCAGTTCGATATGATTGAAAAGGAGGTCAAAACCTTCCAGGAGCTTAACCTGCGGCTTTATTACTCGCCGGTGCCGGTGGTGGCCACTCCTCACGGGCTGACGCTCGGAGGCGGGGCCGAGGTGTGCATGAGCTGCAACAAGCTGGTGGCTGCGGCGGATTTGTATATGGGCCTGGTGGAGGTCGGGGTGGGCCTGATACCGGGCGGAGGCGGCACCATGCTTCTGCTCCGCAACTGGCAGATGAACATTCCGAAGAAGGCGGAGGTCAGGGATATGTCCCCGTTCGTGGTGCCGGTGTTTGAGTCCATCGCCACGGCGCGGACCTCAAGCAGCGCCGCGGATGCGCGCGATATGGGGTTCCTGCGGCCGGGCGACAAGATTCTCCTCAACCGGGACCACCTGGTGGCCGAGGCCAAGCGCGAGGTGCTGGCCATGGTATCGGTCGGGTTCAAGCCTCCGGAGAAGAGGAAGCTCCAGGTCATGGGCGACGCGCTTCAAGGTATGGTCAATGTGGTGCTTTACAACATGAAGCAGGGGAACTACGCGTCTGATTACGACTGCCTGATTGGCAAGAAGCTGGCGTATGTTCTTGGCGGAGGAGATGTTCCGGAGAACAGCCTGGTTGACGAGGAGGAGATAGTGGCTCTGGAGCGGAAGGTGTTTGTGGAGCTATGCGCGGAGAAGAAGACGCAGGAGCGGCTGGAGCACATGCTCAAGACCGGCAGGCCATTGAGGAACTAGACGGGTCGATAAAAGGAGGAATAAAAAATGAGAGAAGCAATGATAGTTAGCGCGGTGAGGAGCGGGGGAGGGAATTCGCGTCGGGGCGGATTGCGCTTCACCCGTCCGGACGACCTGATGGTTCAGGTTATTCAGGGGGCGCTGTCCCGGGTTCCGAACCTGAAGCCGGAGATGATTGAGGATTTTGCCCTGGGTTGCGCGTTTCCGGAGGGAGAGCAGGGTCTGAATGTTGCGCGGATAATAGGCCTGAAGGCCGGCCTGGGCATCAAGACCCCGGGCTATGTGGTCAACCGGTTCTGCTCTTCAGGTCTTCAGGCGGTGGCGCTGGCCAGTCAGAGCATTATGGTCGGCTGGTCGGACATCGTTCTGGCCGGAGGGCTTGAGTGCATGAGCCGGGTGCCCATGGGAGGGTTCATCCAGCGGCCGAACCCGGAGGTCAGCGAGAGCTACCCGGAGCCGTATGTTTCCATGGGCATCACCGCAGAGATCGTGGCGGCCAAATACAAGGTCACGCGTGAGGACCAGGACCGGCTGGCCGTGCGCTCCAACAAGCGCGCAGCCGAGGCGCAGAAGAACGGATGGTTCACGGAGATTGTTCCGGTGCAGGCGGTGCGGTACACGAAGAAGAACGGGGTTCCGGTAAAGGAGCGGTTTGCCTTCACCGCGGATGACGGGGTTCGACCGGAGACCACGATGGAGGTCCTGGCCAAGCTGCCTTCAGTGTTCAAGCAGGCTGGAACCGTGACCGCGGGCAACAGCTCCCAGACCACGGACGGAGCAGCCGCAGTTATAGTTATGAGCAAGGAGAAATGCGACGAGCTTTCCATCAAGCCCCTGGCCAAGTTCCACCATTTCCAGGCCATCGGCGTTCCTCCCGAGGAGATGGGGGTAGGACCACGCTATGCCATTCCCAGGCTTTTGGACAAGGTGGGAAAGAAGATTTCGGACATCGAGCTGTTTGAGCTGAACGAGGCGTTTGCCAGCCAGGCGTTTTACTGCGTGCGCGAGCTGGGCATCGCGGAGGACAAGTTTAATGTTTGCGGAGGAGCGGTTGCCCTGGGCCATCCCCTGGGATGCACGGGCGCCAAGCTGACCGCGACTTTGATTGCTCAAATGAAGCGGCTGGGAAAGAAATGGGGAGTGGTTGCCATGTGCATCGGAGGAGGCATGGGAGCCGCGGGCTTGATTGAAGTCCTGGATTAAATCCTGATTTTCAAGGAACAGGGCGGCCCGAACGGCCGCCCTGTTTTTTTGCGCACAGACTATCTGTGCTAAAATTGCCCAACTGTGTCCGCAAAGCGAAGATTTCTGGAAGTGATCCTGGTCGCCGCATTCTTCACCGCGCTCATCGTTTCCATGCTTTATCCCATCAGCCTGCATCCCGGGAGCATGCTGTTCGACCGGGCGGATTCCAGCATCTTCACCTGGATCATTTCCTGGGATATAGAAAAATTTCTCGCGGGCACCAGGGGATTTTTCAGCCCCAATATCTTCTGGCCCTATCCGGATGTTTTCATGGATCACACAATTTCCTGCGCCTTGCTGGCAGCGCCGGTTTATCTCCTGACCCGGAACCCGGTGCTGGCCTGGAATACGGTGGTGATTTGCAGTTTTATATTTTGCGGATTGGGGGCATATCTTTTGGCTTTTCGATTTACCCCCAGCCGGTCCGCGGCTCTGGTTGCCGGGATCATTTTTGCCTATTGTCCCTGGAGATACGCTCACATACCGCATCCTCTCCTGTCCATACAATGGCTGCCGTTCACCCTGCTTTTTCTCCACCGCACATTGGATAATCCGAGGTGGAGGGATGCGCTGCTGTTTGGATTTTTTTTCACCCTCCAGGCACTTTGCTCTTTCTACCTCGCGGCCATGACCGGAATAGCCGCGCTCACGGTGTTCGTCTCCGAACTGGCGGTGCGTAAACTCCGGGTGCCAACCGGGGCCTGGATCAGGCTTTCCGTGGCAGGAATTCTTTCCCTTGCGTTGATCGCCCCGGCCATGATGCCTTATTTCCGGGTTGCGAAAGCGCAGGGATTCAAACGCTCCGAGCTGGTGGTGAGGCAGCTTTCTTCCGATCCCAGAGATTACCTGATGGCGCCACCCTGGAACCGGCTCTATAAAAATAGCAGCGTGGTTTTCCATAACCCTTACAGCCCCAGCCAGCTGGAAAACTGGAGGTTCCCCGGGGCATTGGCCGCGGCGCTTGTGTTGCTTGGCCTCTGGCTTGGAATGAGCAATACCGATGCCAGCCGCGGGTCGTCCGGATTTTTGGGGAGAGGAAAGCTTGCAGCCGGGCAAAGCATCTATCTGGCGCTCGCCGTGACAGCATTTATTCTTTCGCTCGGCCCCAAGTTGCATTTCTGGGGCAGCGAAGTCGGCGGGAAGAAGTTACCTCTCTATTTGCCCTATGAGTATTTATACCGGTACCTGCCCGGGTTCGGGGCCTTGCGTTCGCCCAACCGGTTCGCTTTCATTTTTATGATGGCGGTTGCGGTCCTGGCCGCATTCGGCCTGGCAGCCCTTGAAAAAAAGATAAAGGGCAGGGCTGGCCGGGCGGCATTGGCATCAGTATTTGTCTGCGGAATCGTCGCGGAATACTTCTCATCGCCCGTGCCCCACCAAGATGTGCCGAGGAGAGAATTCATTCCCGAGGTTTACAAATGGCTGGCCAAACAGCCCCCCGACGCCGTGATTGCGGAACTCCCGCAATATACCTACTGGCCGTCATTGATTGACGGGTACTATGCCCCGCCCGGCTTCGGCGCTTATGACCCTTTGGGATTTGCTTATATGTACTATTCGATTTTTCACAATTTTCAGCCCACCATTAATGGCCCAACCGGCTATATACCGCCATCAAGACCTTTCATCTGGAATGTCATGCTCGATTTCCCATCCCCGGAATCTATTAACCTGCTTCGCTATCTGGCTGTGCAGCTTGTGGTGGTGCACACAGGCTCCTATCCCGGGGACGACGGGAAAACGCTTGCTCAAAAAGCTGATGCGTTGGAATCGGATCTGAAGCTGGAAGGTGTTTTCGGCCCGGACCGGGTTTACCGGGTTTTAAACCCGGGAGCCAAGGATGGATTGGGAAAACTGGACCGGCTGCGAATCGCGTCTGCGCATTTGCCGGCTAGAATCAGGCTCGGCTCGGACGCAGATTTCTGCCTGGAATTGAAGGCCGGCGGCGAGTGGCCGGTGATGAGCTTCCGACTGATTGAAGCGAATGCCATGGTGACTGAAAGATCGGGCCAAGGCTCGCGCAGTTTCAAGCGGTCAGATAAATTCGATATTGAGGTTCTGCCCGGAAAATCGCAGTGGGTGTGCATGCTTCTGCCTGCCCCGTCCCGACCAGGCGCTTACCAATGGGATGTGAGCGTTGAAGTTCCGGAATCGCCCCAGGTCAATTCGACTTTCTCTTTCAACCTGGAAGCCGGGAATTTCCCGGATAGCGCCCACCCAGGAACCTTGCAAGCGGAATTTCTGCAAGTTTCCGTGCCTGCGGCGGTGTTCATCAACCAGGAATTCATGGTCAAGACGCGTGTTAAGAACACCGGCGACAGTCTGTGGTTGGCCTCTGACCGGGGAGAACTTGTCCCGGGAGTAGTGCATATGGGGTCGCGAGGATTTTATTCCACGGGAAAAAAGCCTTTTGCAGGCTGCCGGCCTCCCCTTGAAAGAGGAATGCTTCCTCATTCGGTTGCGCCGGGGGAAGAGGTTGAGATAGTGCTCCGCGCGCAGGCTCCCGGAGTCCCGGGCCAATATCTGCTCCCGCTGGATATGGTGGACGAATGGGTCCAGTGGTTTTTGAAAACCGATGTCACGCGGGTCTGGCCGCCTATCCAAGTCAAAGCCGAGCCAAAATGGATGCTGCCAGGCAATCGAACCAATCCGGGATTCCCCAACGAATATCGAGACAGGGATTAAATAATTTGACCATGGACACTCAATTCCAATCAGAGATCAAACAGAAAGCCGGCCAAGGAATCTTTGTCCTTATCCTGAGATACGGGCTTAATTTCTTTTTCAATTTTGCCGGCAGTGTTTTTCTCATCCGGAAACTTGGAGCCGCGGCCTGGGGACAATACGCCTTTTCTTTTTTTATATTGACCAGTTTTATTTTTATCACTTACGGCCTCTGGGGCTATATCATACAGAAGCCGGAAACCCCGGAAAAAGAACTAGGCACGTGTTTTACTATTCAACAATTATTGGGATTGGGCTGGGGGCTGGTCGTTTTATTCTGGGTATCTCCCTGGGCAATGAGCCATTTTGGCGGATTTGATGTGGGGATGATGATCATCGGCGCGGTTATCGGCGGATATTTTTATTCCTGGCGCAACATCATCAGCGCATGGCAAGAGCGGAAAATGGACTATGTCGGCGTGGGCGCCAGCGAGGTTATCGACGCCCTGGTCTTCAATCTGACCGCAGTCATATTGGCCTGGCGCGGAAACGGGGTTTTGGGCATCGCGCTGGGGAATGCCTTGCGGGGAATGACTTCCGCCGCCTACCTGCATTACCGGTCCGGGATGAAAATGGAATTCGGATTCAACTGGGAGGCGTTCAAGGGAATATTCAGATTCGGCTTTCCCTATGTAATCTATTCCTCCCTTTCCTGGCTTCCCACCCAGGTCCTGCCTTTGCTGGTCGGTTTTTTCCTGGGACCAGCGGCTTTGGGGTATGTCAACCTTGCCTATCGGACCATGGAATATCCCCGGGTGGTGGTGGCATTGGTCGCCCGGGTTTCCATGAGTTATTATTCGCGCCTGGCCGGAGATATGGAAATATATAAAAAAGAGATGCTCCGAGGCTTGGAGATTCTATTTATTCTGATAGCTTTCGGAATCAGCTGCCTTTCCTCGTTAAGCCTGTTTTGGGTGCCTTGGGTTTACGGAAAGGAATGGAGATTGAGCGCCATAATCATGATGATTATTTCGGTTCCCTATATTATCAACGGCTGTATGACTTTTTTATCAATCGCGCTTTCCGCGCGGGGAAGAGTGACCCGGGTCGCGACGGTCCAGCTGATTTACAATATAGCGTTTTGGGCCGGGGCATTGGTCCTGATTCCAAGATTTAAAGACCTCGGTCTGCCCTTAAGCGAGTGGGTGGCCTTGCCTTTCGGTCTTTCCCTTTTATATTTTGTTATGAAAGACAGCGGCCGGTTCCCGGTTCTGGGCTATGCTTTTCGCCTCCTGCAATTCGCCGCCGGTATCGCTTCAATCGGGCTATTTTTCGCTTATGGGCATCAGCTTCTGGGATTATTGACTTTCACAGTCCTTTTTGTTATATTCTTTCTGACCCGAAAACATTTTTTGCTCATGGGAATTAAATATGCAAGTCAATTGTCCGATTTGTTCAAATAAAGAGAATTTCAAGAAGCTGGAGCAATGCGGCGAGTTTGAAATTTTCCGCTGCGGCAATTGCGACCTTGAATTTTCCTGGCCGATGCAAGGGGCTGATGACCAATGGTATGACGCCATGTATAAAGTCCGACACCTGGCTCCGGATGACCGCGTAAAGCACTTTCATCAAAAAGGTTTAAATTATTCGGCGCCGGGCAGTAAAATTTTGGACATCGGCTGCGGGGAAGGGACTTTCGTGAATTATGCAACAAAACTTGGGCACCAAGCCTGGGGATTGGATTTTTCGGAAGGAATGATCAAGACCGCTCAAAAACAATTTCCCCAAGCCACCTTCCTTCTGGGGAGGCTGGAAGATTTTTTGCAGGAATATCCAGAGGAAAAATTTGATGCGGTTTTCCTTTTCGAAATGGTTGAACACCAGAGCGACCCGGTCGGCATTTTGAAAGAAGCGCGCAAGGTTCTCCGGCCGGCCGGCAAGTTGATTGTTTCCGTTCCCAGCCGCAATGCCTGGCCGGTCCGCGATTTTGTGGATTATCCTCCTCATCATCTTACCCGCTGGAATGGAAGAGCATTGGCGCAACTGATGGAATCCGCGGGGTTTACTCTCCGGGAAATTGTTACCACCAGCAGAATCGCTTCCCTCAATGCCTTCTTGGGCTATTGTTTGTTCCGGATTCCGATGTATAGTTTGCTCAATTTAAAGAAGAGTTTTGCGGGCAAGAAAAATCCCGCAAAAGAAGAGCTTGGCAAAAGAGGCTTGATTTACAGGGTGCTGGGCAACTATGGCTCTTTTCTCCGCAGAGCAAGGGACCAGGCTTTATGGATTCCCACTTTAATTCTAGCTCCCATATTTTTGCCCATGATTGAAGGCACCACCCTTGTATTGTGGGCTGAAGCCACGCCCGGGGAAAAAGCTGAATCAAAAGAGCGTGCCCAAAATAGTTTTGAGCATCGCTGACTGCCATGACGCATATATGAATGTTCAGAAAAACTAAAT
>Ga0315282_10004007_pt1 | contig 26002 bp, 24 predicted proteins | sample YL17G07_20_MG_FD_203693 | JGI IMG/M metagenome (GOLD analysis project Ga0315282, IMG submission 203693) | Sediment microbial communities from Yellowstone Lake, YNP, Wyoming, USA - YL17G07_20 | ecosystem: Environmental > Aquatic > Freshwater > Lake > Sediment | place: USA: Wyoming | collected... | reverse complement strand
CACACTGCCGAGCAAGGGCCTATGCGGATAAGGGGGACTTCCCGGTCCCCCTTATAACCCCCTCGGCAAGGCATGCATTCCTCCCCGTGGCAAGCCACGGGGCATTCTGCAAAGGTTTTCGTAAAAATAGATATAGAGGTCGCTCTTCGCGTCGATTTTATGGACGACAGAGTTGTTTTTCGGCCGGTATCCGAAGAAATTGTCATAGGCCCGGTAAACGGCCAGGGCCAGCTTGTCCTTGTATTCTTTTTTGTTCTCGGTGATCCTCAATCCATGCACGCTTGGAGCGGTTATGGCTTCCTGCCGGACATAGGGGGGATTCCCGGCGATGATATCGAAGCCGGATTTTTCCTCTTCAAAGATCTCGGCGAAGGCGATATCCCAGACGAAGGGGGCCGGAGCCCCACCTTTAAGAGCCACGACCGCCTGAGCAACGGTCTCATACTCATGCTTCAGGTCTTCAATCCCGGGCTCGAAACGGGTCGGCTCCCTCACCGGATATGGCGTTGGCTCTTCTTCGGCGCGGCCGAAAAGGGCTCGATTTTCCGCGACCCCGGAGGCCTTTTTCTCAATCGCCTGCATTCTATTGCGGATTTCTTGTTCCTTCGTCGCTAAAAGATCCAGAAAGAGCCGTTTTTCCTCGATGCGAAGATCATCCAGGGATCTGAATTTGCGGGTTTCGTCGTTCTCGAAGAATTTGAGCTTCTCGGACTTGAGCTTTTCGATCCGGGCTTCAAAAGAGCGTGGGATAAGCCTCGCGTCACGGGCATGGCCGAGGTTGATCCCGGCGATTTCCTGAACCAGGCTGTCGCCGCAGCGGATCTTGAACGAGAAATGGGGCAAGAGCGGCTCTTTGCGCATGCGCAGTTCCGCGGAGTCGGCCTCGAAGTCCACGATCATGGCCAGCCAAAGACGCAATTCGGCCACGTGGCAGGCCCATTCCATGACATCCACGCCGTAGAGCGAACGGCCGATGATCCGTTTCTTCCGCTCGAACGGATTTTCTTGATCGCCGAGATGGCGCCCGGCCCGCTCGAGCAGGTCGTCAAGAATATGGAGCATTCCGACGAGAAAAGAGCCCGAACCGCAAGCCGGGTCGAGGACGGCGGCTTTCTGCAGGAGATCCCGCACACCCGGCCATAAGCGGGCTTCGGCAAGCGCGCGATCCGCCTCGGCCTTTTCTTCCGGCTCCAGAGAAAACAGGAGCTGGTTGAGCAGGCTCTTTGGGACATCCTTCAAGTGATTGGAGAGATAATCGGCCACGCTCAACCGGCACATCAGATCGATCTCCGTGCGCGGCGTATAGAAAATCCCCGCTTCGCCCCGCTCGTCCACTTCCTCGGAAACATTGACCAGGCTCTCATAAACCTTTCCGATCATTTCCGGGTCGACGGCGACTTCCTTATCGAGGGGGCTGTCTTCGGCGATGGTAAAGTTGTACTTCTCGAAGCACTTGAAAATCTCGAGGAAGCAGGCGTCGGGGATACGCGCGCGGACGCTTTCATCGAGCTTGTTCTCCATATAAAGCCCGCCGTTGAGATAGGGCGCAAGGGAAAGGATGTCGTTGATTTCCTTGGGAAAATAGCGATGGCAGGCAGTCGCCTTCCGGTTGAAAGCCTCAAAAAAGAGAACGTTCAGCCAATTTTCGATAAACGTGTCGGGCGGCTGATTCATAGTTTGGTAGGCTTCCCAAAACATTCTCAGGAACTCGCTGTCGTCTCCCAGCCAGCGCTTCCGCTGGATGAAATACAGGAACATCGTCCGGTTCAAGAACTGGAGGGCGTAGTCGTGGGCGGAGTTGCGGTCCACTTTTTGCGAGAGGAGAGTCCGTTCGAGCTTCCGGAAAACCGTTTCATAGCCTTCATAAAATTCCTTGGTGATCGACTCGACGTCGAAGGCCTCATCGTGACGTTCCTGGATAGCAAGGGGGGAAAGGCCGAACGGGTCTGCGCCGATCGAGGCGATATCGATCAGAGACAGCCTTTCCGAAGCCGTGCGCAACCGGTCGCCCGGCTTGACGCTGATCCTGCGGAACAAGCGGCGGCGTTTGATCTCGGGGTCATACTTGACATTGATGAAATGCCAGCTGGCTTGCTGGCGATTAGAGAAAACGAACAAAGCATAGGGATGCTCGCGAAGGAGTTGGCTAACGGCCGGGCGTTCGAGGCCGATCAGCAGTTTATCACTGGCCAGGCGAGAGTAGATGACCTGAAAATCATTATTCTTGCCGGCGCCGGCCAGGAGGAGGGGATCCTCAGAGAGGGCTTTGTCCGCGGTTGGACTCCAGCCTCGGCGCGAGAGCGGCCGGTTGATCCGTTCGTAGTTCAGCTCCGTCCAAAAAAGTCTCTTGAGCTCGTTTTCGCCCTGAAAGTTTTTCAGGATGCCGAGAATTGTTCCGGCGGTCTGATGCGACTTGCTGATATCCGACCTCCCCGAAAAAACTGCAGGGGCTAAAAGAACTTAACCCAATAGGGAAATCTTACACAAGCCTTCGCAAAGAGGCAAGAAAAAAAGGAGACACGTCCAAGAGATTCATGACGCCGTTCGGCCGCGCCGCTTTCCTTTTTCCACCCTGTGTCGGAGCGGAGGGGGAAGCCGCAATCACTCCGTCCCGGCGCGCGTCTGGAGCACGGGCCAGGGCAGCGCCCGCCGTTCTATCTCACCGAGAACTTGTGCACCGTGACGGTCGCGTATTTCTTTCCCGGCTCAAGGATCGTCGAAGGGAAGTCCGGGTGGTTCGGCGAATCGGGGAAGTGCTGCGTCTCGAGGCAGAAGCCGCAGTGCTTTTGGTAGGCGACGCCGCCCTTGCCCTTGACCGTCCCGTCGAGGAAATTCCCGGAGTAGAGCTGGATGCCCGGCTGGTCCGTGGAGATCTCGAGGACCCGGCCGCTCACCGGCTCAATAACCCGGGCCGCGAGAGCCATCTTCCCGCCGCCGCTCCTGAGGACGAAGTTGTGGTCGTAGCCCCCCTCGACCTGGGCGATCCGCTCGCCGATCGCGTGCGGCGACGTGAAATCGAACGGCGTCCCTTTCACGCCGAGGATCCGTCCCGTCGGGATGAGGTTGGCCGCCGAGTCGACGGCCGTGTACTTGTCGGCCTCGATCTCGAGCTCGTGACCGAGAATGTCGCCCTGGCCCTGGCCGGCCAGGTTCCAGTAGGCGTGGTTCGTCAGGTTGACGGGCGTCGCCTTGTCCGTCGTCGCCTCATAGCTGATCCTGAGCTCGTCGGCGTCGGTCAGCGTGTAGACGACCGTGACGGCCAGGTTCCCGGGATAACCCTCCTCCATGTCCTTGCTCAAGTATGTGAGCTTGACGCCGACGGCGCCCGCGTCCCGGACGGGCTCGGCCTTCCAGACGACCTTGTCGAATCCCTTGAGGCCGCCGTGGAGGCTGTTGCCGTTGTTGTTCCGGGCCAGGGCGTAGATCAGGCCGTTGAGGGTGAACCTGCCCTTGGCGATGCGGTTCGCGTATCGCCCGACGATGGCCCCGAAGTAGGGATGCGTGCCGAGGTAGCCGGCCAGATCGTCGAAGCCGAGGACCACGTCCTCCAGCTTCCCCTTCCGGTCGGGAAGCCGGAGCGAGACGAGGATCGCGCCGTAGGTCATGATCCGGGCCTCGATGCCGTGCGCATTCGTCAGGGTGTAGATGTCGACCGCGGTGCCGTCGGAAAGCCGTCCGAACGGCTTGTGTTTCACGGGCATGCTGGTTTCTCCTTTCGCCGGGGCGGACGCCGCCCGGGTTTTGTCTCCGTTCTTGCACGCGGACGCCGCCATGCCGACGACGGCAACGCAGAGGATGACCGCCAGAAATTTCTTGTTCATTCGCCCTCCTTCGCTCATTTTTTGATTTTCTCGATCTTCTTCCGGATCTCCGGCTGGTCGGGAAGGAGCTGGAGCGATCTTTCGAACGCGGCCCGGGCCTCCGGGAGCTTCTCCAGGCCGATGTAAGATTCGCCGATGGCGTTGAGCAGCGACGCGTTGATGCCGTAACGGGAAACCGCCTTGTCCAGGACTTCGACCGCCTTGGCAAAATCGCCCGATTTCCTGTAGGCTTCTCCCGCCAGGACGAAGATCTCGTACGGGGCGGCCCGGGCCTGGCCGAGAAAGGGCTCCAGGACCCCGATGGCCTTCCGGTCATCCCCGAGAGCCACGTAGACCCGGGCCAGGTTCCGGGCGGCCTCCGCGGAGTCCGGCTGGCGTTCGTAGGCGCTTTCGAGATAACCCCGGGCTTCCGGAAGCCGACCCAGGTTGAAGAGCTGGGCTCCGATGATCTGGGAATAGACGGGGTCGCCCGAGGCCGGCAGGATCCGCGACGAGAACCAGGGCCGGGCCAGGGCCTCGGCGAACGTCACGTCGAACTCCTCCCGCGCCGTGACGACCTCGACTCCCTCGTTGAGGAAAGAAATCCGGACCTCATAGTGGGCGGGCGGAAAATCGGCCAGGGCGATCTCCTCGAGGGCGTTGGGGAGGTCAGGGTATTCCGGGGCCTTCCTCATGATCTCCCGGAAGGACCGCCCGTCCTTCAGGAAGGTCAGCCTGATCCGGCCGTTCCGGGCCAGGTCGGCCGGGAGGTCGTTGACCTGGAAGGCGACGGCGAGGGTGTCCTTCTTCGTGAAGACCCGGCCCGGCTGGCAATAGACCTGGTAAGGTCCGACCCTGAACGCCTTGACCTTTGTCTCCTCCGGCGCGAGGCGGACAACCTTGTAGCCCAGGACGGGCTGGCTCATCTCGACGGTCGGCCCCTTTTGGGGGACGCGGACGGCCTGCTCGACGGACATGAATTCCTTGGAGGCCTCGTTCTTGATCAGGATGGACACCTGGTAGTCCCCGGGGATAAGGGGGAAGATGTCGTGGTAATCGAAGGGCCCGCGGGAAAGCTCGTTCATCCGCGCTTCGGGGATGTCGAGGGAGACGGCCTTGTCGTATTGGTACACGAGGCGGCCGTCGAGGGTCGTGACCCGTCCGGTGACTTTCAGGGTGGTATAAAACTTGTGTTCGTACTGGTCGACCGACAGCCTCTGGGGCTCGACCGCGCAATGCACGAAATAGGGCCCCGCCGGCTCCTTGAAGACCTTAAACAGGCTGTCGCTGTCGAGGTAGTTGGCCGAGTACTCGACCTCGACGAGGTCCTTGTATTCGAGGAATTTGCGGGCGTATCGCTCCTGGACGGTCCGCGACGGCAGCGTTTCGATCCGCTGGATCAGGATGTCCGAAGATATGGACGGCCGTCCGACGCTTCCGGTGTCTTCGCCGGGGATGAGAGAGAGGGAGATGGAGGCCAGCGTCGGCTCGACGTCCTGGAGCGCCCGGGCGGCCTTGAGGTAGTCCCCCGGATCACCGTTATAGGTGGAGAGGAGGGCCTGCGGGCCGTCATCGAGCGGGCTGTAGAGCTTATAGGCGCCCAGTCCGTGGTCCTTGAAGAACAGCAGGTAGAAACCGGGCGGGAGCCCCCCTTCGGTTTTCCCCTGATAAAACCATGTCTCGCAGTCATAGAGCCCAGATTTCCCGGTGAACTTTTGGATATCCTGGGGCTCGCCGAGAAGGATATACATGCGGCCCCGGTCGGTCTTCCAGCCCGGAACCGGCGCTTCCCGGCCCAGATATTGGTCGGCGTAGCTGATCCGGCGGTAATGTTCCGTCTTGAATTCGTTCTCGGGCGAGTCCGGGGTCGGGTCGCGGTGCTTCCAGAAGGCCTCGAGGAATAGGTCCCGCTCCCGGTCCGTCCGGAGCTTCAGGAAGACGTCCCTCTCGGTCGAGGTGATGATATAGACGACCTCCTCGTCGAGCCACTTTTGATAGCGCTCGGGGAGCTTCGGCGTGTCGGCTGCAGCGGCGGACAAGGCAACCGCCAGGCTGACAAGGAAGGCCGGGACCCATGCCTTTTTTCTCAAGGGAGCCGCCGCCTCACCTCCAGCCGGTCCTGAGGCGGGTGAGCTCGGTGCCGGTCCTGGCGTTCACGATCTGGTGGAGGAAAACGGAACCGGGAGAATCGCCGGCCTCGGCCGGGACGGGCGCGGGAGCCGCGGCAACCCGGGACAGGACCGTGTCCCCGTAGAGGGCCTCGGCCCGGTAAGAGACCTCGAGGTCGACCGGCCGGCGTCGGGTCAGGACGTCTTCGGGGGCGGCCTCGAGCGCCCACTGGACGTAAACGGCGTTGTTGACGTGCCTGTTGAGGTCCAGGTGGCCCGTTTCGACGCGGAAGGGGACTTCCCGCTCCGCCCCGGCGAGAACCGGCAGGGGCGTGAAGTCATCGGGGAGGGAACGCTTTGCGAGGAGAAAGTCCGAGGGCAGGATCTCCTCGATTTTCAGAGGCTGTTTGCTCACGAGGTCGAGGACCATCCAGGACGTCGTCGCCACGAGGACCGTGTCCCCGTTCCCGTCGGAAACCTCGAAATCCCTCAGGGCGAAAAAACCGTGCCGGCCCGACGGCCAGGTCAGGACCGCGACCCGCTCGCCCCAGGCGGGATAGCGGCGGACGACGACGTGCGACCGGGACAGGACCCAGGTCATGTTCTTTTTCCAGAGGTCGGTGACCGACCAGCCCAGAAGCGCGGCGTGGTCGCCGGCCGCGTCCTGGAGGAAGTTGAGGAGGGAGACGAGGCGGGCCTTCCCCTCGAGATCCGATTCATAGGTATGGACCGCGAATTCCTTCCGGTAAAGCAGGTCGGCCATCGGTCGTGGTCTTCGGGCTATTTTGTGATCGTCCAGGTGTATTCCATCACGTCCGTGACGTCGATGGTGATCGTGGCCACGACCGTCGTGCTCGTCTTCGTCTCCGCCGTGAAAACGTGGCTGGCAAAAGTGATATAGGGGATGGTCTGCGTGATCTGGTCCCCGATGTCCCCCAGGTAGGAAGCGTCCAAGTAGATGCGCAGGATCTCCCCGTATTGGTTGGTCACCCGCAGGGAGGCCGCCCCCCCGATGGTCACGGAGACGCCCGAGGTCGTGACGGTGAGCGTCTGGGAGCTGATCAAAACCCCGGTGTCTGATTTCTTGGCTTCGAGCAGGTGTGAGCCGACGGTGACGCTTTCGATGGTGTTACTCGACCCGGTCTCGATCGTGGCCTTCGACGTTCCGTCCAGATAGACGATGATGGTCGCCCCGCAGGAGTTGGTGACGGCGATCGTGCCCGTCGTGCTTGACGATGTGCTGCTCTTGCAGCTGACGGAAGACAGCCAGAGCAGGCCCGCCAGCGCGGCCATGAGGGCCGCCCCCGATCTTCCCGGTTTCTTCAGCCTTGCCATGCGGATCTCACTTCTCCCGGGGGATCCCCGGCCTCCGACCTGTCCGGTCAGGGCCGTCGTCCCCGAAGCCCTAAATTAGCACATTCTCCAGAGGACTACAACTCGATATTGGGCGGAAGCGTTTCCGCCGCCCCACCCCCGCCCGCCGTCGGACCGGCAAAAAATGCAACGCCGAGGCCGGGGAATATGTTAAAATGGGTGGGTGTAGACCGGATCAGAGGCGGAGAGGTGAAACGGCCATGAATCGAGAGAGCAGAGGCAAACGAAGCGGATTCCCCGTTGGAGCGGTCGTCCTCCTGGCCCTCCTCGTTTCCGGGAGCTGCAAGTGGGGATCCCCCGACTATACCCTGAACGTCGTCCTCGAAGCCGGGGTCACGGGGACCCCCGAAGCCGGGAAGCATGTGTACAAGGAGATGACGACGGTCACCCTTAACTATGCGGCGGTCAACACGCTCGAGACCGTCGAGGTCTTTCTCAACGGCACGATCCGGAAATCGGGGACCGGCTCCCTCATCATGTACGGGGACGGCTATGAACTGAAGGCCGATGTGATCGATATCCGCGCCTCCTACAAGATCGCCCTGACCTATACGGACACGACCATCACCGCCCCGGACCCGTTCATTATCACCCTCACCGGGCCGGACCGGCTGTCGGGCCCGTTCACCGACGAGCGGGGTTACCACGGGACATGGACCGCGAGCTCGAACGCCCTCCTTCTCTCCTATTGGGATTGGAATTTCTACGTTTTGGCCGGGACGGTCTATAACCTGGGGTACAGCTCGGGGTCCTTCACCGGAGGGGGGCAGAGCGGGACCTGGACGGCGGTCAAACAATAGCGCGCCCGGCCGCCCGAGCTGATTTTCCGATCCGCCGTCAGCCTCAGAAGCGGGGGGATTCTCGCCTTAGATCCGGGTCTTGAGCGAGATCCCCGCCGTCCGCCCCGCCGCGGGAAATCCGTATCTCTCCTGGTAATGGGCATTCGTCAGGTTCCGGCCGAAGACCGAGATCTCCAGCCCGCGCGCGGCGGGCCAGCGGGCCTCGACATCCAGCCGGGCATAAGAGCCCTGGGTCCTTACCCGGAGGGCCGTGTTGTACAGCAGATTGTCGCTGTAAATGACCTTCTGGCTGGAGATGCACTGGACGAAGGCGGCGATGCTGAGGTTCGATCGCGTCCTGTACTGGAGGCCCACGTTGACCTTGGACGCCGGAAGCCCGGGGACCTCGTTGAATCCCTGGTCGCGGGGATCGATGAAGTTCGCCGTGAACTGGTCGCCCGCGGTTCGGCTCTTCTGGAAGGTGAAGTTGACGAACGCCGACCAGCCCCGGCCGAGCTGCTGGGCGGCCTCGAGCTCAACCCCGTAGATCGTCCCCCGGTCGATGTTGTAGGCGATGAAGTTGATGAGGTCGAACTGGATGTAGTGGAGGATCCGGTAGTAATACGGGGCGATCTCGAGGCGCGTCCGGGACGTCAGGAACGTGCGCCAGCCGGCCTGGAGCATGATCCCGTCCTCCGGGCGGAAGGGGATGGCCCGGGTGTCCACGCCGGCGTCGATGTCGTAATGCCAGAAATACTCGGGGACCGCCGGCATCCGGACCGCCCGGGCGACGCTCAAATAGGCGAGGCTTTCCGGGCTTGGCGTGAAGGTGATCTTGAAGGACGGTGCCAGGCCGCTCATGCGGACGTCGGGGATCCCTTCGGCGATGCCCGAAGGCCCCGCGATCCCCTGCCAGGACATGTAGCGGACGCCCGGGGACAGGACGAAACGGCCTCCGGCGACAGCCAGGTCGGCCATGGCGTAGGCCTCGAGATTTTTGACGCCGGTGTAATACCCGCGCGAAGAGGCGCCGCGGAAGTCGTCGGGCTCGACCCGCTCGCCGGCGTCATGGAGGAAGCTGTAATCGACGCCGGCCTGGATGAAGCTCTTCCCCAGGGCGTGCCTGTAGCTTCCGCCGTACCCCTGGGACCGGTCCTCATGGAAGAGCTTGTGGAAGACGCGGTCGAGCGCCGCCCTGGTGTTGTAGGATTCCCGGTCGCCGTGGTTCAGCCAGGCATAGGCGCTGAAGACGCCGGCCTCGCCCACGGCCTGCTCGTAGCCGGTCTCGTACATCCACTTCCGCTTTTTCCACCAGCTCCCGGGCTCGGGGTAGGCCCCCATCCCCCCGTACATGTACTCGCCGTCCGAGGCCGGATGGTCCGTGTCTGAGGGGACCGCATAATCCGGGCTGTCCGGGTCCTGGGAGACGCGGTTCGGGACGACGAAGCCCTTGCGGATCGCGGCGTAGCTGATGTCGGCCGTCAGGCGCCCCTTGAATGAGAAGTCATAGCCGAGGTGGAGGTCCGCGCTGCCGAATTTCATCGCCCCGTTCCTGAGGTAGCCGTCGCTCCGGTTCCCGCCCAGGGCCAAGGAATATTCGAACGCGCCGGGCTTGTAGCCGTGGTAGAGATTGACGCCGGCCGTGGTGTAGCTTCCACCCGAGAGCTGGAGCTCGGTCAGGGGCCGTTCCGAGGGGAGCCGCCTGGGGACGAGGTTGATGATGCCCCCCAGGGCGTTCCCGTAGCGGGCGTCGCCGACGCCCTTGATGACTTCGACCCGGTCCACGTTCGTCAGGGGGATCATGGTCCAGTCGATGAAATAGCCGCCGGCCGCTCCGGGGGCATTGAGGGGGCGGCCGTTTTCCATGACCTTGATCCGGCGCGAGCTCATGCCGCGGATCTTGATCGAATCATCGTCGATGGCCGTGCCCACCTCCTGGACCCGCTGGACGTCGACGCCCGGCTGCCGCTCCAGGGCCGTGTCCAGGGACGTCCCGATGGTCATCGGGAAGAGCTCGGGTTTGACGACGGTCATGTTGGGGACTTCCGCGTCGCGGGCCTTCTCGATGACGTCGATGATGATCGCGTCGAGCTGGAAGAATTTCGTCTCTTCTTTGGCCTCGGCCTTCTGCCCTTTTTTCGCTTTCTCCTTGGCCTTTTCCTTTCCTTTCCCGGCCTGTTCCTGCCCGGCCGTCTGGGCCGTCAACAAGCCGGCTGACAAGATGATCGCCAGAGTGACCATGGGGATCCGACCGCGCATCAGATTCTCCTTTTGCCGCTCTTCCCTCGGCGCCTAGATTTTGCGCAGCTTCTTGAGAAAGGCCGGGTCCACGTCACACCCGAGACCCGGCGTCTCCGGCATGGTGATGGTCCCCGCTTTGACCATGATCCCGTCCGTGACCGGGTCCACGGTATGCTCCGAGTTCCCGTCGAGGTCGGCGTAGATGATGTTCGCCTGGGACGCCGCGACGTGGGCCGCCGCCGTCAAAGCCAGCTTGGACTCGACCATGCAGCCGACCATGCACCGGATGTTGGCGGCGTCGGCGATGTGGGCGATCCGGATCGCGTTCAGGATCCCGCCGGCTTTCATGAGCTTGATGTTGAAGTAGTCGCAGGCCTCGGCCAGGATGAGCTTGAGGGCGTCGGCCGGGAGGAAGCAGGCTTCGTCGGCCATGACCGGGATCGGACTCGCGGTCCTGACGGCCTTGAGGCCCGCGATGTCCGAGGCCGCCACCGGCTGTTCGATGAGCTGGATGCGGAACTTTTCCATTTTCCGGAGCGCGTAGATCGCCTGGGGGACCGTCCAGCCCTGGTTGGCGTCGATCCGGAGGTTGATGCCGTAGCCGATGGCGTCACGGATGGCTTGGATCCGGGCGACGTCCATGTCCGGGTCGAGCCCGACCTTGGCCTTGAGAGTCCGATATCCCGAGTCGGCGTACCCTTTTGTCTCCGCGGCCATGGCCTCGGGGGTGTCGATCCCGGCCGTGACGTCCGTTTCGAACCGGGTCTTGTCTCCGCCCAGGAGCCTGAAGAGAGGCAGCCCGGCGACTTTGCCCAGGATGTCGTACAGGGCCATGTCGTAGGCCGCCACGGCGCTCGGGTCGGCGTGGACGATGGGGCCGATCTCCCGGACGAGGCTGTCGATGGCCAGCGGGTCTTTGCCGATGAGCATCTCGCGGATCGTCCGGGCGGCGGCGGCATTGGTCGCCTGGGTCTCCCCCGTGATCGGCGGGAAGGGGCAGGCCTCGCCGAGGCCGACGATGCCCTGGTCCGTGACGACGCGAACGAGGAGGTCGTTGGCCGCCTTCATCTCGCCGATCGAGATCCTGAACGGCGCGGCGAGGGGGAGGTCGAAGAGATAGATCTCGACATCTTTGATCTTGAGCTTTTTCGCGGCGGCCCTGGACTCCTCGAGGGCCTTCGCGGCGGGCGCATAAGTCCCGGCGCCCGCAGCCAGGGCGCCGAAGCCGATCATCTTCAGGAAATTCTTGCGTGACAGGTTCATGGCCTCTCCTTTCCTGATGCCGTAAGGACGATACGGCTATTTCGAAAATTCGGCGGCCAACGTCCAATAGGGGTCGACTTCGGGATGTTTGAGAACCCTCTGCTCTCCACCCCTGATGATTTTTTGCCCCTCTTTTTCCGGCACGACCTCACCGACCACGGCGCTTGTGATCCCCTTTTTCTTGAAAGCCGCCGCGAGTCCGGCAGCGTCTTTCCGATCGACGACAGCAATCAACGTTTCCTCGCTGATGGCGCAAAACGGGTCGAACTGAAAAAGCTCCGCCGTCTTTTTGACGACGGGCAGAACGGGGATGAGGTCCTCGTTGACCCGCAGGCCGTAGCGGCCGGCCTGGGACATTTCCGAGAGGCCTCCCCAGACACCGCATTCCGTGGCGTCATGCATGGCGTGCACACCGGGAAATTCCCTCGCCACGGCGCAATCATCCATGACGGACATCTGGCTGAAAACGGCCGCGGCTTCTTTCTGAAAGTCATCCCCGCCCGCGGCAATGAATCGGTCGGGGAAGAGAACGGCCAGGAGTCCCGTCGTCTCGATGGCGGGGCCTTTGGTGATCACGACCTGATCGCCGGACTTCACCCGGAAAGGCCCGCGCAGGTCCTTTTTCGCGCCGACGGCGATCGACGTGGCCCCGCCCACCATGGGGTAGTTGCACCCCGTGTACCGCGCCGTGTGCCCGGTGACTACGCTGATCCCGTACTCCCGGGCCTCCCGGTGGACCGTGTCCCAAACCTCTTCGAGCTCGGACTCCTTCATCTCCGGAGGGAGGTTCAAGTCGATCGTCAAATACCGGGGTTTCAGGCCGGACACGGCGACGTCGCAAAAGATGATATGGAACCCGAACCAGGCGGCGCGGGAAAAACCGAAAGACGGAACGATGAAAAAAGGGTCCGTGGACATGGCCAGGTACTGGTTCCCGACGCGGATGACGCCGTAGTCGACCCCGTGCTTGGGCCCGATGACGATCTTGGGATCGCGGGCTCCGAGCCGCGGGTAGATGACGCGGTCGAAAAAATCCCGGGACGCCTTGCCGAGTTCTGGGAGCTTCTCTCCTTTGTCTGTCATGTTTCCGTGCTCGAACCGGATCTTCGTTTCCTTCATCCTCCCGGAGGCAGGAGGGACGTTATTATATATCAGCGGATTTCAAGTATCCACTCCGCCTTCGGCCTTAAACTCGCCGGGACACCTTTATTGTCCTTTGAGCCTTCTCTTTTTCGGGTGCGGGAAAGAATTTCTCAATTTTCGGCGGGCATCGAAGCCGGCTCGTCCTTATCGCTATCGCGCCGACGGTCCCCCCTGGCGAAGGAAGCGAAGACGCCGGCGGCGCAGAGGAGGGCGTAGAAGACAAAGGCCGTCCGGACCGCCGCCAGGAACACCGGATAGAGCTCGGGGACAATGGCGCTCCGGGCCAGGAAGAGGGAGAAGAGCATCATCGTGACACCGGCGCTGAACATCTGTCCGGAGAGGCGCATCGTACCGAGCGTCGCCGAGGCCACCCCGTAGAAGCGCCGGTCGACCGAGCCCATGACCGCGTTGGTATTGGGCGACGAGAAAAGCCCGAAGCCGAGACCGAGCACGGCCAAGCCCGAGACGAGGACGGGGAAAGGCGTCCCGGCGCCAAGGAACCCGAAAAGGAGCAGGGCCACGGCCGTCAGGGCCATGCCGAGCGAGGCGATCGTCCGCGGCTCGGAGCGGTCGGAAAGCTTCCCGGCAAAAGGCGACGCCAGGGCCATCACGACGGGCTGGGCGATGAGAACGAGGCCCGCCTTGTGGGGCGGCAGGCCCTTGATGTATTGGAGGTAGAGGCTCAGCAGGAAGCCGACGGCCCACGTCGAGCTGTAATTGATGAGGGCGGCCAGGTTGGAAAAAAGGAAGATGCGGTTGGCCCGGAAGAGATGGAGGTCGAGGACCGGGGCCCGGGCCCGGCTCTCGACCGCGATGAAGGCGCCCAGGGCGGCCAGGCCCGCCAGGGTCAGGATGAATCCCGGCAAAGACGGCAGGCGCGAGAACCCGTACATCAGCGCGATGAGTCCGAGCCCGAAGGCCGCCGAGCCCTTTCCGTCGAACCCCTCACCGCGGGCCTCGGCCCATTCCCGATCGAGCTTCAAGACGACGAGGACGAGGGCGGCCAAGCTGACCGGGACGGTGAACCAGAAGATGCTCCGCCAGCCCCAGGCGTGGACGAGGAAACCGCCCAGCACGGGGCCGAGCGACAGGCCGAGATACGTGGCCGCCGTATTCAGGCCGAGGATTTTTCCCCGTTCGCCCGGCGGGAAGACCGAGGTCAGGAGCGCGATAGCCGTGCCGAAGATCATCGCCCCGCCGAGGCCCTGAAGGGCGCGGGCCGCGATGAGGACGGGGCCGGAAGGGGCCAGCGCGGCCAGGATCGTCGCCGCAGTGTGGATGCCGAGCCCGATCGCGAAGATCTTCTTCCGGCCGACGATGTCGGCGAGCCGGCCGATGGGGACGAGGCACATGGCCGCGAGAAGCATGAAGGCCGTGGCCACCCACCCCAGGGACACGGCGCTCATGGAGAACTCCCGGCCGATCGAAGGCAGGGCGACGTTGATCGCGGAAGACATGAACGGGGTCAGGAAAGCGGCCAGGTTGGCGGAGACGAGGGCCGTCCGCCGGAGTGATGCCTGGTGGGGGTCTGGAGGAGGCGGGGTGTTGTTCATGTCCGGATAACGCGATTATTATATCGGTTTAATTTGGGGACACAATACTCATTTCCGAAATTCCCTGTGGTGAGATTTTATCCGGGTTAAATTATTCCCAAGGAATAATTCGGAAATGAGTATTGTGTCCCCAATTGATGAAGGCCGGGATCCCGGGAGTTCCCGTGTCACAGCCATTTTACGCCGGAGCTCAAGTCCGGGCGCGGCGCCAGGGGCGGATCGGCGGCCGGACAGCCGACGACGCAGCCGTCAAGGACATACTCGCCGAAAGGCAGCCCAAGGAGACGTACAAAAGCCTCGTCCTCGGCCATGGATTCCGTGACGCTGATGAGCTGGAACGCCAAGCCCAGCGCCGTGGCCTTCAGCCACATGTTCTCGAGCGTATGGGCGAGCGACTGGAGCCCGGCCGGCGGAACCCCTTGATATTCGGCGACGACGATGAAATAGGGCGCCGTCTTTAACGAGGGATGGCCGTTTTCGGCCAGGGCTCTGAGCCTGTCCATGTACAGGAAATCCCGGTCTGCCGTGACGGGCGCCCGGCCTCGTGTCCGGAGCGTCTCCTCGAACCTCCTGCGGGCCGCCTGCTGGATGAGGCGTCCAGCCTCGGCGATGGCCGGCGTCCCCTGCGTGAAAACGAAGAACCGTCGGAAATCGTCCCGGCCTGCGACGGCCAGGGCGGCATAGGGGGCCTGGAGGCCGGCCTTGATGAGTTGCTCGATCGTCCCCCGAGACGGCCGCTCTTTGGCGAAGGCCCGGATCGTGCGGCGGGCGAGGACGATCTCGTCCAGGATCTTATTGGCATTTTCGTCGAATCGCTTGTTCATCAGAAGCCTCCCTCCGGCGGAAATTCCTGCCATGGCTTATATCCACACCCTTCAGATATTTCCCAGAAGGGCGGCTACGAGCCGCTCTGTCGCCCTTCTGATGGTCGCTCCTCAGAATCCGCTCCCCGCCGGAGGAAGCGCCTCAGGTAATCCCGCATCTCGGCAATCCCCAGGAGACGCGAAGCGCCATAAAAAACAAATAGACCGAAGACCCCGCAGACGATGACGCTCGCGAGCGAAACCCAGAAGGACGTCCCGAACCGTGCGAGGAGGAGGTTGTTCGCGTACCAGCCGGCCGCACCACCGAGAACCGAGGCGAAGGTCAGCCGCAAGAAATAGCCCGCCAGCGGACCGAGTTCGAGCTTCCCGATCTTCCTCGGCAGAAAGGCGAACAGGATCCAGAGGTTGAGGACCGCGGCCAGGCTTGTCGACAGGGGAAAGATCATAAAACCGAGGACCCACATGAGCGATACGTTGAGGGCAATCGTCAGGGCGACCGAGGCCAGGCTGGCAAACATGGGCGTTTTCGCGTCCTTGTAGGCGTAGTAGACCGCAGCCACATTCCGGAGGCCCGACATGAACGGGATCCCCAGGGTATAGAGGACGAGGGCGCCGGCCGTGGCCAGGGTGTCGGCCGACGTGAAATGCCCGCGCTGGTAAATGACCCGGGTGATCGGCCGGGAGAGGAAAGCGATGAGGAAGGAGGTCGGGACGGTCAGGAAAAAGACCATTTTCAGCGAGTCCGTGAGAGTGGATCGGATCGCGGCGACGTCGTTATCGAGAACGAGTCTGGAGAACGACGGCAAGGCCACGGTCCCGACGGCGATCCCAAAAAGCCCGAGCGGCAGGTGCATGATTCTGAAGGCGTAAGTCAGCCAGCTCACGCTCCCCTGTTTCAGGGGTGTCACGAGGATCGTGTTGATGAGGACGTTGATCCTCGGCCCGGCGAGGCCAATGGCTACCGGGATGAAGAGGGCCATGACCCGGCGGAATTCCGGGTCGCGGAAGCTCAGAAAAAAGCTGTAGCGGAACCCTTTCTTATGGGCGAGCGGCACCTGGACGAGGAATTGCATCAGGCCGCCGACGAGGACTCCCACGGCCATGCCGAAGATCGGCTCCTTGCCGTGAGCAACGTACCAGCCGTAGGTCAGGACCGGGAAAAGGATGGAGAAGAGGTTGAACAGGGCCGGCGCCACCGACGGCACGAAGAAGGACCTTTCCGTATTGAGATAGCTCATGGCCCAGGCGCCGAGACTGACGAAGAGGAGGAACGGGAAGAGGACGGCGGTCAGGTCGGCGGTCAGGCCGATTTTCCCGGGCACCTTGCCGAAGCCGAAGGCAATCCACCTCGCGATGTAGGGCGAGAGCAGGAGCCCGGCGAGAGAAACCACGCCTGTCACGACGAAGAGGACGTTAAGAATGTTCGAGGCCAGACGGTTTTGAGCTTCCTTGCTCTTGGCTTTTTCGGCGGTCAGGACCGGTACGAAGGCGGCCGAGAGGGCCGTTTCAGCGAAAAGGTCGCGGAGCATGTTCGGAATACGGAAGGCGACGTTGAAAGCGTCCGTAGCGAGGCCGACGCCGAAGAGATGGGCGAAGACCATTTCCCGCGCCAAGCCCATGACGCGGCTGACGGCCGTGCCGACGGTGAAGGAACGAACGCCCCGCGAGATGTCTTCCATGGCCCCTCGATTATATGAAAATTGGGGACACAATATCCATTACCGATTTTCCAAGCAGCGCGTCGTCTCAATCTCAAGAATTTCGGAAATGAGTATTGTGTCCCCGAATTCAGGCAGCGAAATACCTTTTCTTGAAATAGAGGGCCACGTTGACCAGGCCGATCATGACCGGGACCTCGACGAGCGGCCCGATGACCGCCGCGAAGGCCTGGCCCGAGTTGATGCCGAATACGGCCACGGCCACGGCGATGGCCAGCTCGAAGTTGTTGCTGGCCGCGGTGAACGACAGCGTCGCCGCCTTGGGATAGTCGGCACCCGCCTTGCGGCTCAAAAAGAACGAGACAAGGAACATGACCACGAAATAGATGAGGAGCGGCACGGCGATGCGCAGGACGTCGAGCGGGATCTTGACGATGAACTCGCCCTTGAGCGAGAACATGACGACGATGGTGAAGAGCAGGGCGACGAGAGTGATCGGGCTGATGCGCGGGATGAATTTCGTTTCGTACCACGTCCGGCCCTTAAGCTTCAGCAGGCTGAAGCGCGTCAACATGCCGGCCAGGAACGGGATGCCGAGATAAATGAAGACACTCTTGGCGATCTGGCCGATGGTGACGTTGACGGCCGTCCCCTTGAGGCCGAGCCAGGTCGGGAAGACGGTAATGAAGATATAGGCATAAACGGAAAAAAACAGGACCTGGAAGATCGAGTTGAAGGCGACGAGTCCGGCCGCGTATTCCCTGTCCCCTTGGGCCAGGTCGTTCCAAACGATAACCATGGCGATGCAGCGGGCCAGGCCGATCATGATCAGGCCGTACATGTATTCAGGCTTGTCGCGGAGGAAAATGACGGCCAGGGCGAACATCAGGAGCGGCCCGATGACCCAGTTCTGGACAAGGGACAGCGTCAGGACCTTGACGTTCTTGAAGACGTCCCCGAGTTCTTCGTATTTTACCTTGGCCAGGGGCGGATACATCATCAGGATGAGCCCGATAGCGATGGGGATGTTGGTCGTCCCCGATTGGAATTTGTTGATGAAGCCGACAACGGCCGGGACGAGGTAGCCTAGCCCGACGCCGACGGCCATGGCCAGAAAGATCCACAGGGTCAGGTATCTGTCGAGGAACTTGAGCCTCGGGTTTCCGGGTGTCATGAGCGGTCTCCTTTCACGCTGTTCAGCTCCAGAACAAGAAGTACAATCCGATGCCGATGATCAGGACTCCGGCGACCTTCTGGACGACGGAATGAGCCTTGCGCAGGCCCTTCGATCCGAGTAGGCCTTTCGCCGCACCGACCGATGTCCCGGCCACGAGGACGAGGGCCGAGTGCCCGAGCGCATAAACGAAGAGAAGGAAACCGCCGTAAAGAACGTTCCCCTTCTCCGCCACGAAAGCCAGGAGCACGGCCAGGATGGGGACGGCGCACGGCGTCGAGACCACGCCGAAGAGGAGGCCCAGCAGGAAAGCGCCGATGTTCCCCTGCTTTTTCACCCGGATCCCGGCCGGGACGGGTAGGTTCCACTTGATCGCGCCGAGCAGGTGGAGCCCCATCAGCAGGCAAACGCCCGCGACCGCAAACTTCCAAAACTTCCCGACGTCCCCGAACATCCGGCCCATTAACGCCGAAACGAGCCCAAGGGCCGTGAACGTCAGGGCCAGGCCGAGGACAAAGAACAACGAGAAGATGAGCGAACGCCTGACGGTCGTTGTCTCTCTGTTCCCTGCCACGACGCTCATCAGGAGCGGGATCATGGCCAGAACGCAGGGATTCAGGGCCGTGGTCACGCCGCCCAAGAAAACGGCGGCGACCGCCGGCCACGGGCTGTGCTGGAGGAGCGCGGAAATGTCGCCGAAGAGGCCTTCCATCTCTCCTCCGCTCAGTGGACGCCGTGCTTCTTCAGGAGCTCGAGGATCTCGTCCTTGGGAAAGAGCCCGACATGGCGGAATATCTCGTTCCCCTTCTGGTCCACGAAGACCTGAGTCGGGATGAGCTGGATGCCGTATTTCCGGGCCGGCTCGGGGTCCTTCCAGACGTCGTAGAAAACGACCTGGACCCGGTCGGCGTACGTCTCGGCGATCTCCTTCATGATCGGCTGCATCTGCTTGCAGGGGATGCAGCGGTCGGCTCCGAGTTCGATGAACGTGACGAGGTGCTTGGAGAAATCGATGTCCAGCCGGTTCGTGACCAGGACCTTGCCGTAATCGGGGGCGCTCGACGCCTGCTTCGCCTGTGCCGTTTGCTCAACGGTCGCCGGCGATGGAACGGAGGGACTGCGGTCCGCCCGGGATTCACTCCCACAGCCGATAGTCAAAATCAAGGCCAGGGGTAACAATGCGAGGGTCATATTAGTTCGCTTCATGGAAAGAGCTCCTTGCTTCAACGAGTTTCATCAGTCCGCTGATGACGAGAATGGCGGGGATCGTCAAGGCCCGTCAACCGGCGGCTTCCTGGATCCAGGCCTTGATGTCCTCGATGCGGGGGATCCGGCCGGTGGACTTGATCTTGCCGTTGATAACGAGGCCGGGCGTCGCGAGGATCCCGTAGGACATCATCCTCTTGATGTCGGTGACCTTCTCGACGTCGGCGGCGACGTTGAGCTCGGCGAGCGCGTTAATCACGCGTTTTTCCACCTCGCCGCACTTCGGACATCCTGGTCCGAGAATCTTAATCTCCATTTTGTAACCTCATCACTTTCCAGATTCTATGAAAATGTCCGGTTCGATCATGACCTTGCTCTTGACCGAGTTGGCGACGAGGCTGAATTTTTGCGCCGATTCGAGCGCCCTTCGAATCCGCTTTTCGAGGGCTTCAGGGAGTTCGTTTCCGGCGCGTACCGAGATCCGGGGTTTCAGGACGACCTGGGTGAAGATCTCGGTCCTGTCGAGCTCTATGAGCTTCGTCCCCTCGGCCCGGCACTCATAAGAGACGAGATCCAGGCGGAAGCGCTCGGCCGCCCAGATGAACATCAGCATCACGCACGTGTTGACGGCGCCGACGAACGCGTCTTCCGGCGTCAGGACGCCCGCTTCACCGTGCGAGGCCGGGGGGGCGGAGAAGTCCATCTCGGGCCCGTTACCGAGCTTCAAACGCCCCCTATGTGCACCCGTCCAGGCGACCGAGGCCGTATAGATCTCCGTTCGTGCCATCAGCCTGTCTCCTTGAAAAACTGAACGTATTCCAGGAACAGCGCTTCCTTCCAGACATGCTGCTGACTATCCGGAACCTCGTTATAAATCTTCACGGCCTCCAGAAGAGCCGCGCCCGTTTTTTGGTCCGGCCCTCTCCCCTGGTCCCTGAATTGCGCGAGAATGAGGGGAAGCCCGGCGACCCGTGTCGCCCGGCCGAGGATGCGCACCGTTCCCGAGGGAAGGCCGGAGCTACAGCCGCAACCGCTGAAATCGGCGGCAGGCTCGAGCGTTTTTCGTCGTGGCTTTTTTAGGAGCCTGTCTGATTCCTCGGCGATGAGCTGCGCAACGGAATCGGCGAGCTGTATCCCCGCCTCGTTCAAATGGTGGGCGGTGCCGATACCATGGCCTTCGGCGTCGGCGGCAATCTCGCTCACGACAATGGACGCGGCCGGCTTCGCGCTGTACTTTTCCGTGGCCAGGGCGGCGCACCGTTTATCGCAGCCGTCGACGGCGATGGTCGGATAATATCGGGCGAAGGCCCGTTCCCCTTCGCCTCCCGCAAGGAACAGCGGCAGGCACAGCGTCACGGTGTCGTCGGGCCGGAGCGATTCCAGCACTTTCCGGACCGCCCTACGCGTCACCGTCCCCTCGGGCAACTCTTCGCCGGAGCAGGCGATCAGACCGACTTTCTTTCTCGGCAGGTTAGGCATGGTCGCTCTCCGCGTCGATTTCATCGATGATCTTCGCGGCCTCATCGGCCGTCGTTCGGGCCAACCGCAGGCCGTCCTCGTTGAGGTCGCAGACGCCCTCGGGCCTGAGGCCGCGATGGCGCCGGACGATATCGAAGACCGCGAGCTTGTGCACGTTGGCGGCGCCGGAGCAGGCCAGGCCCTTGGCGGCGCACTCGAGCTTACAGCCGTCGATGGCGACGGCCTCGCCGCCCGCGACTTCGCGCCGTGCGTCTTCGTCCCCCAGGACAAGGAGGGCAAGGGCGACGATTTTCGTTTTATCGGGGCGAAGGTCCTCGGCGAGGACAAATGCCGCTTCCCGGGCCGCGGCCCCCAGGCTTTTTCCGATCCCGCTACAAGGGACGACGGAGATCTTGCGGTTCATCGCAAGATCTCCGCTTCCGCCTGGACCTTGGCCAGGACTAGGTAGTCGGCCGCCGTCTTCAAAGCTCCGCGCGCCGCTTCGCCGTCCTCGACTTCGAGGACGGCCAGCCAGCCCTTTCCGTAGGGGTCTTGGTTGACGAGCTCGGGCGCGGTCAAGAGTTCGCCGTTGACTTCGACGACCTTGCCGGCCACCGGCGAGGGGATGCTGAGGTTGACCTTGATCGTCTCGACGACCGCCACCTCGTCCCCCAACCGGACCTGAGTTCCCTCCTCTTTCGGCTCGGCGAAGGCGACGTCGCCGTTTCTCTGCTGGGTAAAATCGGAAAGGCCGATGCGCGCCCGCGAGCCCTCGAATCTAACCCAGATCCCGGCCTCGCTGTAGTGGAGGTCGGCGGGAAAGCGGAACAGGAATTTATCGACCGCCAGCTCCAAGATCTTTTTGATGAAAGTCACTTCGACCCAGGCGCGGATCTCATCGCGGCTGCGGCGGAAACAAGCCAAGACGTCCTCGTTCGTCCCCGTGCAGGCCGCCGGATCGTCGAAGGCGTGATGGATGTACTCCTTGCCGCCCGGGAAGAACGGACAGTCCGCCTGCTTATCATCGCAGACCATGACGACATAATCGAAGCGTCGGCCCTCGAACTCGTCGATGCTCTTCGAGCGATGGCCGCTGATGTCGATGCCGATCTCGGCCATGGCCTTGATCGCCCCGGGGTGGACTCTCGTGGCCACCGTCCCGCCGCTCGAGGCCAAGAACCTCTCTCCATAGAGGGCATTGACCAGGCCCTCGGCGATCTGGGACCGGGCCGAATTGTGAACGCAGATAAAGAGGATCGTTTTCTTTTCCATGATATCCCTCCTGTTAACAATAAACGGGCTCACGGGCATTGGATGACCCCCTGGGCCCAGAGGCAGCCGCCGCACGCCGGGAAGGTGTTCCCGTAGCAGTCCTCTTCGTTCGATTCGAGCATGGAGCAGCCGCCGCAGACGTGGCAGGGCGAATAATCGAAGGCTTTGACCTTCTCCCGGAAGTCCGCGTACTCCTTCGAATTCCAGATCTCGAAGAGGTCTCCCTCGCGCACGTCGCCGAAGGCGTGAGACCGGACCCGCCGCTCGAGCCCGTAGAGGTAGGTCCGGTGGGAGTGGAGCAAGCCCATGCAGGGACCGACCTTCCCGTCCCAGCGGACAAACGACGAGCGCTCGTGGACGAAGCGGCAGCGGCGCGCGTCGACGGCGATCCTGTTGCCCATGAAGGTCAGGTTCTCGAACCCCTGGAGCAGGCTGAAAAGCGTTTCCTTGGTCGTGTTGTTGACGTCGATCCGGGGCAGGCTGAGTTCGGTCTTGCCGGGAGCGAAAGTGAACGTCTCGAGGGTCAGCGTCTGGAGGCAGAGCATCTCTTTTTCCATCGCCTCGCTGTACGGGAGGACGTGGCTGACCAGGATGCGCCGGGCCCCGACGGACCGGGCCAGGCGGTCGAGGTGCTTGACGTCGCCGAGGTTCGTCTTCATGACGACGAAGGCAATGCCGATCTCGATCCGATGGCCGTCCCGGCCGTTGGCCCGACCGAGCCGTTCGACGTTCTCGAGAACGAGGGGGAAGCTCGCGCCATCGCGGATCGTTTCGAAGCTCTCTTCGGTCGTCCCGTCAAGCGAGATCCAGAGCGTGTCGAGGCGCTCACGGAGCAGGCCGTCGATCAGCGTATCGTCGAGAAGCGTCGCGTTGGTCGTCATCTCGGCGCGAAGGCCCGAGGCTTTGACGGCGCGGATCATGTGGAGGATGCGGGGATGGGCCGTCGGCTCGCCGAAGCCGCCGAACATGACCGTTTCGAGGTGGGGGAAACGGGTGAGTTGGCCGCCCAGCCGGTCGAAGGTCGTCTCGTCCATGTCGCCCATCGGCTCGTCCCAGGTGTTGCGGATGCAGGTCCGGCAGGAGAGGTTGCAGCGCGAGGTAGGTTCGATATAAAGACGCTTCAGGCTGTGGATATTGGGCAGGATCTCGACACGGCCGTGGTCGCGGACGACATCGAGCCGGACATCGGGAGCGAGGCCGAGTTCTTTGGCCAGCTCGGGAGGGATCGACAGGCGGCCGTCCTTTCCGACGTTAACCCCATACGTTTTCGTTCGAGATTCGCCGGGATCCCTACGGCGGAGAACCGCGTCGATCTCACCCTTTTCGCTATAGATCCGGCCGCCTTCGTCCATCAGTCACCCACTTTCCTCCGGGCACGAGCCGATCTTGGAATTACTAACGCGTGCGTTCTCAAGCCTGCACCTCCAAGATCCAGCCCTTGATTTCCTCGGGCCGGGGGATGCGGCCGGCGCATCTGACCTTGCCATTGATGACCAGGGCGGGTGTCGACAGGATTCCGTAGCTCATCATCTGTTTGATGTCGGTGACTTTCTCGACATTGGCCGGGATGTTCATTTCGGCGAGGACATTAATTGTCCGCTTTTCAAGCTCTCCACACCGCGGGCAGCCCGGGCCTAGTATTTTGATGTCCATTTATGTCTCCTTTTTCAATCCCGGACCTTCAGACCGAGGATTGATGCGTCTCCGCCTTGCGCCTCTTCCGGACGTTCTCCCGGACGCACACGGCCAGACGATCAGTGTCCCGGGGGATGAACTCCGACTCAGCCGGCATGGGACCGGCGAACCGCCGGAGCAGAGGCTCTAGATTTTCCCTGGCGCGCTGAGGGATCGTATAGATGATCCATCTTCCATCCCTCTTACCCTCCACGAGGTTCGCGTCTCTGAGGAGTCTGAGCTGGTGGGAAATGCGGGACTGCGACATGTTCAGGACGAACGTCAGCTCGCAGACGCAGAGGTCCTTTTCGAGGAGAAGCAGAAAAATCCTTAGGCGGGTAGGGTCGGAAAGAGCCTTGAAAGCCTTGATGATTTCTTTCATTTTGTTCCCTCAAATGAATATATTTTCATATATACCATATTTTGTCAATTGTTAGCCCGGTTTAGCGCTAATTCAAGGGGCGATCAGAACAGAATAACTTGATTATTATTATAACATATGATAATATCTTCATGTATTCTTAGTTTACGAAAGTGATCATGGAAAACTGCTCCATTCCCGTAAGAAAGAAAAGCCTGATGGGCAGGAAGTGGTGGATGTTATTATCGCTCCCCGCCTGGATCGTCCTGTATCTGCATCTGAGAAACATCGCAGACGTCATTGTTATCGGGCTATTTAAAATGCCCGCCGGATCGCACCTTGCCGAGACGCTGCGCTTCTTTCTTTATGAGGTTCCCAAGGTCCTCATGCTCCTCGTTCTGATCGTTTTCGCGGTCGGCATCATCCGGACCTATTTCTCACCCGAGAGGACGCGGCGGCTCCTCCGGGGCAAGTCCCTCTTCGTCGGCAACATCATGGCGGGCGCCCTGGGCATCGTAACGCCGTTCTGTTCGTGCTCGGCCATTCCCCTTTTCCTGGGCTTCGTCGAAGCCGGCATTCCCCTCGCCGTGACGTTCTCGTTCCTGATCGCCGCACCGATGATCAACGAGGTCGCCGTCGTCCTTCTCTTCGGACTGTTCGGCTGGAAAACGGCCCTCCTTTACGTTTCGAGCGGGCTCGTCATCGCCATAACCGCGGGTTGGGCCATCGGCCGATTGAAGCTCGAACGCTTCGTTGAATCCTGGGTCTATGAGATCAAGGCCCAGAACACGGCCTCCGAAAACGGCCTGACGCCCTTCCAGGAACGAGTCGCGGCCGGGATCGCCGCCGTCAAGGACGTTGTGGGCCGCGTCTGGCCGTTCATCGTCGGCGGGATCGCCGTCGGCTCCGCCGTCCATGGGTACGTGCCGCAGAACTTCATGGCCTCGATCATGGGCAAGTCGGCCTGGTGGTCCGTCCCGGTTTCCGTCCTGATCGGTATCCCGCTCTATTCGAACGCCGCGGGCATCATCCCCATCGTCCAGGCACTGCTCGAAAAGGGCGCCTCGCTGGGGACGGCATTGGCCTTCATGATGTCCGTGATCGGCTTGTCGCTTCCGGAAACGATCATCCTGAAAAAGGTTTTGAAGCTGCCCTTGATCCTCATCTTCGTCGGCATCGTGGGGACGGGGATCATGATCGTCGGCTTCCTGTTCAACCTCGTTTTTTAGACCAAGCGTTCGGAGACCATCGATGACCTCAAACTCCGTCCCGAGAGAAAAAATACCTTGGTATCCGTCGGTCGACGAAGATAAGTGCAACGGTTGTCGGATATGCTTTCAATTCTGTCAACACGGCGTTTATCTATGGGATGAAAAGAAGAATATCGCCAAGGTCGATCGGCCGTTCCATTGCAGCGTCGGGTGCAGCGGCTGCCAGAGCCTGTGCCCTGTGGGAGCCATATCTTTTCCAGAGATCGACGCGATCCTGGAAGTCATAAGAAAGCTTCGCGAAGGAGCAGGATGATCCTCAGGCGGGTCGGATCGGAAAGGGCCTTGAGAGTCTTGATAACTTCCTTCATTCCATTTATCATATCCTCTGTCAAGCGCTGGCGGCCGCAGGCCGCCGAAGCGGCGACCGGGTCGGCATGATCCGGAGAGTTCTGAATTTTCAGGAGGTACAGGCAATGAAAAAAGAATATATCCCACCGGAATGGGCCTACGAGTTTCACGGCCATCGCTGCCCCTTCATGCCGATCGGTTATCGGATGGGGAAGCTGGCCCTGGAGCACATGGGTGCGGAACGCGTCAAGGACCACGGCTTCTTTATCTTCGCCGAAATAGGCATCGGGCATCCCCAGATGTGCTTCGTCGACGGGGCGCAGGCGGCCACGGGGGCCACGTATGCCAAGGGACTCTTGGAAAAAACCTTCTACGGGAAACTGGCGGCGACCTTCTATCACCCCCAAAAGGGCGCCGTCCGCTATTCCCTCCGCCCGGAATTCATCGACGCGCTGGGCAAGTTCGAGTTCTTCGATTACCGGAAAAGAGGGGTGGAGCCTTCCGACATCCCGGCCAAGACGACCGAGGAAGTCATTCATTGGGTCTATGAGCAGT
>Ga0315282_10004006_pt1 | contig 26006 bp, 24 predicted proteins | sample YL17G07_20_MG_FD_203693 | JGI IMG/M metagenome (GOLD analysis project Ga0315282, IMG submission 203693) | Sediment microbial communities from Yellowstone Lake, YNP, Wyoming, USA - YL17G07_20 | ecosystem: Environmental > Aquatic > Freshwater > Lake > Sediment | place: USA: Wyoming | collected... | reverse complement strand
TCTTGCGGCCCTCCTTTGACTTGTCGAGCTCGGGCTGCAGCACGGCCACGGCGGCCTTCATGGCCTCGGCCCCCTGCACCAGCTCGGGCAGGAAGAACTCGCCGCGCCCGAAGAGGTCGCCGACCTCGTCGATGCCCTTGACGAAGCCCTGATCGAGGATGGCGGTCGGCGAAAGGCCTCGGGCGAGGCCCTGGCGCGCCAGCTCGGCGGCCTCCTCGGCCTCGCCGTCGATGACGGTCTGCGCCATCTTTCCGTAGATGTCGTCTGCCACGTCTACCTCCTCTAGAGCCACGTCGTCGCGAGAACGGCCATGCACGTCAGCGCCGCAGAGACCAGCGTCCGAAACCGCCTGCCGCTTTACGGCGATGGTGACGAGCCGATGCCCAACCGCGCCTCCGGCTGGTCGTGCTCAGGCTACCGGAACGCCGTCTCCTTTGGCAAGCCGGGCGGGCCGGCGCTCTTTAAGAGCGCCGGCCCGCCCGGCCGTTCGTCTCTCTGTCCGGCTACACCGCTTACGCGATGTCGGCCGAGATGTGCGCTTTGAGCTCGAGGACGATGACGATGATCGAGCTGAACGCCACCATGAAGGTCGACACGGCGTTGATCTCGGGCGTGACGCCCATCCTCACCATCGACCAGATCTGCAGCGGCAGCGTGTTGATCTGCGGACCGGCCACGAAGAACGTCGTCACGAAGTCGTCGAACGACAAGGTGAACGACAGCAGCGCGGCCGCCATGATGCCGGGAGAGATGACCGGCAGCGTGATCCTGAAGAACACCGTCGCCGGCCGCGCGAAGAGGTCTTGCCCGGCCTCTTCGATAGCGCGGTCGAACCCCTTCAGTCGCGCCCGCACGATGACCACGACGAAGGGGACGTTCCAGGCCACGTGGGCGATCAACACGGTGTAGAAACCGGGACTGAAGATCCCCCACAAGTTGAACCCGACGTATGTGGTCAGCCAGTTGTTGAGCTGCACGAAGAAGAGCAGCGTCGAGACGCCGGCGACCACCTCGGCGATGACGATCTTCGTGTAGTTGAGGCCGTCCCACAGGTTCTTGGTGCGGAACTCGAAGCGCTCAAGGGCGAACGAGCCCAACACCCCGATGATCACGGCGAGGATCGTCGAGAGCACGGCGATCTCGATCGAGGTCAAGAAGGCCTGCTGGATGCCGGAGTCGTGGAAGAGGCTCTTGCCGCCGTCGGCCATGGCCTGGCCGGTACCCGTGTACCAGCGGAAGGTGAAGTGCGTCCACTGCACGTTGAGCTTCTGGTCGTTGAACGAGAAGATCACGAGCACGACGATGGGCAGGAAGAGGAACACGAACGTGAGAACCGACCACAGACCGAGGCCGAAATCGCTCAAGCGCATGATCTGATCCCACGCCGAGAACGTGGCGCGCTCGCGACGGATGGGCGCGAGCGGCGGCTGCGGGGCGGCGGGCGGCGCCTGGGTGGGTGTCATGGTCTCGGTCATCAGAACTCCTCCGTGCCCACGTACTTCACGTACGCCGCGATGATGACCAGCATCACCAGCATCAGTACGTTCGAGAGCGCCGAGCCCAGGGCCCAGTCACGATATTTCGTGAACGCCTGGTAGATCAGCCAGCCCCAGAGGACGATCTTGTCGCCGCCGAGGATGGCGGGGATCACGAACTCGCCGGTCGTGGGGATGGCGACCAGCATGCACCCGGCGACGATGCCCGGCATACTCAGCGGCAGCGTCACCCGGCGGAACGTCGTCCACTTGCCGGCGCCCAGGTCTTTCGAGGCCTCGAAGAGCGAACGGTCGATCTTCTCGATCGAAACGAAGAGCGGCAAGACCATGAACGGCAGGTAGTCGTAGACGAGGCCGACCGTGACCGCCTTGAGAGTGTACATGATCTGCAGCGGCTCCTTGAGCACGCCCAGGTCGATGAGCCACGTGTTCACGAGGCCCTGGTCGCCCAGGATGGTCATCCAGGAGTAGGTGCGGATGAGGAAGCTCGTCCAGAACGGCAGCATGAGCAAGACGACGAAGAGCGTCTTGCGCTTGCCGGTCTTGAGCGAGATCCAGTAGGCGAGCGGATAGCCGAGAACGAGGCAGCCCACCGTGTTGCCGACGACCATGATGGTGGTCCGCCAGAACGCCTTCGCGTAGATGCCGGTGAAGATCGCACGGTAGGCGTGCAGGCTCTGCACCGAGATGGCGCCCGTCTTGGCGTCGGTGTGCAACGAGAGGTGGACGCCCTGGTCGTAGACCCCCATGTACCCGAAGCTGTACACGAGGATCAGGAAGAGAGGCACCAGGAAGAAGGCGAGCATCCAGAAGGCCATCGGCGCTACGAGGAGCGGGCCGGCGATTTTCGCGGGGTTGAGCAGCCTCTTGCCGACCGCTTTCTCCCGCACGACAGCGACATCAGACAATCTGCGACACCTCCAGACTCAGTTGCTTGAGCCGTCCAAGGGTGTTCCCCTTCGCTCTGCCCTGCCCGAGCGGGCACGACTTCAGGTCGCTCACCGGCGAATGGGACGACGACGTGCGCGTCACACCACGGCGCGCGTGCGTCGCGGAGGATGACCGAGAGACGTGCCGCGGGCGCGGACGAGGGAAGGCGAACGTGGTTTGGCAAGACGAACGAACGCCAAGGCGCATGCGACACGAATACGGGAGAGCTCGTGCCCCCGAGACACGATCCGGGATGCCCAGGTCGTTCACCCTGTCCCCCTTCGCCCCCTGGGCGAGTTTGCTCCTGGCGAGGAGATGCTCCGAGACGCTCCCCCTGACCTGGCCCCTGCCGTACTTTATATGCCGGGTATTGTTGCTTGTAAAGCCGTCGGCAAGCCTGCCGGCCCGTCGCGGGGGTGCCCGGCAACGGTGCTTCGTGACTGCACCAACGATTTGTATAAAACACGCGGCGAAGCTTCGCCGATGTGCTGAACGGGCTCGGGCGGGGCGGGCGGGGCGCCCTGGGGCGGAGCGGGCGGGGCGCCCTGGGGCGCCCCGCCCGCTCATGTCGCGCTCTTGCTGGAGAGAGCGCGACGGAGGGGCTGGTGCTCAGATCACCCCCCGTAGGGAGCCGGCGGCGTGTCGGTGGCCGTGGGCTCGGGGGTCGGGGCCACGGTGTCCGTCGCCGTGGGTTCCGGCGTCGGCTTGGCCGTGTCGGTCGGCGTCGGTGTCGGCGCGGGGGTCGGCGCGACGGCCGGCAGCTTCTGCAGGATGACCTTGTGCGCGACGAAGACCGGCGCCGCCGGATCGGTGCGGTCGATCACACCGCCGAGGTGCACCTTGGCGCCCGCGACGAGCATGTCGAGCGTGAGCGGCGCCGGCGCGCCGTCGCCCGTAGGATCGGCAGCCTCATCGGCCGTCCCGTCGATCAGGCGCGCGTCAGGCGCGACCTGCACGACGAGCTGTTGCCCACGGTAGTCCTTGACCGTGCGTGACCCGCTCTTCACGGTCACCAGGAGCGACCCGCTCGCGGCGTCCACCGACACCACGACCGCTTCGCACTGGAACTTGCTCTTGCCCTTCACGGGGTGGTTCGTCGTCCGCTTCGCGCCGTGCACCTTGACCGTGCCGTGCCCGTTGCCCGCGAGGGCGAACGGCGCTGCGGCAAGGGCGAAGGCGGCAGTGAGCGCGAGAGCGACAGACAGCCACTTCTTCATGAGAGACCTCCTCGACTCGCTCAGATGGCTTTGCTCCCACTCACCTAACGGCATAAAGAGCGGGCGCCTTTCGCCCCCGGCGGCAAAAAGAGTCGACAACCCTGGAAACGGGGAGAGTCATCCGGCCGCAGGCGGCAGACAATCGCGCGCGGCAGGCGCTCGCCGCTCGCCGGCGCCGACCGACTCGGGTACACTGCCGTGCCGGCGACCCCGAGCCGGGGTTGCGCGCGACCCCGGGTCGGTTAGGATTGTCCGCGGCACGGGGGGCGGCACGGCGGGAGGATTGATGAGACTCAGCCTGGTACCAAGGGAGCGGGAGTACTTCCGCCTGTTCTCAGACATGGCGGCCAACCTCGAGACGGCCGCGAGACTCCTCGTCGAGCTCATGAACGAGTTCGACGACGCCAAGTCGAAGGCCCGGCAGATCCTTGAGTGCGAGCACGTGGGCGACAAGATCGTCCACGACATCGTCAAGCGCCTGAACCGCTCCTTCGTCACCCCGCTCGACCGTGAAGACATCTACGACCTGTCGAGCACCATGGACGACATCCTCGACAACATCGAGGCCACTGCCGACGCCATGACCCTTTACAAGATCACCGAGCCGCAGGAGCACGCCAAGCAGATGGCTGCCGTCATCGCCGCGGCCACCAACGTCTTGTGCAAGGCCATCGACGGCCTCGAGACGCGACCCAAGAACCTGCGCGAGCACTGGATCGAGGTCAACCGGCTCGAGAACGAGGGCGACCGCATCTCGCGCGACGCCGTGGCCGAGCTGTTCGACGGCGACATGAAGTGCATCGATATCATCAAATGGAAGGACATCTACAACCTGCTCGAATCGGCGATCGACGAGTGTGAGCACGTCGCCAACATCATCGAGAGCGTTGTTCTGAAAAACACCTGATGACGCTGCTCGTCCTCATCATCGTCATCGCGCTGGTGTTCGACTTCACCAACGGGTTCCACGACACGGCCAACGCCATCGCCACGTCGGTCTCGACGAGGGCCCTTTCTCCGCGAGTCGCCGTGCTCGGGGCGGCGTTCCTCAACATGGCCGGGGCGTTCTTCGGTCAGAACGTGGCGACGACGGTGGGCAAAGACATCGTGCGGGCCGTCGACGTGACGCAGACGCTCGTGCTGGCGGCTCTCATCGGCGCCATCGCCTGGAACCTCATCACGTGGTACTTCGGCATCCCGTCGAGCTCGTCCCACGCCCTCATCGGCGGCCTCGTCGGCGCGGCCATCGCCTCGGTCGGCCTCGACGCGGTCAAATGGGGCGGCGTCATCGACAAGGTCGTCATCCCGATGGTGGGCTCGCCGCTCATCGGCTTCGTCGTCGCCTTCGTGATCATGAGCGTCCTGCTGCTCGTCGTGCACCGTCATCCGCCGGCGCCGGTCAACCGCACCTTCCGCACCCTGCAGATCTTCTCGGCCGGCTACATGGCCCTGTCGCACGGGTTCAACGATGCGCAGAAGACGATGGGCATCATCACCCTGGCCCTGTTCGCAGCGGGGAAGATCACCACCTTCCACATCCCCTACTGGGTCATCCTTCTGGCCGCCGGATCGATGGCGGCCGGCACCTACTCGGGCGGCTGGCGCATCATCCATACGCTGGGTACAAAGGTGATCAAGCTCGACCCGATCCACGGCTTCGCCGCCGAAACCAGCGCCGCGACGGTGATCGCGGTCGCCGGGCACTTCGGCTTTCCCATCTCGACCACCCACGCGATCACCACGGCCATCATGGGCGCCGGGGCGACCGACCGTCTGTCGGCCGTGCGCTGGGGCATGGCCGGCAATATCTTGACGGCGTGGGTGCTGACCCTGCCCGCGGCCGGCCTGATCGCAGCGCTCGTCTACCTGCCGCTGCACGCGCTCATCTGAGCCGTCGCGCGCCTCCCGGGCAACGGCGATGCCGGTCGGCGCGCATCCGGCACGGCCGCACTCGTCGCGCCGTTGTCCAGTGACCCCGCCAGGCCTGCTGACGCACTGCGTCCTCGTGACCCATTGCGCATGTCCTGCTTTCGGTTTCGCGACTCGGCCGGCCCGGGTATCGGTGACGTGTAGGCGGCCATCGAGGCCGAGTCAGGGCCGTAAAGGAAGAGCGTCATGAGGGAGCGTGAGGGAACCACGTTGCGCGACTGGTTCAAGAGGAGCCTGTCGCTGCGAACGCCGCGGGTACGGCGGGCCGACGCGTCGCGGCGGGCCGACGCGTCGGAACAAGGCGCGCGTCAGGACAACCCGACGGCGAGCGTCTGGGGCATGGACACCTGCGACCGGTGCGGTCGCACGATCCTGCTGGGTGAGAGGACCTCACCCTTCCGGCGCGACAACGTGCAGCTGACCGTGTGCCCCACGTGTGAGAGCGATCTCATCGCCGAGGGCTTTCGGCGAGCCGCTTAGCCCCGGGCGCCTGCCGACGACCGATCGACCACGAGAACTCAGTCCGTACACGATGCGGCTCGCGCGCGGGTTGCGCGGGCGAGCGCGGGCGTGGATTACGCGGCAGGCGGCTGCGCGGGGAGCGCCTTAAGGCGCTCCCCGCGCAGCCGCCTCACTTTGACTTGTCGCCGCTCGTGCGGTAGCGTGAGTCGAGTCACGTATGTTAGACAATCACGTCGTACGATGGTCATATCAATGCGAGCGACGTCATCGCGCGGTATCGCGCCCCAAGGAGAAGCATGAAGATCCGCCTCATCGAGCCCGAACCGCCGAACCTGAACACGTTCAGTTTCGTGCACCTGCCCCGGCTCGGCTTGCCGTTGATCGCCGCCAAGCTGAAGGCACACGGGCACGACGTCAAGATTTACGTACCGCAGATCGCCCCCATCGTTTGGCCCGACGTGTATTCGGCCGACATCGTGGGCATCTCGACGACCACGTCCACCGCCACCGAGGGTTACGACTTCGCCGACGACATCCGGCCGCACGGCCCCAAGGTGATCATCGGCGGCTCCCACGTGACGTTCATGGCCGACGAGGCGCTCGCGCACGCCGACTTCGTCGCCCGCGGCGAGGGCGGCGACGACCTTATGCTCGAGCTCATCGAGGCGCTCGACGGACAGCGTGGGTTCGAGAGCATCCGTGGCCTGTGCTTCCTGCGCGAGGGGCAGCCCGTGCACAACGAGTTGCGCCAGCGCTGCGCCGACCTCGACGACCTGCCCTTCCCCGACCTGACGGCCATCCAGGGCGCCGAGAACCTCAAGACCACGCCGATCATGACCAGCTGGGGCTGCCCGTTCAACTGCAACTTCTGCTCGGTCACGGCGATGTTCGGCAAGAGGTACCGCTACCGCAGCGCCGACAGCATCCTCGCCGAGATCCGCGAGAAGCAGCCGCGCAAGATCTTCTTCTACGACGACAACATGGCGGCCGACCGGCGACGCCTCAAAGACCTGCTGCGGCGCATGATCGACGAAGACCTCGTGATCCCCTGGTCGTCGCAGGTGCGCACCGACGTGACCAAGGACGAGGAGCTCCTCGACCTGATGAAGAGGTCGGGCTGTTCTATCGTCTACCTCGGCCTCGAGTCGGTGAGCCAGGAGACGCTCGACGGCTACGAGAAGCACCAGACCGTCGACGACATCGTCGCGGCGCTCAAGAAGTTCCGCGCGCACGGTATCAACACGCACGGCATGTTCGTGCTCGGTGCCGACTCAGACACCCGGCAGACGCTGCGCGACACGGTGAGCTTCGCGATGAAGAACAAGATCGACACGATCATGCTCAACATCCTCACGCCGCTGCCCGGCACGCCACAGTTCACCACCCTCGACGAGCAGGGGCGCATCTTCGACAAGCGCTGGCAGCTATACGACGCCCACCACGTCGTCTTCCAGCCCAAGAACATGACGCCCTACGAGCTGCAACGCGACGTGCTGCGCGGCTACATGCGCTTCTACTCGCTGCGGCAGTGGCTCAAGTACTTCTTCACCTTCCGCTTCGCCAAGCTCCTCTTCCAGGGCTGGGGCTGGTGGATCATCCGCACCTGGCGCAAGGACGAGCGCAACAAGGCGTTCATGAACGCGCTCAAGACCCTTCGCTGGCGGCCCGAGGCGCTCAAGACGGTCAATCCCGAGCGGTAGGCTCGAAGACTCAGATGCGAGCGACGGCGGGCGGCCTTTCGGCCGCCCGCCGTCGCTCGCCGCGAGTGCGAGGCGCTCGGCCGGCCCAGGTCAGTGCATCAGCGTGACGAAGACCGCCTGGTAGAGGACCACCACCGTGTAGAAGCCCGCCAGCGCCATGCTCGCGCTCCGGGAGAGCCGGCTGCGGCGATAGCGCCAGAGCACGGCAACGCCGATGCTCACGATGCCGATCTTGAACGCCAGCGCCGGTAGCCATCCCATCCCCAGCACGAAGCCCATGAAGCGGTTCGCCTCGCGCGCGGCCCCGCTCTGCAGCGCCTGCCGCGTGAGGACGATGTCGCAGATGTTGAGCAACCAGAGCGACGCCAGCGCCCAGAGCGTCACCGTGCGCGGTCTCATGCCGTGCCGGATGAACCAGCTCTCGTGGCCGGGACACAGGCAGTCGCGGTCGGCGGCGGCGGCCCCGTACCGGCGCGCGAAGTCGCGCTGGTACGACACCTCGTGCTGCTCGCCGTCCTGCGGGCAGCTGTAGCGGAGGGTCAAGGCGCCGCTGTCGCGGCTGAGGAGCGGTGCGACGACGTTCCGGCGATCGCTGCGTCGCCGCCCGCCCGGTGCAGCCGTGCGGCGACGTTCCCCGTGCCGGCGATCGACGACGTAGCGCTCGTCCATCACGAACGACCACGCTTCGTCGCGCAAGCTGCGGTCGATCACGATCATGGCCGTCATCGGTGGACAGGCCCTCCCTCGGCGTCCGGATAGCGCGTCCTACGATACCCCACGCAGGCCCGAAGACGAACTGTTCAGGCCCTGCGGAGCGTACATCGCCAGCCCCGCCGGGTCCGCGCGCGGCGCACCGCTCAAGTCCGGCGAGACCGTCCTGCGGCACACAGAGCATGCCCCGCCAGACCGGCGCCTGCTCTACGGGATCGGCAGGATACGTGCGGCCCTTTGTTGAAATGGCCGTGCGGTCTGTGCTAGGGTCGCCGGAGTTTGTCGGCAACAGCGCTCACCTCGAGGGCGCACGGGAGTCCCGGCTCCCCCGCTCCGAAAGGAGGCGATTGCATGCGCAGCACCCGCCTTCCCCGCATCAGTCTCGCCCTCGCCCTCGCCGCCCTTGTCGCCGTCCTCCTCTCTCTCGCCGGCCAGGCCTCCGCTACCCCGATCTCCGAGAAGAAGGCTCGCGCACGCGAGATCGCACGGCAGGTCGCGGCTCTCGACCATCGCATGGAGATCGTGGTCGAGCAGTACAACGCCGCCCACATGAAGCTCGACGGGGTCCAGGCAAAGGTCAAGGAGAACGAGCGCAACCTGAAGATCGCGCGCTACAACCTGATGGTGGCCAAGGAGACGCTGCGCGAGCGCGTGGTCGCGCTCTACAAGGAGCGCCCCGTCGACATGCTCGACGTGCTGCTCTCCACGAAGAGCTTCGACGAGCTGCTCACACAGCTCGACATGCTGAACCGCCTCGGCACGAGCGACGCCAGGGTCCTGCGCTCGGTGAAGTCCTACCAGGGCGAGATCGTTCAACGTCGCACCGCTCTGGCCGCCGACAAGAAGGCGGCCGCCGCTCTCGTCGCCGAGATCGGCGCCAAGAAGGCGAGCATCGCGCACGACCTCACTCAGCGCCAAAGCATGCTCAAGGGCGTCAAGAAGCAGATCGCGGCCATGGAGGCGGCGCAGGCGGCCGCCGCGCGCGCGGCAGCGCGCGCGGCGATGAGCCAGACCGCCGCCGCACCACAGGTCGGCAGCGGGGCTCCGGCAGGCGTCTCGCACACGGGCGTGGTCGGCATCGCGCAGCAGTACCTCGGTGTGCCCTACGTCTGGGGCGGCGCCAGCCCCAGCGGCTTCGACTGCTCCGGCTTCACCATGTACGTGTACGCCCAGGTGGGCGTCGGCCTGCCGCACAACGCGGCTATGCAGCAGTCCATGGTGGCCGCGGTCTCGTTGCCCGCACCCGGCGACCTCGTCTTCTTCGGCTACCCGGCCTACCACGTGGGCATCTACGTGGGCGGCGGCGGCATGATCCACGCGCCGCACACCGGCACGGTCGTCGAGTACGGCTCGGTGGCCGGGGCGAGCGGCTACGGTCGGCCCTAGAGTCCAGAGCCCTCGCCATCCGTACGCGCCTCACGGGCGCGGCCGCCGGCGGCGGCCGCGCCCGTTCTTTCAGCCTCGCGGCAGCGCCCGCCGTTGCCCATCCGCTCAACATTTTCGCTGCGCGTCCGAAAAAGGGAGAGGAGATACGGCAGACAACGCGAGAGGCGTGACGTGAAGAGCATAGACGAGCTGCTGCAGGTGATGGTGGCGCAGAAGGCGTCGGACCTGCACATGAAAGCCGGGTCCCCTCCGGTGATCCGCGTGGACGGCGAGCTCCACCTGCTCGACGCGCCACCGATGACCCCCGAGGACACGAAGGACATCGCCGCCTCCATCATGACCGACAAGCAGATCCGCCGCTTCTCCGAGCACAACGAGATCGATTTCGCCTACTCCGCCCCGCAACTGGGCCGCTTTCGCGTCAACGTGTTCCGCCAGCGCGGCAGCATCTCCATCGCCATGCGCCAGGTCGCCACACAGATCCCCTCGTTCGAGGAGCTGCACCTGCCCGAGATCATCAAGCGGCTGGCTATCGAGCCGCGCGGTCTCGTGCTCGTCACCGGCACGACGGGTTCGGGCAAGACGACCACTTTGGCGGCCATGATCGATCACATCAACAACACGATGCGCAAGCACATCGTCACCATCGAGGACCCCATCGAGGTCCTCCATAAAGACCGCAAGGCGATCATCAACCAGCGCGAGATCGGCCTCGACACCGAGACCTACGCCAGCGCGCTGAAGTACGTCCTGCGCCAGGACCCCGACGACATCCTGATCGGCGAGATGCGCGACACCGAGACCGTGTCGGCGGCGCTCACGGCGGCCCAGACAGGCCACTTCGTGATGAGCACCCTGCACACGATCGACGCGCAGGAGACCATCAACCGCATCATCGACTTCTTCCCCCTGCACCAACAGAAGCAGGTGCGCATCATGCTCGCCGGCACGCTCAAGGGCATCGTCTCGCAGCGGCTACTGCCGCGCGCCGACGGCCAGGGACGCGTGCCCGCCGTCGAGGTGCTCGTGATGACGAACCGCATCCGCGACTTCGTCCTCGACCCCGATCAGACCGGCATGATCAGCCAGGCGCTCAAGGAGGGTGAGTTCTACGGGATGCAGACCTTCGACCAGGCGCTGCTGAGACTCTACGAGGACGGCATGATCACGCTGCACGACGCGGCGCAGGTCGCCTCGAACCCGCATGACTTCAAGCTGATGATCCAGGCCCAGGGCCACGACGTGAGCCTGATGACCTTCTAGAAAGACCCCCTCCCCCCTGCTGGCCCCGCACGCACGCAAGGGATCGGGCGCCGCGGCGGACTTCCCCGCCGCGGCGCCGCTTTCGTTCTCCTCGCGCAGAAGGCGTTTCGCAGCGGTCAGGCACGGACGGCTCCCGCCCGACGCCGTAGGCCGGGCGATCGCGAAGAGGGCGAAGGAGCCCCGCACCACGCACCGGCGTCGGGCGAAAGGTATCTTGCTGGACGGTCACCCAGACCATGGACGACGACGCTCACGACGACACCGACTGAGACGGCGGACGCCGGAGCACGTCGCTCACCTCGCCCTACGTCTCTAGAGCAGGACCTTGCGGCTCTCGAGGTGCAGGTCGACCTTACGCTTGATGCGCTGCAGCGCGTTGTCGACGGTCTTGCAGTCGCAGCCCAGCTCGCGCGCGATCTTCTCGTACGAGAGCCCGCCGAGGTAGAGGCGCAGCACACGGCTCTCCAAGTTGGAGAGCATCCGCGTGAGGCAGTGCTTGAGGCTTTCGACCTCTTCCGAGGAGATGACCTGGTTGACCGGGTCGTGCACGAGGGGTCCCGGCAAGACGTCGGCCAGCGAGCACTCGCCCTCGTCGCCGGCTTCGCCGGGCGCATGGCTGAACGACAGGTAGCCGTTGAGCGGCACGTGCTTCTGGCGTGTCGCCGTCTTGATCGCGGTGATGATCTGGCGCGTGATGCAGAGCTCGGCGAAACTGCGGAAGGACGCCTGCCGGTCTTCGCGGTAGTCGCGCACCGCCTTGTAGAGGCCCAGCATGCCTTCCTGGACGAGGTCTTCGGCGTCGCCACCCGCCAGGAAGTACGAGCTCGCCTTCAGGCGCACGAACTGGTGATAGCGAAGCATGAGAGCGTCGAGAGCCGCGGCGTTGCCGCGGCGATACGTGTTGACGAGGGCGATGTCGGAACTATCGACGTAGGGTTGAAGGTTCTGCGAATGGCTGCCGTTACGGCCGGAATCAGCCGTCCGTGTCGGCTTCATGCGCCCCGACCTCCCCGATTAGCCTGCAAAAGAGGCATATCAGCGTCTTACGACCGCGGACGCCTCATCCTCTCGAGCCTTCGCCAAGTCTCAAGGTCGACTTTATCCTCAAGGCTCGTGCGCATTCTAGCGGAATCGTGGGATTGTGCAAGCCTCTCGCTGAAGCTACCGATATCGAGGCCGAGCTCACGCGGTGTCATGCGCCGCACGCCTGCTTTGGCGGCCGTCCGCTGCACCTCCTGGTCGGCCGAGACGACGACCACGGAGACGTCGGGGGGCTGCTCGGCGATGCGGCGGGCGATCAGGGTGTCCGCGCCGAGACGCCCGCCCGCATAGCAGACCTCGACGCGCGTACCTTTCAGGGGCTCGCAGCTCGAGTTCCCCGAGGCGTGCGCGTCCCAGACCAGCAACACGTCGGCGTCGCTGACGGCGGCGTAGCTGGCGAGCTGGCCGGCCAGCCAGTCCCGCCGGCCGGCCAGCTCGTCCTTGGCGAGCGACGGGAAGAGCGCGTAGAGGACGTTGTAGCCGTCGACGACGAACAGGTTCTTCATGACGGCAGACTCCGCTCAGCATGCCCGCCACCGGCTGCGGCACCCTGTCGCTGGCGCTGCGCCTCGAACAGGAAAAGAGCCGCCGCCACGCTCACGTTCAGGCTCTCCATCGGTGAGTGGAGCGGGATCGAGGCCAGGCCGTCGCAGGTCTCGGCGACCAGGCGTCGCAGCCCCCGGCCCTCAGAACCGAAAACCAGGGCGACCTTGTCCTTCAAGTCGAGGCCGAGATACGAGCGTCTCGCCTCTCTTGCGCCGCCGTAGACCCAGAAGCCGGCCTCCTTCAGCTCTTTGAGGAAGGCCACCACGTTGGCGACCTGCGCGATCGCCAGGTGCTCGGTGGCTCCGGCCGACGCCTTCACGGCGGCCGGCGTCACGCGGGCCGAGCGGTGCTTCGGCAGCGCCAGGCCGTCGGCCCCGGCCCCCAGGGCGCTGCGCGCCACCGCGCCGACGTTGCGTGGGTCGCTGACCTCGTCGAGGACGACGACCAGCGAGCCGCCGGCGAGTTGCTCGGGCGGCGCGTACGGGTAGTCGCCCACCAGCAGCGCGATGCCCTGGTGTTCGGGCGAGCCCGTCAGCCGCTCGAGCTCCTCGGGCGCGACGAGGCGCTGCTCGACGTGACCGAGAGGAGTCGTCTTGGCGAGGGCGGCGAGGGCGGCAGGCGTCGCGGCGAGCCTGTGCGCCCGGCGCTTCGCGCCGGGCGCCAAGGCGAGCCGCACCGCCTGCCGCCCGTAGATCCAGTCCATGTGCGGAGTCTGCCCTTCAGAGGTGGTATGAAACAGCAGGTCTAGCTTCGCCGTCCGAGCCCGCAATCTTGCGTGTCCGTGCGCGCCGCACGAAAGCCCGCGAGGGAGTGGCCGTGGATCACGATCGCGACTTACCTTCTCGACACGACCTGCGCGCCCTGCTTGGTATCGCGTACTTCGAAGCCCGCCGCGGCGATCTCGTCGCGCAGGGCATCGGCGCGCGCCCAGTCTTTCTGGGCGCGCGCCCGATCGCGCAGCACACACGCATACGTAGCGTCACGCCGAGCGAGAGCCTCGCGATACAAAGACTCGATCTCGTCCCAGCGATCCTCGGCCGCCAGCGCAGCGGCGGGGAGCGTGACGGGCGACGTCTCGGTGGTCGGTTCGACGGCTCCCGAAACCCGGCCTGTGAGCGTGGATGCACCGGTGAGGGTCGCTGCAGCGGGCGTCGGCCCACCATGCCCGACGATGGGAGACGCGATGAGCAGGACCTCAAGCGACTCTGTGAGCGACTTGACGACACCGCCCAACCCGTCCGCGTCGAGCGGCTCACGCTCCTGATCCACCGCCGAGAGATGACGATAGGCGTCGCCGACGAGGCCGAACAGCTCGCCCAAGGCCCCGGCCGTGTTCAGATCGTCGTCCATGTACTCGGCGAAGGCGCGCTGACGGTCGGCGATCGCCTCACGCACTTGCTGCACCGCTCCGCATCGCCACGCGCGGTCGGCGGCCGCGACGCGGAAGTCGAAGTCGCGCAGGGCTCCGCTCAGGCGCTCGTAGGCCGCCCTCGCCTCGTCGAGCTTCGCGACCGAGAACTCGAGCGGGCTGCGGTAGTGGGTCATGAGGAAGTACATGAGCACGACCGGCGCCTCATAGCGCGCCAGCACCTCGCGCAACAGGAAGATGTTGCCGACCGACTTGGCCATCTTCTCGCCCTCGCTGCGGATCATGCCGTTGTGCATCCAGTAGCGCGCGAAGGGCAGCCCCGCCGCTTCTGACTGGGCGATCTCGTTCTCGTGGTGCGGGAAGATCAGGTCGCGGCCGCCGCCGTGGATGTCGAAGCCCGGGCCCAGGTAGCGCAGCGACATGGCCGAGCACTCGATGTGCCAGCCGGCGCGCCCCATGCCCCAGGGACTCTCCCACTGCGGTTCGCCCGGCTTGGCCGCCTTCCACAGCGCGAAGTCGAGCGGGTCCTCCTTGCCCGGCTCGCGCGTCACGCGGGCGCCGGCCTCGAGCTCGTCGAGACGCTGCCCCGAGAGCTTGCCGTACTCCGCGAAGCTGCGCACGCGGAAGTAGACGCTGCCCTCGGCAACGTAGGCGTGGCCGCGCTCGATGAGCCGACAGCACAGATCGATGATCTCGGGTATGGTCTCGGTGGCCAGCGGCTCGACGTCGGGGCGCAGCGCCTCGCCGAGTTTGCCGACGTCGTCGCGATAGGCGGCCGTGAACTCGGCCGCGATCTCCTGCGGGCTGCGATGCTCATCGTGGGCCTTGTTGATGATCTTGTCGTCGACGTCGGTGATGTTCTCGACCAGCGTCACCTCGTAGCCGCGGTGGCGCAGCCAGCTGCGCAGCACGGCGAAGGTGACGTAGGGTCGCGCGTTACCCACGTGCACGAGGTTGTAGACCGTCGGGCCGCAGACGTAGATGCCCACCCGCCCCTCGCTGCGCGGCGCGAACTCCTCCTTGCGCTGCGTCAGCGAGTTGAAGAGGCGGATCACCGGTCTCCTCCTTGTGGCGCGGCCTCGTCGGACCGGCGGCGCGCAGTCTGGCCGGACCCTTGCCCCGCAGTCTGGCCGGGCCCTTGCCCCGCAACCTGGTCGGGCCCTTGCGCGACCGCTTCGTCGGGTGGCTCACCGGCGCGCTCGAGCGCATCGTCGATGCGCTCGAGCGCGCCGGCCTTCGACAGCGCCGCCACCACATAGTGGAGCTCGGGACCATGCTCGCACCCCGTGAGCGCGATACGCAGCGGCATCAGCACGTCGCGCGGCTTGAGGCCCCGCTGAGCGCCCTCACGGCGGTAGCCCGCAAGCAGCTCACGGGCCTCGTCGGGCGTGATCCAGTCGGCGGCCCCGCCACGCATCGCCCTGAACTCGCGCAGCGACTGACCGCCGCGCGCGACCTCGGGGACCAGCTCGGCGAGCAGCACGGGCGCCTCGAGGATCTGCGCGGCGTCTCGGGCAAGGTCGCCGTAGGTGATGAGCGACGGCTTGAAGGCCGCGGCGATGGCCTTGACGGCCGGCGGCGGCGTGGCTGCCGGCAGCCACGCCGCCGCCAGCCGCTCGTGCTCGTCGGCCGGCATCGCCAGGATGTACTCGTGGTTCACCCAGCCGAGCTTGCCGCGGTCGAAGATCGCGGCGCTGCCCGACAGCTGGGCGAGATCGAACTCGGCGACCAGCTCGTCGGCCGAGAGCACCTCGCGCTCACCGTGCGACCACGAGAGCAGAGCCAGGTAGTTGGTCACCGCCTGGGGCAGGAAGCCCAGCGCGCGATACTCGCCCACCGAGGTCGCGCCGTGGCGTTTCGACAGCTTGCTGCCGTCGGGCCCCAGGATCAACGAGTGGTGCGCATAGGCCGGTGGCCGGGCGCCCATGGCGTCGAACAGCATGAGCTGGCGCGCCGTGTTGGTCAGGTGGTCCTCGCCGCGGATGACGTGCGTGATGGCCATGTCGCGATCGTCGACCGCAGCCGCGAAGTTGTACCCCGCAGTGCCGTCGGAGCGCACGATGATGAAGTCGCCGATCACGGTCGAGCTGAACGTGACCGTGCCGCGGATCAGGTCGTGCACGACGACCTCGCCCTCGGGCACGGCGAAGCGGATGGCCGACGGCTCGCCGTCGGCCATCCGCCGCTCGACTTCGGCCGCCGGCAGCCCGAAGCAGCGCCGGTCGTACTTCGGCATCTGTCCGGCGGCCAGGCGCTCGGCGCGCAGCTGCTCGAGGCGCGCCTGCGTACAGAAGCAGCGGTACGCCTTGCCCGCCTCGAGCAGCTGCGCGCCGACCTTCCGATAGCCCTCGAGGCGCTCGCTCTGGCGGTAGGGACCGTAGGGACCGCCGAGGTCGGGGCCCTCGTCCCAGCGCAAGCCCAGCCACGTCAGGTCATCGAGGATGTCTTCCTCGAAGCGCCGCTCGGACCGCGCCACGTCGGTGTCCTCGACGCGCACGACGAAGCTGCCGCCGTTGTGGCGAGCGAAGAGGAAGTTGTACAGCGCCGTGCGCGCCGAGCCGATGTGCAACGATCCGGTCGGGCTTGGCGCGAAGCGTACTCTCACCTTTGGCTTAAGGGTTATGCTTCCTCTCCGTTCCTCTCGTTTCTCACCGGATCGCCGATGCGGCGTCACCGTCGCAGTCTATCGACCGACCCCACGAGCGACAAGCGCTCGGAACCGTGGCGACGGCGCTGCGACGGCGGGCAGTCGCAACGAAGCTTTCTCCTCGTACCGCCCACGCTGATAGACTTCTACCCTCGGTCGCCGCCGTCGATGGCCCGCGACGTCGCGGTCGCACGAAGGAGTGCCCGGTGAAGTACGACCAGAGCAAAACACCCTACCTGGATGCGTTGATCCGCTATCGCGACCAAGCCTTCACCCCCTTCCACACGCCCGGCCACAAGCGCGGCAAGGGCGCCCCGGGCAAGCTGAGAGAGGTCTTCGGCCGGCAGCTCCTCGACGTCGACGTAGCGATGGCCGGCGGGGTCGAGGACACGCGCGAGTCGACCGACCTCGTCCATCTGGCCGAGGAGATGGCCGCCGAGGCGTGGGGCGCCGAGCAGGCGTGGTTCCTGGTCAACGGCTCGACCAGCGGTCTACACGCGCTGATCATGACGGCCGCCGGGCCCAATGAGTACATCATCGTGCCGCGCAACTCGCACAAGTCGGTGCTGGCGGCGCTGATCTTCTCCGGAGCGATCCCGCACTACGTCGAGCCTACCCTCGACGAGGAATGGCAGATCCCCCTCGGCATCCCCAACGCGCGCATCGGGCACGCGCTCAAGGAGCGCTCCGAGGCCAAGGCGCTGATCGTCACCTCGCCGAGCTACTACGGCATCTGCGCCGATCTGCCGCATATCGCCGCAGCCACACACGCCGCGGGCATGCCGTTCATCGTCGACCAGGCATGGGGTCCGCACCTGCGTTTCTGCCGTCACCTGCCCGTCGACGCCATGACCGCCGGAGCCGACGCGGCCGTGGCCAGCGTGCACAAGCTGATCAGCGGCCTCACGCAGTCTTCGCTCCTGTTCGCACGCGGCAAGCGCGTCAACCTCAAGCGCCTCTCAAGCATCGTGAAGATGACGCAGAGCACGAGTCCTCAGGTGCTCATGCTGGTCTCGATCGACGCGGCGCGTGCGCAGATGGCCGTCCATGGAGAGGAGTTGTGGCACAAAGCCATCGAGCTTGCCGAGTGGGCGCGCGACCAGATCGACACCATCCCCGGCGTGGCCTGTCTCACGCGCGAGATCCTCGACCGTGAGGGCGCGTACGCGTTCGACCCCACGCGCCTGACCATCACCGCTCGCGACCTGGGCTTGTCGGGCTACGAGCTCGAGACGGTCCTGCGCGACGACTACCGCATCGCCGTCGAGATGGCCGAACCGGTCAACATCGTCAACAACGTCACCTACAGCGACAGTCGCGACGACCTCAAGCTGCTCGTGGGCGCCCTTCGCGACCTGGCGGCGCGCTACGCCGACCAGGGTACGTCGGAGACGCTCAGACACGCGCGAACGCTCTCGATGCCCCGGTTCACGCGCCAGGTGATGAGCCCGCGCGACGCCTTCTTCGCCCCGACGGTCGCCCTGCCGACCCGCCACTGCGCCGGCCACATCGCCGCCGAGATCGTCACCCCCTACCCGCCCGGCATCCCCGTCCTCGGGCCGGGTGAGGAGATCTCTGAGGAGATCGTCGCCTACCTCACGGAGAGCGCGGCTATCGACCTGCACGTGCACGGGCCGGAAGACCCGAGCCTGGGCACGCTACGCGTCGTCGAGTAGTCGTCCTACTTGGTGCGGATACCGAGCTGCGAGGCGGTGAACAGCGGATCGACGGCTATTCCTTCGGCGGTCAGCAGGTCGGCGCCGCCCTGCTCGCGATCGACGACGCAGAGCAGCCCCTTCACCTCGAGGCCGGCCTCGCCCAGCCGTCGCACGGCGGCGACCGCCTGGCCACCCGAGGTCACGATGTCTTCGACGGTGACGCAGCTCTGTCCGCGCTCGAAGCGCCCCTCGAGCAGCTTCTTGGTGCCGTAGCCCTTCTCTTCCTTGCGCACGATGACGAAGCGCTTGCCCGTCTCGAGCGCGAGGGCAGCCACAAGCGAGACGGCGCCCAGCTCGGGCCCGGCGATGAGGTCGAACGGCTCGTAGACCGGCAGCTTCTTGGCAAGCTCCCTGGCGATGTCGCGCAGCAGGCCGGGTTCGGTCTCGAAGAGGTACTTGTCGAGGTAGAACTTGCTGCGCCGGCCGGAGCTCAAGATGAAGTCGCCCTCGAGGAAGCTCTCCGCGAGCAGCCGTCGTGCTAGGTCCTCCACCTGGTACTCCCTTCCTGCGTCCGGCAAGCGCCGTCGCCGGTGCTGATCGTCGAGCGGCTCACGCGCCGCCTATCGAGATGCCCTCGATCACCAGCGACGGCGTGAGGACGCTCCCGTTCGGGATCCAGCGCGCGTCGTCGCCTAACGCCACGATGTTCCTGAGCATGCTGATGATATCGCTCGCCAGCGTGACCTCGCGCACCCCCCCGGCCAGCCGTCCGCTCTCGATCAGGAGGCCGTTGATGCCGACGGAGAACTCCCCCGAGATCGGGTTGGCGCCCGAACGCACGCCGACCGCGTTGGTCACCAGCACGCCGTGCTCGATGCCGGCGATCACGTCGCCGATCGGCGTCGCCGGGCCATCGACGATGAGGTTGGTCGAGCGCACACCGGGAAGCGAGGCGTACGAGCCGCGCACTCCGTTGCCGGTCGAGCCGACTCCCGCCTTGTTGGCCGTGTAGGTGTCGTAGAGGAAGCCCTGCAGGATTCCGCCTTCGATCAGCGAGGTGCGCCGGCAAGGCGTTCCCTCGCCGTCGAACGGCGCGCTGGACAGGCCGTCGGGGTGGATGCCGTCGTCGGCCAGCCCGACGATGCCGCCGGCGACCTGCCGGCCCTCGCGCCCCGCGAACAGCGAGCGACCCTTCTGGACCGCATCGGCGGTGAGCGCCGAGCTCAGCACGCCGAGGAACGACGCCGAGACGAACGGGTCGAGGATGACGGTGGCTTTCAGCGAGGGGACCTTGCGCGCTCCGAGCAAGTCACATGCCCGCTGCGCAGCTTCGCTGCCACAGGCCTCCGGGTCGAGCTCGTCGAGGTTGCGTCCCACGGTGAAGGAGAGGCCGGTCTCGACCTGGCCGTCTTGCTCGGCCAACACGTAGGCGAAGGCGTAGCAGTCGTTCTCGCGATAGCTGCCGCGCACACCGGCCGAGTTGGCGAGGAAGATCTCCACGTCGCCGTCGGCGTAGATCGTGTCTTCGACCGTCTTGACGCGCGGGTCGTGGTCGAGCGCGGCCTTCTCGGCGCGCAGCGCCAGATCGATGCGCTGCTCGTCGGTCGCCCGCTCGAGCAGGGGATCGTAGACATCGACCTGCGGCGGCGGCCCTTGTGGCTCGGGCAGCGTGGCGTGTGGGTCCGGATCGGTCACCGACGCGTTGCCCAGCGCGCGATCGACGAGGTCCTCGAGCGACTTCGCCGACAGGTCGGAAGCGTAGGCGTAACCCACAGCCCCGCTCTGGAAGACGCGCAGGCCGACACCCTTTCTGCGCGCCGCGGTGAGCTCTTCGACGCGTTGCCGATAGACCTTGATGCGGCGCGAGGTCGCCTGCTCGGCATAGACCTCGGCGCCGCGCGCGCCCCGCTGCCGCGCGAGACGGAGTACCTCGTCGACAACGCCGAACATCAGCCCTTCCCCCCTGCGCGCCGCGGCCGGCTCACGAGCCGGTCCCTCCGACCGTCATCTCTTTGATGCGCAGCGTCGCTTGTCCCGTGCCGACGGGCACCGACTGGCCGTCCTTGCCGCACATGCCCGACTTGACGAGGAAGTCACCGGCGATCATGTCGATGTTGTTGAGCACGTCGATGCCGTTGCCCACGAGCGTCGCGCCGCGCAACGGCGTCGTCACCTTGCCGTTCTCGATCAGGTAGCCCTCGGCCACGCCGAAGACGAAGTTGCCGCTGGCCGGCTCGACCTGGCCGCCGGCCAGGCTCTTGGCGTAGAAACCGCGCGAGGTGGCGGCGATGATCTCTTCGGGGTCGCTGTCGCCGGGCCCGATGCAGGTGGTCGTCATGCGCGGGATGGGCACGTGGCGGAACGACTGGCGGCGGCCGTTACCGGTCGGCGCCACGCCGGCCTGGCGAGCTCTCAGGCGGTCGTACAAGAACTGCCGCAGGCGACCGCCCTCGATCACCACCGTGAGCTGCGTCGGCACGCCCTCGTCGTCGAAGGTGCCGGAGCCCCACTCGTTGGTGATCGAGCCGTCGTCGAAGGCGTTCACGATGGGAGAGGCCACCACCTCGCCGATGCGGCCCGCGTAGATGCTGGCCCCCTTGGCGATGGAGTCGGCTTCGAGGCCGTGGCCGCAGGCCTCGTGGAACAGCGTGCCGCCGAAGCCGTTCCCCATGACGACGGGCATCGGGCCCACCGGCGACGGCTTGGCCGCGAGCATGGTCACGGCCTTCTCGGCCGCACGACGACCGACCTCGGCAGCCGTCGCCTCGTCGAGCAGCTCGAAGCCCATGCTCTTGCCCAAGGTCTCGAAGCCGGTCTGCATGACGCCGTCGCGACGCGCGATGACGCTCGCCACGAGGCGCAGCCTCGTGCGGTCATCGTGCACGAACTCGCCCAGCGAGTTGGCGATCAGGATGCGCTGGCGAGCCTCGCTGTAGCCCACGATCGCCTGGCCCACGTCGTCGCTCACCGAGCGGGCGGCCTCGTTGCCGGCGCGGAGGAGCTCGCTCTTGAGCCTGACGGTCACCGTCTCGGGCGGCACGAAGATGGGGTGCTTGCCGGTCACGCTGCGCACGTTGCCCAGCCGCACGATGGTCGGGCCGGCGCCGGCGGCGCCACGAAGAGCGCCGGCCACGATGCCGGCGGCAACGGCCAAGTTGGGTTCGTCGACCTCGTCAGTGTAGGCGTAGTACGTGCGCTCGGCGCTGGTGAGCCGCACCGCGGCGCCGATCTCGTGCCCGCCGGAGGCGTCTTCGACCCTGCTGTCCTCAAGCTTCAGCCCGAGGCTGGTGCGATCCTCGACGAAGACCTCGGCGAAATCGCCGCCGCGAGCGAGCGCCCGTCGGATGGTCGCCTCGAGGAGGTCTCTGTCGATGTCGTCGATCCCCATGGAGGGCGCCCTCTGATCGTGTCGCGGAGACTCCGGCGGCTACTCTACCACGTGCCGCCCCACGCCCGGATGTGGGCCGTTGCACCATGTGCACGGCCAGCGCAGGCGCTCCCACGAGCTCGTCGTGATGGCGCAGGCGAGAAGGCAGGCGTCTCGGCGGAGGAGAGACGACCGGCGCGTCGGCGGAGGAGAGACGGGAGACGCGTCAGGCAAGGTCGAAGCGCAGGCGGCAGCGGTCGGCGCCGCGACTCATCGACTCGCCGTCGACCACCGTGGCGCCGCGCACTTCGCCGGCGACGACTTCGACGATGCCCTCGAAGTAGGCGCGGTGCATCGAGCAGACAAGGTCGGGGTGGGCGGCCGACACCTCGCGGAAGACGCAGTTGCGCAGGTGCACCTCGAGTTGGCCGTCGATCCAGGCGACCTCGGGCAGCAAGCCCTGCTGCTCGGCGACGCGGCGGACGTTCTCGACCACGCCTTGCTTGCCGGCACCCGCTGCGGCCTTGTCGTCGGCGAGGAAGCGGCGGCCCTCGCTACGCCCGGCGTCGCGGCAGACGTCCAGGACCTCATCGGCGGAGCCCTTGTGAGCCAGCGCGGTCAGCGCAAGAGCGGAGAGAAGCTCGTAGCGGCGGGGCGGCACCGCGAACGTGGCCACCCGGTCGCTCAACGAGTAGAGCCTCGCGGGACGGCCACCACCCTTCGCCTTGCGCAATCCCGTCGTCAGCAGCCCGGCGCGCTCGAGCTTGCCGAGATGCATGCGCGCCACGTTCGGGTGCAGCCCGAACTGCCGAGCGATATCGGCGACGGTGACGAACGCGTGCGGCCGCTCGGCGATCGAGCGGTAGATGCGGTAACGAGTATCGTCCGCGAGGACGACCGTGAGCTCATGTTCACGATCCATGCTGTACCTCCCACCGCATGATAGGGCAGCCCTTGGGGAGTGTAAACATCGCGCTGATAGTGCGAAAAGGACAAGTGAAGGCAAGCGGCATGGCCGCCCCGGCCGTTCGCCGGCACGCCGCCCTCGTGCAGCGGCCGCGATTGCCGAACGCGGCGAAAAGCGCATACACTTCACCGTCCACCACCTGCTGCGGAGATCGACCACATGAACGTACTGCACGCCATCGTCCTCGGCATCATCCAGGGCATCACCGAGTTCCTCCCGATATCGAGCTCCGGCCACCTCATCGTCGTACCCTGGGTCATGGGATGGCGTTTCCTGATCGAGCACCCCAGCCTCAACAAGACCTTCGACGTGGCCCTGCATCTGGGCACGTTCATCGCCGTGCTGGCCTACTTCTGGCGCGACGTGGTGGCCATCATCCGCGACTTCTGCCGCAGCCTGGTGCGGCGCCGCATCGAGACACAGGGCGAGAAGCTCGCCTGGCTGCTGCTGCTCAGCACGATCCCAGCGGGTGTCATCGGTGTCGCCTTCGAGAGTTTCATCGAGGATCAGCTCGGCAGGCCCTGGCTGATCGCCGTCATGACGATCGCGTTCGGCGCCGTCATGTGGTTCGTCGACAGCCGCGCTCCCCTCGAGCGCGAGATACGCGACCTGCGTTGGAGCGACGCGCTGTTGATCGGCGTTGCGCAAGCGCTCGCCCTTGCCCCCGGCGTGTCGCGCTCGGGCATCACCATCGTGACCGGCCGCGCCCTCAAGGTGGAACGCGAAGCCGCGGCGCGCTACTCGTTCCTTCTGACAATCCCTGTCATCGGCGGGGCGGCACTCTACAAGGCGCTGCAGACCGCCAAGAACGGCTTGCCGGCCGGGATGGCCACGCCGTTCGTCCTCGGCACCGTGGCGGCGGCCGTGGCGGGCTTCGCCGCGGTCTGGTTCCTGCTCGACTATGTGCGCCACCACGACCTCAGGCTCTTCGTCTTCTACCGCTTCGCGTTGGGGGCGGCGGTGCTCCTGGTGATCGCTTCCGGGCTGCTCCCCGCAGGAGGCCTCTGAGTTCCCGAGTGGGGCCGGAGGGGGTCCGGGGAGAGCGCGAGCAGGGCCACGCGAGGATCAGGGGGAGGGCTCGGGGAGGACCGCAGGAAGGTGAGAGGCGCCCACATAACGAGCCCATCCGCGGCCGTCGCGCCTTGCTATACTTCATGGGTGAACCCCCCGTTCTCGAGGTGAGGACCGCGTGCGCACACTGTCGATAGGCGACCGTGGCAAAGAGGTCGCCGACATTCAGACCCGGCTGCACGGGCTCGGCTACGAGCTCGGCAACGAGGGCGTCGACGGCTTCTACGGCCCCCGGACGGCCGCCGCGCTGAAGGCTTTCCAGCAGCAACGCCTCCTGCTCGTCGACGGCGTGCTGGGAGCCAACAGCTGGCGCGAGCTGGTCGAGGCCGGCTACGCCTTGGGCGAGCGGCTGCTCTACCTGCGCATCCCTAACCTCCGCGGCGACGACGTGCTGGCGCTGCAGGTCAAGCTCAACCTTCTCGGCTTCAATGCCGGCCCCGAGCGGGGCATCTTCGACGAGGCCGTCGAGGCGGCGGTGATCGAGTTCCAGCGCAACACGGGGTTGCCCGTCGACGGCATCGTCGGTGAGCAGACGCTGCGCAAGCTCGACGCGCTACGCAAGGCCGAGAGCGGCAAGATGGGCTTCAAGATCCCCGATCGCGACGCGGGCTTCGTGCCGCGCACGAGCCTTGCCGGGAGCGTGATCGTGGTCGACGCAGGGCACGGCGGACGCGACGACGGCGTCGTCTCGCCCGGCGGCCTCAAGGAGAAAGACTTCGCGCTCGCGCTCGCTTTGCGCGTCGCCGAGCTGCTGCGCGCCGAGGGCGGGCGCGTAGTGCTGACGCGCGAGAGCGACCGGTGGGTACCCGTGTACGACCGGCCCGATCTCGCCAACGCCTCCGGGGCCGACTACATGCTCTCCCTGCACGCCAACGGTCACGCCGACCCCAGCGCCCACGGCGCCGCCTGCTACTACTTCCAGCGCAATCACTACTACTCCGAGCACGGTGAGCGCCTGGCGAGCTACCTCGGCGAGCAGCTCGCCGGAGTCGGCGCGCCGTGGCTCGGCTCGTTCGGGCGCAACTACGCCGTGCTGCGCGAGCCGCAAGCGATCGCCGTGCTCGTCGAGCCGCTCTTCCTGACGAACACCGCCGAAGAGGCGCTCGCTCGCCGGCCCGACCACGTCGAGCGCCTCGCCCGCGCGCTCATGGGCGGCCTTGCCGCTTACCTCGCGCGGGCGTGAGCGACCGGCGCACGCCGATGTTTCCCGACTCCGATAGCGCGCCCGACGGCGCCACCCCCGTGCAGTACACGCCGACGCAGCTACAGCGCCTGCGAGAGCTGGGCGCCGCCGCCGAGGAGCTCTCGGCGGTGTTCGCCGACGAGGCGGCCCGCGACGCCACGTTCGCCGAGCTCGAACGGCGCTTCACGCACGAGGGACGCGAGCGCTTGCAGGCGCTGCGCGAGGGCTCGCGCGAGCCACGACTGGTCAGCCTTTGCCGCGAACTGGGCACCGCCGTTCGCGGCGCCGGTCTCGTGCAGGTCGTCACACCGGCGATCGTCGGCCGCGAGGCGATCAGCAAGATGGGCATCGAGCCGTCAAGCCCGCTGGCCGACCAGATCTTTTGGCTCGAGAACGACCGTTGCCTGCGGCCGATGCTGGCGCCTAATCTCTATACCCTTCTGCGCAAGCTGGGCCGCGTATGGCCGCGCCCGTTCGGGATCTTCGAGATCGGCTCGTGCTTCCGCCGCGACACAAAAGGCGCGAGCCACCTCAACGAGTTCACGATGATGAACCTGGTAGAACTGGGCACACCGATAGAGCGCCGCCACGAGCGCTTGCGCGACCTGGCGGCGCTCGTCATGGACGCCGCCGCCGTGCACGACTACGAGCTTGTGACCAAGCAGTCGGAGGTCTACGGCGACACGATCGACGTTGTGGCGGGCTCACAGCGCCTCGAGGTGTGCTCGGCGGCCATGGGACCGCACCCGCTCGACGACGCCTGGGGCATCACCGAGACGTGGGTCGGCCTCGGCTTCGGTCTGGAGCGCCTCATCGTGGCGCGCGAAAGCTACCCCAACATCGAGCGCGCCGGACGCAGCCTGAGTTACGTCGACGGCGTGCGCCTGAACATCTAGCCGGCGGGCCGCTCGGAGCCGCCTCCGGTTGCCGGCATCGCTACTTCCCCAGCAGCGCGTCGATCTTCTTGACGCCGTCTGAGGCGTCTTCGGCGTAGGCGTCGGCGCCGATCTTGTCGGCCCAGCGCTGCGTGGCCGGGGCGCCGCCGACGACCGTCTTGAAGGGC
>Ga0315282_10004005_pt1 | contig 26007 bp, 33 predicted proteins | sample YL17G07_20_MG_FD_203693 | JGI IMG/M metagenome (GOLD analysis project Ga0315282, IMG submission 203693) | Sediment microbial communities from Yellowstone Lake, YNP, Wyoming, USA - YL17G07_20 | ecosystem: Environmental > Aquatic > Freshwater > Lake > Sediment | place: USA: Wyoming | collected... | reverse complement strand
GGGGGGTAATGGCAAATTTTCCCCAAGCACCTTTTACTTCTTCTTGTTTAATTTCAAACATTGGTTCATTGATCATTATTAATCACCTCCTTTTAAAATTTATCTTGAATAGAATTCAACAATATCCTGAACAGAAATCGGTTCAGTAATATCATCACTTTTCGGTTCTTTCCTAATTAAGCCTACCGGTCCTTTTTTCTCCAACCATTCCGGGATTTTAATTTCCTTAACTTCTAAAGCTTTTTTAACCACCGGTGTGGCCAAAGCTTTAGTCGAAAGGGTAATCGTCTCTCCCACTTTTACTTGATAAGAGGGAATGTTCACCTTTTTCCCATTAACTAAAACATGTCGATGAGAAACTAATTGTCTGGCTGCCGGCCGACTGACCGTAAAACCCAACCTATAAATAACATTATCAAGTCTTCGCTCAAGAAGGGAAAGAAGTTTTTCTCCCGTATTTCCTCTTGTCTTTAACGCAGCTTCAACATATTTCCTAAATTGTCTTTCTAGAATCCCATAAAGTCTCTTAACTTTTTGTTTCTCTCTTAACTGCTTCCCGTATTGAGAAGATTGTCTAACACCTTTTGGTCCGTGCACTCCGGGGGGTACGGCCAGCCTGGTAAGTTTAGCACCTTTTCCAAAAAGGTCAAAGCCTTCTCTTCTTGATAATCTGTCTTTTGGTCCGGTATATCTTCCCATCTTATACTCTCCTTTTCTTTTTTGCCCTAGGTCCGTTATGTGGAATAGGGGTAATATCCGCAATTAAAGAAATTCTTACGCCTGCACCTCTGATGGCTCTTAAGGCCGCATCCCTACCTGGCCCTGGGCCTTTGACGTAAATTTCTGCTTCCTCTAACCCATTTTCATCTTTGGCTTTTTTAACCACCTTTTCAACCGCGGTGGTGGCGGCAAAAGGGGTTGCTTTCCTCGTACCCTTAAAACCAATCGTTCCGGCTGACCCCCAAGTTAAGGTTGCCCCTTTTTCATCGGTTACGGTGACTAAGGTATTATTAAATGAGGCAGAAACATAAATTCTACCCACTTTACTTTTTTGACTTTTTGCCATTTTATTTCTTTTCCTCTTCTTTATTTATTTGCATCTTATTTAAGATTTCCTTTTTGAATGCTCCGATGGTCTTTCTCTTTCCTCTTTTGGTTCGAGCATTAGTTCTAGTTCTTTGTCCTCTAGAAGGTAAATTTTTAGTATGTCTTGTCCCTCGATATGAACCAATGGTTACAAGCCTGGTAATATCGGCTTTTACTTTTCTGACCAAATCTCCCTCAATAACATAATCTTCTAATTTAGAAGAAATTTTCGTTAACTCCTCTCCGGTTATTTCAGAAAGTCTTTTTTCCGAAGGGATTTTTAAGTCCATAAGAATCTTTTTAGACAACGGCCAGCCTATACCCCTAATTCGTGTCAGAGCATAGTCAATTCTCCAATTATCTTGTAAGTCAACTCCTGCAATTCTTGCCATATTAACCTTGCCTTTGCTTGTGTCTGGGATTTTTACAAATGACGTATAAAACCCCACGACGCTTCACAAATTGGCAATCTTTACATCTTTTTTGTAGTGACGAAATAACTTTCATTTTTTTTAATATTTAGAATAACCAAGTATTTTAATACTTGTAGGAAATTCTGCCTCTTTCCTCATCGTAAGGGGTCATTTCAACCTTAACCTTATCTCCGGGGAAAATACGGATAAAATTCCTTCTTAACCTGCCTGTGAGCGTGGCCAAAATAACCCTGCCGTCGGAAAGTTCTACCCTAAACATGGTATTGGGCAAAGCTTGTTTGACCACCCCATCAAATTCAGTCAAATTTCCTTTAGTCATATCTTCTTACAAAAAAACCTGACCACGTTTAACTTTACGTGGTTAAAATCTAACTTAAGTTAGCACACAAGGACCGCTACGAGTTACCGCAACGGTCTCTTCATAAAGTGCTGATATTTTACCATCACGCATGAGAATTGTCCACCCGTCTTTATCAATTTCAACCTCGGCATCCCCCATGGTATACATCACCTCTATGGCCAAAACCAGGCCATTTTTAATCTGAAGCGAATCTTCTTTTTTTCCTTGAGTAAAGCAGGGAATTGCGGGTTCTTCATGAAGGGCCCTTCCCACACCGTGCCCCACCAAGGCGTAAATAGGTGTAAATCCATCTTGTTTAATTTGATCCTCAATGGCTTTGGAAAGATCGTAAATTCGGTTTTTCTCCTTAGCACAAGAAATTGCTTTTTTTAAAGCTTTTTCCCCGGTTTTAAGGAAAAGTTCTATTTTGGGGGTAACACCCAATCCAACCGTAAAAGAAGTATCCGTATGGAATCCGCCATCATAAAGGCCAACATCCACGCTGACCACATCTCCCTTTTTAAAAACAACTTCTTTTTTAGGAATACCATGAACCAAGCCTTCGTTAACGTTAACACAGGTTGCCCAGTGATAACCTTTAACCATGGCAAAAGAAGGTTTTCCTCCTACTTTCTTAATCAACTTTTGAGCTAGTTCTTCAATTTCTAAGGCATTTGCCCTTACCCGAACTGCCTTCTTTAACTCATTTTTAACAAAATTAAGTTTTTTGCCACACTGGGCCATTTTCACTATTTCCTCTTCGGTTTTAAGATTAATTTTTTCCATGATTTAAATACCTTGTAGTCTTTCTAGAAGATCTTGGGAGATTGCTTCAATCGGTCTTTCTCCATTAACCCGTACCAAAATTCCTTCTTTTTCCAAAAGGTCAATTAAAGGAGAAGTTATTTGGTGGTATAAAGAAAGACGCGTCTTAATGGCTTCAGGATAATCGTCTTTTCTTTGAATTAATTCTCCCCCACAGACACATTTTCCGTGAGGAGGAGGATTGGTAATTAAGTTATAAACATTGCCACATTTAGAACAAATTCTTCTGGCGGAAAGTCTCCTGATGGTTTCTTCTTCACTAATTTCAAGAAGAATAACTTTATCAATTTTTGCTCTCTTTTCAGAAAACCAATTTTTTAAAAGTTGGTATTGTGTCAAGGAACGAGGAAAACCATCAAAAAGTAAATTAGTTAAATCCGGTTTTTCTTTTTCTAATTTAGTTTTTAAAATAGAAAGAGTTAACTCGTCCGGAACAAGTTCACCTTTTTTATTAACCATTTCATCAAGTTGGAAATTTTCTTTGGCTGCTTCTCTTAAAATGGCGCCCGCTTCAATATAAAAAAGTCCCAATTTTTCGGACAAAAATTTAGCTTGAGTCCCTTTACCTGACCCTTGGGGCCCTAAAAGAATAATATTCATCTTAAGCAAATCCTTCGTATCTCTGCATGACTAATTGTGCTTCAATCTCACGAGTAATTTCCAAAACCACTGAAACCACAATTAAAACCCCTGTCCCACCAATGGCCAAATTGGCAATCCCGATGGCATTTTGAAAAAAGGAAGGAAGAACGGCAACTAGCCCCAAAAATAAAGCTCCAACTAAAGTAATCCTGGTTAAAACAAAAGAAAGATATTTAGAAGTTTCTTTACCGGGTCTAATCCCTGGTACAAATCCTCCATTTTTTTGTAAATTTTCCGCAATTTTTTCCGGATTAAAAACCACGGCGGTATAGAAGAAGGTAAAACCGACGACTAAGACAAAATAAGTTAAATTGTAAATTAAAGATTGCGGCTTGAAATAAAAGTTAAGAGTCTGGGCAACTTGAGAAATAGTGGAATTGCCCACTCCCGAAAGAAACTGGGTCAAAAAGGAAGGAATTAAAACCAAAGAAATCGCAAAGATAATGGGGATTACCCCGGCTTGGTTTAGCCTTAAAGGAAGATAAGAAGAGAAGCCAGATCCACCCACTCTTCCTCCTTTTCTGGCATAATTAACGGGAATCTGGCGAGTGGCCTCATTCATAAAGACGATGAGTCCCATGATAAAGACGGCGAGGACTAGAAAAACCAAAATTTTAAGAAGATCCCCTCCCTGAAAAGTAGTAATGGATTGACCTAAAGTTACGGGAAGTCTGGCAATAATGCCTGAAAAAATAAGAATTGAAACCCCATTAGAAAAGCCGTATTCGCTAATTAGTTCTCCCAACCAAACAGCAAAGATAGTTCCTGCGGTCATGGTTATAATTAAAGCAATAATGGCTAGAGGTGAAAAACCAGCGATAATGTGTTGACTTCTTAAGAGTGAATACATGGCAAAGGCTTGTAAAGCAGCCAAGGGAACGGTTAAGAAGCGGGTATATTGATTGATCTTTTCTTGTCCATATTCCCCTTCCTTTTGCAGTTCCTCCAAAGAAGGAATCACATAACCTAAAAGTTGCAAAATAATGGAGGCATTAATATAGGGGTTTAAACCTAAGGCCATGACGGAAAAGTTAGCTAAAGTTCCGCCTGAAAAAACATCCAATAAAGATAAAAGCGGGCTACCCAAAAAAAGTGCTTGGAGAGAAGTTCGATCAATACCTGAAGCAGGAATGTGGGCGACTATACGAAAGATAATCAGGATAAAAGCGGTAATTAAAATCTTTCGCTTTGTTTCGGGAGTTTTAAAAGCTTTGACAAAAAAATGGGCAATTGAGTTAAGCATTTATAATAACTTTACCACCCGCCTTTTCAATTATACCAGCGGCTGATTTGGAAATGGGAAGCGAGACTGTCAATTTCTTCTCAATTTTATCATCACCTAAAATTTTCACCCCAAATTTTAAGGCTTTCTCTTTCTCTACCCAACCTTCCTTAACCACCAAATCAAGGTTGACCGTAGAATTAGCTGGAAGGGAATTTAGTTTTCCTAATTTAACAATTAACGGTTTTACCCTCCCCTGATTTTTCTCCTTACCTCTTAATAAAGGAATCTTTTTAAGAAGAGATTTCTTCATTTTAATCCCTTCAAAAAGGACACCGATTTTATTTCTGGTCTTCTGACCTTTTTGTCCACGGCCTACGGTATGACCACCCTTTCCACTGCCGTATCCTCGGCCAATTCTTTTTCCTCTTCTCTTAATTATTTTAGGTAGCTGAATCATTTCTTTTTTAAAAACTCCCTCTTTTTATCCATTTTACCAATAGTTTCCAAAGCTTTTAAGGTGGCATAAACATTGGAAATTTTATTTTTAGTTCCCAAAATCTTGCCTGAAGCATCTCTTACCCCGGCTGCTTCAAGAACAACCCGCATTGGACCTCCGGCAATAATACCGCTTCCGGGCGGGGCTGGTTTAAGAACAACTCTGGCAGCTGAAAATTTCTCTACAGTTGAATAAGGAATAGTCGTTCCTTTAAGGGGAATGGTTACCATGCTTCGTTTGGCTTTCGTAATCGCCTTAGAAATTGCCCCCCGAACATCCCCGGCTTTAGATAAACCAAGACCGACCTTTCCTTTTCTGTCCCCCACCACCACTAAAGCGGAAAAACGAATTTGGTTTCCACCTTTGGTTTTTTTGGAAATTCGATTAATTTGAACGATGGTCTCTTCAAATTCTTTCACTTCCGGTTGAAAATTAGTTCTGTAACCATAATTTGCCATTTTAAAATTCTAAACCTCCTTTTCGAGCCCCATCGGCTAAAGCTTTAACTTGTCCATGATATCGATAACCGCTTTTATCAAAAACTACTTTCTTAATCTTTTTGGCCTTAGCTCTTTTGGCAATTTCTTCTCCAGCAAAGCTAGCTTTTTCTAAGCTTTTCTTGTCCTTAAAAGCTTCTTCTTTAGTTGAAACAGAAGCTAAGGTTACCCCTTTTTGATCATCAATGATTTGGGCATAAAGAAACTTATTGGATCTAAAAACAGAAAGTCTGGGTCTTTCTTTACTTCCTTCGACTTTAGCTCTTACCCTAATTTTTCTTTTCAAAAAGTTTTCTTTTTTCATTTTTTTAAACCGCTCCTACGGTCTTGGCTGCCTTTCCAGCTTTTCTTCTAACTACTTCATCTTGATATTTAATCCCTTTACCTTGATATGGTTCGGGTGGCTTGACACTTCTAATATTGGCAGCCACTTGTCCCACCAATTCTTTATCCGGCCCGGCAACGGTAATGATGGTTTTTTCAACCTTAAAAGAAATTCCCGCTGGTGCCTCAATTTTAACCGGATGGGAAAAACCAACCGTTAAGATCAAGGTTTCTCCGTTTACCTCTGCTCGATAACCTGTACCCACCAGTTCCAGTTCCTTAACCCAACCTTGAGAAACCCCATGAACCATATTGTTGATAAGGGCTCGAGTTGTGCCAAAAAGAGATTGTGCGACTTTGTTTTCTTTTTTGCAGGAAACCAAAACTTGCCCCTCTTTAATCTCAAAAGAAACATCTCTGGGAAACTTACGCGAAAGATTTCCTTTTGGTCCAGAAACATTAACCGTTTGACCCTCAATGGTGACAGTTACTCCTTCTGGAATTGCAACTGGTGCTTTACCTATTTTACTCATTTTTTATTTAACTGATCTCGGCGATCACTTCTCCTCCTAACCTTGCCTTAATGGCTTCTTTGTGAGTTAAAATTCCTTTGGGAGTTGAGATAATTAAAATCGAAGCTCCCCTTTTCTCTTCCAACTCACCCACACTTTTATAAATTCTTAAACCGGGTTTGGAAATTAACTTCACACCGGTTAAGAGCGGTTCTTTATAAGCGTATCTCAAATTTAAACTTAGGATTTTATCTTTACTTTTTACGTCTTCGATAAAACCTGCTTTTTCCAAGGCTTTAGCTACACTTATGATCAGCTTATTTCCGGGGATAACAATTCCCTTTTTCTTGGCTCTCGCCAGATTTTTTAAACGGATCAAGAAATCTCCGACTGAATAAGTAACAATTCCCATTTTTACCAACTGGCCTTTCTAACTCCCGGAATTTCACCCTTAAGAGCGTGTTCTCTAAAACAAAGTCGGCAAATCCCAAATTTTCTCATATAACCTCTAGACCTTCCGCAAAGCTTACATCTATTTCGGTATCTAATCTTAAACTTTAATTTTTTTGATTCTCTAACTTCTTTTGCAGTTGTGGACATCTTAACCTTTCTTTAAGCCTTTTCAAAAGGCATGCCTAAATATTCTAAAAGCTTCTTTGATTTTTCAGGATCTGACGATTTTATAACAAGGGTTACTTCAATTCCATGCGGGGCTCCTGCCTTCGCCACATCAATTTCCGGAAAAGCCGTGTGTTCTGATAAACCTATGGTATAGTTTCCTTTTTTATCAAAACTTTTTAAAGGCAGTCCCCTAAAGTCCCTTAAACGAGGGAGGGCAAGGGAAAAAAGTTTATCCAAAAAATCATACATCCGCTCTCCCCTTAGAGTTACGGAAAGTCCGACCGGCATTCCGCGCCTCACTCCGAAAGTGGCAATAGAAATCTTAGCCAGTCTGACTGACGGTTTTTGGCCCGTGATGGTAGCTAAATCATTACTTAACTTTTCCTTAAGCTCTTTATTCTTAATCATTTCTCCAGCCCCCATGTTGACGACTACCTTCTCAATTTGAGGGATAGCCATCACATTCTTCAGGTTAAATTCTTTAACCAATTTTTCTTTAACCTCTTTTTCGTATTTTTCTTGTAATCTATTCATTTTTATTTACTTTCAATCTCCTTTCTGCATTTTTTACAAATCCTCACTTTTTCTTTTTCCACCAATCTAAAACCAACGCGGGTGACCTTTTTGCATTTAGGGCAAATTAAGGCAATCTTCGAAAAAGGAAGGGGTCTGGGAAGATCATATCTTCCACCCTTTTGATCCCTGGCCATAGTTTTTTTGATATGTTTTTTATAAAGATTGATTCCGGGAACTAAAGCTAATTTTTCCTTCACGTTAATCGCTTCAATTTTGCCTTCCCGGCCGGAATCTTTACCTAAAATAATTTTAACTGTATCTCCAACTTTAAATTTAAGCATATAAGTAACAGCGTTGCCGCTTAAACAACCTCCCTTGCTAGTGAGGCAATTTTATGGTACCCCACTTCTTTAACTTCACGGGCAATCGGACCTAAGATTCTGGTTCCTCGAGGGAGACCCTGTTTATCAATGACCACTCCCGCATTGTCATCAAAACGAACATAACTTCCGTCTTGACGTCTAACTTCCTTTCTGGTTCTGACAATTAAGACTTTCACTTTTTCGTGATCGACAACTACTCCTGCAGGGTCAGCCCCTTTAACCACACACATGACCACATCTCCAAGAGTTGCTTTTTTACCAATTCTTCCCGGAACACCAATGACCATGAATCTTTTTGCTCCGGAATTATCGGCGGGCACTAACATGCTTCTTAGCTGTACCATTTTTACTTTTCCTCCTTTTTAGGATTAACCTTTTTAATAATTTTCCATTTCTTCATTTTACTGATTGGTTTACAAGCCACAAATTTAACCAAATCTCCCACCACTACACCAACTTCATCATGGACATGATATTTTCTAATCCTTTTAACTCTTTTTTGATAAAGAGGGTGAATCACGATTCGGCTAACCGCAACAGTTGCGGTTTTGGTACCCTTGGTTTTAATAACTTTACCTGTAAAAACTTTCATTTTTTATCTTTCTTAACCTCCTTTTCAAAAATTTCCCTTTCTTTTAAGACCGTTAAGATTTGGGCTAATTCCTTCTTTAAGTTTCTGGCTTTTTTTAGATTTTTTTCCTTTTGAGTCTTAATCTCAAGATCTACTTTACCCACTTCCTTGGCTTTTTCCAAACTCAATTTTTTTAAATCTTTTAACTCTTTATTTCTTAATTCTCCTAAATCTTTTTTCTTCATTTTCCTTCCTCCTTAGCAAAGATCATTTTCGTCTTAATCGGCAGTTTTGCCGCTGCATTTGCAAAAGCTGTTTTGATAATACTTTCTTCAGCTCCAGCAACTTCAAAAATGATTCTTCCGGGAGTAACCACAGCTACATAATGATCAACGTCTCCTTTTCCGCTCCCCATTCTTTTTCCAGCAGGCCTCGCCGAAACAGGTTTATCCGGGAAAATCCTAATCCAAACTCTTCCGCCTTTTTTCAAAGCATGAACAATAGTTCTTCTGGCGGCTTCAATTTGGGCACTGGAAACCCAAGCGGCTTCTAGGGCTTTTAGACCAAATTCTCCAAAAGCCAGGTTACTGCCTCGAGTAGAAACTCCTCTTCTTCGACCTCGAAAATCTTTTGGATATTTTCTTCTTTTAGGTTGTAGCATTATTCTTCCTCCTTTTTATGAATCCAGACTTTAACTCCCACATAACCTCTTTTTAAAAGGGCGGGGATTTGGGCATAATCAATTCTTTCTCTTAGTGTTTGTGTAGGAACAGATCCTTGTTGAAACTTTTCAACTCGGGAAATTTCCGCCCCCCCGATTCTACCACCCAAAACCACTTTTATTCCTAAGGCACCGGAGGCCATGACTCTTTCCATGGTTTTGGCTACCACACGCCTGTGGGGTATTCTTCTTTCCAAATCACTGGCAATTCTTCCGGCCACCAAATAAGCGGAAATTTCGGGATTTTTAATTTCATTAACCTTAATGTCAATTTTTAAGTCATTCACTTTCTTGCCACGAACTTCCTTAATGATCGCGACCACTTCTTTTTTGACCTCTTCAATTCCTGCTCCGCCTCGGCCAATGACCACACCCGGTCTGGAGACAAAAAGATTAATCACCATAATTTTGGGCAATCTTTCAATTTCCACCGTGGTAATCCCTGCCAATTTTAATTTCTCCATCAAAACCTTGCGGATTTTGATATCTTCCACTAAAAGATCTTTAAAAACTCCGCTGTCTGAAAACCAACGTGATTTCCAGGGAAGAAAACTTCCAGTTCTAAAACCGATAGGATTAACTTTTTGTCCCATTTTTATCTTTCTTAGCCTCCTTTTTTAGTTTAGTTTTATTTTCTTTAACTTCATTTTTTCCTTCCTCTTTAACTTCCTTTTGTTCTTCTTCTTTTTCGCCTTTTGTTTCAGCTTTAAGGGTAGTTAAAATAACTTTGATGTGACTCATTCTCTTTTTATAAGGATGCCATTGACCCCTTGAAACGGGTCTGCCCCTTTTTAATCTTGGTCCTTCTCCGATTTGGATTTCTTTAAACTTTAAGGAATCCTCGCTAATGCCCCGTTCGCGGGCTCCTGCCAAAGCAGCTTTAATCACTTTAGCTAAACTTTCCCAACCCCTTTTGCCCGTAAAAGGCAAAATCTCAATGGCTTTAACCGGAGACATTTTCCTAATTAAGTCGGCCAGGGGTCTTACCTTTTTAGGTGAAATTAACATGTATTTTTGTTCAGCTTTAATTTCCATATTTTCTCCTTTTTAAGTTTTCTCAAGAATTCTCTTCACTATTTCTCCGTGTCCTCTAAAGGTTCTGGTGGGAGAAAATTCTCCCAAACGGTGTCCAACCATATCCTCAGTCACAAAAACATCAATAAAGATCCTTCCGTTATGGACTTGGAAGTATTTACCCACAAAATCCGGTGAGATTTGTGAATCTCTGGCCCAAGTCTTAATCGGGCTCTCTTTTGTCCCCATACCTGCCTTAACCTTTTTGATAAGGTTGGCGTCAACGTATGGTCCTTTAGAAACAGCTCTTCCCATGTTAATGATGTTTACCTAATTTTCTCTTTTGCACAATTAATTTATTAGAATATTTTCTTTTGTTCCGGGTATTTCCTACCGCTTTTTTACCCCAAGGAGTCTTAGGATATTTAAGTCCAACCGAACTTCTTCCTTCTCCACCTCCGTGCGGGTGAGCATGGGGGTGCATGGCCACACCTCTCACCGTTGGACGAATTCCCATTCTTCTTTTTCTGCCGGCTTTACCTAAGTTTTCAAGTCTATCTTCAACATTTCCTAATTGTCCAACTGTGGCCAAAGCTGCCGGTTTAAAGCGTCTAACTTCCCCTGAAGGAAGTTTAACTAGCATATATTTTCCCTCTTTACCTTGGACAACGGCTACGGACCCCGCACTTTTCACCATTTGTCCACCCTTTCCAGACATAATCTCTAGATTATGTATCTGTGTTCCTGCTGGAATTTTATCCAAAGGTAGGCAATTTCCAAGTTCAATCGGTGCACTTTCGGAAGAAATAACTTTATCTCCAACCTTTAAACCATTCGGGGCTAAAATATATCTTCTTTCTCCGTCTTCGTAAAGAACCAAGGCAATTTCAACATTTCGGTTAGGATCATATTCGATTGCTTCTACCTTACCCCAAACCTCAAACTTATTTCTTTTAAAGTCAATTTCCCTTAAGAATCTTTTTTCTCGTCCGCCTTGATGGCGCACAGTTAGACTGCCTCTTGAGCGGCCGCTATTTTTAGCTAAGATTATTTTAAGTTTTTTCATTTGGTCTTACCTTTCTCTTCTTCAAACAAATCAATTTTTTCTTTTTCAGCTAAAGTCACGATGGCTTTTTTACGGGCCAAAATTCTTTTAACCTCTCCTCGAAAGTTTCTCGCAACCCCTCCTCTATAGTTTACCGTCGAAACTTTCTTAACATGAACTGAAAAAAGGGAATTAATAATTTTCTTAATTGACTCTTTGGTTAAATTAAAAGGAACAAAAAAGGTATATCGACCTTTTTTGGCTTCTCCCAAACTCTTTTCGGTAAAAACTGGTTTTATTTTCATTTCTTTTCCTCCTTTTTAACTTTCTTCTCTTCTTTCCAAATCTCTTTATCTAAAATAATTAAACCTCCAGTAAAAACATCATAAGCATTGGCCTTTGAAAAAAGAGCTGAACTGGTTTTCTCAAGGTTTTTAAGAACTCTTTTTACCCCTTCATTTTTAGAGCTTAAAAAGATGGTTACTTTTTGCTCGTCTTTTTTCTTTAAATCAGCAAGGATTTTTTTAATTAAATTTTGGGCTTCTTTGGTTTTTTCGATCTTGGAAAAACCATCAGCTGCGACTAAAGAGTCTTCTTTGGCTTTAAGAGAAAGAGCAATTAAAAGTGCTTTCCTTCTTAAATTTTCAGGCAGAGAAAGTACTTTTTTGATTCCATCCGGTCCGTGAGTTACTCCACCGCCCACAAAAATAGGGGCTGATTTGGCACCATGTCTGGCTCCACCGGTCCCTTTTTGTTTGTACCATTTTTTCGTAGTCTTATTAACTTCACCTCTGGTTTTAGTTTTAGCCAAACCGGGATGGATTCTATTCTCATAGACTCTTATTGCTTGAGATAAAAGATTTAGATTTTCTTTAGGGGCGGTAATTGGCAAATTAAAGCTTTCCGCTTTAGCCTTCCCCAAAGAATATAAATTAACTTTAAGCATTCTTGTTTTCCTCCTTTTTCTCTTCCGGTTGAGGAACGGCTGGTTGGGCTCCTTCGGTTTTAACTTCTTCGGCCGGTGCCTCTCCTTCAACTACAGCTTGTTTAGCTTCTTCCCAACCCTTAAGTTTTCCTTCAGAAAGTTTCTTAATCATAAATACCCCGCCAGTAATTCCCGGAATAGCTCCAGCAATTTCCACTTCATTATTTTCAGGATTAACAGAAACGATTTGTAAGTTTTTAACCGTAACTTGTTCTTGCCCCATTCTTCCGGCCATGTGTTTACCCCGGTTAACTCTTCCGGGAGTGGTAGTTTGTCCAATGGATCCTGGAGCACGCTCTCTATCAGATTGCCCATGAGTTCTGGGACCACCATGAAAGTGCCAACGTTTAACTCCTCCGGCAAATCCTTTTCCTTTAGAAATCCCAGTTAAGGCCACCATATCTCCCATCTTCAGAACATCGGCAACATTAATAATGTCTCCCACTTTTAAATCAGGTTCATTTTCAAGTCTAACTTCTTGCAAAAAACGAGGCGCCTTGTTTTCTTTAATGGCGCCTTTAAAATGACCTTGAAGTGCTTTGGTAGTATTTTTAATTCTTCTTTCTCCAAACCCGAGCTGAACTGCCCAATAACCGTCTTTCTCCATTTTCTTAACCTGGGTGACAATACATGGACCAATTTTGGCTTTGGTCACAGCAAGTCTACGACCTCCGACAAAGGCTTCATTCATCTTTCCTTTTTCAGCTAAGAGTGTATTAATCATTTTGGTTTTGGAGCGAGTCAGGGTTTACCAACTCGCCATTAAACAACAAAAAGCGCCTTTGAAAGGCGCCTTAAACTTGAGGCATCTCTCAAAGACTAACTATCGTGGTTGCAATTTAAAACCACCATATGTAATGAGGGAATTATATCAAATGAAGCCAGAGGAAGCAAGGTTTATGGTATGGCCAATTATTTTTTTATGTTAAACCAGAACCAGTGTAGAAAAGTGAAGCTAAATAAAGTTATTTCAAATAAAAATAGTTAATGCTTTTTAAAGAATTTTTTCAGCTTGGGGGTATGCGTAAAGTGATTTTTTTTGATACAGATGTTACCAGTTGACGGGGCTACATCTAGTGTTAGAGTATTTCTTACAGCCTGCCCATAGTTTTTTTGATACTAAAAAGGGTCCCCGGTTAAAGAGAACCCTTTAATAGTTGAGTTGTGTGCTCTTTTGTCATTATGAAAAAAATATTTAAAAAATCAATAGTCAAAAAGGAGAGAGGGGGTGAGTTTATATGACCGATATTTTTGGTTATCGTTTTTCCGAGCCATACCCACTTGGAACTGAATTTACCGATGTTCCTTGTGTATACGCGGTATACACAAACAAAAAGTGGTTAGATGTTGGAGAAACCGACAAGTTGGGATCTCGGATTAACAATGATAACCATGAAAGAAAACCTTGTTGGATTGCAAATGCTGAAGGGAAAAATATTTGGATTATCTTTCTTATAGAAAGTGATCAACAAAAAAGGCTTAATATTGAAGCAGATCTTAGAAGCAAAATGAATCCTACGTGTGGAGAAAAATAAACATTACATCTTAATCTCAATAGAGACTCCGGCTGGAAGATCTAAATTGGAAAGAGAGTCAATCGTACGCTCCGAAGGATCAATAATATCAATCAAGCGTTTATAAATGAGTATTTCGTAGTGTTCCTGGGCGTCTTTATCCGTAAAAGGAGATTCCTTAACAGCCATGACAGTTCTTTTAGTGGGGAGTGGAATGGGACCGATTATTTTGGCACTAGTAGCAAGAGCGGTATCAACAATTTTTGCGGCCGCCTCATCAATGACTCTGTGGTCATAACTCTTGAGTTTTACCCTTAGTCTTCCTATTGCCATAGTCCTTAAAGAACGAATCCCATCTTTTTAGTCTAGATGGGAATCAAAAAGAGCCAATATTAGGCTAAAATCTTGGTGATAACCCCGGCTCCAACAGTGCTACCACCTTCACGAATTGCAAATCTTAAACCTTCCTCCATGGCGACTGGTTGAAGAAGTTCAACCGTCATTTTAGCATTATCTCCCGGCATCACCATTTCGATTCCGGCAGGAAGAGTGACTGTTCCCGTCACATCTGCTGTTCTGACATAGAATTGAGGTTTATAACCAGTAAAGAAGGGGGTATGTCGTCCACCTTCCTCTTTAGAAAGGATATAAACTTCAGCTTCGAATTTGGTATGAGGAGTAACTGAACCGGGTTTGGCCAAAACTTGCCCTCTCTCCACATCGTCTTTTTCAATTCCTCTTAAAAGAATTCCAACATTATCTCCTGCTAGGGTTTCATCAAGAGTCTTTCTAAACATCTCCAGTCCAGTAGCCACGGATTTCTTGGTTTCTCTTAGACCCACAATTTCCACTTCTTCGTTAACTTTAAGTTTTCCTCTCTCAACTCGTCCGGTCACCACTGTTCCTCGGCCGGAAATAGAGAAAACATCTTCCACTGACATTAAGAAGGGTTTTTCCGTATCTCTTTTAGGTTCTGGGATGTATTCATCTACAGCCTTCATGAGTTCCAAAACACCCTTTTCAGCTTCGGCATCTCCTTCAAGAGCTTTAAGCGCGGAAACTTTAATAATCGGGACTTCATCTCCCGGATATTGATATTTCTTAAGAAGTTCTCGAATGTCTGCTTCAACTAATTCGATAAGTTCGGGATCATCCATGGCATCAATTTTGTTTAAGGCAACGACGATGGCTGGAACATTAACTTGTTTGGCTAAAATAACGTGCTCTCTGGTTTGAGGCATAGGTCCATCCGGAGCGGAAATAACTAAAATTGCTCCATCCATTTGGGCTGCCCCAGTAATCATGTTTTTAACGAAATCGGCGTGCCCCGGACAGTCAATGTGAGCATAATGTCTTTTTTCTGTTTCATATTCAATATGGGAAATGTTGATGGTAACTCCTCTTTCTTTTTCTTCTGGAGCATTGTCAATTTCATCAAATTTGTAGGCTTTTGATTTATTGTTTGGTTGTTTAGAAAGAACAGTGGAAATAGCTGCAGTCAACGTGGTCTTACCATGATCAACGTGACCAATAGTACCAACATTAACATGTGGCTTTGTTCTTTCGAATTTTTGTCTTGCTTCACCTGCCATATTTGTATGTGTATTTTATCAGTTGCCTGACAAAGAAACAAGGGCACACTGCCCTTGATAATTTGTATTATACCCGAGGCTAAATAAGGCTGTCAAGGGGAAAGTAATTTTAACCCCTGGCCATTTCCACCTTACCAGCTTTAGCAATAATACCTTCAGCAATATTCTTGGGTACTTCCTCATAATGGGAAGGTTCCATGTAATAAGAAGCTCTTCCTTGAGAAATTGAGCGTAATTTTGTCGCATAACCGGAAAGTTCCGCTAAAGGTGCTTGAGCTAAAATTACGGTTACGACTCCTCTTTTTTCCGTCCCTTGGATTTGGGCTCGTTTGGAAGATAAGTCTCCAATCACATCTCCCATAAATTCTTCCGGGGTAGAAACTTCCAATTTCATAATTGGTTCAAGAAGAATCGGATCGGCTCGTTTAAAGGCTTCCTCAACTGCCAAGCTTCCGGCAATCTTAAAAGCCATTTCGGATGAATCTACTTCGTGGAAGGATCCGTCATAGACGGCTGTTTTAATATCCACCACAGGATAACCCGCTAAAATTCCATTTTCCAGCTTTTCTTTAACTCCTTTTTCAATAGCCGGAATAAATTCGGAAGGAATGGCTCCACCCTTAATTTCGCTCTTAAAGGCATGTCCTTCACCACGACCTAAAGGTTCAACCCGTAAAAGACAATGTCCATATTGTCCACGACCTCCGGTTTGCCTGATGTATTTTCCTTCCCCCTCAGCAATTTTCTTAATAGTTTCTTTATAAGCCACCTGCGGGGCTCCGGTTTGGGCTTCCACATTAAATTCTCTTTTCATTCGATCTACCAAAACTTCCAGTTGCAACTCTCCCATGCCGGAAATGATGGTTTGTCCCGTTTCAAGATTACTTTTAATCCTGAAGGTAGGATCCTCGTCTGAAAGTTTAGAAAGAGCAATTCCCATCTTTTCTTGATCACTCTTGGTGGCCGGCTCAATGGCTAAGGAAATAACCGGTTCAGGAAAAGTAATTGACTCTAAAACAATGGGGTTTCCCGCATCGCAAACTGTGTCCCCTGTCGTAGTATCCTTAATTCCCACAGCAGCCACAATTTCTCCAGCAAAAGCTGAATCAATCAGTTCTCTTTGATCAGCATGAAGTAAAACTAGTTTTCCAATTCTTTCATTAATCCTTCTGGTGCTATTTAAAATTTGCTGACCGGAAGAAAGAGTACCAGAATAAATTCTTAAATAAACCAATCTTCCTACGTGAGGATCGGTGGTCACCTTGAAAGCCAGGGCGGCAAAAGGTGCTTCATTTTTCCTTTCCCGGCTTTCCTTTTCTCCTGTTTTGGGATTAACCCCCTCAACCCCCGGAAGATCAACCGGAGAAGGAAGATATTCGACTACTCCATTTAAAAGAAGTTGGGTTTCGGCTGTTCGATTATCTCCTCCGAAAATGGGGAAGAATTTACCGGCTACAACTCCTTTTCTGATTGCCGTTTTAATCTCTTCTTCGGTTAATTCCTGACCTTCTAAGTATTTGGCAAGAGCGGCATCGTCAAATTCAGCTACTTTTTCAACTAGTTCCGCTCGATATTTCTTGGCTATTTCGACCAAATCAGCTGGAATTTCTTCTTCGGTTAAGGCATTATCTTCAATTGCTTTATAGGTAAAGGCCTTCATTTTGATAAGGTCAACAATTCCTGTATGGGCATGTTCCAAACCAATGGGATAAATAATCGGTGCGGCATTAGCTCCTAACCTCTCCCTAATGGATTTAATACTACCTTCAAAATCAGCTCCGATGAGATTTAATTTATTTAAAACACAAATTCTGGGAACGTGATATTTATCTGCCTGGTGCCAAACAGTTTCGGATTGGCTTTCAACTCCGGTCCTTCCGTCAAAAACCATGAGTGCCCCATCTAAAACTCTTAAGGATCGCTCAACCTCGGCAGTAAAATCAATGTGTCCAGGAGTATCAATAATATTAACCCGGTAGTGGCCTTCGGGAACTGAAGTAGCCTTTTTAAGATCCCAGAAAGTGGTAATGGCCGCAGAAACAATGGTAATACCGCGTTCACGCTCCTGGGCCATCCAATCGGTAACTGTCGTTCCTTCATCAACAGATCCTTGTTTATACGTCTTTCCAGTTTCAAAAAGAATTCTTTCTGTGGTCGTAGTTTTACCAGCATCAATGTGGGCAATAATTCCGATATTTCGGATCTTTCCCAAGGGAACTTCACGGTCTTTGGTAACCGTCATCACCATCGCTGATTTTTTCTTTGCAATTTCTGCCATATCTCTATTTTAACAAATAAAAACTTCCTTTCGGAAGCATTCGTAATTTTATCAGTCTTTTAAGCTTAAATCAACGCTCATTGACAAAAAGATTTATTAAGTATTTAATACGGGTACTGTGACCATTGAAAATATATCAGAAACCCAAACTTTTTATTTGCCAGATCCTGTTTCTCCTAGAAAATATCTAGAACAGTTAAGCAATCTCCAAGAGAAGGGATATCGTATTTATGAAATATTGTTCGATACCGAAAAAGTCAATAAAAGAGTTGCCAAAAAGAAAAAGGATGTTGTCCATCTCATTAGAAAACCAATTGAATTAGAAAAAGGGTATAAAGTAGCCTCAAATCGTATGGACACAAATTACTATGCCCTAATAAAAAACGATAAAATGTTTCTCCTTTTATTCGATAGCGAACTTACACAAGGAGGAATCTTTAATTTTTCTGCAAGGGTTTATCCGAAAGATAAACTAGAATTCTCTAAATTTACACAACGCGTCGCAAATATAGAAACAAAATTAGGAGATACCCGCGCGTTAGGAGATTTTCTTCAGTATCTTAATGATGCCCCAAAGCTTATCTACTCGTTTTCGCATGGTGATGTTGCCAATCCACCCGTTGCTAAATTAGAATTTTATTCTCTTAAAGATAATGCGGTTAGCGATTTTCTTCCCGACCAAAACCCAAGAAATTGAAGTCTAACTATAGGTTACCATTTAAAATGCGCGAATGCCCGGTTACTTTCGGCAAGCTTTTCTACATCCAGTCTTTTCTTGACAGCTGCTCCCTCACCTTTGGCTGAATCCATTATTTCAACCGCTAATTTTTCGGCAAAAGTATGAAATTCAGAGTTTGATCTATCTCTGGCTGCCAAAATTAACCAACGAATACCGAGGGATTCCCTTCTTGTTCCTCTCACACTCATGGGAACTTGATAAGCAGCTCCTCCGATTCTTCGGGGACGAACTTCCATGGTGGGTTTAATATTATCCATGGCTTTTTCAAAAACTTGAATGGGGTCTTCATTGGTTTTCTCTTTAATAATCTCAAATGCTTTATAAACTTCTTTTTGCGCCACGGATTTTTTACCGTCCTTCATGGAACGGTTAATAAGTTTGGTGACCGTACAATTTTTGTAAATCGGATCCGGTTCTATCTTCTTAATAATTGTTCTTCCTTTTCTGGCCATTTTAGTTTTTAAGCTGTGGTTGTCGGGGTTGGTGCAGGAGCTGCCGCTTTCTTATTAGCTCCCCCTTTCTTTGCCCCGTATCTACTCCTTCCTTTTTGACGTCCGACTACTCCGCTTGTATCATATTTGCCCCTAACCACATGATATTTGACTCCCGGCAAATCCTTAACACGTCCGCCTCTAACCAAAACAATCGAGTGTTCTGCTAGTTCGTGTCCTTCACCAGGAATATAGGCGGTCACTTCCTGTTTATTGGAAAATCTAACCCTGGCTACTTTTCTTAAGGCTGAGTTTGGTTTTTTGGGAGTCATGGTCCTCACCGACAAAACTACTCCTCTTTTAAAAGGAGATGAAATTTCTCCGAATCTTCTATCCTTGGCATTAAACCAACGCCTGAGAGCCGTTGTTTTGGTTTTCTTAACGGCCCTTTCTCTTCCTTTTCTAACTAATTGAGAAATTGTTGGCATATTTTTCTAACCCCGATATTTTATCTTAAGCTTGTTGTTGAGACAAGGCCATCCGTTCGGGAGTAACTGGAATTAATCTTCCGATAATAACATTTTCCTTTAACCCTACTAATTTATCTTCCCTTGCTTGAAGAGAAGCATCGGTTAAAACATCAGTGGTTTGTTCAAATGAAGCAGCCGACAACCAACTTTCGGTATAAAGTGCACGTCTGGTAATACCCAGAATTACCTGTTGGGCACTGGCAGGTTCTCCTCCCGCAGCCAAAATCTTTTCGTTTTCTTCTTCAAAAATAGGTTTTTCTACTAAATCTCCCGGCAAGAATTTGGTATCCCCAGGGGTAATAATTTTGACCTCATCGCTCATTTTTCTAACAATAACTTCAAAGTGTCGATCATTAATCGGAATTCCCTGTGATTCATAAACTTTTTGTACCTCATTAACCAGATACTCTTGAGCTGCTCTTAAACCTTTAATGGTTAAAATCTCTTTAATATCCAAAGCACCGACTGCCAATTGATAACCAGTTTCAATCAACTGTTTATCTTCAACATTTAATTTAATGGTTTTAGGAATAAGATATTCTCTTTCCTCTTTGGGTTTTCCAACCGAAGTTACGGTTACTTTCCAACCTTCTTCGGTTTCAGCAATTTTTGCTTTACCGGAAATTTCGGCAAGGGGGGATAAAACTTTAGGTACTCGTGCTTCAAAAAGTTCTTCTACTCGAGGCAATCCTTGAGTCACGTCAAGTCCGACAATACCTCCTGAGTGTTTGGTTTTAAGAGTCAGCTGGGTTCCGGGTTCTCCGATAGATTGGGCGGCAAGAACTCCCGCGGGAACTCCCAAATTAACCATTTCTTTATTAGAAAGATCCCAACCATAGCATTTGGCACAAATTCCATATCTGGAAGCACAAGTAAGAGAAGATCTTACGACCACTTCAATTATTCCCTTTTCCTCAATCTGGCTTCCCTTTGCCTCATCGATCAATTCTCCTTTAGCCACAATCACTTTTTTGTCTTTAGGCGAGACAACCTCACTGGCTGAAATTCTACCAACAATTCTGGAAACAAAACTTGAGGATCTTATGGATTTTTTAATCGTAATTCCTTCTTTGGTACCACAATCAGGAATTCTAATCAACATATCATGGGCCACATCAACTAAACGTCTAGTTAAATAGCCCGCATCAGCAGTTTTAATGGCGGTATCGGTTAAACCTTTTCTTGATCCTCGAGAAGAGGTGACATATTCAAAGACGGAAAGACCTTCCCTAAAGTTTGACTTAATGGGAAGTTCAACTATTTTTCCAAGTGGGTCAACGATAAGTCCTCGAATTGCCGCTAATTGTTTAACTTGATCTCGTGAGGCTCGTCCAACTTTAGCGTTAATAACAAGTTTAATCGGGTTATCATCTGCCATTGCTTCCCAAGTTTTATCCGCCAAATTTTCAGAGGCTTCAATCCAAACCTCTTGAGTTAGTCTTTTTCGTTCTTCATTGGTAATAAGTCCCTGGGCAAAATTACCTTCAATTTGTTTTACTTTTTCTTCGGCAGCATCAAGAAGTTCTGCTTTTTCCGGTAAGATTGAGGCGTCGGAAATTCCAAAAGAAAGCCCAGAAATGGTTCCACCGAAAAAGCCAATTGTTTTAATGGCGTCAACCAATTCCACGACTCTTGCCTTTTCGCATTGGGCATAAGCTAAGGTAAAGATTTTCTTAACGACCGAAGAAGTCACTGCTTCATTAACAAAATCAAACCCTTCTGGCAGAACTTCGTTGAAAATTATTCTTCCAACAGTGGTTTCAATAATTTCTCCATCAATTCTGACGGAAATCTTTTGTCTTGGTTCAATCTTTTCTATCTGGTAAGCATAAATTGCTTCCTCTCTATCCGCAAAAACTGTTTTACAAGGAGAAATTCTGGTGTCTTCACTGGTGAGATAATAAACTCCCAAAGCCATTTCTTTGGAAGCGGGGGTGGAAACCGGAGAACCATCAGCTGGTTTTAAAAGATTATGTTCCGGCATCATCAGGGTCTTGGCTTCTTCTTGGGCACGGGCTGAAAGAGGAACATGCACTGCCATTTGGTCTCCGTCAAAGTCTGCGTTAAAACCTCCACAGATGGCAGGGTGAATTCTAATCGCATTCCCTTCAATTAAAACCGGATAGAAAGCTTGAATGGAAAGCTTGTGTAAAGTTGGGGCTCTATTTAAAAGCACTGGGTGGTTCTTGGTAATTTCTTCCAAAATATCAAAAACTTCAGGAGGGCGTCGATCAAGCATGTTTTTGGCACTTTTAACGTTGGGCGCAATACCCCTCACGATCATTTCCTTAAGAACAAAGGGTTTAAACATCTCAAGAGCCATTTCTTTAGGCAAACCACATTGATTTAAGGCAAGCTCTGGTCCAACGATAATTACGGACCGACCTGAATAGTCAACTCTTTTTCCAAGTAAGTTTTGTCTAAACCTTCCCTGCTTTCCACGAAGCATATCAGAAAGTGATCTCAAAATTTGTTTTCCTCGACCACGTCTGGCAGCCTTTCTTTGGGAGGCGTCAATCAAAGAATCCACTGCTTCCTGAAGCATTCTTTTTTCATTTCGTAAAATAATTTCGGGAGCCCCTAAACCAATCAAATGTTTTAGACGGTTATTTCTATTAATTACTCTTCGGTAAAGATCGTTTAAGTCGCTGGTGGCAAAACGTCCTCCGGAAAGTTGAACCATGGGACGGAGGTCCGGTGGAAGAACAGGAAGAACTTTCATGACCATCCAAGAAGGGTTAATCCCAGCTCTTCTTAAACCGTCGATCAATTTCAATCTTTTGGCTAATTTGACATAACGAGCTGAAGAACCTTTAACTTCATTGATTTCTTTCTTCAGTGAAGAGGAAAGCTCTTCCAAATTAACTTTTTCAATCGCGGATAAGACGGCATCTGCCCCCATCTTAGCGGTCACAAAATTTGCGGCTGAATGCCGATCAAGTTCATCAAATTCCTCTTCGGATAAAACATCGAGAGGTTTAAGGGAGCGGACAATCGAAATTAAGTTTTCAAAAAGTTGTGCGGTCTTTTCTTCTGTTACCCGTTCTTCTTCGGCTAAGGCAGTTTCTTTTTTCCTAAATTCGAGTTCAATTTCAGAATAAGCTAAAGACTGTTGTTCTTTATCTTTAATTTTAGCTTCCACTTTTTCTTTGGCCCCTTCTTGTTCTTTCTTTAAAATCTCTCTTCTTTCATCAAAACCAACCCTAATTTCACTTAATCTTTCTTCATTTGCTTTTTCAAGGTTCTTAATCGCTTCCTTCCTGCCAGACTCGTCAACTTCGGTGACCAAATAGCGGGCAAAATAAATAACCTGTTCGATAGCTCGAGGGGCAACTCCCAAAAGAAGGGATACTTTTGAAGGGGCGCCCTTAAAGTACCAGACGTGTACAACTGGGGTAGCCAAAGAAAGATGGCCCATCCTCTCGCGTCGAACACGAGATTGGGTGACTTCAACTCCACATTTATCACAAACTACTCCTTTATACCTAATTCTTTTATATTTTCCACAGTAACATTCCCAATCTTTAGTTGGACCAAAAATTCGCTCATCGAAAAGTCCATCTTTTTCGGGTTTTAAGGTTCGATAATTAATCGTTTCTGGTTTGGTGACTTCTCCACGAGACCATCTTCTGATGTCCTCGGGTGAGGCTAGTTTAATCAGTAAACTCTTAAAATCTGCTAATGTTTTTAAATCTCCTGTTTGATCCATATCTTTATTTATTTAAGCGGAAGTACCTCCTCAACTTCCATTGGTCCTCCCGGATTTAAAATTTCCTCAGATTTAGCGACTACTTCAGCTCCCAAGACTTGTGCCAACTCCTGACCTTCTTTAATTCCCCCTTCTTCTTCGGGGATAACCACTGCTCCTTTGGCTTGAATGTCTAAACAAAGTGAATTAAGTTCTCTCACCAAAACTTTGAAAGATTCAGGAATGGTGGCCTCAGGAATATCCGTTCCCTTCACAATGGCTTCAAATGCCCTCGCCCGTCCCAAGATGTCGTCGGATTTAATCGTTAACATCTCTTGTAAGGTATAGGCTGCTCGATGAGCCTCAAGTGCCCAGACTTCCATTTCTCCCAACCTTTGACCTCCCATTTGAGCTTTACCTCCCAGGGGTTGTTGAGTCACTAAAGAATATGGTCCGGTAGACCTGGCATGAGTTTTATCCTCAACCATGTGGATAAGTTTCATGATGTAACCAATTCCCACGACGGTCTCTTCTTTGAAGGGTTCTCCGGTTCGACCGTCAAACAATCTGGTTTTCCCAGTTATGGGAAGGCCGGCTTCTTTAAGTTTATTCGCGATCAAATCTTCACCAATCTTCTCAAAAACTGGCAGGGAAGCTTTTTCTCCTTTTTGAGAAAGAGCCCAACCCAAATGACATTCCAAAAGTTGTCCTAAATTCATACGAGCCAAAACTGAAAGAGGCGAAATAATAATATCAACGGGAGTTCCATCGGCCAGGTAGGGCATATCTGACAAAGGCATAATTTTAGCAATGACACCTTTATTTCCATGGCGTCCGGCAACTTTATCTCCCACCGTAACTTTTCTAATCTGGGCAACTTTGACAATAACTTTCTTTATCACACCCGGACCTAATTCATCACCTTTATCTTTATCTAAAATATCTACCCCCACAATAATTCCTCTTTCTCCATGGGGAATTCTTAAAGAGGTGTCTCTTACCTCTCTGGCTTTTTCACCAAAAATGGCTCTTAAAAGTCGCTCTTCGGCGGTAAGTTCTGTTTCTCCTTTAGGAGCAATTTTCCCAACCAAAATGTCATTGGGTCCGACTTCTGCTCCCATGACCACGATTCCGCCTTCATCCAAATTGGAAAGTTCTGTTTCAGCTACGTTAGGAATATCTTTGGTTAATTCTTCTGGACCAAGTTTGGTATCAACGACATCAGCTTCATATTCTTCGATATGAACCGAAGTTAAAAGATCTTCTCTAACCAACCTCTCAGAAACTAAAATTGAATCTTCAAAACCATATCCACCGAAGGAAGTGTAAGCAACCACCAAATTTCTGCCTAAACCAAGTTCTCCTCTTTCACTGGCTGGACCATCGGCTAATAAATCTCCCACCTTTACTTTATCTCCCGCGTTAACCAAAACTTTTTGGTTGTAGCAAGTGGAATGGGCGGTTCTTTTGAATTTAGTGAGGTGATAAATTTCTTTTTTACCATCAGCCAGTTCTACATCTTCTCGGGGATCTACTTCCTCCACCTTTTTGTCTAATTTAACTTCAATTCTTTCTCCATCAGCATATTCGACAGTTCCTGTATGTCTGGCCGTCACCACTCTGCCCATGGCTTTGGCAATTTCTCCTTCCATTCCAGTTCCCACCAAAGGAGATTCGGGATTAATTAAGGGAACGGATTGACATTGCATGTTTGAACCCATGAGGGCACGGTTTCCTTCATCGTGAGATAAGAAAGGAATTAAGGAAGCGCTGGCTCCCACTACTTGACGAGAAGTAACATCGATAAAATCAACCAATTCTCTTGGCCCTTCGGTAAAGACGCCTTTAAACCTTAAGGGAACTCTTTCTTCAACAATAAAGCCACGTTTATCGATTCCGATACCAGAATGAGTAATATGAAATTCTTCCTCATCGTCGGCGGTTAAATAGACAATTTCATCAGTTACTTTGGCTAAGGTTTTTCTTCCTTTTTTAATTTTTCCTACTTTTCGATAGGGGGTTTCAATAAAACCAAATTCATTAACTCGGGCATATAAAGCTAGGTAAGTAACTAAGCCAATATTGGGTCCTTCAGGAGACCTGATGGGATCAATTCTTCCGTATTGAGAAGAGTTCACGTCTCGAATGGAGAAAGAAGCACGTTCTCGATTAATTCCACCCGGACCTAAGACCGAAACCCTTCTTAAATTGTCAATTTCGCTCAAAGGATTAGTATCATCTAAAATAGTCGAAAGTTGGTTTGATCTGAAAAATTCATTTAAAGAGGCAATTAAGGGCCTGGCATTAATTAAATTGGCCGGAAGCGGCTTATCATCAGAGGAGATTAAACTCATCTTTTCCTTAACGCTTCTTTCTAATCTTAAAAGTCCAATTCTAAAAGCATTCACGGCCACCAACTCTCCCACTCTTCTTAAGCGTCGGTTGGAAAGGTGATCGATATCATCCAGTCTTCCTTTTCCATTTTGCAGGCCAATAAGGTAGGCAATTGTGCCAATCACGTCTTGTCGGGTTAAAACCCAGGTAGTTTTTTCATTAGGAAGGTTTAAACCTAAACGTTTATTAATCTTAAAACGACCGACTTTGCCTAAGTCATAACGTCTGGCATCAGTAAAAAGAGAGTCAAAAAGAGATTCCGCATTTTCCAAAATAGCTGGCTCTCCTGGTCTTAATTTACGATAAATTTCCAAAATGGCTTCTTCTTGAGATTTGGTTTGATCTTTATTTAAAGTGGCCTGGATATATTTATGTTGGGGGTCAGTTTCTAAACTTTGGAAAGTAGCTAAAATTTCATTATCCGATTCAACTCCAAAAGCCCTAAGAAGGGTGGTCGCAGAAACTTTTCTCTTGCGATCAATTCTGGCAGCAACGGTGTCGTTTCGGGAAACTTCAAACTCCAACCAAGAACCATGGAGTGGTCTTACTTCTGCTTTATGCAGCATCCGGCCAGAAGAAGCATCAAGGTCCCCCGAAAAATAAA
>Ga0315282_10004004_pt1 | contig 26009 bp, 18 predicted proteins | sample YL17G07_20_MG_FD_203693 | JGI IMG/M metagenome (GOLD analysis project Ga0315282, IMG submission 203693) | Sediment microbial communities from Yellowstone Lake, YNP, Wyoming, USA - YL17G07_20 | ecosystem: Environmental > Aquatic > Freshwater > Lake > Sediment | place: USA: Wyoming | collected... | reverse complement strand
TCGCGACGGACACCCTTGCCGTCCGGCTAACAGTTCCTCCTACCAGGCCTGTAGAGGACTTCCACCTCCAAGTGAGTGCGCCCTGCCGGGCGCACCAAAAAAGAAGAACGGCCCGGCATCCCGCCGAGCCGTGTCTGTTCACGCGCTCCTGAGGCCGCGCGCTTCAGGCGCAGGCCTTGGCCTTGGACTTGGCCGACGCTCTGAGAGCCCTCTCGATCTTGGCCACGAGGTCTTCAGCGTCGAATTCCCTCGGCACTATCGCGTTCGGGAAGAGACGAAGCGATTCTTCCTTCGGCGCGTCGCCGTTGGACTTGATCACAATAGCCGGCAGCCTGTACGTGGGCGATGCCGGATCCTTGATCTTGCGGACGTTCTTGAAATCCTCTACGCTTTCGTCCGCCAGCAACAAATCCACGCGCCTCTCGATGGCCACGGTCGCGCCGACCGCTCCGCTCAGGGCTATCTCGGTCTCAAGGCCTGCCCTGTCCAGAACCTCTCTCAGCTTGTCCAACAGCCACCGATCCTGACTGATAACCAGTACCCTTCTGTTCTTCATCTTGCACCTTCTCCGCCTGCCTGGCGATTCGCCGTTCGCTCATTCGAACGGCCCCGCCATGGAATAACCGGGAACGCCGTCAATGATGGAGACATCGAGTAGAAACGCCCGAGTTCCATTTGTGCGGAAAGACCCTCCAGTCCCCCCTGTAGTTGCCCCCTGTAGGCAACCATATTATAAAAATAGCGCGTATTTTGGACTCTACGCCTGAAAAGTCAATGGCAAAAACCGCTATTTTCCGAAAAAAGATAAAAAACAGGGGCTCGAAGCAATACCTGCCGAGCCCCATACTACCGCCAAACCGCGAAACTTCTGCCCTTTGCCGCTGCCGGTCTATTCAGGTTTCACCTGAATCGTCCGCGACCTGGACTCCTCCTTCTTGTCCATGGTGATCTTGAGCACGCCGTTCTTGTACGTGGCGTTCACCTTGGACTGATCCACCGGCGTCGGAAGAGTGAGCACGCGCTGGAACGCGCCATATCTGCACTCCATGCGCGTGTAGTTCTCCTTTTTCTCGCGCGTCTCTTCCTTCTTTTCGCCCTTGATGGTAAGCGTGTCTCCCATCAGCGAAATGTCGATGTCCTTGGGATCCATGCCCGGCACCTCGACCTTGACGCTGACCTGGGAATCGGTCTCGCTGACGTCTATGGACGGCAACCACTCCCCCTTGGCGAAGGGCGTCATGGAGCCGCTGAAGAAGTCCTCGAAAAGCCGGTTCACCTCGTCCCGCAGCGTCAACGCCGGGAACCTGTCGGCAGCCTTGTCGCTTCTCTTCGGCATGAGACTCATGCGACATCCCTCCTTTCGATATACGATTCAATTCCAGCGCTACTGAGCGGAAATCTGGATTTTTCTCGGCTTGGCGGCCTCGGCCTTCGGAACCGTAAGCGCCATCACGCCGTCATGCCACGACGCCTGAACGTTTTCGCGGTCCAGGTCCCGCGAAAGCACAAATTCCCTCGAGAAGTTCGCCGGCGTGAACTCCTGCAGAATCGGCTCGCCATGCTCACTCTGCTTGAAGGCGGCGTGCGTGCTTACGGTCAGGCTGTCGCCCTCGAGGTTGATGTCGATGTCCTCTCTCGACACGCCGGGCAGCTCAAACTGGAACGTGACGCCTTCCGCGGTCTCGAACACGTCGACTATGGGCGTGCGCATCCGTCCTTCCTTGCGCCTTGTTTCGTCTCTCTGGGTCATTTCCGGCCCTCCTTACTCTCGATCCTGGGCTGCTCGCCGGACTCCTCCTCGACGTTCACGGCGACGCGCTTCGCCCGCGCTTCCTCGGCCTTCGGTATCCTCACCGCCAGGATGCCGTTCTTGTACGCAGCCGTGGCTTTCGTGCTGTCCACCGTGCCCGGAACCGTCACCGTCCGGCCAAACTCGCCCCGAAGCCTTTCGCGCACGTAGTACTTCTCCGGTGGGATGTCCCCCTCCACGGCGCGCTTCACCTTCAGGGTTACCGAGCCGCCCGTTATGGTCAGCTCCGTGTCCTCGATCTTCATGCCCGCCGCCTCGAATTCGAGCATGATCGAATCCTCCTTCTCGTACACGTTCACCGGAGGATACGCCGCCTCCGAAGGCGACCAGCCGAAAAACGGAAACTCGTCGGTCACCATCTTCTCCAGTTCCTGTCGCATTGCTTCAAACGGAAAACGATACGAACGCATCAATACACTCATACGAGACCTCCTTTCATATCCCTTTCCGATGTCGTTGTCGTTTCATTCGATTTCCCCTCTCCCTCTGGGAGAGGGTCAGGGTGAGGGCCTCTTTACACACGTCACACTCTTCTCACCCTCCAACTCTTTCTTCAAGCAAACCCCGTACCAATTACGACATTCGTCCCCTTGCCGCGGTTGCAGGCGATTCTTAGTGCCTTGTGACACCTGAAGTAACGTCTTCGCTCCCGAACACGGGCAATGCGGGAATTAGCAGCGTTCTCTCAGGGCTTTTCTGCCAAAGTGGCAGTTCTTGGGGGCAAATAAGGCCCCCATCGCCTGCTATGGAATGCTTTCGTTAGGCCATCGGTCCCGACGGCACTGGGGACGAAGAGGCCCTGGCGGCTATAGACGACTGCGCGACGGTCGCTGTGGATCAGCCTCGCCCTGCTTGCCTGTCATCTCCTCTTCCCAGCGCCAACATCGCAGTGGCCAGAGGGAAGAACAGCGACAGAAGAATAGGGGCCGTATACTCGTCATCGGCGCGCTGCACCCCTATGATGCCGGCGAGAGTGCCGACGACGATAAAGGCGCACCAGAGCGCCAACGGCAGGAACCACGATGCGCGCCGCTGCCTCCAGAACAGCCAGATGGCTGCCGGCAGGAGCGGCCACCAGAACAGCGCGTGACTCACGAGCTCTGTCCATGGAAGCGGCCCCTCGCGGCGTACCCAGGCGGAGACCACCTCGCTGCGCCGCGTGACCATTCGCATGAGAACCTCCCACGGATAGCTGTCCGGGAAGAGGAACACTACAGGGTTTACAGCGAGGAACACCGCAAACGCAATTGCCCCGGCGACGGCCGGTTTGACCAGGCGCGACCAACCGCGTGAGACGATCGCGAGGTACGCCATATATCCAAAAAGAACGACGACGCCGTTGAGCTTTGAGCTCGTCGTGAGCCCGCACATGAGGGCCGTCACTATGACCGCCGTTCGGGAGGTGGGATTGCCCCTGAGGTGGAAGTAGGTCCATACCGCGAGAGTCACCGCGAGCATCGCAAGGACGAATATGTCTCCGGACCATGTTACGAACGCCATGTTGGTGGTAAACGCCGGGGTGATCGCAACTGAAGCAGTGGGGATGAGCGCCAGCCAGTGCGAGCGGAGCACCGCCTTGGCCGTCCACCAGAGTGCCACGAGCATCACACCGTATACGGCGATATTGACGAGTCTGAGTGCCATTATGCTGCTCCTTGGAGCATAGGCGCCGCGCCTGTGCACCCACTGTTTGAACTGCTCGGGGGTGACATTCTGCGGCCACAGGGGATTTGTAACGGTTCCCTCGAAGTAGATGCGTCCCTTGCGCAACGACCAGCATTCCTTCTCGCCGGGAGGGACCTTGTAGAAGCCCGTAATGCGAAACATCGGCCAGTAGATCCAGCGATTGAGGCCGGGAACGTCGATGGCATAGAAGCGGTCGTCGGGATCCGTCGTGTGCGCCGAGGTCGCCTGGGCCTTGCGAAACCAGAGTGGTTCATCTATCGGAAAGGTTGGCGTTTCGGCTGCCTGCCAGACCTCTATGCCCAGCACTGCGGCAAGGATCGCGATAAGGATAGCGGCTCTCATATTCTCCCGTAGTTACCATATGTCGCCCGAGCCTGCCCGCGAGAGTATTATCGCCATCCCCGCCCCGCAAGCAACACCGGGACGCCGTTGCCGCGCTCCCATTGTCCGGCAAGCCGGGTGGTTCGAAAAGCGGCCAAGCACACAGCGGCAATCGGGCACGCCCTGTCAGCCGCCGATATAGCCCAAGCTTTTCAACTTGTGAAGCATGTCTCCCTTTGAGCTGCCGCCTGTGGGAGCGGCCTCCTTCAGGACAGGCGTCTTCACGGTCCAGTCGTTGATGGCGGCGTCGAAGCGCGCGACATCCGCTGGACGCACCGCCGATTGATCGGACGACTCGCCCGGGTCGGCGACAAGGTCGAATAGTTCGTGGTGTCCGCTCGAAGAGCGGATGTACTTCCAGGGGCCGTCGTAGACCGAGATCAGATGGTCCCCGAGTCCCTCCACGGCCGTACTCTTTTGAGGCGCTTCCCCGAAAACCGGTCGCGGTGCGCTGCCCAGCGCGCGCGCGGGAACGTCGCCCGCGGGGAGCCGGAGCGCGTCAAGCACCGTGGCGAATACGTCGATAATCGATGCTCGCGTCGTGATCACTTCGCCGGCGTGCTCCCCCCGGGGATACTTCACGAGTATCGGCACGCGCAGGGCCCCTTCGTAAAGCTCACAGCCATGGCTCAACAGCTGATGCTCCCCGAGATACTCACCGTGGTCGCACGTGATGACGATGAGCGCGTCATCAAACACGCCCTGCGCCTTGAGCGACTCCACAAGACGCCCGATCCAGTGGTCCAGGTATGCAAGCTCGCCGTCATACTGGTTGCTGAGGGCCTTCGCCGTTTCAGGTGTCAACCCTGTGCCATTCCTCTTGTAATTGTAACGGAACGCGCTCCACGTTGCCTGGTGCGACAGCCTGTCGTCGATCGGTATACCCGGCCCGTCGATATGGTCGTATGGCGGCGGAGGCGAGTATGGGCCGTGGGCGTCCATGTAGTTGAGAAACAGGAAGAATGGCGCGTTCTTGTTGGTGCGTACCCACCGCTGGGCGAACTTCGTAACCGCCTCGGCGTTCCATGGCTGTTCCACGAACTTGCCGTTAAGTCCAAGAATGCGATCTGCCACATCGGCCCCGCGCATGATTAGCGGCGCGATCTCAGGATTGAACACGAGGAAGCGAGGCATGTCATGGTAATACGCGAACCCCTGGTTGAGATTGAGCTGCCTGCACAGCCAGGCGTAATTCGCCGCGAACGCCGCAGTGTTATACCCCTTGGCCGCCAGAAGCTCCGCCATCGTGGTCTGCGACTCCGGAAGTGGCCTGCCCCACAGTGCGGCGTTGTTCGCGGACGCAGCGTGAATCGTCTCGTCGGCATGCGCGCCGTGTTCGCGCGGGTACTTGCCCGTAAAGAGCGAAGCATGCGCCGGAAGCGTCCACGAATCCACACTCTCAGCATGCGGAAAAAGCCTGCTCTCCGCGGCAAGTTTCACAAGGTTCGGCGTGGTGGGATACTTGTACCCGCACAGCGACATGTGGTCCGCACGGGCCGTATCCAGAACGACAATAATCACATTGGGCTTCCCGGCAAGCATCGCCGTAAGCCCCGGATCCGGCTTGAAATGCTTGTCTATAGGCCCCGCAGGGCGGCTGTCGCTCTGGTAATAGAGCACCACAAGCATGGACAAGAAGGCAATGGTTGCCACAAGGACAACTGACGCGGCAGCTTTTGCCCCGCGCAGTTTCTCCACCGCGACCGCGCCCGCGCATATAAGCGCCACCGGTCCCACAGCAAGCGTGTACGCCTTGGCGTTGTCCCAGATGAAGTACGTGAGCCCGCTGGTGAAAAGGATTGAGACAATGCCCGACACCGTCACCTGCCACCGCCGCCCACGCGGCATCCGCGCAGCCAGCCCCGCTGTCAGCGCGCCGACAACAAGGCCCCAAGGCACGAGAAACCATGTGCTGAGCACTATCGAAGCTCCCAGAGCGTCCTTGCCCGTGAAACTGGGCCTGATGCCAAAGGCACAGATGATGAATCCTCCGGCAACAACAGCGGCAGGCAGGATCGCAAGCCTGGCTCGCCCCCTGACGAAAAGCAGCACCGGCAGCAGCACAGCCGTGGCCGCAATCCACAAGGCAAGAGCTGCCGCCGCCCAGACAAGTATGCATGCGAAGACAATCTCCCATGCAACGTACGAACCGGAGGACCTTGCGATGAGCGTCTGAAGCAGTGTCGCCCCTGCGGCAAACAGGATCGCGAAGGCAAGTGCTGGGAGCGCCGATGCGGCAAGCCCCGGCCTCTCAGTCGGCGCCTCTGCGCAGGGAATCACAGTATCCTGGACCGCCCCTGCCGGGCTCATGTCGGTCTCGTTAGGCTCCATGTGCGTTCCTTCAAGTCCTGCGGCCAGACGCCGTCAATCTATCATGTCACGATCCACAGACGAACCGGCCCCCCCCGGCTCTGCCGGTCCCCCGGCAGCCTGTCTGAAGGGACACCATCGCCATCCCGCGTCCCTCACCCAACACGGCCGGGCATTCTCCATCAGCCGCCGATGTAGCCCAGGCTCTTCAATTTGCGAAGCACATCTCCCTTTGCACCGCCGCCTGCGGAAGGGACCTCCTTCGCAACAGGGGTCTTTGCAATCCAGTCGTTGATAGCAGCGTCGAGGCGCGCGGTTTCCGCTGGAGACGCCACCAACTGGTTCGACAACTCGTCCGGATCGTCGACAAGATTGTACAACTCGCGTTGTCCATTCGAAGAGCGAATATACTTCCAGGGGCCGTCATAGGCCGAGATCAGGTCTCTGCGGAAGCGGTCTCCGTAGCGCGCCACGGCCGTGGCCTTCTTGGGCGCTTCACCAATGACCGGTCGCGGCGCGCTGCCCAGCGCGCGCGCGGGAACGTCGCCCGCGGGAAGTCGAAGCGCATCAAACACCGTCGCGAATATATCGATAATCGACGCTTGCGTCGCGATCACTTCGCCGGCGTGCTCACCGCGCGGGTATTTGACGAGTATCGGTATGCGCAGTGTCCCCTCGTAAAGGTCGCCGCCGTGGCTCAACAGCTGATGCTCCCCGAGATGCTCGCCGTGGTCGCTTGTGACGATAATGAGCGCGTCATCAAACACGCCCTGCGCCTTGAGCGACTCCACAAGACGCCCGATCCAGTGGTCCACGTATGCGAGCTCGCCGTCGTACTGATTGCTCAAGGCCTTGGCCGTTTCAGGCGTCAGCCCGGCACCTTTCTTTATGTAATTGTCACGCAGCGGGTTCCATGTTTCGTGGCGTGACAGCCTGCCGTCAAACGCTATGCCCGGCCCGTCAATATGGTCGTATGGCGGCGGGGGCGAGTAAGGGCCGTGGGCGTCCATGTAGTTGAGAAACAGGAAGAATGGAGCGTTCTTGTTGGCACGTACCCACTGTTCGGCGAATCTGCTAACCGTCTCGGCGCTCCATGACTGCTCCACGAACTTGCCGTTAAGCCCGAGAGCTCGATCTGCCACATCAGCCCCGCGCATAATAAGCGGCGCGAGCGCGGGGCTGGGTACGAAGAATCGTGCCGTGTCATGGTAGTACGCGAACCCCTGATCAAGGCCGAACTGTCTGCACAAGCAGGCGTAATTCGCCGCAAACGCCGCAGTGTTATACCCCTTGGCGGCCAGCAACTCCGCCATCGTGGTCTGCGATTCATCAAGGGGCCTCACCCATGGTATGATGCCCTCTGAGGACGTAGCGTGAATCGTATCGTCGTGTGCGCCGTGTTCGCGCGGGTACTTGCCGGTAAATAGCGAAGCATGCGCCGGCAGAGTCCATGAATCCACACTCTCAGCATGCGGAAAAAGCCTGCTCTCCGCGGCAAGCTTCACAAGGTTCGGCGTCGTGGGATACTTGTACCCGCACAACGACATGTGGTCGGCACGGGCCGTGTCCAGAACGACAATAATCACATTCGGCTTGCCCGCAAGCATCGCCGCGACTCCAGGGTCCGGCTTGAAATGCTTGTCTATAGGCCCCGCAGGGCGGCTGTCGCTCTGGTAATAGAGCACCACAAGCGTGGACAAGAAGGCAATGGTTGCCACAAGGACAACTGACGCGGCAGCTTTTGCCCCGCGCAGTTTCTCCACCGCGACCGCGCCCGCGCATATGAGCGCCACCGGTCCTATAGCAAGCGTGTACGCCTTGGCGTTGTCCCAGATGAAGTACGTCAGTCCGCTGGTGAAAAGGATTGAGACAATGCCCGACACCGTCACCTGCCACCGCCGCCCACGCGGCATCCGCGCAGCCAGCCCCGCTGTCAGCGCGCCGACAACAAGCCCCCACGCCACGATAAACCACGTACTCAGCACTATCGATGCCCCGAGAGCGTCCTTGCCTGTGAAACTGGGCCTGATGCCAAAGGCGCAGATGATAAATCCCCCGGCAACAACGGTAGCCGGCAGAATCGCAAGCCTGGCCTGCCCTCTGACAAAAAGCAGCACCGGCAGCAGCACAGCCGTCGCCGCAGTCCACAGAGCGAAAGCTGCCGCCGCCCAGACGAGTATGCATGCGCCAACGATATCCCACGCGATGTACGAGCCGGACGATCTCGCGACAAGCGTCTGAAGGAGCGTTGCTCCCGCGGCAAAAAGGATAGCAAACAGAAGGGCGGGGAGCGCCGACGCAATAAGCCCCGGCCGTTCGGCTGGCGCTTGCCCGCGCGGAAGCACAGTATCCTGGACCGCCCCCGCCGGGCTCATATCGGTCTCGTTGGGCTCCATGTGCGCTCCTTCAACTCCTGTGGCCAGACGTCGTCAATCTATCATGTCACGATCAGCCGATGTACCCGCACCCTCAGGCTCCGCCGGCCCCACAGCGGGCTTCCCGGGAACAAACGCGCCCGTGCGCGCCAGCCAATCGGTGGTCGCCTTTTCGAGGCGCCCGGAGATCTCGGGTCTGTCCTTTACCAGGTTCGAAGCCTCCCGGGGATCATTCCTGAGATCGTATAACTCATTCGCCCCTGTCGACGCGTGAATATACTTGTAATCGCCGTCGTAAATGACGGTTTCGACGCGTTTCTGAGGCTTGTTGCTCCGGAGAGCCATGACCCCCTGGTTATAGTTCTCCACCATGATCGGGTGTGTCACCTTGCCGAGCGGCTGCGATGTCACCGGGGGGATGGGTTGCCCCGTCACGTCAAGCACTGTCGCGAATATGTCCATAATGGAGACGCGCTCGCGTCTCACCTCGCCGCCATGCGCACTGTGAGGATACTTGACTATGATCGGGATTTCTACGCCTTCCTCATAGATTTCAACGCTGTGGGTCAGCATTCCGTGCTCGCCGAAGAACTCCCCATGGTCGCTTGTGACGATAATGAGCGTGTTATCGTAGAGCCCGTTGGCCTTGAGATTCCTGATAAGCTCGCCCATCCAGTGATCCGCATAGGCTATGCCGCCGTCGTACTGGTTCTCGATCTGGCGCAGAAGATTATCGTCAAGCCCCTTGCCGGTGCGCTGATACTGCCTGATGAAGCTCAGCCATGGCGTCAGCCTCATGACCGGGTTGTAGGCAATCCCTTCGCCGTCCATGCGGCTGTATGGCCCTGGCGCCGAATACGGGTGGTGGGCTTCCATGTAATTGAGGAAGAGGAAGAACGGCGTGCCGTCCGCATTATCCCGCACCCAGGACTCGGCCTTCGACGTGACGTCCTCGGCGTGCCAGGTGCCCTTGACAAGCCAGCCATTGCAGCCGAAAAGCGTGTCCACCTGCTCCATGGCGTACTTGTAGGCCGGCGCCAGGCCGGGCGAGAACAGCAGGAACCGCGGCAGGTCATAGTAGTACGAGAACCCCTGGCTCAGTCCCAACTGCCGGCAGAGGCGGGCATAGTTGCTGACGATGCCTGCGGTGTTGTAGCCACCCCTCGCGAGGTAGGTGGCAAGCGTCGTCCGCGAGGGGTCGAGCGGCGCGATGTAGTCCCTTGCTCGCTCCATCGTCACAGTGGAAACCATGCCGCTCGCGTGTGCGCCGTGCTCCCTGGGAAGCATCCCGGTGAACATCGACGAGTGCGCCGGCAGCGTACAGGAGTCAACCGTCACCGCATTGGGGAAAAACCGGCTGTCGGCGGCCAGCTCCTTCAGGTTCGGAGTGGTCGGATACTTGTAGCCGTACAGCGACGTATGGCTGGCGCGCATCGTGTCCACCACGATGATGACGACATTGGGGCTCCCCGGCGCGGGCGTTTTCGTCACGGCGAGGGGCCGCATGACGGGTCCAAGCGGGTGCTCGCCCCGCACATACGCCACTCCATACAGCGCGCCGCCGCATACCGCAATCACCGCTATTGCAGCAGCCGCGCGCGCGAATCCCGAGCGAATATGCTCGACAAGCGGTCCACCCAGCGCCAGAACTAATACCGGCCCGAAGGCCAGGATGAATGCCCCTGCGTCGTGCCCGACGAAAGCCGAAACGCCCGACGAGAAAAGGATCCCGGCAATCGCTATCGAGTACACCGCGATATATCGGCCGCCTGCGCGCTTGGCAACAAACGCGGCTGCTAAGGCCAGAACCACGCCCCAGACGACGCCAAAGGCCGGATGGAGTATGATCGCCCCTCCGATGGGGTCGTTTGCAGCCAGAATAGTCCTGACAATCGCAGTGTGAATGCTGAAACCGGCGGTGATGACAACGGTCGGCAGGATCACCCGTCTGACGGTTCCGCGCGTAAGAAGTATCGCCGGCAGGAGTACGATCCACAGCCCTGCTGCGGCGAGAACTGCGACAGACGCCCAGAAAGCCGCCACAGTCGCCGCGGTCCCGAGCGTGAGAAACGAGCCGCTGAAGCGCAGCAGCACCCCATCCACCGCGATTGCGCCGGAGGCGAAGAGTGCGGCATAGAAGACGGCCTGCGCAAGCGAGCCGACGACGCCTGCCTTACGGCCTTCCGCGGGATTCGCGACCGCAACTGTGTCGATTCTGCTATTGGTATCCGCTTGCGACACCAGGTCTCCCGGCGCCTGCCCCGCGATGGGCAGGCCGATCAGTCGCCAGAACTCGGATTGAGATAACCGACCGATCCCAATCTTTTGAGCGTTTCCTTGGACATCGCGCCCTTCACCATTTCCTTTGTCCCGTCGAATTCCTTGGACTTCGCGAGCCAGTCATCAATGCCCGCGTTGAACTTGGCGACCACTTCCGGCCGCTCCTCGACGAGGTTTGTCATTTCGCCGGGGTCCGCCGCGAGATCGTACAGCTCATTGTGCCCGTCGGAGTTGCGCGTGTATTTCCACTGGCCGTCGTACGTAGCTATGATGTGCCTGTCAAACCGCTTGCCGTAGCGCTTGATGTTCTTGCCGTCGGGGTACTGCTCGAGGATGATCGGATGGGTCACTCTGTCGAGCGGTTGCGCCGTGACGTCCTGCGGCTTGATTCGCAGCTCATCCGCGATCGTTCCGAATGCGTCAATGATAGACACGCGCGACGGCGCGACTTCGCCGGCGTGCGCCTGCCGCGGGTACTTCACGAGGATCGGCACGCGAACGCCTTCTTCGTAGATTGACGTGCCGTGGTCGAGAAAGCCGTGCTCGCCGAAGAACTCGCCGTGATCGCATGTCACTATGATAAGCGTTTCGTCGTAGACCCCTTCGGCCTTGAGCGTTTCGATGAGCTTGCCGAGCCAGTGGTCGGTGTACGCGATCTCTCCGTCGTATTGGTTGATTGCCTGGGCGAGCAGTTTCGGATCGAGCCCCTTGCCGGTGTTGATGAACTTATCATAAATGGCTTCCCACTCATCGTGGTGCGCTACCATTCGGTTGATCTCGATGTCCGGCCCGTCGATGTGATCGAACGGCGGCGGCGGAGCGTACGCCTCATGGGGGTCCATGTAGTTCATGAAGAGAAAGAACGGCGACGACTTGCTCTTGTGCACCCATTTCTGCGCTGCGGTCGTCAGGGACCGAGCGCTCCAATATGTCTGGATGAACTTGCCGTTCCGGCCCATGATGCGGTCTGCGATCTCGATGCCGATCTTAAAAGGCAGCGCGCCGGTGCGGGTGAAGGTCATGAATCGCGGCGTGTCGCTGAAGTACGAGAAGCCCTGGTCAAGGCCGAATTGCCGGCTTACCCACGCGTAGTTGCCCGCGAAGCCCGCGGTGTTGTATCCCAGGCTCGAGAGTATGCTCGCAATCGTCTTCTGCGAAGGGGCAAGCGGTATGCCGTAGAGCTCCACCACTTCCATGGACTTGTTCTTGGTTGACGGCGCGGCATGGCAGCCATTCTCGCGGGGGAACTTGCCGGTGAAGAGCGCCGCATGCGCCGGCAGTGTCCACGAATCGACCGTCGAAGCGTTGGGAAAGAGCCTGGCGTCCTCGGCGAGTTTCACGAGGTTGGGCGTCGTCGGGTACTTGTACCCGCATAGCGACATGTGGTCGGCGCGCGTCGTGTCAAACGTAACAAGGACGACATTGGGCTTGCCGGCCAGCATCGCCGTCTTGGAAAGCTCGGGAGTGAAGCCCTTGTCAATCGGCGACAGGGGCGCCCTGCCCTGCGCCCGCGCCGTTACAAACAGGGCCGCGGCGAACACGACGCACGCCGCGAGCGTCACCGCCGTGCGCACCTTAGCGCTCTTGAGCCGCTGCATGACAACGACGCCGATGGACAAGAGCATGAGCGGCCCGATGACAAGCGTGTAACCTGCCGCGCGAGGCCAGATGTAGCATGAAAGGCCCGTACAGAAGACTATCGACCCGACCGCCAGGATCGCAACCGGCCATCTTTGTCCGCGCAGCCCGCTCGCCATGAGGGCTGCCGTCAGTGCGCCGAGGACAACGCCCCAGATGCAGAGGAAAACGACGTTGAAGAACACCACGCCGCCGATGGCGTCGCTGTAAAGGAAGTTGCCCTTGAGGCTCACCGCGCCGAGGGCGAAACCGGCCGCAACGATGACGGCAGTCACTATGCCGACGCGCGCATTGCTCTTTACAGCAGCGAGGAGCGGCAGCAGGACGACGCTGAGGACGAGCGTCGCTGCCGCGGCCGCGCCCATCCATACGAGGATCACCGCGACGAATACTTCGCCCGCGATGTACGAGCCCTGATAGTACGCGACGAGCCATTCGACCGTGGTGATTCCGGCCGCGAACACCATCGCATAGATGACGGCCGGCAGCGTCGAGACGGCAAGCCCCGGCCTCTTGGCGGTCGTGGGACCGCCCGCCGCAGGCACTTCGGCCGCGGCGCCGTTTGCGGCCCGTGCAGGGGCGCCGGTGTCACCTGCGCTCATGCTGGGCTCCTTTCATCCGACGCGACGCAAGGGTTTCCCGTGCCGCCACTATGGTATCCTCTATGTCCGAATTCGTATGCGCCAGGCTCACAAACGCCGCCTCGAACTGGCTCGGCGCCAGATATATGCCCCTCTCGAGCATCCCATGGAAGAACCGCGCGTAAGCCTTTGTGTCGCTCTTCACTGCGCTCGCGTAATCCGTTACCGGCCCCTTCGCGAAAAACGCCGTCATGAGCGACCCCACGCGTGTAAGCGTCGCCGGCACTCCCGCCGACGCGAACGCCTCGCGAAGCCCCTCTTCAAGCGCCCTACCCTTTCGCTCCAGCTCCGCATAGGTACCGCGGCGCTCCAGGGCCTCAATCGTAGCGATCCCAGCAGCCGTGGCAATCGGGTTACCCGATAGAGTCCCTGCCTGATATACGTCCCCCACAGGCGCCATGAGGTCCATAATATCCGCCCTGCCGCCGTATGCGCCCACAGGCAAACCGCCTCCGATGACCTTCCCGAACGCCACGAGGTCGGGCCTTACGCCGTAGAGCCCCGCCGCTCCGCCCCAGGCCACCCTGAAACCCGTGATGACCTCGTCGAATATGAGCAGCGCCCTCATCCTGTCGCAGAGCTTTCTCAGCCCTTCAAGAAAGCCTTTAGCCGGCGGCACAACCCCCATGTTCGCCGCGACCGGCTCAACAATAATCGCGGCGATTTTGCCTCTTCTGCTCTTCGCGAACCGCTCCACCGCCGCGAGGTCGTTATACGGCAGCACCGCCGTCAGCGCCGTGAACGCCTTTGGAACCCCCGGCGGCGAAGGTATCGCAAGCGTCATAAGCCCCGAGCCGCCTTTGGCCAAAAGGCAATCGCTGTGGCCGTGATAGCAGCCTGCGAATTTCACAATCACGTCGCGTTTCGTGAAGGCCCGCGCCAAGCGAAGCGCTGTCATCGTCGCTTCCGTGCCGGAGTTGACGAGGCGCACCTTCTCCGCCGCGGAGTAGGCCCCAGTAATGAGCTCAGCCAATCGCACTTCCGCCTCGATCGGCGCGCCGAATGACGTTCCTCGCTTGGCAGCGGCCGTAACTGCTGAGACTACCGCGGGATGCGCGTGGCCGAGAATGAGCGGGCCCCACGAGCCGACATAGTCGATGTACTCGTTTCCGTCCGCGTCATAAACTCTCGCGCCGTGGCCCCTTGCGATGATTGGCGGCGTGCCGCCGACGGCGCCGAACGCGCGGACAGGGCTGTTGACTCCGCCGGGAATGACTTTCTTTGCGGCTCTGAAGATGCGAGCGCTGTTGGTGTGACGCATGACCGACCCTAAGTATCACCGCGGCAAAAGCTTACGGACCTTCTAACCAGGAGTATTATACGCGCAGGCGGGGTCCGCGTTAAGGAAATCGCCGGTCACCGAAAGCGCCCTGGCCCTGCACCCGCCGCAAATGCTGACGTGAGAACAGGTTGCACATGAGCCCTTGAGCCTGCTTGGGTCTCGCATGGCTTTGAGAGCCGGATGATTCTCCCAGATCTCTCGAAGCGGCTTTTCGCCAACGCGGCCCAAAACGAGATCGAAGTAGCCACAAGGTTTCACTTCGCCAACAGCCGAGATGAACAGAAATCCGCAACCTGCGAGGCAGCCTCGACTTGCGCGACGCTTCGGGCCGTCTGGAATCCCGGCAGCCTTTCGAATCCGTTCGTACTGAGGGGCGCAGGTGACCTTGATCTCGATTGGCGAAGTGCGTTCAAGTTCTGCGACGTTTTCGAGAGCCCTTTCGTAATCCGTAAGTTCAATCCCCATATGGCCTTTAGCTGCGCGGCCAACGTCCACGACGAAGAAGACATGGAAGGCGTCGGCGCCGAGGTCGATTGCGAACCGAAGCATGTTGCCGACCTCGGCCGTGTTGTCGTGGCCGGCTGTAAGGTTAATCTGAAACGAGACTTGCGCCTCTTTCAGAAATCGTATGCCCCTCATCGCAGCATCAAAGCTCCCCGCGCCTCTCACGACATCGTGCCTTTTCGGGTCCGGGAAATCCAGACTGACGCTGACGCGGCGGATTTTGAGGTCGTGAATCTCGTGGGCAATCTCCGAAGTCAGCAGAGTTCCGTTGGTTGCAAGCGCGATAGAGAGGCTATCGCTACACGCTTTTTCCGCGAGTCGAGGCCAGAAATCCAGTAGCAAGGGCTCGCCCCCGGAAAAGATCACGAGAGGAGTGCCCAGAGTGCGGATTTCATCCAGAGTGTTGAGCGCGTTATCGATGGAAAGCTCGTCGCCGTGGGTACTTGTGGCAGAGGCACGACAGTAGGGGCAAGTCAGGTTGCACCTCTGAGTGAGTTCCCAGGCAACTACCCTCACAGGAGGGGCCTGGTCGCTTGCCATCCGCGCACTGAAAGTCACTTTCCGCCTCCTATCCGCGCCCTATTCGCATAGAGCCTATTTCAATAGGCATCGTGGCGGCGACGCCGCGAGATGCGAGCAGTGCGCGAAGCGAGGAGGAAGGCGTGTTCGATACACGCCGACGACGAGCGACAAAGCAACGCGAAGTATATCGTCGGCGTCCCTTCGGGTTGCGGCGGCCACGGGCCGACTGCTGTGTCGCTCCTCCTCGACTTATCTCTGGATAAGCCATCGTCATCGCTCCTTGCATTCGGCCCATGGGCGCTCGCAACGCCGCTCACGAGACCTACTGGAATAGGCTCTTAGTACCGTCGTCCGCGCGACCGAGAACGTAGAACGCGCCGCCGACAGCAAGTTCCCTCAAGATCGGTAGCCGCCCCAAGACCGAAGCGCCGATTTCCGGCAACCCAGCGCGCAGCGCAACCTCGGGGCGGATGATGAACGTGAACTGTTTTTCAATCACGAGCGGTGAGGACTTCACAGCGCTTTCAAAGCGTCGCAATGACAAACGCGAGAGGCTTCGAAACATCGCCGAGTATGGAGAATTGCCTGCAAGAGACAGCCACAAGCGTGATGGCAGCAAGTGGCCGAACGGAAGGTACTTGAGCCACATGCGGCTCCCCTGCTGATGGCCGCCGTAGGCGCTGTAGAACGGAGGGAACGTCACGAACGCAGTGCCGCCGGGCGCAAGAACGCGCGCGATCTCTGAGAGTGCGGCATCGAGAGCGCCAACGTGCTCCAGGCAGTCGTGAGCGAAAACGAGATCGAAGGCGCCATCGCGAAACGGCAACTGCGTCACGTTGCCTGCGACGAAGCGCCCTTGGAGTCCAGCGAGCCGCGGCGCGTCGATATCGAGACCGACGGTGCGCGCGCCTTCAGCGGCCCAGACGGCTGTCATGCCTCCGGTGCCGCAACCGACGTCGAGAAGGCGCTTGTCGCGAAGCGTGATTCGCGCGCGATGGAGCAGCGGCAGAATTGCCTTGCGGGCAACTGATTGCTGATAGTCTCGGTAAGCGTCTTGGGAAGAGAAGCGTTCGGCTGCCATGTCACAAACCAACCGGCAGAGAGGCTGAAGACCGAAGGCTGAAGACTGAAGCAAACCAGGAAACACATGAACGTTGCGCGGGCGATGGGTGCGTCAGGAAGTCGAGAGCGCAAGGCGTCGCGGCCCTCACCCCTGCCCCTCTCCCGGTGGCCTCCGGCCGCAGAGAGTGGAGCAGGAGAGCAGTTGAGCAGGAGAACTCCAACAGGGGCGTGGTCCGGCGGCGAGGCAGAGGATTGTGACCAGAACGCGTTGTGGAGCGCTCCCTCACCCCTGCCCCTCTCCCAGAGGGCGAGGGGACACATTCGGCAATGAAGGTGAGGGCGGGCATGTTATTTGCCGCCGGGCTTGGTGCCCTTCTGGAGGTCTTCGCGGATCTTGCGTTCGATGTCGGATCTTATGGCGCGCTCGACGAGGGAGTCGATATCGCCTGCGGATGCGGGCCGCGTGGTGGCGGCGACGGCAGCGGATCTTGCGAGGGGCACGCTGTCGGCATCTTCGGGCGCGACGTAGGACATCCCGTCGGCCTGGAAAGTCTTGCCGAGGTAGACGCGGCGCACTTCGCTATCGTTGATGAGCTGCTCTGCGGTTCCGCTCACGAGGACCTTGCCGTCGTGGATGATGTACGAGCGATTGGTTATGGCGAGAGTCTCGCGAACGCTGTGATCGGTGAGGAGAATGCCGATGCCGGAGTCCTTGAGCGAAAGGATAATCCCCTGTATCTCGTATACCGCCTTGGGATCGACGCCGGAGAACGGTTCGTCGAGCATGAGTAGCGAGGGGCGCGTGACGAGCGCGCGGGCGATTTCGAGCCTGCGCTTCTCTCCGCCGGAGAGCGTGTAAGCCTTTGCATCGGCGACGCGGGTAAGCTCCAACTCCGCGAGGACCCTCTCCAACTCCACGAGGCGCTGTCGCCTCGGCATCTTCATGGTTTCGAGGATCGCAAGGATGTTGTCGCGAACGGATAGCCTCTGAAATACGCTCGGCTCCTGCGACAGGTACCCCATCCCCATCCGCGCGCGCCGGTACATGGGAAGGTTCGTGACCTCATTGCCCCTGAGGAACACCCTTCCGCCGTCCGGCCGGACCATCCCCATAATCATCCGAAAGCTTGTCGTCTTTCCCGCGCCGTTGGGCCCGAGTAGCCCCACGACCTCTCCCGAGAAAACCTCGATATTGACGCAGTCCACCACCCTGCGCCGCCCGTAGGTTTTTTCGAGACCACAAGCTTCGAGAAGCTTCATCCGCAGACCCTCTGACCTGATGCGGCGACAGCCGCCTTCGTTGGGGATAGTAGTATATCTGAGGGGCGCGATTTGTCTATCGGGTGGGCGGCCGACGGCCGCAGATGCAAAAGGTATACATCTCGGTAGACCAGAATGCCAGCGCGGGAAGGGCGCGAAGGGCACATGCCCACATTATGTGCTACCGGCATTGTCCGGGGACACGGGATGCAGGTCGGTCAGCAGTTTGCGAAAGTGGGGGCAGGCTATCTCATACACAGCCCTGACGTTCTTGCTGATTCCTCTCACAAAGTAACTGTCGGGTGTCGGATACTCAACGTGGATGTCTGGATGCGCTACCTTGCTGAAGAACAGCCCCACTGTCTGCATCTTGCTGCCGGTCGCGGCGCAAATAACGCGTTCGTGCCTGCCGTACTTCGCATAGACCTCGTCTATACACATGACCGTCTCCCTGTAGTCCAGAGTGCTGACGCTGCGTTCGAGAAGGCCGTCACGACGGGTGGGGTTGTCGGCTACGTACTGCTCGATTATTTTCCCGTGTATCTCCTGTGTGGCGCGTTCGCGCCAAGCATAGTCAGGGCGTGGTGGCCTCCCATTGATGAGTAGCAGCCTGTGAGGGCTGATCGTGCCGAGCATGTGCCGCACGAGTTGTTCGTTGAACGACGCAAATGCAATGAGGGTTACTGGCTGTCCCTGCATTCTGATGCTGCTAAGGCATTTGGTGCGTATGACGGACTCAATTCCGCGACTAGGGAAACTGGCAACTCGCCCCATATCTTTCCTAGAGAGCCTATACTCTTCCTCAGTCGGTGAGTATTTCTCTGCTTCGGAAAACACTATTCTGACGTCCCCAGCAAAATCGCTCAGCCCGCAGAGCGACACTAGAATGAGAAGTTTCGTCATTCCAGTAATGTCGATGACCACTTCGTCATAATCCGACAGAGCACGGGCGAAGGCGCTGCGGACTGTGTCCTCGATAGTGTGGGGATAGGCACAATCGTATCTGACATCGACAGGCGTCGACGCGCCGAGGTCGGAGATGCTGCTTCGGAGGAGGCTGATGCGGTTTCTACCCTTAGGGTGAATGTATCGGAACATCAGGGCGGCGTTCAGGACTCTTCCATGTCCACTTTGAGAGGACGGCCAGCCCAAGCACCTCGGTTCGAAACCATAGGCTCCCACAAAGAGGCGCCTTTGTCCCTTGTGTAGTAGCACAGCTTTGCGCAGATCCGGAAGCATCAGTGGTTCTTCCCTCTAGTTATCTTTGAAGAGATGCCCAGTCTTGTCGTTGTTCCTGGTCTTGTCACGCCAATATGCGGGGAACTCCCTGGGCCTACGGAGCAGACGCGCGAATTCCTCGTTGGTCATCGGTATGTTGTCATGGCTCGAGAACGTAAGCGTACAATATGGAATGAGTAGCCTATTCAGATAAAGACGCGGGGTTATCATTCCCCTAACGCTCTTGCCTCTCCAGTCTTGGAGGAAGAAATGCCATCGGATGAGCCCTTCATAATACCTGTGCGCCTCCGCTGGCAATTCGAAGGGATCGACGATCTCGATTCTAAACGCCTGTTTGGGGTTGCGCTTGCCTTGGTTTGAGACCATAGGCCCTTCCATAAGCTCGTACCGTGAAACGTTTACAAAAGCCTCTACAATATCCTTGAGATGCTCTCCATAAGTTTCAGTGCCTTTCCTCAGGGGCTTGTATCCTTCCCAGATAGACGGGTCCACTACCGATTCGGCAAGGACAAGGAACTCACCACCTGCAGCTCTGTACGTTCTGTCTTGTATCGCCGGCTTCACAACAGGGGTGCCAGTCCTGATGTCTCCGTTAGCGTCTCGCAGCATGTCCGCGAACATCTGTATCATCACTCGAATATCACTTGCCCACATTCCGGCAAAGGCCCTTACGCCATGGTAAAGAACGCGCTCATGCGGTCGGTCGCGAGTCTCGTCGCGCATAATGCGGGCCAGTTCGTTGTTGGACCACGGTGTCTTGCCAAGCAGGTCTTCAAGGCCCAAGTCCTTCCGCTTCAGTGCGTCGTGGCGGTCTATTCTGGGCCGAAACACCTTGTCCAAGAGGTCTATCTTCGCTGCGTCTCCTTGATGCAAGCTCTCCGTTCCCAAGTCCACCAGTTCGAAGTCGGCATGGAGTTCAAGCGGCTTTCCATGCCTGCCAGCTCGCGCAAAGCTTGTAGCCGCTTCCGTTGAAACCTTGAAGAAAAGGCTTTGCCGGCGCTTGAAGACAATTGGGTTCAAGGTACGTTGGACCTCGCGCGTGGTGAGCGGGATCGTATAGTCGTCGAGGAAGAAATAGAGCGGCTTCTGCCCTATCCAAGCCACGCGTGATTCCATCTGACCTTGCAGCATGTCAAGGAAGTCCGCTCGCGCGAGCGGCCAGTGGTCATAGCCCGTGCATTTCCCGAGATCGACGAGCCGACAACGCTCTTTTTCGTCGTCCAAAAACGCGCTAACGTGCGTCAGTACGTCAGCCCCCTGGGGCAGTGCGCTATACTTGTCCTTGAAGAGGCCTGCCAGAAAACCATCCAGCCATTCAAACCCATCATCCTTCCCCGACCTGCAAATTGCGAGCGTCCTGCATATCTCGCTTAGCCAAGCAAGATGGAAATAGTGGATGATCTGTTGCTCGGTGCCTTCCTTAAGTTTCTTGGGCACCCAAGGGAATGCCTCTACGAGGTCCCTGCAGTTGAGATAAAAACCGACGAATTGGTCTGCTCCTTTCACTCCGGACGGGGCGCCAATTACCCTGTCCATGTATGCAGTTAGTCGCCTGAAGGCCATTGTCTTGCCGCAACCTCTGGCACCGGTCATCACCGTAACATTTCTGCTAAGGAGGTTCTGCGCGGCCAGAAAATCGGGCACAAACAATTCCTTCCACTCTTCGACTCTATAGCCCAATGCTTCCGCCGCCAGATAATCTCCTGGTTCCCTCGAATCCTCTCCCTTAGCGGCGGCAGCTGACTCTCTTTCAGCGACGACAGACTCCCTTACGAGTTCTTTGAGTAATGCATCCGGGTTTGCAACGTACTTTCCCTGAGTGCTTTCGAGCTCCAACACCCGTTTTTTCAGAAACGATCCCAGTCTTTCATGCATTACCCTGTCCCGTGGATTCAGGCTGCTGGAATCCAAGGCGCCGAGCAGCCTCGATACAACAGCGAACAACTGACGGTAGTCGTCTTTTGGCTCCAGCTCATTGTGTGACCCACCGTAGCCGAAGTCGGATACCCAGACCGTCCGCGGGCTGTTGGGCAGCCTCGGGTCTGGCTTCGAAATGAGGATGTTTCCTTCGTGCAGGTCCCCGTGCTGGATCCCACATGCCTTGCACGCATGAAGTACAGTCAAGACTATCTGAGTGATGCTCTCTACGAAGGCCATATCTAAGGGCCATGGCCGGGACTTGATGTACTCGCTAAGGTTGATGCCGTCGATGTAATTCCACAGCACCCATATGAATGGCCTGTAGTTGGCATCGAGGGCGGATCCATGCTGATGATATTGTACAACGTGAGGCACCGCGCGCAGCTGCAAGACTTTCTCAAGTTCCCTTTCCCAGCCGCTCTTCAGTCTTCCCTCTGGAATGATCTTGCAAGCAAGAACATCGGCGAGATACGCTTCGCGTTCAGCCCTGTAAACACTGCCTATCCTACCCTCCCCCACTTTGCGAGTTAGCCGGTAGCCGTTTACGGTGCGTCCTATGTACGGATCCTTGGCTTTCCTGTTCTTCTGGCTCATCTGTCTTCCTCAGTACAAGTACTGTTTCAGTCGAACTGCCTCGGCAGTTCCTGCGCACTCTCCGGAGATCGGGGATCGGCTCAGTGCGGCTGTAAATCGGGACGTATCCACCCACCTCCTTGGTTGCGATGTGGGCTATAGCGGCTGGCAGGGGCAGGCCGTACTTACGTATGAGAGCGTCTCCCAGGACAAGCGCACATGATCCGTCGCGCACAAGGATCCTGCGCCACCGCTCAAAACACAACCGCATTAACGCAAGAAACTGTTCCTCATTCGGCGATACTGAGTCGTCGAGCGCCTTCCAATCAGCCTCGCCTGCAAACCACAGTCGTAGACGGTTGTCTCGTCCGTAGTCCAATTGCCTCATGTATGGCGGGCTGGTTACTATCGCATTTACTTTGCCATTTGGACCGAAAGTCGTCGCGTCGCAGCGAACGCAGATACGCGTCGTGGTTCGATTCGGCGGAGGGTCTTGCTTCAGAGCACGCTTCACTTTCTTGAGCAGCCTCGGTTCCACGGGCCGGTAATGATATAGCTCCTTGAACTCGGCTCGGGGGAACTTTTTCGTTCGGAGATAGGGGACGGTGTGGCTTGCTGGATAGGAGAGAAAGCCCGGCCGCTGGTGATGCAGGATACCGAGCAGGCAGGAGAGCAGAAACCAGCGCCGTTTCCTTGCGAGAGTATCGCGCCACGCAATGGCTTCTCGTAGCGTTCTTGGGTGAAAGAAAGCTCGTACCCACCTTGGGACCTTCCTGAGGTCGATTAGGGGTACTGCGGAACTCGCGTGCTCCGCGAGAGTTTCGATCTCGCTGAGAGCGGTGTGAAGGGAACGAGGCGGGAACAGCTTCGCGCGCGTCAACGCAATCGCATATGGGCTGAGGTCGGTAGCTATTACGGAGCGGTCAGCCGCCCACGCCTCGAATGCAACTGTCCCAGAACCACAGAATGGATCATAGACGGTTTCTCCTTCTCGTGTCAGGGCCAAGACGAGCGCTTTGGCCATAGCACATTTCATCTTGCCAATATAAGGTGAAATGTGCTGGAGTGCTGACTCTTCGCTCTCCGAAGGATTCTGCCACACAATCCTTAGGCTCGACTGTCTCGGCGCAGGAGAAGGTTCAGCCAGGCTCGTGCGGGCTCGACGCCCGGCGCGTGCGGCCGTGGAAAGAATGCTCACGACAGCTCCCCCTGCAATGCATCGCCTCGCTAACTGTCTCGCCGAGATGGTCGGCTACCAGAAATGTAAGATAGCGGCTGGCCACGTTGCTTTCAAGAGGAAACATATGGCAAAGAAGCATCGCACGCGGAAAACCGGCGTCGCGGGCGCATGGAAGACGCTATGTGACCGGCTTAATGCGAGTAGGAGGCCAGAAAAGGAAGAACGCTTCCCCAAGCATGTTTTCCTCGGGGACGGAGCCCCAGACGCGGCTCTCGTTGGAGATGAGGGGTTCAGGACTGAAGCGCGAATCGGACGGGTGGTATGAGTTCTTCGATCTGGCGACGGCGGAGGCCGGAAGGAGTCCGGAGGAATTGATGTCGGACGAGGAAGTTGTCAAGAAACTGCCGATTCTATTCAGGACGCTTCGCGGACAGAAGGTTGACGATGCCGATCTCAAAGAACTCATAAGGAAGATACGGGGGGCGTGAGATGCCTGAAGATCAGGGGGCGGCGGAGGGACGGCCTGCTGCCGCAGGCGGATTTGCTGCGCCGCAAAATCGGAATTCAGCATGAACGAGTGGCTGCCGGAAGTTGACGGGTATGGAAAAGTCTGGCTGTAAAATGAAACGCCCCCTTTCGGGGGCTATCTCACGCCAGCCCTTACGGGCTGTCCACCTGCGGTAAACCGCATTACCTACAGCATACGATAACCGGGCAGGAAGTCAAAGGAAAAAGAGCGCGGATTACTGCCACAGACCGATATGGCGGATCGGCGGTCTGTGAGAGGGTGCCGCGCCTCCTCAATTCCTACAGGGCGGAGTACACGAGGCGGACGCTATATCACCGGCCCAATCCTCGTCGGTGGCCGGAACAAGTAGAGCGCCTTGCCGAGGATGTTCTCTTCCGGCACCGGACCCCAGACGCGGCTGTCGCTGGAGACGACTCAGCGTCGCCAGGGCTGGAGATTAGAACTATGAGCGTGAATCATCCCATCTTCGCAGGCCACCTGTCCACCATGCCCTGCCAATCCAGATGCTCGCGATAGAGTTTGTACTCGAAGTGGTCCATATAGGCGCCGGGCTTGGAGACGCGGGGCATGGTGGATTCGGTGATGGGGGAGCCGCGGCGCATGGCCTTGGCGAAGGCGCTGCGGAAGGCGGCGTACTCCTGGATCGCGCGAAGGTGGATGCGGAGCTCTTTGAGGAACTGCGCGGGCTCGATGATGAGCGGGAGGTCGCTCTTATGGGACTTGTCTATCTTCAACCGGTCGACGACCTTGCGGGCGGCGGCGACGATGCGCAGATGTTTTTCCGGCTGCTCGTGCTCGTCGGGCGCGCCCCTGAACGTGAGACCCACCAGAAGGCGCGCGAGACGCATGTAGTCGCTCTGGCAGCGAGTGCGAGCTATCGCCAACAGCCCGGCTGCAAAGCCCTCGCCGGCCTTGCCGAAGGCACGGTCGCAGAACTCGCGTAGGAGACTATCCGCATTGCGCGACGGATCGATGAGGAGCTGCGCCCCTACATAGAGACCCGGCACGTTCAGAAGGTGGCAGTTGCTGTCGACGGTGTGCCAGCTCACGAGACGGGAGGCCTCGGCGGGAAGCGAGTTGAAGTATTCGCCCATGACCTTCGTGTGAACGTGCATCGAGGGCATCACCTCGTCGTCGGCGAGGTACCACGCCCAGACGCCTGCGCGTCGGCGAGTAGCGACGATGGCTCGCGCCTCGGAGAGACGGAAGCGCCCGTGCATGGCCACGCCAACGTCGGCGGGGAGGATGCCGGCCTTGAGGACCGTGTCGACCGATTCGTATCCCGGCCATTTGCCGCCGAAATCCGGCATGTGCATCGCCCACAGGCTGAAGGTGGAGGCGATGTCGGGATTCTTCTTTCTGAACGCCGCGAGCATCCGGTTGTGAAGCTCCATCGTGGTCTTGAAGGTGCACTTGCCGCCGCGGCAGCCGCCCGGATCGCCCCAGTGAGTGATGAAATGATCGAAGTGCGGCGCGTGCATGGCCTGGGCGCGATAGTGCCGGTCGAGCGCCTCGTTGCCGCCTTTGACGCAGGGGCACGGGTGCCAGAAGGTCCAGCCCAGGAGCGCGTTCTTGTCCGTATTCGGGTCTACCGCCCCGCTGCCCCAGACAAAGAGCGTTCGGCTCATGCCTTTGGACCTGGCATAGTCCGAGATCGCGTTGAGCTTTTCACCCCACTCACGCGGCGAGAGCCGGAAGCCCATGCAGGCATAGTCCTCGGCCAGGTCCATCAGCATCACGCTGTTGAAGCCGAACTCGGCGAGCATGTCGATGTAGCGATAGATGCGCTTCAGCGGCCAGAGCTGGTAGACGTATTTACGCTGTATGGCGGGGGTATTGGCCACGTACGGGTCATACGGATCGGACAGGATCGCTTCGCGGGTACGGATGAATGGTTTCGACATTGATGACCGCCTTTCAAACGCGCCTCTCGCGGCCCAAGTCCCGCAGACGCCCTCTGTATCTCACTTCTTGCCCTGTTCCAGTGTGTTAATGATTCTCGTCAGCCTGTCGGTCGCGGGAGCGCCAAGTATGGCGGCCAACTCATCGGCTGTGAAGTGCCGCTCCAGATAAGCGACGATCTCGGGCGTGCCGCCCCAGCATTTCAGCATGCGCTGGCAGAGGGTTCCGTCGTTCATCACCCTGCAGTAGCCGAACGTAACCGGGCCGCCGAGCTGAGGGCAGCGCCAGAAGCCGACGGAGTCGAGTTCGGAAGCGTTGTCGTTGGGCATAGGGACCTCCTTGCTGCGCAACGTAGCACAGCGTCCTGGCTGTAAGAGTATACGGGGCGTACGGAGAGACGCTATGGGGAAGCGGTGGTCGGGCAGGGCGAACGCAAAGTCGGGAAGCTCCGGCTGAACGAGCCTATAGTGACGCCTTCCGACAGATTGGGAGTCGATCTCGGCGTGGATATTCGCGCGTTTCGGGCGCGGCGAGGGCGTTGGCGGGCGACGCATGCGTCGCCCCTACAATCGCAGCCGCGACGTTGCGTCTGCCCTGGGTGGTCGGGACGGGAGAACGGGGCGACAGTTGGGCGAGGAGAGCGTCGTCAGAGGAATGGTCCGGCGGCGGGGCCGTGATTTGAATACGAGCATCCCTTTGGAGCGCTCCCTCACCCTACCCTCTCCCAGAGGGCGAGGGGACTGAATCGGCGCAAAAGGCAGCGCCATAAGGTGGCAGACAGGAATGTCCGCCCCACCATTGGGCGACTCACCGAGTCGCCCCTATCCATGAAAGGCTGCCGCGACGCAAGGGGATTCTCTGCCGCAATCTTGTCCTTTTGTTTCAGCCTCGAACTCACCGTTGAGTCGGGTTTCA
>Ga0315282_10004003_pt1 | contig 26019 bp, 14 predicted proteins | sample YL17G07_20_MG_FD_203693 | JGI IMG/M metagenome (GOLD analysis project Ga0315282, IMG submission 203693) | Sediment microbial communities from Yellowstone Lake, YNP, Wyoming, USA - YL17G07_20 | ecosystem: Environmental > Aquatic > Freshwater > Lake > Sediment | place: USA: Wyoming | collected... | reverse complement strand
CTGGTTTGGATCGCCGGCGTGCGGATATCGGACCTGGCCTCGAACAGTTACTACCTTTCCGCCGGTGAGACGTCCTTGTTCGGCGGCGGAGAATCGTGGTGGTATCCGGAGCGTGCGGCGGCCTTCCTGCTGCGGGAGCGGCTTCCGGCCAACATTTTTCACGATTACAACTTGGGCGGCTACCTGGTGTGGCGGCTCGGCCTGCGGTACCCCGACTACGTGGACGGCCGCGCCGTTCCCTTTGGCGCGCAATTGTTCTTCCGGCAGCGCTCGCTTCAGCAGCAGCAGCCGGACTCGCCCTCCTGGCGCGAGGAAGCCGACCGCCGCAACATCAACACGCTGATCTTTTCGGTCGCCCGTTACGCCGGGCTGGGCAGCATTCCACTGCTGAAGTTCTGCGGCAGCAGCGAATGGGCGCCGGTTTACCTCGATGAGGTGGCGGTCATCTTCGTCCGCAACCGACCCGAGAACATGCCCTGGATCAGCCGGCTGAAGATCGATTGCCGGGCGCAACCGTTCGGCCCTCCGGCGGCGCTGGCCGGCCGTGCGGCCCACTTGTACAACTATTGGGCCAATGCCGGCGCGGTGCTCTACATGCTGGAGCGCGATGAGGAGTCATGGGAAGCGCTGGAGCGGGCCCGCCGCATCTACCCCGACGACGGCAACCTCTATCTGACCCGCGGCCAGCTCTTGCAGGCCAACAACCGCTTGCCCGAGGCGCTGCGGGAGTACGAAACAGCCGTCCGGCTGAAGCCCACCGACGCCGCCTGGTACGCGCTGGGGCGCGCCTACGCCGCCATGGGCCGCTTTGCCGAGGCGGCCTATGCCATCCGCCGCGCCGCCCAGCTCTCGATTCATGTCCACGACCGCTACCGGGCGCTGGGCCAGCTTTATTTGAAAATGGAGCAGCCGCGCGAAGCCCTAGAAGCCTTCGACGAAGCGCAGCGCCTCAGCCCGTTCCAGGGCGAGGCCGCGGGGCAGGGAAGTGATTTCGATAAGCAGGTCGCCGCCGGCCGCGCCCGCGCGTTGGAACTGCTGGGGAAGGTCCAAGGCCCAAGGTCCAAAGGTCCAAAGGTCGAATAAGCCGGCTTGTGTGCGGACCTGGGACCCTTGGACCCTTGGACCTAAAGTTTTTTGGCGATGGCCAGCAGGCCTTCCAGCGATTCCCGCGTGCCCTGTTGCTTGCCCTCCTTCGGCGTGTAGTGCGTCTCCAGTGAAAACACGCCGCGGTAACCGCTGCTCAGCATGGCGCGGATCAGCCCTTGGAAGTCGATTTCACCCCCGCCGATCGGCCGCCACGCCGGCCTGCCGGTTTTCGGATTGGGGGCGGCATCTTTCAGGTGGATGTGGCAGATGCGGTCCTTGGGCAAGAAGTTAAGCCCGTCGGGATAGGGCTTCTCGCCGAGCATGTATCCGTTGCCCGGGTCCCACACCATGTGCAGGTTGGGATGCTGGGCCAGCTTGAACAGGGCGCCCAGCTCGGCGGCGGTGCCCACGTTGCAGGCCGCCTCGTTTTCGAGCGCCACTTTCACCTTCTTCCGCGCGGCGATGGCGGCGGCCCGGTCCAGGTGCTCGGCGATAGAACGCATCAGCGGGGCGGGTTCGGCCGTGCGCCAGAAGCTGAACACCCGGATGGCGGGCGCGCCCACGTCCAGCGCCCGCGCGATGGACCGCTCCAGCAGCGCCGGTTGTTCCTCGTGAGGCCGGTCGAATTCCTGGAACTGGCTCGACTTCCTGACGTTGGGCAGCACGGTCGAGCCCGGGAACACCGACTTCAGGTAATTGCTGGCGATCATGGGCACGCTCATCTTGTACTTCTTCAGCAGATCGCGCACCTGTTGCACGGTGGCCTGGTCGGCCTCCACGATGTAGGTCTTCCAGATACGCCGCAGCTCGACGTAGTGCAAACCGTAGCTCTGCAGAAAGCGCAGGGCCGTTTCCAGGTCGTTGGAAATCTCGTCGGAGAAAACGCCGATCTTCAGGCCATTCAACTCGGCCGCGCCGAGAGCACGCACCCAGGCGGCCACCGCCGCGCAGCCCGCCGCTTTCAACACCTCTCTCCGCTTCATGACCTCTGAATCTCACCACAAAGCCGCAAAGAACACAAAGGCCAAATCTTTTGTGTTTCTTGGTGTTCTCTGTGTCTTGGTGGTTGATTTCAGCCTAAGCGCTAGTCTGCAATCTCGGTGTGGCGGATCCTGCCGAGCAGAATCAGCATCATGATGGCCGCCGTCGGATGCAGCAGCCCGGCAACCGTGAACACCGGCGCGTAGGAGAAATGAGCGATGGCGTAGCCGATCGATAACTGCGCCGCCGCGCTGGCGATGATGCTCACGCCGCCGATACCAGTCACCGAGGCGACCACGCGCTGTGGGAACAAGTCGGCGGGCAGGATGAGCATGTTGGTGGACCAGCTCTGGTGCGCGAACGTCGCCAGGCTGATCAGCGCCACCGCCGTCCACGGGCTCTTGGCCGTGAAGATGAACAGCGCGCAGGGCATGAGGAATGCGCTGAGGACCATCACCGTCTTGCGCGCCTTGTTGACGGTCCAGCCATGCCGGATCAGCAGGCTGGAGGTACCGCCGCCAATCAGGCAGCCGAGGTCGGCGGTGATGTAAGGCACCATGGCGCCAATGGCCATCGTGCTCAGCGACATTCCACGCGCCTGTACCAGGTAGCCGGGCAGCCACAGCAGGTAGAACCACCACACCGGCTCAGAGAGAAGCCGCGGGATCAGGATGCCCCAGACCTGCCGGTAACGGAGCAGGCGGAACCAAGGCAGCTTCCCGGTGCGCTCCTCGCGTGCCGTGCTCTCCTGGCCGCTCTCGATGTGAACTAGCTCCGCCCGTGTGATCAGCGGATGCTGCCGGGGCAGGCGGTAGAACAGCAGCCAGCCCACCAGCCAGATAAATCCGCAGGCGCCCGCCAGCAGGAACACGTTGCGCCAGCCGTAAGTGAGGTAGATCCAGGTGACCAGGCCGGGGGCGATGATGGCGCCGGTCGATGAGCCCATGTTGAAGACGCCGGTGGCGAAGCCGCGCTCCTTGGCCGGAAACCATTCCGCGATGCTCTTGATGGCTCCCGGCCAGTTGCCGGCCTCGCCCAGCCCCAGCATGGCCCGCCAGAAGGCGAAGCTGACGAACAGCGTGGCCAGAATCTGCCCCTGCACCGGCACGATGTGAATCGAGAAGCGGTGGCAAACTGTGGCGATGGACCACCAAGTGAAGATCACCGCAAAGCCGATGCGCGTGCCCAGCTTATCCATCAGGATGCCGCTGAGCGCCTGCGCGATCACGTAGGCGAACAGGAACGTGAACGTCACGTAACTGTACTGCTGGTCGGTCATCCCGAAGCCGTCGGTGTCTCGCCATACGTTGGGGTGGGAGCGGGCATCGCGCTGCGCTTCCGCGTTCAGCTTCTTATCTTCGATGGCCACCGCGCTCCCCTTGTCGTCCTGTCGCTGGAAGCCGGCGTCCGGTACATAGCGGACGATTTTGGGGTTCGCCAGAATGGGCTTGATCACCGACAATGTCTGCCGGTCGATGTAGTTGATGATGGTCACCAGGCACAACATCCCGGCGACGACCCAGCGCAGATTGCGGCGCAGCACGCCGTGTCTTTTCTCGATCGGTGCGGTTTGCGGTAGAGCCACAGTTTTAATCCTCAGCTTGTAGCGGCGACCCCGTTTGGCCGGGTCGCCGCTACAATTTAATCCAGGCGTGCCTGGGGTCGTCCGACCAGGCGCCATAGCGGCGCTCCTCGCCCGCCAGCGCCCAAGTATAGTGCAGCCGGTACCCGGGGCCGGCCACCACCGGGTGGTAGCCGCGCGGAATCAGCACCGTATCCCCGTCTTCGATGACCATGGCTTCATCCAGCGGCTCGGGATCGCCGGGCGCCGTATAGACGCGGATGAACCCGAAGCCCTGTCGCGGCTGCAACTGGAAATGATAAACCTCTTCCATGACCGCCTCAGCGGGCGATTGCGCGGAATCGTGCTTGTGCGGCGGCGACGAGGACCAGTGGCCCGGCGGGTTCAGCGTTTCGCCCACAATCAGCCGTTGGGCCGGAACGCTGTTGCCCACGCCGGTCATCACGCACCGCGACCAGTTGTCGCGGCCCACCTCTTGCACCTCGGCCTGTTCCGGCGGAACCAGCACGGCGCCGCCGCGTCCCGCCGCGGCGGGCGCGGAGAAAACGATGGCGTTCATCTCGTCCGACTCGCACTTGATTGAGTATTCGCAGCCGGGCGGAATATAGAGCATGGCCGGCGGCCCGCCAAAAGCGTCAGCGCGCCCGCCCGCGGCGTAAACGGAGTTGCCGCCCGCCTCGCAGACGGTGACCTTCGACCGGCCTCCGAAAATGTCGAGGACCAGTTCCGCCGGCCCGCTGGTCGATTCATAGCAGCAGATGCTCCAGTCCAGCCGGAGCATTCCAACGCTGAGCCAGCGCAGCGGCGCGCTGCCGGGGCAGGCGATCGGCGTATAGCCGGGGCGCGGCTCCGGCGACTTGATCAGCAGCGGGGGACGCGGGCGAGGAACGGGTGTGGCGGTCATGGAGTGCCGAGGAAGACGTTTTCAGCCAAAGGGTTGTTTATCCAACCTCCGCTGGACTGTCAAGCCTTTCTTCAGGCTGCAGGCTACAGGCTACAGACTGCAGGCCACACGTTCCGGCCTGCAGGCTGTCGCCTGTAGTCCTTTACGCGGTGAACAATCCCTGCTGCGCCGGCGCTTCGCTGAACACGAACGGCTCCAGCTCCGGATAGGCCTGGTGCAGCGGGGGAGGCGCTTCCACCCGCTTGTCCAGGAACATGCTCATCAACTGCAGGGCGTTGGCCGCGGCCTTGCCCTCGAAGTGGTTGTTGGCGACGACGTAGGTGGTTTGCGCCTCGCCGGCGGCCTGCCCGATTTTCTTCTGCAGCGGCTGCAGCTCGGCCGCCGTGTAGAGGTAGTTGTAGCGCTCGTTGCGGTTTTCGCTCTCGCCGCCCTGGAACCACGAATTGTAGTTGCGCCCGTGCAGGCGGAAATAGGCCAGCGGCGCGGTCACCACCGCGGTCGGCGGCAGCCCGTGCGACAAGGTGGGCTGGTCGATATTGCAGAACGCGGCGCCCTGCTCCTTCAGCAACTCCAGGAACGGCGGCGACAGCCAGTCCCCGTGCCGCATCTCGATCACCACCGGGTATCCGCGGAACCGCTCCAGCAGCGTCTGCACGTAAGCGCGGTTCTCCGGCGTGTGCTTGAAGGACCACGGAAACTGCGCCAGTACCGCGCCCAGCCGCCCCGATTCGGCCAGCACGTCGGCCATGGCGCGGAAGCCGCGCTCGTCCTTGTCGCCGGGGTTCTGCTCGTGAGTGAAGGAGCGATGCAGCTTGGCGGTGAACAGAAAACGCTGATTGAAGGCCACCTGCAGCGCCCACAGGCGCGCGTGCTCCGGCCTCACCGCCCGGTAGAACGAGGTGTTGATCTCGACCGTATCGAAATAGCGGGCCAGGTAGGCGGCTTCGTGAAAGCCGCGCGGCCGCTGGGCCGGGTACACCTTGCCGGCCCAGTCCTTGTAGGACCAGCCGGCGGTCCCAATGCGCATGTTGTTCGGCAGTGGCATCGGCCCTCAGCGTAGCACAAGACCGGCTGACGGCTGACAACCAACGGCCGGCGGCGAAACCGGAGCCGTCAGCCGACAGCCGCGGCTTGGTGTCTTGGCGTCTGACTGGCTCATCCCCGACGTTTGAAATCGGCAATCCCAAATTCGTCCCACGGCAAAGCTATTTGTGAAACATTGCGCCGGACTCTCTGCGTGGCCGCTGTGCTGCTGTGTTAAGATCGGTCGCGGCGGTAGCTGCGTGGCGCTTGGAGGTATGCCATGACTCGACAAACACTTTTCGTCGCAATCGCGGTCCTGCTGGCGGCCGGCCTGGTGGCCGGGCAGACACCCCAGGCGACGGTCAGCGGCGTTGTCACCGATGCCCAGGGGGCCTCGATGGCGGGCGCCGAAGTTTCGGCCACCAACCTGGAGACCGGCGTAAGGACGGCCACGCGGACCAATGACTCGGGCCTCTACTCGTTGCGTTTTCTTCCTATCGGGAACTACCTGATCGAAGCGTCCCAGGCCGGCTTCAAGAGCTATGTCCGCAAGGGCATCACGCTCAGCACCGGGCAGGTGCTGGGGCTCGATATACAACTGGAAGTCGGGGCCGTCACCGAAAGGATTGACGTGACTGCTTCCGCCTCGCTTCTGGAAACGCGCACCTCGGACGTCAGCCAGTTGGTCGAATCGCGGAGCATCGAGGACATGCCGCTCGGCGATCGCCGGTCGATGAACATGATCAACATCACCGGCGGCGCCGTTTTCGTCGCTTACGACTCGGGGCAGAAGCCCAATTTCAGCCTGGCCGGGGGCCGCACGCAAAGCCAGATGTTCTGGATCGACGGCGGCACCGGCCAAAACATGCGCTTGGGCGTCGGCCAAATCGACACCGACCCGCCGGTCGAGACGCTGCAAGAAGTGAAGATCCTGTCGAGCGGCTATTCGGCGGAGTACGGCGGCTCGGCGGGCGGCGTCATCATTGCCACGACGAAGAGCGGCACCAACCGGTACCGGGGCAGCGCCTTCGAGTATGTGCGCAACAACCGGCTCGACGCGCCCAACTTCTTTGCTACCACTTCCGGCACCCAAAAGGTCAAGGCGCCGCTCCGCTACAACGTGTTCGGCGGCACGCTGGGCGGCCCGGTCCGCCACGACAAGACGTTTTTCCTCTTCTCGTATGAAGGTTCGCGGCGGCGGGACGGCGCCATCTCCACCCGCACCGTTCCCACCGCGCAGCAGAAAGCGGGCGATTTCTCCGGCACGTTCAACGCCCAGGGCGCCGTCATCCCCATCTACGATCCGGCCTCGACACGGGTCGAGAGCGGCCGCACGGTTCGCGACGTCTTCACCGGCAACCGCATTGCTTCCAACCGCCTCGATTCAGTGGGAGCCAACCTGATGAAGTTTTATCCCGCCGCCAACCGGTCGCCGGACAATCTCTCGGGGGCCAACAACTTCCGCGCCAACTACGTCAACTCGCTCACCCGCAACAACTACATCATCAAGATCGATCACAACTTCAGCAGCAAGGACAAGTTCAGCGCGCGCTACCTCTATAACAGCGACGACACCGGCTTTACCAGCGTCTTCCCGGAGCCGGCCGCCGACGACAACACCGCCACGGTCCGGCACCAGCAGTTCTGGTACGGCGCGTGGACGCGGGTGATCAGCGGCACGCTGATCAACGAGTTTCGCTACACCTACGGCAACCGCATCAACCATGTGACCACCAACGGCCTGGGCGGCGACTGGCCCAGCAAGCTGGGCATCAAGGGCGTTCCCGAAAATGCCTTCCCCCAGATTGTCGCCACTGGCTTCACCAACCTCGGCAGCAATGCTCAGGAGCGGCGGCAGTTGCCCATCGAGCAGCACCAGTTTGTGGAGAGTCTCTCCTGGGTGCGCGGCCGCCACTCGCTGAAGTTTGGGACCGAGTTGCGCAGGTCGCGCAACTATGAGGCCAATCTGCCTACGGGCTCCGGGGCATTCACCTTCGGCACGACGCCGACTGGCTTGCCTGGAAGTGCGGCCACCGGCAACGGCCTGGCCACGCTGTTGCTGGGCTTCCCGACGGCGTTCACCATGCGCCAGACCCAGATCCTGAACCGCCACAACTGGTATCTGGCCGGCTTCGCTCAGGACGACTGGACGGTTCGCAAGAGCCTGACACTGAACTTCGGTGTGCGCTGGGAAACCGACACGCCCATCGTCGATGCCAACAAGCGCATGAACGGCTTTGACCTCGCCGCGATCAATCCCGTTTCCCTCACACCAGGGGTGGTCAGATTCGCGGGCACCAATGGCTGGCGCGTCAGCCCGTATGACACCAACTGGCGGAATTTTGGGCCCCGGGTGGGCTTTGCCTGGAAAGTTTTGGGCTCAACGAAGACCGTCGTGCGGGGCGGCTTTGGCATCTTCTATGCGCACCCGTTCGACAGCGGGCAGCCGACTTCTGGATCCTTGGGCTATGAGATATCCGCCGACTTGAGCACCCCTGACAGCGGCATTACCGCGCCCTTTTACCTGAAAGACGGGCTGGTGGGCGTGACGGCAACCGCGCCGGCACTCAACGATTCCTATGGGGCGGTCGCCGTGGGGAAGACCACCACGACCGCCGTCACCTACTTCGAGCCCTACCGCAAGACGGGCTACTCCGCGCAGTTCAATCTGAGCGTGCAGCGTGAACTGCCCGGACACAGCGTGGTGGAGGCAAGCTACCTGGGCAACAACTCGCACCATCTGCCGAGCGCCAACATGCCGATCAACCAGATCCGGCCGGAGAAGCTGGGCCCGTCGGCGGCACAGAAGGACCGGCCATTCCCGCAGTTCAACAACGTCACCCTGATCGCGCCCACGCTGGGCGATTCCGCCTACCATGCCGGCGTGCTGCGCTTCGAGAAGCGCTTTTCGAAGGGCCTCAATATTCTCGCGACCTACACGTTTTCCAAGTTCCTCGATAACACCAGCGACGCCGGTTCCGCCCTGGGCGCCAGCGGCGGACCGTATTCCGATTACTACAACCGGCGCGCCGACTGGGGTCCCTCGGACAACGACATCCGCGAGCGGTTCACCTGGAGTTCGGTTTACGAACTGCCTTTCGGCAAGGGCCGCCACTTCCTCTCCGCGAGCCCGGTCCGCTGCGTTGTGGGCGACTGGTCCATCGGTTCCGTCGTTACGTTCCAGTCCGGTCCGGCGTTCACGGTGACGACCCAAACTAACACCACGAATTCTTTCTCGGCCGGAGCGTTGCGCGCGGATGTCTTGCGCGACCCAACTCTGCCGGCCGATCAGCGGACCCTCGGCCGCTGGTTCGACACCGACGCTCTCCGCCAGCCTGCGCAATTCCGCTTCGGCAACCAGGGAGTCAATATCCTGCGCGGCGACAGCCTTGCGAACTTCGACTTCTCGATCCTGCGCAACTTCCGCTTCAGCGAAGCAAAGCGGCTGCAGTTCCGCACGGAGCTGTTCAATACCTTGAACCACCCGACGTTCAGTATCCCGGGCCGGACGTTCGGGGGCGCCGGTTTCGGTGTGGTGAGCGCAACCTCGGTTCCCGGGCGCCGAATCCAGCTCGGGCTGCGCCTTATTTTTTAAACCGGGGGTTCATCAGGCTTGCTGCGTGGATCGGTTGCAGGCGTCGAAGGTTCGGCCATTGATCTGGCCACCGGGGTCAAGACAGCCGCGCGCAGGAACGAGGAGGGGTCCTTTTCGCTGCGGCCGCTTCCCATCGGCGCGCACCTTATCGCCGCGGAGCACGCCGGCTTTCGCCGTTAATATCGTCTGCTGCAATGTTCGATCGCGCCATCCTGATCGTGCTGGACAGTTGCGGCGTCGGTTCCATGCCTGACGCGGCGGAGTTCGGCGACGACGAGCCCGCCGACACGCTCGGCCACATCGACCGGCAGCGGCCGCTCTGTGTGCCTCGCCTGGCGCGCCTGGGGCTGGGCAACATCAAGCCGTTCCCGCACCTGCGCGCCGCCGAGCGCCCCCAGGGCGCTTACGGCATGGCCGCGCTGGCCTCCCCCGGCAAGGACACCACCACCGGCCACTGGGAGATGGCAGGCATCATTCTGGAGCGGCCGTTCCCCATCTACCCCAACGGTTTTCCGCCGGACGTGATCGAGCCGTTCGAGCAGGCCATCGGGCGCAAGGTGCTGGGGAACGTTCCGGCGTCGGGCACGGAGATCATCAAGGAGCTGGGCGCCGAGCACGTGCGCACCGCCCGCCCCATTGTCTACACCTCGGCCGACAGCGTGTTTCAGATCGCCGCGCACGAGGACGTGATCCCGTTGGCGGAGCTGTACCGTATCTGCCAGGTCGCCCGGCGGCTGCTCGACGGCAGGCATCGGGTGGGGCGCGTGATCGCCCGGCCGTTCACCGGCAGCGAAGGCCGTTTCACGCGCACCCGCAACCGCCACGACTACGCGGTGCCGCCGCCCCAGGGCACGCTGCTGGACCGGCTGCAACAGCGGGGCGTGTTCACCTGCGGGGTGGGCAAGATCCACGACATTTTCTGCGGCCGCGGTTTGGATCGCCACCTGCCCATCGCCAACAACGCGGACGGCATGGAGAAGACGCTGGAGGCCATGGCCGGGCACCCCTCCGGCTTCATCTTCACCAACTTGGTAGATTTCGACATGCTCTACGGCCACCGGAACGACGTCGAGGGCTACGCGCGGGCCATCGAGGAATTCGATGCCTGCCTGGAGCGGGTGCTGGCGGCGCTGCGGCCCGGCGACCTGCTGCTGCTGACCGCGGACCACGGCTGCGACCCGACCACGCGCTCCACCGACCACACCCGCGAGTACGCTCCGGTGCTGGCCGCCGGACCGCGCGTCCGGCCGGGCGTGGCGCTGGGCCTGCTCCGCTCGCTGGCCGACCTGGGGCAGACCGTGGCGGAAAACTTCGGCGTGCACGTTGATGCCGGAGAGTCGTTTTTGGACGATTTGCTGCTTTAAGGCAGCTATCAGCTTTCAGCTATCAGCTTTCAGCCTCGCCGGCTGATAGCTGAGAGCTGAAAGCTTGCACCTGAAAACTCGAAGGAGCATTCATGCGCATACCTTTGATTGCCGGCAACTGGAAGATGTACAAGACCATCGCGGAAACCGAGCAGTTTTTCCGCGAGTTTCTGCCACTGGTGGCCGACTCGACGCACTGCGAGATAGCCATCGCTCCGCCGTTCACCGCCATCACCAAAGCGGTGAAGGCGGCGCGCGGGTCCCGCGTGGCCATCTCCGGCCAGGATATCTACTGGGAGAGGCAGGGGGCGTTCACCGGCCAGGTGGCCGCGCCCATGCTGGCCGAAGCCGGCTGCCGCTTCACGATCATCGGCCACTCCGAGCGGCGCCAGTACTTCGCCGAAACCGACGACACGGTCAACAAAAAGATTCGCGCCGCTCTGGCTGCCGGGTTGGAGTCCATCGTTTGCATCGGCGAATTGCTGGAGCAGCGCGAAGCGGGCCAGACCGAGGCCGTGCTGCGCCGCCAGGTCGATGGCGGGCTGGCGGGTTTGACCGCCGAGCAATTAACACGTATCATTATTGCTTACGAGCCGGTGTGGGCCATTGGCACCGGGCGTACGGCGACTCCCGACATGGCCGAGGAGGCGCACCGCTTCATCCGTGCGCTGGCCGCTACCCGATTTGGCAAGGAAGCGGCCGCCGGCTTGCGAATCCTTTACGGCGGCAGCGTCAAGCCCGACAATATCAAGGGCCTGATGGCGCAGCCGGACATCGATGGCGGCTTGGTCGGCGGCGCCAGCCTCGATCCCAGGGGCTTCGCCACGATCGTCAATTTCTGATGAAGTGACGAGTGGCAAGTGACGAGTGACGAGCGGAAAGCACGTTGCTCATCACTCGTCACTTATCACTCATCACTCGGAGAGTTCGATGCACTTTGCTGTCACGATCGTTCACATCCTGGTCTGCCTTGTGCTGATTATGGTGGTGCTGCTGCAGAGCGGCAAAGCGGCCGATCTGGCCGGCGCTTTTGGCGGCATGGGCAGCCAGACGGCTTTTGGCGCGCGCGGCGCCGCCACCGTGCTCACCAAGGCGACGACCATCTGCGCGGTGATCTTCATGCTCACGTCGCTGGGGCTGGCCATCATGGCCATGCGCTATACCGGGGTGGCCTCGGTGCTGGGGAAGGGAACGGCGTCGCCCACGCAGCCCGCCAAACCGGGCGCGCCGCCCGCCGGCGGCAAGACGGTCCCGCTACAGGCGCCGGCACAACCGTCTCAGCCGCAGCCGGCGAAGAAATAGGCTGGGGCTTCTCCAGCCTCCGGTCTCCAGCCTCCAGCCTGAAGTGGTATAATTTCCTCGGTTCTTCAGGCCGCTTGCCCATCGAATCGCGGAGATGGCGGAATTTGGCAGACGCGCTAGCTTGAGGTGCTAGTGGGTAACACCGTGGGGGTTCGAGTCCCCCTCTCCGCACCAAATAACTGCGCTTTTTTTCATAGACTTGCAGCCAGAAAAATTTCGTGTGGCGGCAGTGTAACATTTTCAACCGGGAATTTCGCCATTGTTTCTCACTGCTTGGGCAGCCAATAGCCGGGCCGCGAGCGGACGATGGCGTTTGGGCGAGTCGTAACGCGCACGGTCAATTCGTGATAATTGCCGTCGTTACCGACGCTCGGAGTAAAGCTCAGAATGTACTGCGAGTGAAGTTCATCGCCAATGGCGGCCATTGCACGTTCCAATCCGCGCTGTTTCAAGAAGGGAAACTGTTTCCCGCCGGTGTACTGCGCGAACGCAGCGGCAGCATTCTCTTTCCCCAGCCGACCTATTTCATCAAAAATCGCAATGAGATTCAGTCCGCCGGCGGAGGTTTGCGAAACGTCCTGCGGCTTCGATGTAAAAGGCATGAGAAACGCGGAATACGTGAGAGAGTAGATGAGCACATTCGCAGCCTGAGCTTCGCCGAGAATCTCTTGCAGCGTCATCTTGCTTCCACGATCCTTGCTTTCGCCGATCACGAGAATAACCCGCCGCGTGCCCGACAGATTTCGCTGCGCCTCGATGGCCTGATGAACGGCGTCAAGCATTCGCGCCGCTGATCCTTGTGCCTTCAGGCTCCGAAATGCCTTTGTCAAAACGGCATCATCGGCCGTGAATGGCACCGCTGTCCGAACGTCGTCATCGTACGAAAGGATTGCCGTGCGACCTCGTTCGCCCGTGATTAGCGGCTGAATCAAGGAGCCGATTTTGCGTAGCTTCGCTACCGCTGGCGTGGCATTGTCATTGGACTGGATTACGATTGCTAACGACAGTGGCTGATACTCGGTGCTGAGGTGAATCGTCTGCGGTATTCCATTATCGAGCAGTTGAAAATCAGACACGCTAAGCCCATCAACTGAGTGACCTTTGCCATCGGTGACTGTCGTGGGAACCACTACCAAATGCACGGTCGTGCGGATGACTTGAGCCAAACCGAACAAGCCAGTCAGAGTGAATGCAAGGACGCAACTGATCGACAGTTCATTCCGGCGAGCCATCTTCCGCATCCTACGATGACGAGTGAAACTCCCTGCGGCGCGCTCCAGCATATCACTCGATGTCCCACGCGTAACGTGCGCCTTGGGGACTGCGGACAGCCTGAACCGAGCCATTTTCCGTTACGGGTTTCGCTGTTTTTCCGCAATGCAGTGCGCGACGTCTGGCGGGACAGTCTCTCGGGTGTGATGGCGGTCGCCGCAAAGTAATAGATCCATCTGTCTTGCGGCGAGGAAGGAAAACGTTCCGTCCGTCCACGTCCGCTCAAGAAGAATGCCCGGCCGTTACTCCCTTGTGGGTCACCCAGGGCATTCCTTCGGGGAACGATAACTGAGAACTGAAAACTGACAACTGACTACTTCTCTGCGCATCTTTGCGTTCTCGGCGTCTCAGCGTTGAAGGAAGCGGTCATTGCACGGCAATGGTGACGGTGTTAGATGAGGCGCCGCCGAGCGTCACGACCACGGGCACAGCGTCGCCGCTCGGCGCATTGTCCAGCACCTGCACATTCACTTGATAAAGCCCGACAAAGCCGGGAGCAAGTCCGGAGAACGTTACCGGCGCCCGGATACCGCCGATACTCGCGACCGGTACCGAAATCGTCGTCGAAGGCATGGTGAGGCCCCAGAAGGGATTGATGACGACGCCTGCGGCGCCGCTGGGCGGCCGGTTCGTTACGTCACCGAGGCCGGTGCAGAAAATCGAAATGAATTCGCCGCGTTTCGCCGGGCGCGTGTTGCGGCCGGGAATGCTTCCCAGGGGCGCGGCCACAGTGTCGCTGTTGGCAATGAGGATGGCGCCTTGCCCGCTGCCGCTCGCGTCGGTCGAGAAAAGGGCCGGGGAGGTAGCCAGTTTGACGGTCAGGCTCAAGCTGGTCAGGCCGCCGGCTATGACCGTAATGGAAGCCTGCGTTTGCCCCACCACCTCCCAGGGGACCTGGAAGTTGATCTGGTTGGGCGAGGCGAAGAAAAGCGGCGCGGCCGCGCCGTTCACCTTCACCGTCACGCCCCCAAGCACGCTGGGCAGTGGCAGCGCAGCCACCACGGACGAGGTCGCCAGGTTGAAACCGAACAGCGACGCAATGCCGCCTGGCGTCAGGGGTGAAGTGTAGCTGGCGGCGCTGACCAGGCCGCCGGCGTTGATGACCGGCCGGAATGCAGTGGAGGGGCCGGCCATGTACAAAATGCGGTCATTACCGGTATCGGCGATGAAAAGATTCCCGGCCCCATCTACGGCAACTGCGGCCGGTGAGGAGAGCGAGACTCCGCCGACCGCGCCGCCACTGGAAGAGCCCGCAAGCGTACTGATAGTGCCATCGGACGCAATCTTGCGCACGGTGGAGGCGCCGTAATCCGCGATGTAGATATTACCGAGAAAATCGACGTCTACCGCGCAGGGAAGATACAGGCCTGCGGCGGTTGCTGGGCCGCCATCGCCGCCTGTCGCTGCCGACGCGCCGGTGCCCGCAACGGTGGTGATTATGCCTGCCGTGTCCACCTTTCTGAAACGCCCGTTGGAAGTGTCGGCTATGTATAGGTTTCCGGCGGAGTCCAGCGCGATGCCGCTCGGGAAAAAGAGCGAGGCGGCCGTGGCCGGACCGCCATCGCCACCGAAGGCGGCACGGCTACCTCCCGCAAAGGTCGTAATCACGCCGCGGGAATCAACCCGGCGAATGCGGCTGTTCCAGCGGTCGACGATGTACAGGTTGCCGGCCGTATCCAGCGCTAGGCCCGCCGGCTCGTTGAACGCAGCGTTGGTGACGGGGCCGCCGTCTCCGGAAAAACCGGCCAGTCCCCGGCCAGCGAAAGTGGTTATTGTGCCATCCGGGCTGACGCGGCGAATGCGGTTGTTGCCGGTGTCGGGGATATAGAGGTTGCCGCTGTTATCGATGGCCAGCGAGCCTTCCGGCCATGCCAATGAGGCGGCGGTGGCGGGTCCGCCATCGCCCGAAAAACCAAGCATCCCATTGCCGGCAACGGTGGTGATGCTGCCATCGGTCGCGATCCTTCGGATGCGGTTACTCAGCGTGTCGGCGATGTAGATATTCCCAGCAGCATCCGTGGCCAGCCCAGCCGGACGGTTGAAATTGGCGCGAGTCGCCGCACCGTTATCTCCGGAAAACTTGAACAGACCGTTTCCCGCGATGGTGGTGATGACACCAGGGGCATTCACTTTCCGGATGCGGCCGTTCTCCGAGTCGGCGATATAGAGGTTGCCGGCGTTGTCCGCCGCAACGGAAAAGGGATCGCCCATGGAAGCTAACTGCGCCGGGCCGCCATCGCCGGAAAAACCAAGCACTCCATTCCCCGCGACGCTGGTAATGGTACCGTCTACACCAATCTTGCGGATGCGATGGTTCCAGCTATCGGCGATGTAGAGGTTGCCAGCCGCGTCGAAGACGAGGCTAGTGGGATAGCTGAGCGAAGCCGCGATCGCCGGGCCGCCATCGCCGACATAGCCCATGACGCCATTGCCGGCAACCGTGGTTACCGTTCCGGTAGCGTCAATCTTGCGAACGCGGCTATTGCCCCAATCGGCGACATAGAGACTGCCGGCTGCATCGACCGCCAAACCGCCACGCCCTATGTTCGAAGAAAGATTGAATGAAGCGAGCGTGGCTGGACCACCATCGCCGGAATAGCCCGTTGAACCCGTGCCGCCAACCGCGACCAGCAGGCCGGCGGGGGTCACTTTAGAAATCTTCGCGTAAGTGGTAGTGAAGTACACACTGCCATCTTGACCGACGGCTAACCGGAGGGGCGAACGTATCGAGGCGGCGGTGGCCGGGCCTCCGGCGCCGGAGTCGCCGCACGCGCGGCCCGCGATGGTGCTGATAACCCCGCTGGGATTGACTTGGCGTACACGGCAATTGTTGTAATCGGCGATGTAAATGTTGCCCTTGGCATCGACGGCGACGCCCGCGGGCCGGTTCAGCAAAGCGGCCGTGGCCGGACCGCCGTCCCCCGAGTTGCCCCGCTGGCCAGTGCCCGCAACCACAGACAACAGCCCCGCAGCCGTAATCTTCACGACCAGTGAATTGCCCTGGTCGGCGACAAATACGTTCCCCGCTCCGTCAACCGCCACGTCCGCAACATCGGCCGAGCCGAGATTGTATGTATGCGACCCGCCGACCGTGAGCGGAAACTGCGTAGCCGGTCCTCCCGTACCGCTCAACGTCCAGGCGGCGCCGGCGATCGGGCTGATAGAGCTAATGTCCGGCTGGGCAGCGGCTTCCGTGATGACGATGATCTGGCCGACAATTGTTATGGTTCCGGTTCGCGCATTCGCGGAACTGTTAGCCGCAACCGAGTAGTTGACCGTTCCGCTGGCACTGCCGCTGCTGCCCGAAGTAACGGTAATCCAACTGTTGTTGCTGACTGCCGTCCACGCGCAGCCAGCCGACGCCGTAACCGTAACGGTCCCGGTCCCGCCCGTTGCCGCGAACGACTGGCTCGTTGGGCTGATGCTGTAGCTACATCCATTGCCAGCCTGGGAGATGGTGAGCGTCTGGCCGGCAATCGCCACGCTTCCGTTTAGGGCAATCGGGGAGTTGTTGGCTGCAACCGAGTAGCTGACTGTTCCGCCGCCGCTGCCGGTGCTGCCCGAAGTAACGGTAATCCAACTGTTGTTGCTGGTTGCCCTCCACGCGCAGCCGGCCGGCGCGGTGACCGTCACGCTTCCCGTCCCGCCGGCCGCTGCAAAGGACTGGCTCGTGGGGCTGATGGCATAACTGCCGGCACACGCGGGGGAGGCGCCGGGTGGGATGCTAAGGATCGCATTCAGAGCCGGGTCGATGCCGTTCATGTAATCCTGGAACGTCAATCCCGTTCGAATGTCGGGAATGAGCGTCGGGCCGGGATCGTTCGCAGGTTCCACACCGTTGGAGTAGCTCACCCGGATGCCAAAGTATGGCAGGGGAAAATCGCCGCGCCGGAGCTGGAACCGGGGCTTGGCGCCGGTGGGTTCGCCGACGAAAATCGCATTGGTCCGATCGTAGAGGTTATCGGTGTGCTCCATCGCGGCCGAGAAAGTAGCCCGGCCCACGATGACGTACAGGCGGCCAGGCTGGTTGAACCGGCTCGCCTGGATTGCGGTGATCCAGGGGCTCAGAATGGAAGTGAACCCTCCCTCGTTGTAGCGCATGTCCAGGATCACGCGCTCGACCCCGCTCTGCGCCATCATCTGGTCCAACTGCTTGAAAAAGTCCGCCGAGGGCTGCTTTGAGTCCTCCCCGCAACTGTTGTACTGGAAATACACGGTGGCGCCATTATCGATGATCGTCGCCCAGTAGTTTTGATCGGTGTGTTGCCGGGAAAGGGGAGGAGTGCCTTGAAAAACGGAGATTTTCCCCGGCGCCGGCGAGGTGTTGTAGGTCTGGATACTGGCGGAGATGGGGCTGCTCGAAGGCGTCTGCACCTGTAAGGGCACGCTGTCGATTCCGGCGATCAAACCCTTCCCAAACAGAAAATCTGCAATGATCAATTCCTTCCCCGGCATCGTGAACTTAACCCACTGCTCGTTCTCATGCGGAACCAGGGCCGTTAATATGCGGGTGGCGTCGTCAATGCCGGTCTGCCCGACTGACACCAGCCTCCCTCCCAGCAGGTTTTGGTATTGCGCCGCGGCCGCGGTCACGTAAATGCCGTCATCGAACCAGTAGAAGGAAAGCGGCAGAAATGTGAACGGGCTCGGGCTCGAGGGCCATCCCACATCGGTATGGGGATCCTCGATGGCCGCGACCAATTCCTGCAAGCCTGTTCGGACCTCTGCGCCGGAGAGGCTTGGAATCCGGTTGTAAAGCTCGTCGGCCCGGGCGTTGAAATCGGTCAGGCTGATGCCCGGAAACGGCAAGCCCCAAACAGTGGGCATCTTCTGCTTCAGCCAGGCCACATCGGCCTGCCATTGCTCGGAGTTCGACGGCGGCGGCTGCGACTTGCCGCTGATCAGGACTCCCTGGGAGAAGTTCAAATTCGTTCCGCCCGCCCCTGCAAGCCGATTGAGGGAACCAGACTGGTCGGAATAGAATGCCACGCCATTTCCCGGCGGACCGCCGATGGCGTTCTGCCCCTGCGTTTCGCAAACGTACGATTGACCAGAAGCTGCTACCAAGGGTGTCACGCTGAGCCCGTAATCGCCCGCGTCCAGTCGTACCTGCAACCCGTCCAGGTGGATGCGGTAGGCGCCGAGGGCGGCATCGTAGGTCTGGGTGGCCGGACTCACGCCCGAAGCAATCACCGCGGCCTTGCGGTCCAAAAGACTGCCCCGGATCTCCCAGGCAGCCTGCGTGACCGGCGGGGCATTAACCAGAAAGTTGTTGGAGAAGACCCCGGTAACCGTCCAGCCTCCGCTCGGCACCAGAAACTCGTCGTAGACGCGGGTGAATTGCTGGCTGGAAAAATACCAGTTTGCCGAACGGCCCGTGCCTGTAGACTGGCAGTCGCCGTTGTACCAGCCTACACTGCCGGGCGGTAGAGCGGCTTGCGTGATGGTGAACGTCTGGCCGGCAATCGTGATGGTCCCGGTTCGTGAAACCGCGGAGCTATTGGCGGCAACCGAGTAGCTGACCGTTCCCCCGCCCACGCCGCTGCGGCCTGAAACAACCGTGATCCAACTATTGTTGCTGGCCGCCGTCCAGCCGCAGCCTGCAAGCGTTGTAACGGTCACGCTTCCCGTCCCGCCCGCCGCAGCGACGGATTGGCTCGCGGGGCTGATGGCGTAGCCGCCGGCACATACGGTGGCGGCGCCCGGCGCCGGAATGCTCAAGATCGCATTCAGAGCCGGGTCCACGCCATTCATGTAATCCTGGAACGTCAGTCCGGTTCGAACATCGGGGACGAGCGTTGGGCCGGGATCGTTCGCAGCTTCCACGCCGTTCGAGTAAGTCACCTTGATGCCAAAGTACGGCAGGGCAAACTCGCCTACCTGGAGCAGGAACTGGGGCTTGGCGCCGGTTGGCTCTCCCACGAAAATCGCGGCGGTCCGATCGCGCAGGTGATTGCTGGCCTCCATCGCGGCGGAGAAAGTAGCCCGGCCAACGATGACATACAGGCGGCCGGGCTGGTTGAACCGGCTGGCCTGCATTTTAGCGATCCAGGGACTCAGAATCGAAGGGTCTCCCCCGCTGTTGTTGCGCATGTCGAGGATCACCCGCTCGACGCCACTCTGGGCCATCATCTGATCCAACTGCTTGAAGAAGTCCGCCGAGGGCTGTGTAGGGTCCTCGAAGCAACTGTTGTATTGGAAATACACGGTGGCGCCCTGGTCGATGACCGTTGCCCAGTACCTTCGATCGAGGTGTTGCCGGGACAGGGGAGGGCTGCCTTGAAAAACCTGGATCAACGGCGGCGCCTGCGAGTTGGCATAACTCTGGACGTTGGCGGAGATGACCCCGCCCGGACCCGACTGCGCCTGGAGGGGCGCGCTGTCGGTGCCGGCGATCAAGCCCTTAGCAAACAGATAATCCGCGTTGGTCAATTCCATTTGCGGAATGCGTTTCTTGAGCCATTGATCGTTCTCATGCGGGACCAATGCCGCTAATATGCGTGTGGCCTCATCGACAGCGGTCTGCCCGACCGTGACGAGCCTGCCCCCCAGCAGGTTTTGATATTGCGCCGCGGCCGCGGTCACGTAGATGCCGTCGTCAAACCAGTAGAACGAAATCGGCAACTCTCGGAACAGGCTCGGGAAGGGCCATTTGACATCCGTATGGGAATCCTGGATGGCCGCGACCAATTCCAGCAGCCCCGTCCGGATCTCCGCGCCGGAGAGGGCCGGGATCCGGTTCTTGAGGTCCGCGGCCCTGGCCTCGAAATCGTCCAGGCTGATGCCTGGAAACGGCAGCGAATGGAGCGCGGGCATCTGCTGCGCCAGCGAGTCCACATTGGCCCGCCATTGGTCGGACGTCGAAGGCAGCGGCAACAACTTGCCGCTGATCAGGACTCCCTGTGAGAAGTTCAGGTTTGTTCCGTCCGCCGCGGAAATCAGGGCGAACAAGGCTGGGTCACTGGAACGAAACGCCTTGCCGTTTCCCGCCGGACTGCCGATGGCATCCTGTCCCTGCGTCTGGCAAACATACGATTGACCCGAAGCCGTTCCTGCCGGGACCACGCTGAGCTGGTAATCACCCGCTGCCAGTTGAACCTGCAACCCGTCCACTTGGATCCGATAAGCGCGCAGGACGGAATCGTAGGTCTGGGTGGCTGGACTCACGCCCGAGGCGATCACTGTCCCGCCGTCATTCGCCGCCAGGCCGCTGCGGATCTCCCAGGAGGCCTGCGTGGTCGGGGGAGCGTTGTATAGAAGGTTGTTCGAGAAGACGCCGGTAACCGTCCACCCTCCACTCGGGACCACGAATTCGTCGTAGACGCGCGTGAATTGTTGTTCGAGGTTGGAACGATACCAGTTCGAACTGCCGATCAGGGTGGACTGGCAGTCGCCGTTATACCAGCCCACGCTGACCGTGGGCGTTCCTTGCGCGCGCAATATCGCCGGTGAGAGAGCCAGGAGGATGCCGCAAAGAATGATTCGGAAGCGGAGCTTAACGACGGTTGCGGCGAGCGTCTGTCGGCCACTTTCGGGCATGGTCACGCTCCTCCCGTGATCCTTGGGCCTCTGGACGGGGTTGACTGGCCCTACTTTAGCAGAACTGCAGCCGGATGAATACGGGAACCGCGTTCAGCGAGATAATGGCACATCGAACAGGGAGATTCCGCCACCGTGCCGCCACGCGCCGGGTACCATCCAAGCGCGCTGCCGGGTGACACGCTGACCGCTAGGCATTGCGAAGAACACCTGAGATATTATAGGCGGAAGGAGGAACTCATGAGGAGCAATCGCAAGATACTCAGCACGACAATTGGCAACGCCCTGTCGGGAAAGGGTTCCCATGTGGGAACAAAGAACATTTTTGCGGGACTAAGTTGGAAGGTCGCGGGCGCCCGACCCGAGGGCGTTCCACACTCGATCTTCCAACTGCTGAACCACACGAGCTACTGGCAGGATTGGGTAGTAAAGTGGCTTGACGGGGCGAATCCTCCGATTCCCAAGCATGCGTCTGGTAGCTGGCCCGGCAGCCCCGGCCCGGCAAGTTCGAAGGAATGGCAGCGCGCCGTCCGAGGTTTCCGAAGTGGACTGATAAAGCTCGACCGTCAGTCTCGCGAGGGGGACCTCCTCGCGACCCGCGGGAAGTATAGCCGGCTGGGAATGCTTCAGGCCATCGCCTCGCACAACAGCTATCACGTCGGGCAGGTCGTCTTGCTGAGGCAGATGCTAGGAACCTGGCCGCCTCCTTCCGGCGGAGTCACTTGGTAACCCTCTGGATGCTCAGGGGAGCCGGCAGGCGTCCCTGAACCGGCTCTCCAGCGGCACAACCCGGTGTCAGACCTTGTCCGGAAGCAGGTATGGCTTGCGGTAGGCGCGAGTCAGGTACTTGTTGGCCTCTTCATCGCCCACGAACCGTTCGGTCTTGGGGTCGAAGGTGAGCTTCCTGCCGGTGCGGTAAGAAATGTTGGCCATGTGGCAGAGCGCCGCCGACATATGGCCTTCCTCGATGTCGCAGTAAAGGTTCTCTACCTTCCTGGAGCGCATGCACTCGATGAAGTTGGCGAAGTGACTGGTTTCCTTCTCGCCAACCTCTAGCGGCGGTCCGGCGGTGAACGAAGCCCTGGGGAAGCTGACGTTGGTGACCCGCTCGTTGACGCCGGCGGCGGAAACTTCTTGGGCGCGCTCCCGCGGCTTGAACTCGCCCAGCATCGCCTTCCAGCCGTCGGCCGACGTCAGGTAGCCGCGCGTGGCATAGAACGTGTTCCAGGCCTCGCTGGCGGGCGCGTACAGGTTGCAGAGCTCGAAGTCGATGGTCGTGCCGTCGGCGTATTCGAACGTCGCCGTCTGCGTGTTCGGCGTTTCCTGGTCCGAATCCCAGACGTGCAGCCCGCCCGCGCAGTGCACCTTCACCGGGTGCACGCGCTTGTTCAGGCCCCACCGGGCAACATCCACGTTGTGGACGCCGGAATTGCCGAAATCGCTCGTGGAAGTGTCCCAGAAAAAGTGCCAGCCGTAATGGAAGCGGTTCAGGTTGAATGGCCGGGAGGGAGCCGGCCCCAGGAACAGGTCCCAGTGGACGCCCTTGGGAATCTCCGAATCCTGGGCGTGCCCGATGCCGCCCCGGTACTTGACGATGTCCACCTTGGCCTTGTACACGTTGCCGAGTTTGCCGCCGTGCAGCAGCCGGATGGCGCCGCGGACCTTGGGGTCGCAGCGCATGTTCTGCCCGGCCTGCACCACGCGCTTGTACTTGCGCGCCGCTTCCACCATCTTGCGCCCTTCCACGACGGAGAACGAGACCGGCTTCTCCACGTACACATCCTTGCCGGCCTGGCAGGCCCAGATGCTCATCAGCCCATGCCAATGGTCGGGCGTGGCGATGGAGACCGCGTCGATTTCCTTGTTGTCGAGCAGCTTCCGGAAATCGGGTTCGGTTGCCGGCCTGTAGCCCGCCACCCGCTCGACCTCGGCCACGGCGGCCGGGAACAGCCGTTCGTCCACGTCGCAGAGGGCGGCGATACGCACGTCGGACATCTTCGCATACGCTCCGAAGTGCGCGCGGCCACGGCCATGGAAACCGACCACGGCCACGTTGATCCGCTCGTTGGGGCTGTTGGCCGCCCATCCCGTCCGGACCGCAGGGGCGGCAGCCGTGACGCCGGCCGTCAGGGCCGCATCGCGCATGAAATCACGCCGGGTAGTTGATGGCATCATGAACCTCCGCCCTGGCATTATAGCCGCTCATGGCCCGCCATTTCGGATATAGTACGCGCTCGAAGCCGCGCTAGCCCGGATAATTCACCACGGATGAACACGAATGAACACGGATGAGCGAGGATGCCGCAAAACATCGTGGGATGATGTGCCTGGCGTTCAAACACGCGGGGCCAACATCCTGTCGGAGCTTGAGTGTTCCACTGGTCGTCCGCCTGGTGAGGTGCTCGTGCCTGGTGAGACGGCGTGTTGAAATCATCCGTGTTTATGCGTGTTCATCCGTGGTTAATTTTCATGAGTAATGCGGGTTAGGGACCGGCTTCAGTTCGGGCCGCCTCGGGGGTGTATCGCCATGGTGTTGTCTCGCAGGACTTTTCTGAGCTCGGCCTCGCTGGCCGCGTGTCTTCCGGCGGCGCGCGCGGCGGGCGCCGTGGCCGCCGGTGTGCCGTACACCATCCGCGCGCTCACTTCCGGCCCGCGGCACCACTTTTTCGGTTACTACGGCATCACGCCGTGGAACCAGTCGGGCAAGTACTTGATCTCGCTGGAGAGCGCGTTTCAGGACCACCTCCCGCGGCCGGACGAGGCGGCGGCGATTGGGTTGGTCGATGCGGCCACCGGCAAGTTCAATAAGGTTGCCGAAACGCGCGCCTGGAATTTCCAGCAAGGGGCGATGATCCATTGGGACCCGTCCAGCCCCGAGACCGGCATCCTGTTCAACGAGCGGCGCGGCGACGACATCATTTCCGTGGCGCTCGATGTGCGCTCCGGCCAGCGGCGCGAGTTGCCGCGCGCCGTCAGCGCCGTCAGCCACAACGGCCGCTGGGCGCTCTCGCTCACTTACGGCCGGCTGGCGCGCCTGCGCCCGGTGGTTGGCTACGTCGGCGCACGCGACCCCAACCCCGCCAACCCCGCCCCCGACAACGACGGCATTTTCCGGATGGACCTGGCCTCCGGCAAGACCCAATTGATCGTGCCCATTGCCGAGGTATACGCCCGCCTGCTCCAGGCCCATCCCGAGATCAAGCCCCGCCACATGTGGTTCAACCACGCCCTGTTCAACCGCAACGATACGCGGTTCCTGTTCTTCGCCCGCGTCTGGAGCATTCCCGAGGAAGAGAAGAAGCAACTCGAGTCGGCCATGTTCACCGCCAACGTGGACGGCTCCGAGCTGCGGCAGGTGATCCCCTTCGGCAAGATTTCCCATTACGACTGGCTGGACGACCGCCGCATTCTCGCCACCTTTCAGATGAAGAAAGGAGGGGAGAAGTATTACTTGTTCACCGACGGCCAGGACGACTACCGCAGCTTTGGCGACGACTTCTTCCGCGGCGGGCATCCCACGTTTTCCCCGGACGGCAACTGGATTGCCACCGACGCCGGCGACGGCAAGAAAAAAGAAAAGCTCCTGATGCTGTACAGCATGAAAACCGGGGAAGGGCAGGTGCTCGGCTCCTTTCCCATGCGCGAGTACATGAGCGGCGATCTGCGCTGCGATCTGCACCCCCGCTGGAACCGGGCCGGCAACGCCGTGTGCTTCGACGCCCTGGAGACCAAGGGCTGGACCCGGCAGCTCCACGTCGCGCAACTGGAGCTGTGAGCAGGGGTCCCTATGCCACTAAGTTTTCGGCTCGTCTCCCAAAAGTGTAAAAGCGTTGCCGCCAGTTCGGGTGGAGGTCGCGAAGCGACCGAGTGAGCCTAGCCCGCCGTTTTAACGACGGGTGGCAGGCAGCCGGACATCGCGCCGCGAAGGGGCAGCATGAGAGCAGCGCGCTCTTCTTTTGAATCAAGCACCTGCATCGATTTTCCTCACGCCGCGATGGCGCCGACCGTCCGCTTCATTCTGCCGCTTCGCGGCGTGGTCGGTTGTACCGGGAGTTCTTTCGTGGTAAAAAACAATACATCTTAACGGCAATTCGTCGTTAGGGCGTCGGGAACATCGGCACCCATCAGTAGAGCAGCGGAACCAACTTGCTCGTCCGGCGCGCGTAGCGATCGAATTCACTGCCGTAGCGTGCCGCGAGGTAGGCGTCATGGGCCGGAATGATCACGAGAGCGAAGTTCAGAGCCATGGCGAGGGGCACGATACCCGTCCAAAGCTGCCGCGTGAGCATGGCACACCCGCCGAACACGAGCAGGTCGCCAAAGTAGTTGATATGGCGGCTATAGCTGAATAGCCTCTCCGTGTAGAGGTGGCCCTGGTTCTCGGGACGGGCCTTCCAGATGTGCCGTGAGTGCTCAGACGCAGTGCCGATGTAGGACCCAGCGATGTAGAGGAGCATTCCCACCAGATCAACCGGCCCTATCGGCTGCGGGGCCCGAAGGCCGCCAAGCAGAAAGAAAAAGAGTACACACCCGATGATACCTCCCCCCCAAGCCGCCTCCCACCAAGGGACCTTGCGTTTCACGAACACGAACAGAGTGTGAGCCACCCTGGCAACGTAGATGACTACGCAGGCGAGCAACGCGACCTGCCGGCCAGGGCTTCCTGGTCGATTCAACTCCATCGGCGCGGAGAACGTCAGCCATGCAGCGCCAGCCGCGCAGAGGAGGTACCAGGAGGTGATCGCCACCTTCGGGCCTATCGAGGGGGATTTCTCACCCTGGAATTGAAGCTCCTTGCTCATGCCTCGCCTCGTTGCGAGTCTGTCGAACGCTGCGCTTCAGCCGCGGCGCGCTCGCTCATCAGATCTTTCGCAATATGACAAGCGTCGGTGCGTTTTCATTGCTTCACACGGCCTCCTACAGTCTACAGCCCCCAGTCTGCTTTTCCTCAGATTTCGCCGATTGCACGGATTCGCGAATTTGCCGCCCGGACTTTATTTGCTTTGTTTTCAAGGGGCGCCGGCGGTGGGAAGATTTTCAGCTTGACATGTATGCCAAATTGAGATAACGTAGGCAGCTTAATAATTTCAGCGGTTTCCCGGCTGGCTCCATTATTTCACCAGTAAAATACTGGATGCGGTGAGGTAACCATAACAAAACAAAGAAACTGGAAATGGATAGAAGCATCCTATAATCCAGTAAACCAGCCAGTAAAACCCAGTTAGGCCACCGAAAACAGGCGGTGGCCGCTGCTGCCGCAGCTCCGCGAGGTATAATAATAAGAGTCAGTCCGGTTTTCGCGCTCCAGGGAGGGAGTCACTTCATGGCACGTTTTCCACGTTGGGTGTTGGCGCTGGCCGGCGTTGGCCTG
>Ga0315282_10004001_pt1 | contig 26024 bp, 19 predicted proteins | sample YL17G07_20_MG_FD_203693 | JGI IMG/M metagenome (GOLD analysis project Ga0315282, IMG submission 203693) | Sediment microbial communities from Yellowstone Lake, YNP, Wyoming, USA - YL17G07_20 | ecosystem: Environmental > Aquatic > Freshwater > Lake > Sediment | place: USA: Wyoming | collected... | reverse complement strand
AATTACGGCGCTTTTGTTGTATTCTTGATCATGCTAGTACCGAAGGAAGTCCTCGGGGTCGCGTTGTTCGGCCTGAGCTATGTTGGAGCGGCTTTGGCAATGCTTATCACATCGGTCATCATGTTTTTCGTGATACGCAGGGTCGTGCACACTCTCACAGGCACAGGTTCGAACCCAAAGGTTATGCTGCACATTGTCACTGCTTCAATAGCAGGTCTTCTTGTATTCCTTCTCTCAGACATTCACGCGATAGACAGTCTCTTCGTCCTGATTGCATACGGATTGCTGACAATTGGAGTATTCCTAGGCTTCCTTGTGTTGATCAAAGAATTTCGCAGAGCTGATGTCCTCTATTTCCTGGACATCATCAATGCGAGAAAGATGTGGGATTATATGACCGAGGAAGTGAGAAGGTCGAAGTAGTTTTGGATTTTGTTGCAGACCCCCTATAGCCATTGTTCGTTCCACCTGTCGTTGAAACATGCTTCGCTTCATGCTGCGCTGCCTATCCCATGTTTGTCTGGTACCTAGGATTTGCCAAGTATCAACAGGACTTACCCCACTTACTTCGGTGCAGGCCGATGCAACAAATGACATAATTCACATTCTATGCCTGTCCAGATTCCAAGTTCTCTATCCGTCAAGCCGCTCAAAGCAACAGCGCCGTCAACAGAATACTGAGCACGGCGGACAAAATGAAAGGGCTGCTGCGGCAGGCGCCCGAGGTCGGGGCGTTCGAGAAGGAGTGAGCGCGACTCGAGACGCGGACGGCGAATCCGGGGTTGAATCTATGATTGAATCTATGGTTTGAATCTAGATTGAATCTGTGCTTGAATCTCGGGGCGGGTCGATGACGATTCTCCGGCGAAGTTCGGGGGCTTACGTTTGTCAGCCTTCGACTCTGCTACGAGGTTTTCTGTGCTGGACGCGGCGGTGTCGCGGGGACGGATACCATGAATCTACGTTGAATCTACGTTGAATCTAGATTCGTTAGATTCACTTGCCCGTTCACGACCGATGCATGACTTAACGAAAATGATATAGCCTTGAATCGGGTTCCTAACGGGAAGGAACCCTCGACGCGAACGTTTGATTAGGATGCGAGGATTCGGAGACGGTGCTCAGCATGATCGACGCTTTGCTCAGTTGCAGGCTCAGATGCCGGACAAAAGTAGGTCGAAGAAATGAGGCCCGCATCAAGTTCTGTCTGTTCAACCTGATCCAGCTGGCCGTGAGGAAGGAATTCTGGTTATGAGAGTTCTGCAACAGAGCCGTGGATCGTATCCCTACAGTAGTAGCGGGCGAACCGATATTCGCACTTCAATGTGGCCACGTCGTTTCAGACGTGGATCGACTAGATAAATCGGTGGGTCGAAGTCGGTGAGGTGAGAAGCGACGACTTTGTCAGATTTCGGAAAGTTTGCCGTTTTCTGACGAAGTATCTCACTCACAGTCTCTTTGGTTACCCTCCAAACCGTAAGAGGAAGGATGGGTCAACTGCGTGCTGCGCTGGGCAGCGACGAAGGAGAAGCTACGCAGTGAAGACGATCGAGAGGACGATCGAGGAAGCGCAGCCTAGAAGCGTCAAGGAGCGTCAAGGACCTGAGGCTTGGAGCAAGGCGGGAGATGGGATAGGCCCGCAGCAAGCTCACGTCCTGGGGCCCGCAGCAAGCTCACGTCCTGGGGCCCGCAGCACGATCGCACGATCCTAGGGGTCCTTGCCGAGGGAGCAGTCGAAGGCTGCCCGTCCCTGAGATCTAGCAGCTCATACGGGCCGAGTAATGATGCCAGTTCAAATCACCCCCTGGCCGGGAAAGAAGTACGACTGCTTCTTCAGGCAACAGTCGAGGAGACGATCATTCCCTCCGGGGATTTGAGTGCAAAGCCGGTGACTCTCCTCATGCTGATCGTGTGCACGTGGATCCGGCCTTCATCGAAGAAGATGAAATCGACCTGATCCCAATCGGCCTCGAGCTTCCCCAAAGGGAACCAATAGCTCCAGAATGTTTCCGGTTTTTCCTTCATGGATTCCCCCTCATGAACTCAGGATTAGGACGGGAGGGACCTCGATCATCTGAACAGGATACGGAGACCCGCTATGCCGAGCACTGCGAAGACGAACGCCACAGCCAAATAAACCACGTCATTCGCAGTCACCAGGGGGCGCCCCCTTCTCGACGCACTCGGTATGCTTCACCCGCGTGCGCATAATGTCTTCCAATAACTTCCTGTCGGTAGGGCCCGTCAGGTTCCAGAATAAGGGCTTCTGGCAGACAGAACAAGTGCTAAGCTCCACGCGACTCAGGACACGCTTCCCGTCCGCCTTCAGGAGTCCCGCGCCGGTCAGAAGAAGCTGTTTGAAGCTCTTCCCCTGACTACGGCGGAGCTCATCGAGCTGGTCGTATTCCGTCCTGGAGACCCGGCAAGTCACGCAGGGATGCGATTTCTCGTACCGGATCCTCGACGGCGGCCCGCCGTCGATACACTTATCACAGAAAATCGGGATGCAGATAAGTGGAGGGCATGTGTGAGCCCTCGGTGGCCTGAGCATGAGGGTCTGTTTCATTTCGCATTCGTCAATGAGGCAAGGTGCTGAATTATCACTCATAGAAACGATAGATGCGTTGAAGAAGACTCAAGTCGACTGTTACGTCGTTCTCCCATCTGATGGGTCACTTGCTGACGAACTGAAGCGCAGGGGGATCCCCTTCTCCATAATGCGATACTCTTGGTGGGTAGGAAAGAAGTCTTCGCCATGGAATCTCCTGAGAGCAGTCCTCGCCGGACTGATTAACATCGTCGCCTCCGTTGCCATAGCAGCGAGGATAAGGAAATGGAATTGCGATGTTATTTATACAAATACGATAACCGTGTGCGTCGGTGCCTTCGCCGCGACGCTGCTGAGGCGTCCTCATGTTTGGCACATTCACGAGTTCGGATATGAGGATCATGGGCTCTCCTTCGATTTGGGCAATAGAATATCCATGTGGATAATGAATCGTTGTTCTTCGATCTGCATAGCAAACTCCCATGCAGTCAAAAGGAAATTCCAAGAGTATTTCGATGAAGATAAGTTGAAAGTAGTATACTGTTCCCTCGGTCTGGTGCCTCGAGAGTCCTGCAAAACAACCCAATACGAAAACAGAATCGATCCATGCCTGAGATGTGTTCTAGTAGGGAGACTGCAAGAAGGAAAGCGCCAGGAGGATGCAGTCCGGGCTATCGCCAAATTGATATCGGATGGCTTGAAAGTTGAACTTCTCATGGTTGGAGATGGAGATCCAAAATACTATTCACATTTGCAGGAGATGATCGTACAGAAAGGAGCGGGTTCTTCGATAAAGTTCGCTGGTCGAGTAGATAACCCTTTTCCACTTATTCGAGATGCTGACGTCTTGCTGATGTGTTCCAAGTGCGAAGCTTTTGGAAGGGTTACAGTAGAGGCGATGCTTTTCGGGAAACCCGTAATTGGTGCGAGAAGCTGTGGAACTATAGAGTTAGTCTCTGACGGGTTCAATGGCTATCTCTATGAGCCTACAGATTACGAAGATCTCGCGGAGAAGATCAGATACCTATATCATCATCGGGATGTAGCCAAGAAAATGGGAGAAAACGGGCGACAGTGGGCAAACTGCAAATTCAGCGAGGAGCGATTGCGTCAGGAACTAATGGACATTCTGGAACAAGTCTGCCCTTCAAAAGAACCTCAACCCAGAGACGCGGAAATGTGACCATACGACCCTAGGGAGACGAGATGCCTATGACGCGATCGTTCGGTTTCATTGTATAATAACGGGCTTTGTTGCTAAACTCTCATAACCAGAATTCCTTTCTCACGGCTAGCTGAAGAATATTGAACAAGGCCGACTTGCATCTGACCTCATTTTTTTCGAGATGCCTTTTCCCGGCATCTCAAACGATAGCCGAACCGCCTGCCGATCATGCTAACCGCCGTTTCAGCATGATTGCGCTTGCCATACAGGGCTGCGGCCCTGTTCGGCCAATGCTACCAGAGGGGGGTCATCCGTTGATAGGCGGTAACCGGCCGCGAGAAGTTCCGAGCGTTCTTCTTGATGCCGTGGATTGGCGCCGCTCCGCGCTGCCTGGCCGCGACTAGACAGGCCTCGCCGTGATAAGCTGAGTCGGCCAGGCTCCGGATCGGAACGACGTTCTCTGGCAGCCTATCCCAGACGTTCCGGGACGTCTGGGACTCGTGCACGTCCGAATCGGACGTGCGGATCCCCTTCACGAGCGGTATCAAACCGTTGACTGACACCCAAACGGTTATTACCGGCGCGACATCTACCAGAATCGCCCAAAGTCGAGAGGAAGGTATACGTCAAACCAGAACGCCGTGCAGGATCAGCCCTGCATTCTGACAATCGGGATGCCCACTTACAACGGGGCGGAAACCATCGAAACGGCACTTGAAAGCGTGCTGTCGCAGGTGGGACCCGACAAGACCGGTTTGGTAGAAGTGGTCGTCTCAGACAACGCCTCCAATGATGAAACCGGGCCGAGGGCCCTAAGACTCCTATCAAGGTACCCGGGGAGAGTGCGGTATCACAGGAATGAAACGAACATTGGCTTCGATGCCAATGTTGATGCAGTCGTGCACTTGGCGAAAGGCCGTTTCGTCTGGCTTCTCTCCGATAACGACTATTTGAAGGATGGCGCGGTAAATGAGGTCCTGGAGGCCATTCGCGAACATCCTGATGTGGCGTTGATGTTCGCGTATTACGAAGGTTACGAAGGATGCTCGATCCGTTTATCCTTTGAGGAGGGGGAGCTATGCCCGGATGGTAACGCCTTTTTCACCCGAATCAAATTTACGAATGTATTGGTATCGAGTAACATCGTCAACAGACGAATCTGGTTGGATCTCGACCTGAGGCGGTACTATGGCTGCCATTGGATACACATTGCTTACGCTGTGAAGGCGCTCTCTCCCAACACTCATAGACGAGCTTTCATCTTGAAAGGGACCCCCGTAGCCCGATGCGATGCCAAGGGACGGTGGGCAGGGGGAGGTTCTTTCATTGTCGTTCTTCTCAGTCTGGTAGGCGTCTTCCAAGAAATGCCGAGGCTTGGCTATTCCAGGGGCGTGAGTGAGAGAGGAGTCTTCATCATCAAGGTTAGTTATATAACAAAGGTCCTTCCCTGGGCCAAAGCCCAGGGCCTTTGTCTAGATGGCAGCCTTCTTAATAGCTTTTACTCTCATTATAGGCGGTACCCGACTTTTTGGGCGGTCGACCTGCCCCTGTTGCTTATCCCGAGATGTGTCTATCGGCTTTGCTTCGGTCTTCGCAAGTCGCGGAGGGAATGTACGCGGACGGATGGATCCCGCCAATGATGAATAGAAATAGATCGCGAGAAAAACGAATCTTACTACGGAGACAACGCCGACCTGCATTTTCTAGGAATGATCTTCTTAAGCTTCGGGAGAGTACCCTTCTCTACTTCGGGATGACGAACTTGCCGCGCTTCGATGCCTCGACGACCTCGAGGATCCTCTCGTGAGGCCACTTGCGGTCGAAGAGGTTCCTCGAGTCGATATACCCCTGCCAGTATTTTTCGTCGCCCTTCGTCGTCGAGTGAGCAACATGATCTGCGACGACGTACGGGCAGGTGGTGATGCGCCACTTCTCAGAGAGGAGTATGCGGAAGCACAGATCGACGTCCACCCAGTAGCACCAGAACGACTCGTCGAAGCCGCCGACATCCTCCCAGCACGCCCGGCGGATCATGTAGAAAGCGGTGATCTGCCCGACCATCCCGGGGACGAAGCGATTGACACTCCTGATATCCCAGGGAAAGAGGCCGAACTTCCGGACCTCCCTCAAGAAGTACAAGGGGGACCGAAGTCCTATTGCCACGCCGAGAGTGTTGAGAAGGTTCAGGGGGCGGTCGGCGTAGAGCCATCCGAGACTTTTAACGTGACCCGTTTTCACCCTCACTCCGAAGTATCCGACCTCGGGATAACGCTCGGAGAACTCGACGAGCTTCTCGATTGCTCCTTTGCGAGGGAATGCGTCGCTGTCCATGCCGATGACGATCTCTCCCTTCGCCTCGCGGATCCCGCGGTTCATCGACTTGCCGAAGGAGAAACTCGGCCCTCTCTCCTCGATCAGGATCGGTTCGTACGGGAACTCCTGCGTCTTTTCGAGATGATCGACGCACTTCTTCGTGATCTCGTCGTTTCGGTCGGCGACGGGGATGACGACGCCTATTCTCTCCATCATCCCACCTTCTCGAGTATCCACACGATCTCAGTCTTCCGACCGATCGGCCATTGATGCCATTGATAACTGATATCGATTCCCGGGTCGCGTCGGATGATGCCTAGGTAACTTCGGATGATATGTCGGATCTGCCAGCGGACCGGGAAGTAATGGTTGATTCGTTGTTTGACCTTCCTGAAAAGAGGCTTGGCTTCGAGGTTGGTCATGTCCGCGGGTCGATCGACACAGAATTGGTCGATCGTCCAGGGGAGGAAGAATCGAATGTGCCCGATGTACGGCTTGAATCCGTAGGGGACGTGGATCTCCAGTCTTCCTCCCGATCTCAGAACGCGGTGTATCTCGACGAGAAGGTCCTCCCAACGTACGAGATGTTCAAGAACGTGAGATGCGAGGACCTCGTCCACTGTGCCGTCAGAGAAGGGGAGATTCTCCCGTTCCAAGTTCAGAACGACATCGACGCCGGGCCCGCGGATTCGGTCGATGTTGATCCATCCCGGCCTGATGTCCTTGCCGCATCCGAGATTGAGTTTTAGGACCAAGCTATTGCCTCCGCTTTGCATGTGACTGTCCATGCGGTTATCCCCTCCCGAACCACGCGCCGAGTCCATTCCCCGCGCGGCTTATGAACCCTCGTGCGGTTTATGAATTCCGACGTCCCGACGACGGCTCGCCCCCACGCGTGCGGGGACATCGTTCGGTCGATGACCCGAACGACAGACCGAGTCTCAGACCGGATTCACAACCAAACTCCTCTACACCACACACGAGGGGCATTGTCCGGTCGATTATAAGGAATTTTTTAAGCGATCACCTGAGGGAAGGCCTAGAAAACGTGTGTGGCGTTTCGAAGGGCCCCTCCCCTCGGGCAGGAGTCTGAAATATAGCTTCCGAAAGCTTCCGCCTCCCAAGACCCACTAGCGAGCTCCACACTCTCGAATCTACCCTTATCAAAGCACTGGGTTTGCTGGCGTTATCATGGAGAGTTCATCTAGCGAGCAGGGAACCACGGTCGTTGAGCAGGGCCTGGGGGGATGCCCGGAGCCCCTGCAGGAACCTCCGTGATGACCTTCAGGCTTTCGCGTTGCAACTCCCTGCAGCTCTCTGATATTCAGTCGCTCAATCCCACATTATCATGATTTTTTGCAAAGAAAGAGCAGACACTCTTTGAGTCTAACGGGCAGCAAGACGTTCATTATCAACCTCAGCTTATTGAATCCAACTGATTCGAAGTGAGGTGCCAAGGAGCGATAGAACTCATCATTGTAAGTGTAACCTTCTACACGTTCGACTTTAAATCCATAATACTCCAACATCTCTCGAAGGGCTCTGAATGTAAAAACGCTTTTGTGAACCCCTCCCTTTCGCGTGCCCGATATAAAGGCACACCCAAACATGTGGTCACTTGGATGATACGAGAATGGAACATAGCCTGCGAGAAACGCGAGTCTGCTGTAGATGTCGGCAAGATTGGGAGTGGCTAATGCGAACAGGACCGCCCTGCTTCAAGACCCGAAAGACCTCCTTCACGAGACTGTCAGGATGGATTAGGTGTTCAATCGTGTCGAATGAAGTGACCATATCCAAGCATTCATCACGAAACGGCAACCTAGTTCCATCGGCGATTATCGCATTAGCAACTTCGTTAAGAGAGTGGGGATCAATGTTGAGATGATAGAGGTCGGAACCAGGAAAAAGGTCCTTCATGAAGGTCGAGGTAGACCTGGTCCCGCCAATATCGAGGACTTTGAGATCGACCGTCCTATCGGGATAGGTCCTCAAAAGATCCTTCAGGAGTTTGATCTTAATCGGGCCACTCATGTTGCCCATGTGTTCTTGAATTGATTATAGACCTTATATCTATTCTTGCCAATCTATGAACAGGACGGCTCCGCCCGGCCCCCGCCCAATGAAAGTGGACATGGAATGCGATCAGGCTAGGCTCTGGAAGAGAATTCTCGTGACCGTGGTCCCCTTCCCCTGAATTCCTCAGTCGTACCATATCTTATGAAGCCCTTTGTCATAGACAATGCTCCCGCTCCAAACATTGTGTCTCAATTCGACAAGTTCCTTATCAGAAAGAGTATCCACATAAGGTCCGGTCAACTGCCAATTCTCAGGATAATAGATATACTGGCCGTACTCCAACAGCGATCTTCTCAGGACTATCAATCCTTGTCCCGCCGACGGGTCTAACAGCATCTCTTTCTTCATGAGAATGGGAACACAATTGTGCTGGTAAAAACTCAATGCACTGCTAAGCGGAAACTCTAGTACCACGGGAGCTCCGTCAGGAGCAGTGGAGGCGACAAAGCCAAGCAATCTGATTTCGGTCATGCTTCTGATGTTGTACATCTCATTCTCCAATTCGGCTGGATACTCGGCATCGGTGAAACCGATGTACTTGGTCAGCTCAGCGCTAATAGGAAAGACAAGGATGACTAGGACCGCCAAGCAGACAAGCATCCGGATGGCATTCCTCGTTACGACTCTCTTGCGTCTGATTAATCGTATGTCAAGAAGTGATGCAACAAAAAACCCAGCCGCTATCGAATTGAAAAGAATGGTGTACCTCAATATTCTCGACAGGAACAGAGCTCCGGACAATTCCGGAATCAGAAACCATATGCCGTTCAGAGCGACCAGCGCGATAGCCAAAGAGGCAAATACCATTTGACCATATGAGAGCCTCCTTCTTATGATCAGGGTAATGAACCATACTGAGCCTGCGACTAGAATCAAGACTTGAACTAGATATAGCATGGTCAGGAGGTCAGTCTTCGTGACGATCCACGCAATCTCATAATGGACCGGTTCCCGCAACGCTGGCGACTGAAAAGTGAGGAATTCCCACATGCGGGTCAGGAAGTTCTCTGCAGTTCTTAGATCGAATAGATGAATGATGGTATTCGACCACCATAGGAAGAGGATCATTACCGGGATGATCACATAAAATTGTCTTAGGCTCTTCCATTTCCTCAAGAGATATAGTATGAGGCAGAGGAGGCCCAGAACCGTGATAACCAATACGCCGTAGTAAGCGCTCGTATAATGGGACCCGATGAAACCTACCGTCACAATGAGAAATACCGGGACGTATTCCGGTCTGATCTTGTTATTCATTTGCATTGAGATTATATAAATCGCAATGCACAATAGGAGGAGCGCGAAATTCTCCCTGGTCATCGACATCCCGAATATAGTGTTTGTCGGATGATAAGCCACGAATAGGCTGGCCAATAGCGCAATCCTCTCGGAGAAGTGCTGGTTGAAGATGAGGAATACGAAAACCGGTATCAATGCGGCGGACAGCAGATCAATTGAGTTCCAAACGCCTACGATAGGGGGGAGTCCAGTAGCCATGGAAAGCGAAGAAACCCCGATCATCGATAAAGGGAACTCTGCCAGGCTAGACTGGAACGGTAGGAAGCCGTTGACCATCAGATGATTGATCACCCCATACTCGGCAAAGGCGTCACACCCCAAGAATATACCATATTTAACGAAGATGCCAGCAACCTTAATTATCGATGCCAGGAATAGAAGGGAGAGGAACACAGACCTTGCTTTTGTGTTTCTCATATTGATGAACAGATAAAGGAGCAAGCATGCTCCGATTAACAAAGAACAGAGAATGAAGATTGATTCGGCACCTGGGACTTGATAGTCATAGGACGAGAATAGAATTCCCGTGCAGCCGACTGAGAACAATAGAAGACTGATCTTGACCAATTGGGTTTCAGAGATTTTCATGAACAGCCTCATTTAGAAACATTGAAGATTTGCTCGTAAGTTCGCGTTGACCGTATTCTTCCCGGATTCGATTAGGCATGAATCTGTTGAATACATGGATTAAGTCAAGAAAGCTTCTACGGTGGAGATTCGCGATCTGTGGGTCTTCCACCATCGCTCTCTCTACGAGCAACCTCGGTGCAAGCACATAGGGTTGCCATCCGAAATCTGGTAGATACTTCGCGAATTTTGCAGTCCCCAATGAACCAATTATCTCGCTAGGCCCTACGAATGGGGGGAAATAGAATGCACAGATCAGTACTTTCTTCATGACATTCTTCCCCTTTCGGATGAGCGATTTTCTTTCAAGAGGTCGATACAGGCTTTCGCGAACCCCCTCAAATCCCCTTCACTGACCAGCACACACCTTTCATTTGCCACTTCGGGGTGAGGTCCGATGTCGAAAGCGACTGCGGGCTTGCCCATTTCTAGGGCTTCGACCAGAGGCAGATTATATGTCTCCCAAAGGGAGCAGGTGGCGTAGATGTCACAGATTCTGAAGAACTTGGATAGTTCCTCATCATCAACATAACCGACAAACAACACATTTTCATCCGCCTCCGCTTTGAGTTTCTCGATGTAATAATCATACACGGGCTTCCCAACGATTATCAACTTCGCATCGCTCACACTCTCCCGAATGAGTCGATGAACCTTGATCAACAAATGGAATCCTTTTTGCGGGCATATTCTGCCAACGCTAAGGATTATGGGCTCATCTCCAAGGCCGTACTCATCCCGTATCTCTTCTTTATCGAATACTGTGTCAAATTTGGATATGTCGGGCTGGTTATAGATGACATCACTATCCTGGCCAGTGTATCGATGCAGCTCTCCTTTCGCGAATCGGCTTACCGAGATGATCTTGTCGGCGTTCGCAATGGTCATCTTCGTAAAATAAATGAAGAATCTTATGTACAATCTCTCATACAAGAAGGGGTAGATGTCTGGAGGGGGGACGCCGTGGTACCAGTAAACGTATTTCTTTCCGAATAATCCCTTTGCCAGAGAGGCCACCCAGTTCATGGGGTATAGATGACTTATGAGGAGATCGTAATCTCTTAGTTTTTTCAACAGCTTGTAAGTCCCGAAAATGTTAACCGGGAACAGCAGGCGGTAGACCCGCTGCACCATAGGGTCTTGGGGCATGCCTATTCTGACAACATCGATCCCTGCCTGAGTTGAGATATCTCCATCCAGTGCGAATATCGTGACCTGTTTTCCTATTCTGGCCAAATCCCTCGCCTGGACCTCGGCCACCCGTGCGTCGCCGCTGTACTGCGAGAAGTTGGGCACCAATATTGCGATTCTCTCGGAACCGTCCACCAATTCCTCCAGCTTTCCCTCGTTCTTCATCAAGAATCCTTCCTCCCGATGGACCTTATGAACATCAATATCGATCTGAAGAGGGTCCTCGAATCCCAAACGCCATCAGGATTAATGAGATTATCCAGCGCGATCGGCAGATATGAGAGGCTGAGATAGTATCTCCTCAGGATCTTGGATGCGTATTCTTCGATTTCTTCGTTGGACAGATGAGGATATCGAACTATGCATTTCTGGAATCCCTCACTATTCAATGAATCTTCCAGATCCTCCGTCATAAGGTGAGCGTTGCTCTTGCAGTAATCGTAGAACTCGGTTCCGGGGATCGGCGTGGCAACGGCCACCTGAAGCAGGTCGGGTCTGATCTTCTCAATGAAAAGCATGGTCTCATCAATAGACTTCTTGGTCTCTCCAGGTAGGCCTATGACGAAATCCGAGAGTATTCTCATCCCCGCCCTCCTTGCTTCATCGGTGAATCGCTCCAAATCAGACTTGGTGAGCCCTTTCCTCATTCTATTGAGCATTTCGTCATTACCAGATTCATAACCAACATCCAGAAGTCTGCACCCCGCTTGTTTCATCGACCTCATGGTTGAATAGTCAATGTCTGCCCTGCACTGACATCCCCATTTGATGTCGATTCCCCGATCCTTCAGCTCTTGGCAAAATCGCTGGGTTCTGTCCTTATTCAGGGTGAAGGTGTCATCCTCAATGAAAATCTCCCTGATCTCGGGCATCTCGTCCCTGACAAATTGAAACTCGTCCACTACATTCTCAATACTCCTCATCCGGTACTTTCTGCCCATGAGTGTCTCTGGCCAAGAGCAGAAGGTGCATCGATTCGGGCAGCCTCTGCCGGTCATTATTTGCACCATCGGGTATAGTGAATGATTGAGGAAGTAGTCTCTAACATCCAGGTGGGTTTTATACACCTCTGAAACGAAGGGCAATCCTTCGATCTCTTCTGATGATGAGAATCTCACCGGGTTGTCGATCATGCGTTCTTTCAGGAAGGAAAGATTCCTGACTCCGGTCAAAGGCAATCCCTCCTCCAAAGCTTCGACGAGTTCCAGAAGCGCAAGATCATACTCATACCTGATGACGAAATTTATCCCGTCTTTCAATATCTTCCCGGCGAACTGGGATGCGGGCGGTCCTACGATTACGAGATGTGAACCTTCGTTCGCCCTCTTGGCCATTTCGATATCGTTTGAGAGACTCTGAAAATTGCATTCGGTGACCACGATGTCGGGTCTGAACTTATCCAGATGAGCTTTCAAATCCGCTCCACCCCACCCCCATGCCGGAGCGTCAACTAGAGTAACCTCATATCCATGCTTTTGAAGAAGACCAGCAGCGTAGGAGAGCCATATCGGATAGTAAAGGGTGCCTCCTCGACTCCTGGCGGCCCACCTAGAACTCCTACTATAGAGCTTAACGAATGGTGGATTCACCAAGGCGATTCTCATGATCCCTCCAACCTTCTGGTCGACTCCGCCTTTTCCCAAAGGACGGTATACCTTCCCATCAAATAATCCTTCCAGGCGAGCAGGATTATGAATTCATTGAGAATGAAATAGAATGCTGTCTCGGAGATGGCCCTGAGCGGGGTGCTTTTTGTTTGTTCATCAACACGATTCAGATATCGAAAGATGAGGAACAATAGCCCCAACAATACGAGGGTGATTGAGAAGTGGATGAGGATTACCATAGGTGTGGCAATAACCAGGTAGAGCAGAGGAATTGCAATCAGCAAGAACGGTGAGAGCATTGGGAGGGTCTTGTGCGAGGGGAAAATAAGACCCGAATACAAGTTTCTTGGAACAATGAAATAATCGATGTTCCTAAGCATGCATTGTATCGTACCGATGCTGGTCCTTTTCCTTTGTCTTATCTGATCCTTGACCGTGCTAGCGGCGACTTCATAGGCAAAGGCTCTGGGTTCGTATTTGACCTTGAAACCCTGCCTCCTGATTCTAACGGTAAGATCCAAATCCTCCGTTACACTATCGGTGGCAAACTGGAATAGCGATTTCCTCCATGCACTTATCGTTCCGGAGACAGTTGCCACAGAATCTAATTGGGATTCCCCCATAAACACCGAATTCTGGATACTCCAATAGATCGACTCCGACCTGGTCAACCTACCATCAGGATTCGTCACGACGTATCTCCCGCTCACCGCGCCCACTTCCGGGTCTCTAAAATGGCGAACCATGAGTCTCAAAGCTTCCTTACTGAAGGTTGAATTCGCATCGGCCACAAGGATGATTTCTCCCCATGAGTAATCCTTAGCGACATTCAACGCAGAAGACTTTCCCCTTCTCTCATCCTGTTGGAGGATGAGTGATTTCGGCAACGCATCTCCCAATGAGGCGATAGCCTCTCTGGCGTTCTTCAGTGTATTGTCCCTGGATGCGGAATCGATTATGATAATCTCCAATCTCTCCTTTGGGTAATCTAATTCCGCCAAATTTCTAATCCTTCTCCCTATGGTCTCCTCCTCGTTGTAAGTGGGCACGATTACCGTGACTTGAGGAAAGAAATCCTCCGGTTGACTCTCCTCTTTGCCCCCTCTTGTCGTAAGAAGCATCACCAATGGGTAACCGATTATGCCCCATACTAACAAGAAAGAAACGAAATACAAGATGGCTATCAGGAGAGACGAATACATGAGATCACTCAGTATACTCTTGGTTCAGGCGGCCTCCGCAATCACTACGCTGTCTAAGGCGAGTAGATTGTTTCATTTCGTCAACTCATGGTTGGCGTCGCTTTGGCTTGGATTCCCCAATGACCGGACCATTCATCTTTCTCCCATGGACCCCTCAATACTTGAGTTAAAATCCCCATCGCTATTCTTGAATGAATACTCTAATCCCGATGCGATGAGAGGATTTCAACCTGCGATGGATTCAATTTAAGACACATTAATCTTATTGCCTGATGAGAAACCAATCATGCATCTTGTATGACCACCAAGTCTGCATCCTGATGTTGTGGGGGTTGATCTTCGAGTGCACCTCGTCTTTCCTACCTTAGACCGGCATCGGATCCTGTGTCCGAACCGACTCTGGACCATGCTTAATGTAGACTCGGCCTAATCGACAGAATACCAGTTTGCCGCCTGGGACGCCGGACGGACGTCAATCACAAAAAAAATCACGGCAAATGTGTCTGCTCAACCTGCTTTGGCTCGCCAAGAGTAGTGAGTTCCAGTTCTGAGAGTCTTGCAGCAGAGCCCACATACGAATCTTGGAAGCGCTCTCCATCCCCTTGCGCAAGAAAACTTGAACTCATCTCTGCCGCCTGCAAAGAACACACTCTTTGTCTGCATCACATCTCCTTTAGCCAATCCTAGACCTCACAGAAATCATCACTGGGAATCCATACAGAAATGAAATCATTTCGTACCGCTGCGATTCGTAGGTGGCCTCCATTCCTTCATATACACAACATTCGAGCCGATGAATCCCGCGCCACCTGTGACAAGTATCCTTTCGGTCTGCATCCCGCGGCTCCTTCATGTTAATCAAGATTCTATATTAGGTTCCTATATTAGGTTCAAAGCCATTATCCTTTTCGTGTTGACGCCTAGATTCGTACCTAGGTTCATCCCTAGGTTCACCCGTCGCAAAAATCAAGACATGCAGCACGTCCAGTTTTTCCGGGCCGACGCACTTGAGAACGCCCGGAATAACGCCTTCAAGAGTGCCTTCCAACAGCTTCAGGATCAGTTTCGAACCGACCCTGAAGGTGCGGCCGATCGGTTCCATCTCATTTCTCCGGCGTCAGCGGTTTCGGCGCTTGCCCGCTTGGTGCACCGGTTTCGGGGGAAAGCTCGGTCGGGCCAGCGACTGAGCTGAAGTACGAAGAGACCGCAGGCTTGAACAGCTCGATGATCTGCGACACCGCGTCGCGGACGATGGCCGAGACGGCGTCTATGCGCTTGTCGTCCAGCGCATCCTCCCCAGCCGCCCGCTTCGCCTCTTCGACGAGCTTTTCCACCTCTTCCCTCTTCACGTACAGGTCTTCGACCTTGAGCCCCATCTTCTCGGAGGTCTCCTTGATCCCCGCTCGCTGCGTCTCAAAATTCGTGATCGCAGTTTTGAATTCGTCGAAGACATCGCGTTTCTCTTCATCGCTTCCGGTCTTCGGCGTCTGAACGGCGGGAGGAGTACCTGGGGCACCGCGTCCATACTTCTCAAGGACCCTGGTAGCCGCTTCCACCATGGTTTTACCTTTCGTCTCCAGCTCTTCGAATTCCGTCTCGAAGGCCGTCTTGGGCCTGTTGCCGACACCGTATTCCCTCAAACGCCTATCGGCTTCCTCGACGCTCCAAGGTATGCCGGAATCCGACGCCTCAGCCCTGGGCTTGGGCCTGAAAGACTGCATCTCCGGATCGCTCCAGATCTCATCGTAATACTTTTTGTAGTCCCTCGGCTGGAGCTTGCTCTCCTTCATGGCCTTTCTTATCGGGTACTTCTTCTTTACAAGGTCCTTGAAGAAATCTATCCGGGCTTTAACGTTCTCCTCGCTCAACGGTTCCGACATACGATACCGCAACTAGATTCAAGGGTATATCGTTTTTCGTATTGGACCCGTCGGGTCGTGTATCAGTCATGATTCAGTGTGCATAAATGGTAAAACGTGTTCAACCGCGTGTTTAGTAGATTCACCTGCGTGTTCAATGCGTGTTCAACCCGTATTCACCCCAGATTCCGTCACTATCATCACGAAAACCGTAAAATAGGGGTCCCGGAGCTTTGCGGAAGGATCATCCTGTATTCAATCTGTATTCAATCTGTATTCAATCTGTATTCGCCCCTGTATTCATCCCCGTATTCAACCCGTATTCACCCCTAGATTCGCGGTCTTCCGGATCATGAGAAAGAACCGCCGGGACCGGAACCCGATCCGAATGAGACGGTGAAGCCGCGGGAGGGGGGCGCCATATCGGAGTCCGATACATCAACCCCGGCTCAATTGACAGACAGTCCTCCTGGCTGCACGGTAGAGGGTGAACCGCGAGGTTATGACGCCGCGTGGCTCGTTCCCGGCCTCTTTCTTGGGGGACTCGCTCTTGGGGTGGCTGGTAGTTGGGCGATTGGGGAGATCGCGAACTGGTGCTCAGGCGCTCTCTGACATACTCCCCGGCATAAATACCGGGGGTTCTCCGGCCCGTACCGTCGCTCATGGACCCACCAACCATTGATGACTGTCCCAACGATACACCGATGGGGTTGCCAGTACCCCGCTACTACTTTGGGGAACTTCCCTCCGTAGATACCTGGCAAGCTGATTGCCAGCACCATTTATGTCCGCATTCTGCGTGATGCCGCAGTTCTCGCACCAGAACATCCCCCTGTGGATTCGGTGCAATCTGCTCCTGTCCGTGCATCCGCACGAACTGCACCGTCCCTCGGATGTTCCCCTTTCGTCCTGCTCCACCAACCGTATGCCACATCGGGCTAACTTATAGCCCAACTGAGCGACGATCTCTCGTACCGGGAACTGTTGCCAATTCTGACTGCTCTTGTCTCTCCAGTCCTTACCCGTGCCATCCCTGTTCTTCTTGATTCCGCCTAAATCTCCCACCACTACCTCCTTGACCTGCCTCCGGTCGCATATCTCCGCAAACTCACTGGTCATCATAACTAACATGAAGGAACCGCATCCCACTCCCCCAAGACAATTCCCAATCTCATAGAGAGTTTCCAAGAGAACCTCCACGAGAAAAAATCACTTCACGTCACTGCGATTCGTAAGTGCATTCTCCTTTTGTCCCCCTTTCCCGCCGACTCTGCTCAGAAGATCCGCTATAGAATTGAGCACAAGGGCCGCGACGCAGAGGACGAGGCCAATAATGAAGAGTAAGACCGCCACCACCGTCTGGAAGAGCCAAGTCCAGTGGAAGAGCGTAATCTCAAGGAAGCTTGCGGCGCCGAGGATAAGCCCAGACAAAAACAGGAGAAAGCCAGGAACTCCGAATATCATCAAGGGTCTGCTCTGACTCACATGCTTCACAACCCTTCCCATGATCGCAAGACCGTGCGACAGCGGATTCTTCTTGTGCTGGTGCGGAACGTCGTAGTGGACTCCTATCGGCGCCTCCTTCACCTTCAATCCCTTCTGAGAGAAATGGACGATCATATCGGATTCGATGTTGAACCCCTTCGACTCGAAGTCGAGGTTGTCCATCGCCTTCTTGCTCAAGGCCCGGAATCCCGACTGAGTATCGGACACGTTCTGGTGCGCTCCGGCATTCGTTACTATGTCGAGGATCTTCTGCCCAGCCCTCCTGTAACTTGGTATGTCATGACCGTTACCGAGATGTCTTGATCCGATGACGAGATCCGCCTCTCCCTCCAAGATAGGAGAGATCAAGGAAGGGAGTTCATTTGGGTTGTGCTGTCCGTCTCCGTCCAACATCACCCCGGCAGTGAATCCGTTCTGCCTCGCCAAAATCGAAACCTCTCATCAGAGCCTGGGCTTTGCCGTAGTTCTGATCGAGTCTCAACACGACGGCACCTGCGAGACCAGCAATCTCGGCCGTCCTGTCAGTGGACCCGTCATCCACGACGATCACTTCCTCGACGTGCTTCCTGGCCTCAAGGACGACGCTACCTATAGCTAGCTCTTCGTTGTAAGCTGGTACGACTGCGACAACCCTCCCCGACATCCAGTATTATCCCCAAAGATACTACTGCATGAACATAGTACGCCATATGGCATAAAACTTAGCTACCTGAAATCTGAGTCGTGATTCGCAAATAGCGTAGTCTCCGGGCGATTTCGAAGTCACAGACACGCCCCCTACTACGGCGTCTCATGTGAGGAGTACGTTCTCCAAGGTTACGTTGGAATGCAGACTAAAGCATGATTGAGAAGAATCCGGTCTCAAATCCCAGCAGCACGATCACAGACCGCTCGTTACTTCAATGACCTTGAAAACGACCGTCAATGCGAACACAACTATCAGCGGTGCTATCGCGGAATCCAGAGAAGACAATATCTTCTTCGAAGTCTTGGACGATGCACCTATCAGCTCTCTGGACGAAAGGAGCATTATCAGAAGTATCGCTATCAGCGCACCGCCGATGCCAACGCTCAGGGCGGTGGTAATGGAGATCGCACTCGACACGGCAGTAGTACTAGACGCCGTGCTGGTGACTGTGACTATCGCCGTTAGCATACTTCCCTCGAAAGCATACCATTCGACCATTATAAAACTTTTCATATGGATTGCGAATCTGAGAAACCCCGACTCCGGACCTGATAGATCAAGGACATGGGAGGGGCTAGCTCAGAAGACCATTAGATAAGGAACGGAATGAACGAGAAGAGAAAGAAGTTGATCGAGCCGTGAACTATCGTGACGAAGCCAAGACTTCCAGTTCTGTGAAAGGAGTAACCGAGAATCGAACCGACGAACATGACGAAGAACAGATACGGAACCGAGGAGTAGCCTGAGTGCATCGCAGTGAACACGAGAGAGGCCAGAACGATGCCGCCCCAAGTGCCGATCGTCTTCTGCAATCTGGTCTGGAGGATGAACCTGAAGATCAACTCCTCGCCGAAACCGACAAAACAGAACATGACTGCGGCGAGAGCAAGAAGGTTCGGGATGTCAAGGACTGGTATCAGGCTACCGGTCCTCAGAACCCAGTACTCAACCATTGCAAGCGCGAGTCCCACAACAATCCCGAGGGGGAGATACGTATATCTCCAGCCGGTACCAGTGAGCTTCCTCTTTCGCATGAATGACCCGAGAAAACGAGCAAAACGCATCCTCAGAGGCAGTATCACCTCCGGTGCCTTCCTCAGGACGAAGAAGGCTGCGAGAATTGCCGCTCCATATATGAAGGGGAACCAATACAGCGTCAGAGTGAAAAAGACCGGCATCCCGATGTTCAGGATTCTCAGGATTGAAACGAGCGAGAAGGCCTGGAACAAGTAGGGCCTGTAGCTGGTGAGAACCGGCACTAGGACGCACACCAGCAAGTTCAGTCCGTGGATTGCCAACGTCGTCTCGGTCTGCTTGAAAAAGAAGAATGACTCGGCAACGATAATGAGCAGAGTCGGGACGATGAGCGGGACCTTCTCACGCATTGGCGGAGTGGATTCATTTTCATCATATTAAGGAATCGTCTCCAGTTCAAGCAGCAGCGATGGAAAACGAAGAGATTCCGAGTTCCGACAGCAAGGACTAAATATTCCACTCAAGGTTTCCAATCGGATGAAGGGCGAAGTCGGGAAGCATTGGGACCTCGCGGCGATCGTCATCTTGACCGTCGTCCTGATCCCGATCATCTACTTCCTTCCCGACAGCCCCGTCAGGATAGTCATCGGCCTTCCGTTCATCCTCTTCTTCCCCGGCTACTCCCTCATCGCAGCTTTGTTCCCGGAGAAGAAGTCACTGGACATCATCGAGCGGATCGCCCTCTCCTTCGGGCTCAGCATCGCCGTCACGCCGCTCATAGGGCTCGGCCTCAACTACACCCCATTCGGCATCCGGCTGGATCCGATACTTGTGAGCGTCTCTGCGTTCAACATGCTGCTGTGCGCGGTCGCTTACTGGCGAAGAACGAAGGCTTCGGAGCCTTTCCTTCCAATGGCAATGCCTCAGTTCCATTTCCTGGCCAAGGAAGCGTTCGGCAAGGGCAAGAAGATCGACCGCGTCCTGAACATCATCCTCGTCATCGCGATCGCCTCTTCACTCATAGCATTGGTGTACGTCGTCGCAGTCCCGAAGCAGGGGGAGAAGTTCACCGAGTTTTACATCCTCGGGCCGGGAGGCAAAGCGAGCGACTACCCGACGAACTTGACCGTCGGGGAAGAGGGAGCGATCATCATCGACATCGCAAACCACGAGTACCGGACGGTCAGCTACGGCGTCGAGATCTGGCTCGTGAACGCAAGCTTCGTCGATAACCAGACGGTCGTCAACAAGATGCTCTTCTTCGACAGCTTCAACGTTACGCTGAACCATACCAATCCGAACATCGAGGGAGAATGGAAGCCTCAGTGGGAGAGGAACTACACATTCTCCATAGATGTAACGGGTCTATACAAGATGTGGTTCCTTTTGTACAAGGACGCGACCCCGTTCGACGGCATCAAGTACCAGGACTACGCGGGAACTGGGACGGAATCGAGAATCGTCGATGCGGTGGAAGGAGATATTCTGAGCTTGAACTTGAAAATCGGGATCCATCCGACCTAATCGAGTCGATAACATTGTTTTTCTCCATGGAAGGATCAGTGGGTGTTATCTTAACATATATTAACAAAGTGACTCTAACTCAATGAGTTCCAAACTGGCCACAAGTCCCCAGATCATCATGCCTGAGCGCGATATCCGCTGATGTAGCCGCATCAGAAACGATTTAAAGCTCAACCTAGCTCTTATCTTCATCTATCCGGAGGGTCAGTCAATTGAAGATACGATATATCCTGAACCCTATTGGCCTCCTTGCTGGGATAATCATAGCCATAGAGGGCTTGGTTGTAATGGCATACGCCGCACCAGTCAACGTAGAGGGGATCGGCGGCATCATGAAGCAGACCGTTCTTATCGGCGGTGCCCAGCTTTTCATCCTTGGCCTCTTTCTCGTTCTAAGTTGGACATTCATGAACCAAGATCTAACGATACGCGACAGGAAGATCCTTGAAAAAAGATTTCGTATAATTGCAGTCCTCCTCGGTGCAATCGTTGCCGTTGAAGGAATCATCGTTGCGTTCTATGCTGGACCTACATTTATCGGGGGGATCGGCGGGGTTCTCGGACAGACGGTAGTCCTGGCTGGAGCACAGTTGTTCGTTTTGGGAGCCCTGGTATGCATATCATGGATTTTCAGGGCAAGTACCAGGACTGTGTAGGAACTGGGACGGAATCGAGGATCGTCGATGCGGTGAACGGGGATATCCTCAGCCTCAACTTGAGCATGTTGATCCGCCCGAGCTGAAGGGCGTCGTGTGAACGAGTCTCCATGCCGAGCACGATATCGGTCGCGGCAACCGTATCAAAAATGATTTAAGGTTCAATCTAGTTCGTCTCTGTGAGAATCAGGAGGACCGGGGAGTTGAAGATTCGATATCGAGTGAACCCTCTTGGCCTGCTTGCTGGTCTGGCAATCGCTATCGAGGGCCTCGTCATAGTCGCATACGCGGCTCCGATCGACATCAAAGGTATCGGCGGCATCATGGAGCAGACGGTTCTCCTGGGCGGAGCTCAACTACTGATTCTCGGAATCCTGGTCATGACGACCTGGCTCCTTAAGGACAGAGACCTCAAATGGAAAGCGGGAAGCAAGCTCATCAAGAGAATCGTCCCTTTCCTCGGACCCGTTCTTGGAGCAATCATCGCTCTGGAAGGAGTCATCGTCGCAATATATGCTGGTGCAACAATGTGGGAGGGCATCGGCGGCATCATGGAACAAACAGTCGCCTTGGCAGGTGCTCAGTTATTCGCACTTGGACTCTTCACGACTTCTCTCTGGCTCTTGAAGAAGGAAACGCACATTGTTACGAGGCTCGCTGAGCTCGTCGCGATCGTCGCAGCCATAGGCGTTGCCGCAGAGGGTCTGATCGTGATGGGGGTCGCGGCTCCAACCGTCGTCGAGGATATAGGGGGCATCATGCAGTCGACGGTGTTCAACGCCGGCGCTTCGCTCTTCGTTCTCGGTCTAGTCGGGGTTGCAGCATGGATACTAAGAGATATGAAGCCAGCTGTGCTCAGCAAGTCTAAGATCTTTGTAACAATAGAACCTTATTTTATCCTCGCGGTTTGCATTGCCGTCGCGTTCGAAGCATTGTTCGTGATGAACCATGCGACGGCAACGACAATACAAAGCATCGGAGGAATCATGGCAAGCACGATCATGCTTGGCGGAGCGCAGCTCCTGGTGCTCGCCGTTCTTCAGATTCTCATTCTCGGCATGCCGTTCGTCGCCGATAACAGGACGCGGGCGAGGACAGCTCTCCTATCATTCTTGTTCCTCATCCTCTTGGTGCCTGCGGCATTGATTCTCTAGCCCTCAGCCCGTAATGATCCTGGTTATCCGTTCGCCCGCCTTCCCGTCGCCGAAGGGATTCGACCAGTTTCTTTCCTTTGATATCATCCGTCGGGACAGTTCGAGAATCCGCGACGGGTCCCTCCCGGCGATCATGTTCGATCCAACGTCGATCGTCTCCGGCCTTTCCGTGTTCTCCCTGAGGGTCACGCACGGCACCCGGAGTATGCACGCCTCCTCCTGGACCCCGCCTGAATCGGTGAGGATCAGGCTCGCTTTCGATTCGAGCATAAGGAACTCCAAGTATCCGATCGGCTTCACGACCGTTATGCCATCGAGATCAATCCCGATCTTCTCTACCATGCCTTTCGTCCGGGGATGCATCGGGAAGAGAACAGGCATGCCGAATTCCTCCCGGACCAAAAGGAGACCGGAGACAATACTCCGAAGGACCTCGGGGGTATCGACGTTCTCCTTTCTGTGGACCGTCACGAGTACATATCTATCTGGCTCCAGTGAGTGATCGGCCAAGGGATCGACCGACTCCTCTGCTATCCTCCTGTTTTCTAGGACCGCGTCGACCACTGTGTTTCCAGTCACGAACACGTTCCTCGTCATGCCTTCCAACTCAAGGTTCCGCCTCGCCCTCTCGGTGGGGGCGAAGAGCATGTCGGACAGGTGATCCGCAAGGACGCGGTTGACCTCCTCGGGCATACTCCTGTCGTACGATCTCAGTCCTGCCTCCACGTGACCGACCTGGATTCCGAGCTTGGCGCTCGTCAATGCACCCGCCAAAGTAGTGTTCGTATCCCCCTGGACCAAGACTACATCCGGGCTTTCCTTCAGCAGGATCTCCTCGACACCCACCATGATCCTGCCCGTCTGCTCCGCCTGCGTCCCCGAGCCAGCGTCGAGGTTGAAGTCCGGCTGAGGAAGTCCCAGCTGCTCGAAGAAGATCCTGTCCATCTCATAGGAGTAGTGCTGGCCTGAGTGAAGGATCAAGTGCTCGAGTCCCCTTCTCTCGCACTCCCTTATGATCGGAGACATCTTGATGATCTCTGGCCTCGTCCCAAGTATGATCGCGATCAATCGGACACCTCGCTTCAGCATCGAAAGCTAGCCAAGTCACTAGCCGTTCTCATTCGGAACTGCGAGCCGACCGCCATGTCGACTGATGGATGTCATCGCTGGCCAGGAACATAAACTTAGTGAACAGCCGAGTTCGATAGCTGTTCAGACACCCTCGTCTTTTCTCTTCTGCAAGGTGCTGGACCATCACGCCGCCATCCCATCGGATACATCGATAACAGCCATAGAATTTCGACCGCTACTCGATAACTGGAGATTATCAACCCAGATAATCTTGAGGATAGTTTAATAGCCGATGTCGCGAACGATATACCCATGCAATAAGGGGATCCGTTATGGAGAAGGTGCGATGAATACGGTTGCTTCAGTGTCGTCCGCCGAGCATGAAAGCGATGACTATTGCGAGATAGCGGCGCTTTTCGTCGACGACGAGCCTGCCCTATTGGAAGTGGCTAAGGCATTCGTTGAGAGCGAGGGAAATGTGCACGTCGACGTCGCGACGTCCGCAGAAGCCGCTCTGGATGTGCTCAGCACGCAGAGATATGATGCCATTGTCGCTGACTATCAGATGCCTGGCATGAACGGCATAGAGTTCCTCAAGGCGCTCCGAGGAAAGAGTGATAACACGCCATTCATTCTCTTCACCGGCAGGGGAAGGGAGGAGGTCGTGATCGAGGCCTTGAACAACGGAGCGGACTTCTACCTGCAGAAGGGAGGCGACCCGAAATGCCAGTTCGCGGAACTGACCCACATGATCGGGCAACTGGTCTCGCAAAGGAGATCTGAGAAGGCTCTGAAAGAGAGCGAAGAGCGTTATCGCTCCTTCGTTCAGAACTTTAAGGGCATCGCCTTCCGCGGCAATCTAGATTTCGTCCCGCTCTTCTTCCACGGCGCGGTGGAATCGATCACTGGCCACACTGAAGATGACTTCACGAGCGGACGTCTGAGATGGAGTCAAGTCGTTCATCCTGACGATCTTCCGAAGATTCTAGCTGACAACATCAATTTCCGTGAGACTCCCGGGCTCTCAATGGACCGGGAATATCGTGTCGTGCGCAAGGACGGGGGAATCCGATGGGTGCGGGAGGTAGTCTCCAATGTCGCTGACGCCTCAGGGACAGTCCAAGCTGTTGAGGGAGTGATAAACGACATCACGGACAGGAAGATGGCGGAGGAGGCAATCGCGCACAACCTGGCGCATTTCAAGGACCTTATTGAGGGTGCGTCGGACATCATCGCTGTAATCGATCAAAACGGCATGATCCGCTACGCCAGCCCATCCGTGACGAGGATACTGGGCTACGAGACGAGTGAAGTAATGGACACTCCCGTCCTCGATCTGATGCATCCGGATGATGTCACGTTTCTTGAGAAAATGATGTCAAAAGTCTTCAAAAAGGAGCATATTCAACCCGTCACCGATTGCCGCATCAGGGCCAAGGACGGTTCGTGGATTTTCCTGGAGGTCTCTGGTAGACTGTCAGACGATTTCGATCAGGGGCCGAGAATTATCGTCAACGCACGGGATGTGACCGAAAGCAGAAGGATACAGGACGCTTTGATCTCGAGCGAGCGGAAGTTCCGCGAGTTCGTCGAGAGGACGTGCGACGGGATAGCGATAGTCCAAGATCTGGTGTTCAAGTACGTTAACAGCCGATTGGCTGAGATAGGGGGTTATGCCGTGGAGGACATTCTCGGCAGGCCCTTCACCGACTATATCTGGCCGGACGAGCTTCCGAAGGTGGCCGAGAGATACAGGAAACGCATCGCCGGCGAGCCTGTCCCTTCGGTCTACGAAACGGTGTTGATAAGGAAGGACGGCACAAGACTGCACGTCGAGTTCAATGCCGCGTTGATCGAATACGAAGGTAAGCCAGCAGACTTCGTGATCGTGCACGACATCACTGAGAGAAAGAAGGCGGAAGAGGAACTGCGGGAGAGCGAGGAGCGCTACCGGACCATATTTGAGAACACCGGGACTGCGACGGTCATAATCGAGGACGACATGACCATCTCGCTCGCGAACCAGGAGCTCGTCAAGCTTACTGGATACTCGAAGGAGGAGATCGAGGGCAAGATGAAGTCGACGGATTTCGTCTCGGCGAGGGACCTCCAGAAGATAAAGGATTATCACAGACTTCGGAGGGAGAGTAAAGGCGCTGCTCCGAACAGATACGAGGTCCAGGTCAAAGACAGGAACGGCAACATCAAAGATGCCATTCTGACTATCAACGTGATCCCAGGCACGAAGAGAAGCGTCGCATCGGTTTCTGACATCACCGATAGAAAGCGGATCGAAAGAGCGCTCGAGAAAAAGATGGTTGAGCAGAAGATGCTTCTCGACAACATCGACGCGATGGTGTGGTACGCCATCGACCCGGAGACTTACGGGGCCGTCAACAGGGCCAGAGCGGAGTTCCTGGGCCGGAAGGTGGAGGAACTGGAAGGACGGAAACTGCGGGACGCCATTCCGATCAGAGAGGAATGCGATGCTTGCATCGCGAGCAGCACCAGGGCCTTCGAGACGAAAGAGACCGTGCGAGTTGAAGAGTGGATAACCACC
>Ga0315282_10004000_pt1 | contig 26024 bp, 26 predicted proteins | sample YL17G07_20_MG_FD_203693 | JGI IMG/M metagenome (GOLD analysis project Ga0315282, IMG submission 203693) | Sediment microbial communities from Yellowstone Lake, YNP, Wyoming, USA - YL17G07_20 | ecosystem: Environmental > Aquatic > Freshwater > Lake > Sediment | place: USA: Wyoming | collected... | reverse complement strand
CAGGCGGTATTTACCGAAAAGCTAAGTCCCTTTAATCCAAACATAATAGAAAGGTAGGCACTAGCCATATTAGAGATAAGCATAGGGATAAAGAATGGACTTATCCTACTCGGACCTCTCTCTAAGAATAAAGAGTGCTGCTGTTCCAAGATGTGAATTCCCCCTATGCCAGAGCCTATAATAACCCCAACCCTTTCTTTATCTACCTTATCAGGCTCTAATCTGGCATCCTTTATAGCTTCAATCCCTGCCACTACAGCAAATTGGGTAAAACGATCCATCTTGCGGGCATCTTTTTTACCAAGATAGACATCAGGGTCAAAATTTTTTACTTCCGCGCCTATCTTTACTGGCAAGTCAGTAGTATCAATAGTAGAAAGATAACCAATGGCATTCTTGCCAGAGATTAGACCCTGCCAAAATGGCTCCTTACCTACACCAAAAGGAGTTACTAAACCTATTCCCGTAATAACTATACGATTCTTGTTCATTCCTCAATTTTTGATTGGATATAGCTTACAGCATCTGCTACTGTCTTTATCTTTTCGGCATCCTCATCTGGTATTTCAATATCAAAACCATCCTCAAATGCCATAACAAGCTCTACTAGGTCTAAAGAATCTGCTCCCAAGTCATCTGTAAAAGAGGCATCAGGAGTAATATCCTCTTCATCTATACCCAGCTGTTCAGCTATAATCTTTTTCACCTTATCTAATACTGCCACAATAAGCACCTCCTACATTACTAATCCGCCATCTATATTTATTACTTGCCCAGTAATATAGCTGGCATTCTCACTCACTAAAAATCCAACTACCTTGGCTACCTCTTCTACCTTACCAAATCTCCCTAAAGGAATCCTATTTAAATACTCCACCTTTACCTTTTCATCTAGTACAGAAGTCATCTCAGTCTCTATATATCCTGGAGCCACAGCATTTACCGTTATACTCCAACGGCTCAATTCCCTAGCACAAGCCTTTGTAAAACCAATCAAACCTGCCTTTGCTGCTGTATAATTAGCCTGACCTACGTTACCTATCTCTCCTATCACTGAGGCTATATTTACTATTCTTCCCCCTTTATTTTTTATCATATGACGGGCAACAAGTCTAGTGCAAATAAACGCCCCTTTCAAATCTACATCAATAATTTCTTCCCACTCCTTTTCTGTCATCTTAATAAGAAGGTTATCTCTGGTAACACCCGCATTATTTATAAGAATATCTATTCTTCCCCACTTAGTCAAGACCCCTTCGATTACAGAGTTAACCTCATCCCACTTAGTGATATCTGCTTGAAATATCAATCCTTCAGCTCCTAGCTTTTTTATATCTTCTAAAGTCTCCAGAGCCTTCTCCCTATTCATCCTATATATAATAGCTATCTTCTTACCCATAGAGGCAAACTCAAGGCTTATTGCTTTACCTATGCCTCTTGAGCCACCTGTAACTATAGCAACATAATTATTCACTAACATTACATTCTCCTCAATACATCCAAGGCATTCTCTAATAATTCAAGCCCCTCCATTGTCTGTTTAATAAGCCCCATTAAAACATTACCAGTTCCTATCTCTACTATAATATCATAACCTAGTTCTTCCAATGTGTTTACAGCATCTACCCACTTTACAGGACTATACATATGTATCTTCAAACACTCTCTTATCTCTTCAGGGTCTTCTATTACTTTCCCTTTGACAGAAGAAATAAATTTTACATTCGGAATCTTTATATCTATATCCTTTATACACTCTAAATAAAATCTTTCTCCATACCTTCTAAGGAGATGAGAATGAAATGGTCCAGCCACGTCTAATGGGATAGTCCGTTTTACCCCCTTTTCTTTTAATAGAGAAACAGCTCTCTCTAGGGATTCCCTTCTCCCAGAGACGACTGTTTGCTTTGGGCTATTGAAGTTTACAGCTTCTACATCTGGGATATCCTTTATTACATTCACTACAATATCTCTATCAAGTCCAATTACAGCAATCATTCCACCTTCTATCTCAGTAGAAGCCTCAGCCATTATCTCCCCCCTTCTCTTGACAATCTTTAATCCTTCTTCAAAACCTATAGTCCCACAGGCAACTAAAGCGGAATATTCTCCAAGACTATGGCCAACCACTACACTAGGATGAATTCCTTTTGATCCTAGAGTGTAAAGAAGAGAAAGAGAAATAACATAAGTAATCACTTGACTAAGTCTTGTATCAGTTGGAGAAACATCATCATTAATGAGCCTAATTAAGTCGGTACTAACTAAATCCGAACTCTTCTCTAAAGTTTCTCTTATTAGAGGAAATTCGAGAATAAAATCAACATCTTCTCTTTTTATCTGACTACCCTGTCCAGGAAAAACAAATGCATAATCTACCATTCTAGGACACAAGCCCCCCATGTAAGTCCTGCACCAAAACCAACCATTACTATGTGCATATTCTCTTGTATCTTTCCAGATTTTAAGGCTTCATACAGAGCTAATCCTACTGAAGCTGAAGAGGTATTTCCATATTTGTCTAGATTTACAAATACTTTATCCATAGTTAGCCCCAATCTCTCTGCCGATGATTCGATAATTCTTATATTAGCCTGATGAGGTATAAATAAATCTATATCCATCGGAGTAAGACTCGATTTTTCTATAGCCTCTAGAGCAGCATCCACCATAATCCTTACCGCAAATTTAAAGACCTCTCTTCCATTCATCTTTATAAAATGTAACCTCTGGTTAACTGTATCATAAGAGGCTGGCAATCTAGAGCCTCCAGCAGGCATCTCCAAAAACTTTCCACCACTTCCATCTGCCCCAAGGACAAATGATTTGAATCCTCCTCTTTCTACCGGGCTTAAAACTGCAGCACTTGCCCCATCTCCAAAAAGGACACAGGTAGAACGGTCCTGCCAGTCTGTAATTTTAGATAATATCTCCCCCCCTACAACAAGGACATTATTATAAGTGCCATTAGCTACAAACTGGGAGCCTACACTTAAAGCATATATAAAACCAGAGCACCCAGCAGAAAGGTCAAAGGCAGGACAGCTTGCACCTAATCTGTCCTGAAGGATACATGCAGTTGCTGGGAAAAACATATCAGGAGTAACGGTAGCTACAATAATAAGGTCTATATCTTTAGGAGAAAGATTTGCAGACTCGATTGCAACCTTAGTCGCTTCAAAAGACAAATCTGAAGTCGCAACATTTTCATCTGCAATACGCCTTTCTCTTATACCACTACGGGTAACAATCCACTCATCAGAAGTCTCAACTATCTTTTCTAAATCAAAATTAGTCAGTACTTTAGGAGGAACATAAGCTCCTATACCTTTGATTCCTACTTTCCTAATAGACATATGTAGATACTCCTTCTTCAATCCCTTTTAAAATATTAGACTCAACAGACTTCTTTGCCACTTTAATTGAATTATATATCGCCTTTGCATCTGACCTCCCATGAGCCACAATACAGACCCCCTCAACTCCAAGTAAAGGAGTCCCCCCGTATTCTGAAAAATCATATACAGAAAAAGCATTACCTATAGCATTATCTATAAATATTCTACTAGCTCTAGGTATCGCAGAATCTGTAAAGGCTCTTCTTATCATCTTTTCAAATGTAGAGGCAAACCCTTCAGCAAATTTAAGCAAGATATTCCCTATAAATCCATCACAAACTATTACATCCGCCTTACCCTCGAATATCTCATTACCTTCAACATTGCCTATAAACGTCGTAATCTTCTTAAGAAGAGGATGCACTACTTTAGTAAGCGCATTCCCTTTAGTCTCTTCTATACCTATATTGAGAAGTCCTACCCTAGGTTTTTCTATCCCTAAAACATTACGGGAATAAACCATTCCCATAATGGCAAATTGATAGAGATAATCAGGCTTACAATCAACATTAGCCCCTGTATCTATAATAAATACTGGAATCTTTAAAGTTGGCATTACTATACCTATAGAAGGTCTCTCAATTCCAGGTATAGTGCCTAACATAATAGAGGCACAAGCAACGAATGCTCCAGTATTACCAGCAGAAACCACTGCATCTACTTTTTTATTTTTTAGCATCTCCACAGCAATGACTAAAGATGCTCTCTTTTTACTCTTTATCGCCTGTGTAGGATGCTCATCCATTCCTATAAACTCGTCTGTATTGACAATATCAAAAGGGACATCTCTAGGTCCTATTGTTTCTCTTATCTTTTCCTCGTCTCCAATAAGAAGCAGTTCTATATCTAGACTACTAGAAGCAATATAAGCTCCTTCAACAACCACCTGGGGGGCAAAATCCCCACCCATTGCATCTAACGCAATCTTCATTTCTCTTCTTTTATTTGAAGAACCTTTTCCCCATTATAATATCCACAAGAAGGACAAACTCTATGAGGTAAAGTCCAACTATGACACTGAGGACAACGAATAAGAGAAGGAGCTGTCAACTTCCATAAAGACCTCCTTCTATGAGTCCTACATCTTGACATCTTCTTCTTCGGATTAGCCATATCTCCCTCCAATTTAAAAGTCTAGATTAATAAATATATCTTTAGGGTTACAATTACAATCTCTATCATTTAAGTTTTCCCCACATACAGGACAAAGTCCTTTACAGTCTAGATTACATAGGGGCTTAATAGGAAGATTGATAATTATATTTTCCCTTACACTATTAGAAACATCTATCACATTGTTTTCTATTGTAAACTTAAAGTCTTCTTCTGTCAATTCCCCAATCATACTAAAAGGTTCTTCACTGTAGACCTCCTGATAAGAAAACTCTAAAGGCTGAGGATAAAGCTGTAAACATCGACTACACTCAAGTAATACAACGGCTTTAACATAGAAAGATAATATTATCTTTCTATCTAACTTCTTTAAAGTCAAGTGGACATAGGGTAAATCTTTAAAAGAAAGTCCTTCCATAAGTTCAGGACTTTCTTCATACTCTAAAGTCTTTCTCTCTACATTACCTTCTAAAAGCTCTTTTACATCTACTCTCATTTATTAACTAATCGTAATGTCTCTCTGGCTATAACAAGTTCTTCATTGGTTGGAATCACCCATACTCTTACTTTAGAGCTAAGTGTACTTATCTCCCTTTCCTGTCCTTTAAAATTATTCTTCTGAAGGTCTATACTAATACCTAAAAAGTCCATATCTTTACATACTAGTTCTCTTACTTCTGGTTCATTTTCTCCTATACCAGCTGTAAATACTAAGACATCCAGTCCATTCATTATAGCTGTATATGCCCCTATATACTTTTTTATTCTATAACAGAACATCTCCATAGCCAGTTCTGCCTTCTGTTCTCCCTTTGCTGCTGCCCCCATAACATCTCTCATATCATTACTAAATTCAGAGATCCCAAGAAGTCCACTCTCCTTATTTAGTATATTATCGACCTCTTCAGGGGTATAGTTTAAATCTCTTATGAGATATAATGGAATAGCTGGGTCAATGTCACCACTTCTTGTCCCCATAACAAGCCCTTCAAGAGGAGTAAATCCCATACTAGTATCTATTGACCTTCCTCCTTTTACTGCTGTTATGCTACAACCATTCCCAAGATGACACGTAATAATCTTTAGCTCTTCAATAGGTCTTCCTACTAACTGAGACGCCCTGTGAGCTACATAATAGTGACTCGTTCCATGGAATCCATACCTTCTAATTCTATGCTCTCTATAAAATCTAAGGGGAAGTGCATAAAGATAGGCATATTTAGGCATCTGAGAATGAAAAGAGGTATCAAAAATAGCTATCTGAGGTACATTTTGTAATACCTCCAAACTTCCCCTTATACCAGCAAGTCCTGCTGGATTATGAAGAGGTGCTAGTTCATTATTCCTTTCTATCTCGGCTATCACTTCTTCATCTATTATTATAGGCTCTTTAAATCTCTCACCTCCATGGACTATCCTATGTCCCACTGCACCAATTTCATCTATAGACTTTATTACTGGCTTATCTTCATCTAATAGAGCATTAACAACCACTTTAAATGCTTCAGTATGATTTGAGGCAATTACCTCTTTCTTTATCTTCTCATTATTCAATGTGTATACAAGATAGGACGGCAGAGTCGCTATCCTTTCAACTATCCCTTTAGCTATAACCTCCTCTTTCTCCATATCAAATAACTGATATTTTAAAGAGGAACTCCCACAATTTACAACTAAAACTTTCATATCAATATGCCTCCTATAAAGCAGTAGCTCTCACACACACAATAGCAATAGAATTAACTATATCATCAACATTACATCCTCTAGAAAGGTCATTCGCCGCCTTTGCTGTCCCTTGAAGGATTGGGCCGATAGCCTTTGCCTTAGCCAGTCTCTCTGTAAGCTTATAACAAATATTCCCTGCATTAAGGTCAGGGAATATAAGCACATTTGCCCTTCCTGCTACAGGACTTCCGAAAGCTTTAGATTTACCTACATAAGGGGATAAAGCAGCATCTCCCTGTAGCTCTCCATCTATTATAAGCTCAGGAGCCCTCTTCTTAGCTATATTAGTAGCCTCTACGACCTTATCTACCAGCTCATGCTTTGCACTTCCCTTGGTAGAGAAAGAAAGCATAGCTACTCTCGGTTCTCTTTCTACAAGTAGCTGGAAAAGTCTAGCACTAGAGATAGCAATAGAAGCAAGCTCAGATGCATTAGGATTAGGATTTACTCCACAATCAGCATAAATAAAAACTCCATCATCCCCATAAGGACAGTCAGGAACTACTATAAGAAATGCACCAGAGGCTACGTCTATACCTGGAGCAGTTTTTATGATTTGAAAGATTGGTCTTTCAGTATCAGGACTAGAATGAACAGCTCCAGCCACCCAGCCATCTACTCTATCAAGTTTTAAAAGCATTGTAGAGAAGTAAAGAGGGTCCTCTAATACTTTATAAGCCTTCTCTAATGTATCGATTCCTTTATTCTTTCTTAGCTCAACTAGTATAGAAGCAAGGAGCTCCTTCTCTGAATAGGATTTAGGATTTATGATTTCTATCCCATCTAAGCTCACATTTAACTCTCTTGCCCTTGAGCCTATTTCGTTTTCACCTCCTATCAATACAATCTTAGCTATCCCTTCTTTTGTGGCTATTTCTGCAGCTTTTAGAGTTCTCTCTTCCAGGCTCTCTGGAAGTACCACTTTCTTTTGAGCTTTTCTTGCCCTTTCTCTTATTCTAGAGATAATATCGCTCATATCTAAAAAGTCCTCCTTTTTATTTACCCCAATCTCTTGGATATCTAAAGTCTATCCCTACAGTACGTTGAGATAACTTTGCTACTATAGGGAGAGTTCGCTTATATTGGTTTCTCTTAATAAGAGATATAACTCTATCTATTGTATCTTTCTTATATCCCATATCTATTAGCATCTTAATAGAAAGTCTTTCATCTACAAGGTGATATAAAAATTTATCTATCTCTTCATATGTAAAACCAAGTTCTCCTTCATCAGTCTGTCCTATCCATAGGTCAGCTGTAGGAGGCTTACCAATTATTCTCTCTGGAATACCTAATTCTTTTGCTAAATATCTAATCTGAGTCTTATATAAATCTCCTAAAGGATTTATAGCAGAAGCCATATCTCCATATATAGTCCCATACCCAAGCAAGAGTTCAGTCTTATTGCTTGTACCAAGGACAAAAGCACTATGATAATTTGACCTATCAAATAATATGCACATCCTAATACGAGCAATAAAGTTCCCCTTTCTTCGTTTATCTTGGACATCTTTTCCAAAATAACTATCCACTATAGGGGTTATATTTATCTCTTCAGAACGAATATTAAGTTTTTCTACCATTAAATAGGCATCCTCAACACTCTCTCTTGCAGTTGTTTTGTAAGGAAGAATATATCCAAAGACATTGGAACTACCTAAAGCTTCTACAGCAAGAGTAGCAGCTACTGATGAGTCAATCCCTCCAGATAGCCCTATAACAACATTATATATTCCAAATTTTTCTATTTCATCCTTTATAAACTTAGTAAGAACTGTCCTTGCATAAATCGGGTCGAACGGTAATTTATCTAACATTTTTAAGCTTCTCCAACTCCTTTAGTATCAAGTCAACCCTCTCTTCTCTAATATAGGGGTCGGTAACCCTTGCTACTGGAACTAGGTCTAGGTCTAACTCTGCATCTACTATAGACTCTTCAAAATAAGGACACTGGGCAATTACCTCTCCTCTAGGATTAACTATATGTGAGCCTCCCCAAAAATTTAATCCATCTTCAAAACCTACCCTATTCACATATATGACATAACATGAATATAGTTGAGAATAGAGAGAGGTCAAAGCGCACCATATAGAAGCACTCCTAGGAATTCCTGTATCAGGGTTAAATCCACGAGAAGGACTATTACTTAAAACTATAAGTATCTTTATTCCCTTTTGAGCGAGCAAAAATGGAATAGTAGGGTGCCATGCATCTTCACAGATAACTATTCCCACTTTTCCCCAAGGGGTATCAGCAGGTTCTAAATTTTCCCCTTTAGAAAGATACCTTACCTCATCAAAGAGAGTATAGGTAGGAGGATATATCTTACGATGAATATGTCTTAAGTCTCCATCATAATAATAAAAGGCAGAATTATAGCTAAATCCACTCTCTCCAAGTTCTACAAGTCCCAATATGATACCTATATCTCTTGAAGCCTCTAGAAAGGAATTAAGTAAATGGCTATCCTTTTCCTGGGCTACAGCTAGAGTAAGGTCCATAAGATTATATCCAGTCAAGCTTAACTCAGGAAAGATTAAGAGCCGTGTCTTAGACTTTAGTTCGTCTATAATTTCTAGATGTCTTTTTAGATTATCTTCTAAATTCCCCAGCTTAGGATAGAATTGAGCCAATGTAACTTTCATTTTCATTTCTAAAGAACCTCCTCCTTTAGCTTAATTTCTACACACTCAGGGACAAGTCCTACCACAGAACCACCCAATTTAGCTATCTCCTTCACAACTCCAGAACTTAGATAGGAGTATTCATAACTAGCCATAAGAAATACAATCTCTACATCAGGGTTTAATCTCTTATTCATCAGTGCCATTTGAAATTCTGCCTCAAAGTCAGAGACAGCTCTTAAACCACGAATTATCACATCAGCCTTTACTTTAGATACATAATGGGCAAGTAGACCACTAAAGCTATCAACTCTTACATTCTGACATTTGTTTAAGCTCTCCTCTATCAATTTCATTCTTTCCTCTACAGTAAAGAGGGGAGTCTTTGCTGGATTTACCAAAACAGCTATTATAAGCTCATCAAAGAGCTTACCCGCTCGTTTTATTATATCTATATGTCCATTTGTAATCGGGTCAAAGCTTCCTGGATATACAGCTCTTTTCATTTAATCTCCTTCAATAAATATAAGTTTTGTATCTCCATATACTTTCTCTTTAACTATGTTAAATCTTTCATCTTCAATTATATTTCTTACAGATGTTTCCCATATTATAATACCACTAGATGCAAGTAATCTTTTATTAAGAATTTTTTCTATTATCCCAATCAAATTGCCTAAAATATATGAGGGGTCAAGATAGATAATATCATAGTTAGAATGAGCATCTGAAATAAATGTTTCTACAGATATAGAGTATACTTTAAAATCGGCACAGTCTAAGTTCTTTAAATTATTAAGAATTATCTGGGTATATTTAGGATTTTTCTCTACAAATGAAACAAACTTTGCGCATCTGCTTAGAGCCTCTATTCCAACAGTCCCAAACCCAGCATAGAGGTCAAGGAAATTTGCTCCTAAAATCCTTTCGCCAATGATATTGAATATTGCCTCTCTGACAAAACCCATCGTAGGCCTTACAACACTACTTCTAGGAACTACAAGCCTTCTCCCCTTAAACATCCCTCCAGTAATAACAATTTCCATATCATCCTATACTTAAAAATTCTACAAATTTTGAATGTTCAACCTTTTCTTCGAGAATTTTATAAGAATGAAGTTTCGGGTCTTCCTTTAATAACCTCAAAGCTTCTTCTCTAGCTAGCTCAAGCAATCTGGTGTCTCTAAGAAGATTACCGACTTTAAACTCAGGGATACCATGCTGACGTGTCCCATCAAGCTCTCCTGGCCCTCTCAACTTAAGGTCAGCCTCAGCTATTTCAAATCCATTTTGGGTTTTTGTCATTATCTTTATACGTTCCTTAGTATCTTCAGAATTCAAATCACTTACAAGGATACAATAGGATTTTAATTGTCCTCTTCCAACTCTTCCTCTCAACTGATGCAGTTGTGAAAGTCCAAACCTTTCAGCATTCTCGATAACCATAACCGTTGCATTAGGGACATCTATCCCTACCTCTATTACAGTAGTAGAAACTAGGATATCTATCTCTTTGTTTCTGAATCTATTCATAACCTCTTCTTTTTCACTAACCCCCATCTTCCCGTGGAGAAGACCAACCTTAAATTCTGGAAATACTTCTTCCTGCATCCTTTTTGCTAAGGCTATCGCGGATTCTGCCTCCATCTTTTCTGACTCTTCTATAAGAGGACAAACTATATAAACCTGCTGTCCATTTTGGATAATTTTTCTTACAAAATTATAAACTTGAGACCTCTGTTCACTCGATGCCCAATAAGTTGTAACTGGTATCCTACCAGACGGAAGTTCATCTATTACAGATACATCCAAATCTCCATATAAGGTAAGTGCAAGAGTCCTAGGAATAGGAGTAGCACTCATCACTAGAAAATGTAGGGAGTTGCCTTTGTTCTTCAAAGCCAGTCTCTGCATTACACCAAAACGGTGTTGTTCATCTATAACTACCCCTGCGAGATTCTTAAACTCTATATCAGCCTGTATAAGGGCATGGGTCCCAATAATTACATCTATATCCCCATTAGCAAGCAATGTTTTAATCCTTTCCTTCTCTTTTTCTTTCGTAGAGCCAATTAGGAGTTCTACTTTTAAATCTAATCTTTCTAGAAGAGGGGCTATACGGTCATAGTGCTGTTGGGCTAAAATTTCAGTAGGAGCCATAATTGCACTCTGATAACCATTAGAGGATATTACATAGAGGAAATAAGCAGCAACTATGGTTTTTCCTGAGCCTACATCTCCCTGCAATAGTCTTTGCATTGGGTTACCAGTTGAAATATCTCTTTTTATATCTTGTATAACGCGTTTCTGTGCATTAGTTAATTTAAATGGTAAGCTAGTAAAGAATCTTTCTTCTATTTCAAGAGAAACTCGGATTACTGGAGCCTCTTCTTTTAAAGTATCTACCCTTCTTCTTAAAATAGCAAGCTGAAGGAGAAAAAATTCTTCAAAAGCAAGCCTTTCTCTAGATTTTTTCAGTATATTTTCATCTTTCGGGAAATGGACATTATAAATAGCTTCTCTTATTTCAGGAAATCCATACTTTTCCAAAACCTCCCTAGGTAAAAACTCCTTTACCTCTTCTAGATATTTATCTAAAGTATTCCAAATAATATTCCTTACTATCTTCTGACTCAAACCTTCAGTAAGAGAATAAACAGGGACAATTCTTCCGGTATGTATTGTCTCATCACCATTTACTATTTCGTAATCAGGGTTCTGAATCTCTACCCTGCCAAATTTTCTTATTATATTTCCATATAGGTATACTCTAGTACCCCTTTTAAGAATATTTTTTAGATAGCGCTGATTAAACCATACCGCAATAGCTTCCCCTGTATTGTCTCTTACCTTTGCTTTTAATAAAGTAAGATTATTCCTTATCCTCTCTTCATGAATATCTACAACTTGGCAGAGAATAGTATGATAAGAATTGGATTCTAATGAATTGATAGGCTCTAGATTACTCCTATCCTCATATCTTTTTGGAATAAAATATAGAAGGTCTTCTAATGTTTCTATACCTAATTCTTCAAGCAAAGATGCACGTTTAGGCCCTACCCCTTTTACATATTGGGCAGGCATATCTAATGCCAATTATTACACCTCTTTGCCAGACGATATACCCACCACGTTTACATTTATTGAAGAGACAATAAGCCCAGTAAACCTTTCCAAATCACTTTTCACATTCTTAGCTATAGTTTCCGCTAGTTCCGGAATATTTGTTCCATAACTTACTATGATAAACACATCAATACTTACCTTATTATCAGAAATATCTACTTCTACACCCCTTGAAGGTTGCTCTCTCCCTAAAAGGTTAGCTATGCCCTCTGTAAATGACTTTGTCCCCATCTCAAGAACGCCGGGGCAATTTAAAGTAGCATTTGCAACTATATTTGCAATAGCAGTAGAAGAAATACTTATCTTTCCTAGGGCATTTTCCAACTTGCTTTCCATAAAACCTATAAAACCTCCTGTAAATTATATTTAATTCCATTATAACATAAAGTAGCCCCAATTAACTGTAGGGAATTCTACATCTTTTCTGGCGCACTTACACCTATAATATTAAGTCCATTCTTAATCCTTTGCATTGTAGCATAGACAAGAGCCATACGAGCATACATAAGATTTTCATCTTCCCCAAGAATACGGAGGGCATTATAGAATGTATGAAAGCTTTTAGCTAGACTTTCTAGATATGCTGTAAGTCTATGAGGGGAACGAGCCTGATAAACATTTTTTAATATATCAGGAAAATCTTCTAATGCCATCATTAAATCAATCTCTAATGGGTCTTCTAGAAGCGATAAGTCACAGGTATATATCTTTTCTACATCTATACCTCTCGATTCTGCCTGCTTAAATAGGCTCGTGCATCTTGCAAAGGCATATTGGACATAATAGACTGGATTCGTTGTAGTCTGAGCCTTGGCTAGGTCTATATCAAAGTCCAACTGGCTATTAGGATCTCTCATTACAAAGAAATATCTTGCTGCATCTTTCCCTACCTCATCTAGGAGTTCTTTGAGTGTAACCATTTCTCCTGTTCTTTTGGACATTCTTACAGGTCCTCCACCACGAAAGAGGTGTACTATCTGATATATAAGGGGCTCAAAGGTATCTAGGTTGTAACCTAAAGCCTCTACAGAAGCCTTCATCCTAGGGACATATCCATAGTGGTCTGCCCCCCATATATCAATTATATAGTCAAAGCCTCTTTTATATTTATCTAGATGATAGGCTATATCAGCTAGAAAATAGGTAGAGGCACCCCCCTTTCTTACAAGCACTCGGTCCTTCTCATCCCCAAATCTAGTAGAAGAAAACCATACTGCACCGTCTTTCTCGTATGTATAACCCTTTTCAGTAAGGATGTTCAAAACTTCATATAACAGGTTCTTCTTATGAAGTGTACTCTCTTTAAACCAACAATCAAAACTTATACCAAAAATTTCTAAATCTTCTCTCTGCCATTCAAGTATTATCTCTTCTGCAAAATCTTTTAGTCTCTTCAATCTATCTTCTTCTGACAATTCCCAGACATCAACACCAAACTTTTCTATAGCTAATTTAGCAATATCCTTTACATATTCTCCATGATACCCTTCTTCTGGAATAGCAAAAGGTTTCCCTAATAATTCTAGCATCCTTGCTTCCACTGAACGAGCTAAGAGCTCCATCTGAGTTCCCATATCATTTATATAGAACTCTCGTACTACATCGTATCCAAACCAACTAAAGATATTTGCCAAAACATCACCCAAAGCTCCACCTCTTCCATGCCCAATATGGAGTGGACCAGAGGGATTGGCGCTTATAAACTCTACTTGGACTTTCTTACCAAGTCCTTCTTTAGATTTTCCATAATTTCCCTTTTCTTCCAATATCTCTCTTATAACTGAATGAAAAGCTTTTGGCTTTAAAGTAAAATTTATAAATCCCCCTTTTACATCTATACTAGAGATATAATCTAAGGAGTTATCTATTTTTTCCATAATGGTTTTTGCAAGTTCATTTGGGTTTTTCTTAAGACTCTTAGCAAGATTAAAAGCAACTGAGGTGGTATAATGGCCAAAACTTGAATTCTGAGTCCTTTCTATAGATACATCAGAAATTATACCTTCTCTCATTAGAGCATCTTGAACCCTCTTACTTAGATATTCTTTTATAAGCATTGATGCATCTCCCCACATTCACAGCAATCGTTACTCCATCAATGAGATTTTTCATTTCTAACGCATCTACAGTGTCAGTAGGCCAGTGCCAATTTACAGGGAATCCCCTGTTATCAAGAGCAATGATTGTCCCTGCATTATAACCTCTTACCAAAAACACAGTAGCATCTGTTGATAGACCAAGATAAGGTCTAAAATTTACATCTATCCCCTCACTAGACTTTTCCATTACTGTTATCCAATCATCTTTTACTTTAAATATCTTCCACATACCCTCTTCTGTTGCAATAGTGAGTCTACCTGCACCAAGGTTATCAAGATTGAGGATAAAACTATCTTTTAAGAGTTCCTTATACTCGTTCATAAAAGCTTCTGCCCCATAAGTCCCAGACTCTTCTGAACCTGTAAAAACTACCCAAAAAGGAATACCTTCTTCCTTTAATGTCTTACTAGCCGCTAAAGCTACTGCTACCCCTGAACCATTATCGTTCCCACCAGGGCTAAAAGGCATAAAGATCTCTCTATGGATATGACCTAAGAAGAGAAAGAAGAGATATATAGATGGAATTATTCCAAGATAAAGCCAAAATTTCATTGGAAATATAGAGTTAACTATTGTAAGACAAATAATAGCAATAGTAGAACTAGTAGTGAGTAACATAGATGTCCTAGGAGATGTGACAAATTTTGGGTGGAAAAATATAGATGTCCTTGTCGAATCTATATGTGCCATTATAACAAAGTCAGGCTTATCAGAATTCTTACCTATTATATTCTGGGAGGTTTTTATCCTAAACAAGTTAGAGACGTTATGATAAGTATCTAGTTCTCTAAACTCCAGAATTCCTATAACCAAAGCCACAATAAAAGATAAGATTCTATTAGAATGCATAAGCAAAATGCTTAGTATAAGAAGACCCCAAATTAACAGATAAGGATATGTATAAGTTGGGACGGTTCTAAAATCTTGGATATCTACATCTATACCAATCTCTTTTAACTTATCTCTCAACCAACTGGCAAAAGTTAACTCCTTCTCACTCCCTGTCGGTCTTGGACCAATCCCCTTTAGTTTACGTATAACTTCCTCAATTATCTTCAATTATCTCACTCCCATTCAATAGTAGCAGGTGGTTTTGAACTTATGTCATAAACCACCCGATTTACTCTAGGCACTTCATTTATTATCCTGTTAGAGATAACCTCTAAAAGAGAATATGGCAGTCTTGCCCAATCCGCTGTCATCCCATCTTCACTAAGGATAGCCCTCACAGCTACTACATATCCAAACGTCCTTCTATCTCCCATTACTCCAACGCTCATCTCTGGGAGAAGTATACCAAAGTACTGCCAGAGCTTTTTATCCAATCCAGCCTTTTCTATTTCTGCTGAGATGATATGGTCTGCCTTTCTTATTATCTCAAGCCTCTCTTTTGTAACTTCTCCTACTATCCTTATAGCTAATCCAGGTCCAGGGAATGGCTGCCGATATACAATCTTTTCTAGAATGTTTAGAGAAAGAGCTACCTTCCTTACTTCATCTTTGAAGAGATTTCTTAAAGGTTCAATCAGTTTCAACTTCATCTTTTCTGGTAGTCCACCAACATTATGGTGAGTCTTTATCTTATGAGCCTTTTTAGAACTTGTAGCACTCTCTATTACATCAGGATATAAAGTACCCTGAGCAAGGAAGTCTATATTACCAAGCCTAATAGCAATCTCTTCAAACACTCTTACAAATTCATACCCTATTATCTTGCGTTTCTGTTCGGGATCTGTTATGCCCTTTAATCTATCCAGAAATCTTTCTGTCGCATCTACATACTCTACCCTCATATTAAAGTTTTTGAGAGTATCAAGGACCTGAGCCACTTCGTTTTCTCTCAATGTTCCTTGATTTACAAATATGCAGGTAAGTTTATCACCTATTGCCCTATGGACAAGGACAGCTGTAGTAGTAGAATCTACCCCACCACTTAAGGCACAGATAACCTTTCCATCACCAACTGTGTCTCTTATATTTTCTATACTTTCATCTATAAAATATTCTGAGGTCCAATCACCTGTGCAATGGCAGATATTATAGAGGAAGTTTCTTATTATCTTATCCCCATTTATCGTATGTATGACTTCAGGATGGAACTGGACGCCATAGAGCTGTCTCTCAGTATCTTCCATACTCGCAATAGGTGTATTATCTGTAGAGGCAGTAACTTTAAAATTCTCTGGAGGAGTGATGACAATATCCTTATGGCTCATCCAGGCTATAAATTCCTTATCAATTCCATCAAACAGTGATGAACTAGACTCAATTTTTAATAGTGCCTTACCATACTCTCCTTTATCTCCCTTTACAACCTTTCCACCTAAAAGATGAGCCATAAGTTGCATCCCATAACAGATACCAAGAACCGGATATTTACCACTAAATATAAGAGGGCTATAAGTAGGAGCATTCTCTTCATAAACACTAGAAGGACCACCAGAAAGAATAATTCCTTTAGGATTGAGTTTTTCAATCTCACTAAATGGAATATCACAGGGCAATATTCCAGAATAGACCTGATGCTCTCGCACCCTTCTTGTAATTAAGTTAGTATACTGAGAACCGAAATCTAATATAACAATATTTTCTCTCATCTCTTTATTACCTCGAAATTAGTATATGGCATAAGGACATCTGGCACTCTTATACTACCATCTTTATTCTGATTGTTTTCAATTATAGCAATAAGAGCTCTCCCTATAGCAAGGGCAGTGCCGTTTAAAGTATGCACATAATCAAGATTTCTATTTTCATCCCTATATCTTATATTCAATCTTCTAGCTTGAAAATCTGTACAGTTACTACAGGAATGGGTCTCTCTATATTTATTTTGACCTGGCATCCATGCCTCCATATCGTACTTCTTACTTGCAGGGAAACCTAAATCTCCTGCACATATAAGTACTACTCTGTAAGGAATCTTTAGCTTACACATAATCTCTTCTTCCAAAGAGAGTAAAAATTCATGTTCTTCCCAAGACTTCTCTGGGTGAGAAAAAGATAACATCTCCAGTTTATCAAACTGATGGACCCTTAGGATACCCCTAGTATCTTTTCCTGCTGCCCCTGCTTCTCTTCTAAAACAGGAAGAGAAAGATACAAACCTCTGAGGTAAATCTTTCATATCCAGAATCTCATCTTTAAAAATAGGAATTACTGTATGCTCAGAGGTACCAACAAGTCTTAGGTCGTCAAGAGATACTTTATACATCTGGTCCTCAAGTTCTGGTAGGTAACCTAGCTGATACAAGACCTCTTCTCTTGCAAGTACAGGGGGTAATATTGGGACAAATCCATTCTCCATTAAAAATCTAGTAACAAACTGGACAAGGGCATACTCCAATATTACAGCTTCCCTCTTGAGGTAGTAAAACCTCGCCCCACTTATCTTTGCTGCTCTCTTTATATCTATAATGTCTAAAGATTCCCCTAAGTCCATATGGTCTTTAGGGACAAAATCAAAACGGGGTATCTCCCCCCAGTATCTTATTACTATATTTTCAGATTCGTCCCTACCCTCAGGTACGCTCTCATGAGGGAGGTTTGGAAGGGAAAGGATAAGATTCCTTAAAGCATCTTCAGTAGTACTTAACTCTTCCTCTAAAGCCTTTAACTTAGGAACAATCTCTCTCATCTTCGAAATAAGCACATCTCTATCCTTTGGATCCTTCTGTATCTCCTTAGAAGTTACATTTTGAAGATGACGTAAATTATCAACCTCTCTAATAAGATTCTTTCGTTTATCATTTAGTTCTAAGATTCTATCTATCGGAGGCTCTTCTATTCCCTTTTTCTTTAAAAGTTTTTTTACTTCTTCTGGTTTAGATTCAATAAGTTTTAGATCTATCATAATAAAGCTCCTAGTAAACCTCCTATCAAAAGCCCTGGAAGAAAGTTTGCAACCTTAATCTTACCTAGGCCTAAAAGGTTTATCCCTATACCAATTACCATCAACCCACCAGCTGCTGTAAGGCAATTGATAGCTCCCATTGGAAGAGACTTACCTATAAAGCTAGCTATTACAGTTAATACACCTTGATAAGAGAAAACTAAAATGGAGGAAAATATTACTCCAATTCCTAAAGAAGCAGAAAGGGCTATTGAACTGATTCCATCCATAATAGACTTAGTTAATAATATATTATACGTCCCTTTTATCCCATTTTCAATAGCACCAGTAATAGCCATAGGTCCGACACAAAATAATAGACTAGCAGCTACAAAACCTTGGGTAAAAGAACCCACTTTACCTTTAGAATACCTATTTTCAAGGCTCTTACCCAATCTCTCTATAAAGTCTTCAACACCTAATATCTCACCTATTATACCACCAAGAGTAAGACTTACTAGCACAATAATAGACTCTTTTATACCTTCTGTCATCAATCCCATCTTTAGTCCAACTATTAAAGTAAATAATCCCACTGCTTGGACAGAGATTTTTTGCAACCTTTCAGAAAATCTCTTACCTACTACAATGCCTAGAGAGCTTCCTATCAGAACAGATACTGTGTTTACAATCGTGCCTAAGATATTATATCACCTCTCTGTCTATTCCATCTTAAATCTTATAATAATCTCCTCAAGACCTTTTACAAGTTTGGATAGATTGTTTATATTAGCAGTTATCTCTTCTATATCTGCCGTCATCTCTTCTGTTGTTGCTGATACCTCTTCTGCTGAGGCCGCATTCTCTTGGGCTATTGCAGCTACACCTTGGACAGACTGGGAGATTCTTCTGCCATCTTCTACTAGAGTACTTATACTTGATGTAATATCCTGTACCATATCTACTATCCTGTTTGTTGCTTGGTTTATCCTATGGAATGTTTCTGTAACCTTAGAACCTATCTCTACCTGTCTTGAAATAGTCTTTGCTGCCTCTTCTGTATCCTGTGCTGTTTTAGTTATCTGTGCTCTTATCTGGTCTACGAACTGGGATATTCTTTGAGCACTCTGGTTTGATTCTTCTGCTAGTTTTCTCACCGCATCTGCTACTACTGCAAAACCACGACCTGCCTCTCCTGCTCTTGCTGCTTCTATTGCTGCATTAAGAGCTAAAAGATTTGTCTGAGAGCTTATACTTGTTATTGTCTCTACTATCCTACCTATCTCTCCAGCCGCTTTTTCAAGTTCATCCATCGCACTCACTACAGAATTTGTTGCCTCGGTAGTTTGAGAAAACCCTCTATTGAGCTCATCTACTACTTCCTGACCTTCTTGGGTAAGCCCTAGTGTTTCCTGAGTTGTCTTCTCAACTACAGATGCACTCTGTGCCAGTCCATCTATCCTCTTACTTGTACTCTCTACTGCACTAGAAGCATCTGTTACATTTCTTGCTGTCTCTTGCGCTCCACTTGCTACACCTTGGACAGTATTTGACACCTGCTGTATAGCCTGTGATATCTGGTTAACTACCCCTAAAACCTGGTCAGTCATAGAAGAAGCCTGAGTAGATGTATCTCTAGCAGTTATTAATAGACTGCTTAGATTATCTACTAACCTAACAATACTCTTGGCAAGATTACCTATCTCCCCTATATATCTTGTATTAATTGGAACTGTCATATCACCTTGAGCTAAAACATTTGTAGTCTCAGTAAGGTTAAGTATAGGACGAACAATACTTAGACTCATAAGATATCCAACAATAATAACTACAACTACTGTGATTATAAGAGTAATGATAAAGATTCTAAATAGCCAATTTAAAGGAGATAGAATTCTAGAAGAAGGAATGCTCATACCTACCAACCATTCAGTCCCAGGTATAGGAGAATAAGAAACAAATAAGAGTTCTTTCCCCCTTAAAGTAAGTCCAAACGTTTTTCCCTTTTCACCTTTTATAGAAGACTCGAAGATTTCTCGCTCTTTACTAGAAAAATCTGTAATGATATTCTTCTTTAAGATTCCTTGGTCTGTAGAAGAAACTATAAGTCCAGACTTGTCTGTTATATACACAGAACTACCTTCAATACTCTTAATCTCTTTTAATATATCAAGAAGCTTCTCCCCTGAATATGTTCCAACAACCATACCCAAGAGTTTTCCATCTTTAAAGACAGGAACAGCTAGAGCAAAGACCTCTTTACCAGTCGTTTTTGAAACGATTAAGCTAGAAGACAAAGCAGGTTTACCAGTAGAACGAACCTTCTGGAAATAATCTCTATCAGAGATATTTGTCCCTTTGCCTTCCATTGTAATATAATCTCCATTAGTCCATGCCCATAAGAATGTGACATATTCTGGTTCTCTTTGATGAACCTCTTTTAATCTCTTTAATATCCCTTCTCTATCATTCGGATTCTGAAATGAATTATGACTCTTTATAAAATCTAGTCTTTTAATCTCTCCATCTATCCAATTCTTTACAGCTATGGCATTGCTTCTTGTAATACTACCCATATTGAGCCCTACAGTTGACTGTAGAGTATTTTTACCATTTAAATAGCTTATTAGACCCATAACTGCAGTAGGAACAATAGAGAGCAACAAAAACGTAATTACTAACCTCGAGATAAACGATTCCCTAAATCTCAGTGGATTAATGGTTCTCATAACTCTTCCTCCTCTCTATTTATATTAAGCTATACCTGCTAATTCTCCTCTTTCTTCTTTTGACAAGATCCTATCTATATCAAGTATAATAATCAATCTCTCATCCAGTTTACCTACTCCTTCTATAAAATCTGCCTCTATTGCAGTAACTGGTGGAGGAGGCTCTATATTAGAAGTCAGTATCCTTAAAACCTCTTGAACCGAATCTACTATTAGACCTACCGTCTGAGAAGTAATCTCTACCACTACGATTCTTGTCTCAAGGGTGATTTCTTTCTCAGCTAAGCCAAACCTCTCCTTAAGGTCTATTACAGGAATAATTTTACCCCTCAAATTTATTACCCCCTTCACAAAAGGTGGAGCTTTTGGTACATAAGTGATCTCTCTATATTGAATAATCTCTTGAACCTTATATATATCTACTCCATAATTTTCATCTAAAAGAGAAAAAACTATCAGTTGTTTCTCTTCAGACATAATCTCCTCCTACTAATAATTTTATCTAGCTCCTTTTAGATACACCAAAGCTGATGCTCCTACTACTCCTGCTTTATCTCCAAGAGTAGCTCGAGCTATCTTTACATCTCTTCCCCCAGGAAGAGCATAAGTATCTACTATCTCTCTTATCGGTCTAATAAGGAGTTCTCCAAGATTAGAAACACCACCAGAGAGAAGAATTACATCAGGGTTAAATATATTTATAAAGTTTACCATTGCAAAACCTAAAAGAGTTCCTATCTCAGAGATGGTTTCTAAGACTATTTTATCTCCGTTCTCAGCCTCCCTTTGAATCTCATCAGGGGACCCAAAGACTTTTCCCTTCTCTTGCAGCCTTTTTATAAGTGCAGGGCCAGATGCATAGGCTTCTATACAACCTATCCCCCCGCAATTGCATCTTATTCCATCATATTTTATACTCATATGTCCTAACTCTGCACCAACCCCTTTGGCTCCTCTAAATACCTTACCCTCATATACAATCCCTGAACCTATACCAGTGCCTATAGTAAGACACAAAAGACACCTTGCACCTTTTCCCCCTCCTGCCCACCACTCCCCTAAAGCGGCTACATTACCGTCATTATCTACATATGTAGGCAACTTAAATCTATCCTCTACAAGTTTTTTAAGAGGAACACCAGACCAATCTTTAAGATTAGGAGTAGCTGTAACAACTACTCCAGTATCTGGGTCTACCTGTCCAGCTGTTCCAATCCCTATTCCCTCTACATCAGGATTAATAATTTCTTCAATTGCCTCATAAAGATGATTTAAGATCTTCTCCTTACCCTCTTTCCCCTCACTGGGAACCTTCATACTCTCTATTATATTCCCATTTTCATCTACAATTACAGATAAAATCTTTGTCCCGCCTAAATCTATACCAATTGCCCTTGACATTTCTTCTCCTTCTCCATAGAGCCATAGAACATCTCTACAGTTTCAAGAGTAGGGATTGCCTTTAATCCATCTATCCTGGTAGGCCTACCTTCTAAAAGCCCTTCACAGAAATCTGTCATCATTCTTCTAAAACATATCTTCCCTAAAGATTTTGGGTCATAGAGAATGACTTCTGGAAAAATCTTGCTATCTTTTATATCCCAGACATTAATACTATTTAATGCAACTCCACCAATCACTATAGAGCCAGTCTCGCCAAATATACTTACGCTTGTCTCTATATTATGCGGATATATAGAAAAACTGCCTTCAAATGTAGCCAGAGCTCCATTTTCAAATCTTATTATAGCAACAGCAGTATCCTCAGTTTCAATCTTATGTGTAAATGTATCACTAACTGCACCTATAGACTTAACCCTACCAAAGAAAGAAATGAGAATATCAATATAATGAATAGCCATATTAAAGATCATACCACCATCATAAGTTTTAGTTCCTCTCCAAGAATTTTCAAAATACTCTTGAGGTCTATGCCAGAGCATACGCATATTCCCTAAGAAGAGCCTACCCAAAGTGTTAGAATTTACAGCCTCTTGAGCTATCTCTATAAGAGGATTATACCTCATTTGGGCTACCATACCCACTCTTAAGCCCAATTTATCTGCAAATAGACATAACTCTCTCGCTTCTTCTGAGCTTAAAGCAAGGGGTTTTTCAACAAGGACATTGACTCCATAGTCTAAAGATTCCCTAGCTATTTCAACATGGAAAATATGAGGAGTAGATATAGCAATAAGGTCAAGGGTTTCCTTTTCTAAAAGCTCCCTATAGTCTGTATAAACCTTTTCTACTTTATAGGTATTAGCAAAACTTTCTGCCTTATCTTTATTTTTATCACATACTGCAACTAGGTCTAAATAAGGTATCTTTAATGCAGAATCTCCATGTTTTGAGGCATTCTGTCCACAACCTATAATAGCAAATCTAAGCCTTCTCATAGAAACTCTTTATCTCCCTTGCCACTTCTTCGACTTCTTCATCCTTTAACTCTGGCCACATTGGTAGTGCTAAGACCTCCTTACAAGCCTTTTCTGCCTCTGGGAAATCCCCCTGCTTGTATCCAAGGTCCTTATATGCCTTCTGAAGATGTAAAGGAATGGGATAATATATAGCTATTCCAATTCCTTTTTTAGAAAGATACTTCTGCAGTTCATCTCTTCTCTCCGCCCTTATTACATATTGGTGGAATGTATGGGTGCGGTTATTTTTAATACTTGGGGTCTTTATATTTGGTATATCTAAGAGTAATCTGTTATAGAGACCTGCTATCTCCTGTCTTCTAGCTATCCATCTATCAAGGTATCTTAATTTTATCCTCAAAATAGCTGACTGAATCTCATCCAATCTACTATTATAACCTAATTCTTCATGATAATACTTATTTATACTTCCATGAGCCCTCAAAATTCTTAACCTTTTATTCAGCTTTTCATCATTAGTAGTTATCATCCCTCCATCCCCATAAGCACCTAGGTTCTTAGTTGGGAAAAAGCTAAAACAACCCGTATCTCCTAGACTTCCAGCTTTTTTATTCTTATACTCTGCCCCTATAGATTGGCAGGCATCTTCAACTATAAATATCCCTTTCTCTCTAAACTTTAAAATCTCATCCATATCACATATCTGACCAAAGAGATGAACTGGAATAATAGCTTTTGTATTCTTAGTGATTGCTTTTTCTATCTTATCTGGGTCTATATTAAAAGTATCTGGCTCTATATCAACTAGGACAGGTCTAGCTCCAATCATAGAAACTACTTCAGTAGTGGCAAAGAATGTAAATGGAGTAGTGATGACCTCATCTTGAGGCTTTATATCTAAGGCTCTTAGAGAAAGCAATAATGCATCTGTTCCAGAAGCAACCCCAATAGCATATCTTGTCTCACAATAATTTGCTATTTCATCTTCTAAAAACCTCACATTCTCTCCAAGTATAAACTGTCCACTAACCAGAACATTTTCTACAGCTTTATCTATCTCCTGTTTTATATTCTGATACTGCCTCTTTAAATCAAAGCCTGGTATTCTCATTTTTAGCTATTTCCTCCTTAAGGTTTTTCCAAAATTCCAAAAAGAAAACCAGAAATATGCCTAGGAAAATAGAGGCAACTCCTGCTATTAGAACATTAAGCATAGTATTTGGCTTACTAGGTTTTTCTGGTGGTATAGCATAATCTAACACTTGAATACTTATAGAATCCCTAGTCTCATTTATTTTTGCCTGCTCGTATTGAGCAGAAAGTGTAGTATATATAGTTTCTTGTAATTTTACATCTCTCATAAGGCGAGAAAGCTCTAATCCTAGCTTAGGGAGTTTCCCTAATTTAGTCTCATAGTCCTTTACAATACTATCCATAGCTTGCATCCTAGCTTCTAAGGTTATTCTCTTCACACTCAAATCAAAGAGATCTGGGGTAGAAAGTGTCCCTAGGGCACTAGAAAGTCTCTCTATCTCTTCTTTTATAACTCTTTTTATCTCATCTATCTCTTGTTTTATAGCCATTACCTTAGGATGTAATTCACCATAATCCTGTAAGAGGATAGCAAGGTTAGCCTCATCCTCAATCAGCTTATCTCTCCAGATTTTAATCTTAGGGTCTGAACTTATAGTAGTTATTGTAAGTGGGTCTTTCCCTAGGGTCTTAGCCTGAAGCATAAGATTACTCTGTAGGGTATTAATCTGAGAGTTTACAGTATTCAATTCTATTTGTGATAATTCTTTCTGTGATTGTATATTAGCCATATTCTCTACAAGCATCTTGGTTTCATCATCTATACTAATAAGTCTATACTTTTCCTGAAAATCTCTAAGTTTACCCTCTGCCTCTTCCAAAAGTTTCTTAGTATCTACTAGCCTCTTTTCTATGAAGACCCTTTCTCTCTGAGAAGAACTTAACATAAATTGAGAACTTACATTTTCCAATGCACCCACAAAGGCATTAGCAATATCTGCTACTAATTTAGGGCTATTTGCATCGGCTGTAATTTCTATAGTATTGTCCTTAGTATCATTTACCTTCAAAACTTTTTGAAGCATATCAATAGCTTGTTGTTTACTCTCTGCCTTATAGAGCTTTTCTAATTTAAGCTTATTTACTACATACTCTGCTGCCGAACGGCTCTTAAGGATAGCCAGATAGTTTCCACCTACACCACCAGACAATCCTCCAATAAGCCCTCCAATAGGAAGGCTCTGCAATAGCTGAGCAGAGATACCTGCCCCTTGTCCTTGAGGGAGAAGTATTACTGCTTTGGCAGAATAGACCTTTGGGCTTATTTTACTAAAAATATATGCAGACAAAACAGCTACTATAAATAGAATAATAATATAATTTTTTCTCTTCCTTATGACATTTATAATATCTACTAGACTTATCTCTTCTTCCATAATCACCACCCTAACAATGGACCTAAAGTAGACTTAAGTACTCCTATACTCATAAGTATCTGAGTAAGGTCTTGCCATCCTTTAAAGAGGACTTCAGGTATATATACTATATCCCCTTCTTTGAGTTCTATATCTAGATTACCCTTTCCTTTAGAGACAATCTCCTCGTAATTTATAGGGATGACTTGAGATTTATCATCAGTTTGACGGATAATTACCATCTTCTTCAAATCAGCCCTATCCTTAACTCCTCCTGCTAGAGAAACATATTCGGTAAGCCTTCTACCCTCTTTATATTCGAAAGTCCCAGGAGCATTTACCTGTCCAAGAGCATATACTAGTCTTCTTAGTTCTGGAATAACTATAGTATCCCCATCTTTTACAGGAAGATTTTGTGACTCATCTCCTGTAATAACTGCTGAGATATTAAATTGAACATCTTCTTTCTTACCAGTTATTATCCTTTCTATATAGCCTATATCCCTCTCTGATTTAGCAGTGAGTCCCCCAGCTCTTATAATAAT
>Ga0315282_10003999_pt1 | contig 26026 bp, 23 predicted proteins | sample YL17G07_20_MG_FD_203693 | JGI IMG/M metagenome (GOLD analysis project Ga0315282, IMG submission 203693) | Sediment microbial communities from Yellowstone Lake, YNP, Wyoming, USA - YL17G07_20 | ecosystem: Environmental > Aquatic > Freshwater > Lake > Sediment | place: USA: Wyoming | collected... | reverse complement strand
ACTGTGGGGAATCGGAATGGGGGCGCAGGAATCAATAATGAGAGCGGCCATTGCCAATATGATTTCGGCAGATAAAAGGGCCTCTGCTTACGGAGTATTTAATGCGGGCTACGGTCTGTTCTGGTTTCTCGGCAGTGCATTAATGGGCATTTTGTATGACATTTCAATGCCCGTGCTAATCGTGTTTTCGGTTGCAGTTCAACTGACCTCGATTCCATTTTTTATGATGGCAAAAAAAACTGTTCATCAGCACAATCAGTGATTCAATCAAAAGCATTGGTGGTCAGACACCTAAAATCCATTTTCCCAAAATTTTTTCTATCTCTTTCCATATAAGTATTTACAAATTTATTGCCCCTGAAAAACACTCGAATTTTCGTATCAAACGCGCAGGTTTGCCCCTATTAAGGAGGGGAGGTATTTTTTCAAAACGCTATGAAAAAAAACACGGTTTTCATTTTTTACTTTGTGCCTTTGCCCCTCTGCTCTTTGTCAACTTAGGCAACGTTTATTTAAGTAATCAGTTTAATCTGGGTAATATGTGGTTAAAAATCAATCAATCAAAAATAACAAATTATGCGAAACAAACCCAATTTCCAAAAAGCCAAAAATAGTTGTAACCTTAGTAACAACAATGACTAATAACAATGAACAACGAACTATGAACTATTCAAAACAAACCCAATCAAACCCAATTTCAGAGGACAGGCGGACTCTAATTCGGGACGCTTTTTTACGTGTGATAATCAGCGTTAATTGTTACATAATCTTTGCTCAGGTCGCAGCCGTAGCAGAAGTCGCTGTATTTACCGACCCCAAGCTCGACCGTTATAGTGTGGCTGGTTTGAGAGACAATCCTGCCTGCCCTGCGGCGGTCGAAATTTGTCGGCGAGCCGTTTTTGAACACCGCCAGTTTGTCGAGTTTGCAGGATATTTTCCGTAAGTTGAGCTGGACGCCGGATGAGCCGACCGCGCAGATAATCCTGCCCCAGTTCGGGTCGCCGCCGTTTACCGCACATTTGACTAACGGATAATTTGCTACCGCCCGTGCCGCCTTCGTGGCGTCAGCTTTTGTTGCTGCACCTTTAACAACAACCTTGAACATCCGCGTCGCACCTTCAGCGTCTAAGGCCATTTGCTTGGCTAAATCATCGCACAGCTCTGTCAGTGCCTTTGCAAACTTTTTGTATCGCGGACTTTTGTCTACTATTGGCCGATTTCCTGCAAGGCTGGAAGCGAGAATTATCGCCGTATCATTGGTACTTTGATGGCCGTCAACAGTCAATTTGTTCAGCGAACAGCCGATAGCGCTCTTTAATGCCTTAGCCAGCAGTGGTTTTGTTATCACCGCATCGGTCGTAATAAACAAAAGTGTCGTCGCCATATTCGGCGCAATCATTCCTGCACCCTTGACGACCCCTGCTATTGTTACCTTCTTCCCCGATATTCCGATTCGCTGATAGGCCGTTTTGGGTTTTGTATCGGTTGTCATAATTGCCTTTACAAAATCTATCCCTGCGGAACTGGAATCTGAAAGCTCCCCTATCGCGTCCGCAATACCTGCAACGACGTTATTCATCGGTAATTGTTCGCCGATAATTCCGGTTGATGCGACAAGAACCTCATGTGGGTCAACCACGAGGTAGCCGGCCGTTTCGGAGCACATCCTGATGGCATTTTTGACTCCGCGTTTGCCCGTGCAGGCATTGGCGTTGCCGGAATTGACAACCACAGCATAGAGATTCGCGCTTTTGATGTGTCGTTTGCTGACCTCGACCGCCGCCGACGTAATCTTGTTGGTCGTAAAGACCGCTGCTGCTTTTGCCCCGCTGGGGCAGACAATCAGCCCTAAGTCTGGCCTGCCGGACTTTTTTATCCCGCACTTTACCCCCGCCGCCAAAAATCCCAGCGGGGCGGTAATACTGTTATTTGCCATATCTGGTTCTCCGGATGTATTCTCTGCCGTTTTTATCAGGTGCAAGTTTAGATGAACGCGAGCTTCTTTGCAATCGTATAAAATATAGGGGCGGATCGGGGCTAGTTCCTCCCTTCCCTCCTTAAGTCCCGGTCTGCTCCCCATTTTTGTTTTACGCCCAGCCGAAACCAGCTCTCATAAAGTCTTTCTATTGCGCGTTCTGAAATCCTTTATAGATTTTTCTGCATTGCTGAGTTTGCCGGCTATTGCCATATCTCTGAAATCCGCCATCGGGTCGTAGAATTTTTGGCTCATATCCACTGTATTGACCATTAAGCCTGCACGGTTTGCCTTGAGCTGTCTTACGATTTTGCCGTCCGGCGAGATTATGCACGATGGGTACGGCGAATAGAAACCACTCGCATTGGACATGCTCACCCAGAAATGATTCGTCGCCGCGTGGCACTGCATAGTCTGGCGCATAATATAAGTGTGTACGCTTGGGCCTTTTTGCCGGGCATTGTAGAACGATTGAAAGATGCAGTTTACTTTTTGCTTATACAGCTCTCGGTAAAGTTCCGGAAAGCGGGCATCGAAGCATATAAGTAGAGAGCATTTTACGCCATTGACGGTAAAATTCACGAATTTATTACCCGGCGTATAGCGACGCAGTTCACCTTTAAGACAAAATCTTTTGTCATATCTGTCTTTTATTTTTCCATCGGGCCCTATCAGATACAAACTATTATGTGGCCTGTTCGGCTCAGTTAGTTTATGTGTGCTGCCCAGAACGACCCATAGACACAGTTTGCCGGCAAGAGTCATAATCTTTTTGGTTTCTTCTTTGAGAAGTTCCCAGTCGTAATCCTCAAAGTTTGGAAAGTCTGCCCCCACGTACCCGCTTAGTGTGCATTCCGGAAAATGTACTATGTCAGCCTTAGCTTTCTTTGACTTGTGCAGGAATTCGCTGATTTGCCGGGCGTTTCTTTTTATCGAAGCGCCGACAGCAAACTGACACGTCGCAACCCTCAGGAAACCTTTAGCCATCATTGCCTCTACAGCAGCCCATTGGCTTCATCAAGGCCGAAGATGATATTCATATTTTGAATCGCCTGGCCGGAGGCGCCTTTAACTAAGTTGTCGATTGCGGAGAAAACTACGATTTTGCCCTTCACGCAGCTAACAAAAATATGGCAGTAGTTTGTCCCCGCTACCTCTTTAACTCCTGGAGCATCACTGCGTATCTGCACAAAAGGCTCATCCGCATAAAAATCCTTGTAGAGCTGCGATAACTTTTCGCCGCCGGCTTTACCCTTCGGCACACAATATACGGTCGAGAGTATTCCCCTGTCGAAAGGCCCTGCGTGCGGCTGAAACAGTATATTGACGTCGGTACCGGCGATTTGACCTGCGATTTGTTCCATCTCCGGCATATGCCGGTGTGTGCCGATGCCGTAGGCAAAGATGTTTTCATTCATATTCGGAAAGTGGAATTTGCTCGATGGGTTTTTGCCCGCTCCGGATATGCCGGTTACCGCATTGACGATAATCGAATCTGTCTTAATGAGCCCTTCTTTCAGCAGCGGTGCTAAAGCCAGCAGCGCACCGGTGGGAAAGCACCCCGGATTGGCAACCAAATCAGCGTTTTTTATCTGCTCACGAAACAGCTCCGGCAGGCCATAGACCGCCCGCTTAAGATTAGCTGGGTCGGTATGTTTTACCTCGTAGAACTTTTCGTAAACTTCGGTGCTTTTAATGCGATAGTCCGCACTGAAGTCAACAACTTTTAGTCCCGCCTTCAGAAGTTTGGGCACAAATCCCATCGACACTTTATGCGGCAGACAGCACAGCGCAGCGTCAGCCAAACCGGATAGCTTGTCGATATCCAAAGGCTCAATTTGTAGATTACATCGGCCCTTGAAGCGCGGAAAAACTTCCTCAACTGCCCCGCATTCTTCGGGCAGTGCACTCAGGTAAACGAGCTTCGCCTCGTTGTGGCGCAGAATTATGTCTATTGATTCGGCACCGGTATAGCCGCTTGCCCCTATTATCGCAACCTTTATCACAGCTTTTCCTTCTGAAAAAACAGCCGCCGAGATTTTTCTGAGCGGCTGTTGTAACAATCCCAAAATCAGTTTGCAAATCAGCGCTTCGAGAACTGGAATCTCTTTCTTGCACCGGGCTGGCCCGCTTTTTTGCGTTCGACCATTCTGCTGTCTCGGGTGAGATGGCCGCTGTCACGAAGGACCTGGGCGAAGCCTTCGTTGTAGTTTTTCAAGGCCCGTGCTACCCCCAGCAAAGACGCCCCGGCCTGTCCGCTTGTCCCGCCGCCCCGGACATTGATGAAAACGTCGAACGACTTTTCCGCCTCAACAGCCCTTAGAGGGGCCGTTACTGCTTTTTGGTCCTGGTCTCTTGTGAAATAATTCTCAAGTGTCCTTTTGTTTACCAAAAGTTTGCCGTCTCCGGGCCTTATCCGGACTCGGGCTACCGAGCTTTTTCTTCTGCCGGTGCCCCACCAGTAACCGCCCTTTTCGGTTTCTTTATTGCCGGACTTTTGTGTAGGCTTCACACTGCCTGCCTGTGTCTCTGTCATATCTGTATTCTCTCTTAACCAATTTCTATCTTTTCCGGTCCCTGGGCCTGATGCGGATGCTGCGGCCCGCGATAGACCTTTAATCTTGTCAGCATTCTTCTGCCCGTTTTGTTTTTCGGCAGCATCCGTTTCACAGCCAGCTCGACCACCCTTTCCGGCTTTTTCGCCATCATCTCCGCGAAGCTGACGTATTTGTGTCCGCCCGGGAAAAGCGTGTAATAATCGTATTCCTTGTCCTGTGCCTTTTTGCCGGTAAGCTTTATTTTCTCGGCGTTCACCACAACCACATAATCGCCCGTATCGACGTGGGGAGTATATGTTGGCTTGTTTTTGCCCATTATCGCGGTTGCGATTTTCGCCGCCATTCGGCCAAGAATCGCACCCTCGGCATCGACAAGCAGCCATTTGCTGCCGGCGTGGACCTCTTTCATCATAAAACTCTTCATAGAAAGCCTCAGCCTATCCGGAAAAACCATATATTCTAAGGAGCTTGGCCGATTTGTCAACCGCTTTTTTGGCGAAAAACCCAAGCCACTCCGCCTCCCGATGACTCGGTTTCAAAACCCTCGCGCACGCAAAATCCTGTGTGCTCTCAGGATGCCTGTTGGCGAACCGCGTCTTTGCCGTATTCTTCTAAGAATTTAAGCCAATTCAGCCACGCCTTTTTGTATTGTTCACTCGATACCAGAAAGCCGTCGTTATGGCTGCCGTAAATCTCAACAAATTCGTTCGGCTCATTCGAAGTCTCGTACAGCTCCAGCCCGAACTCGAACGGCACAATCTCGTCGTTGCGGCTGTGGATTATCATCACCGGACAGTGAACCGCTTTGATATAATCAATTGTGTTGTATCTGAACCTCGCAAACCATCGCACCGGCATATAGGGATAAAATTTCTTGCCTATGTCGGCGTAGGACGTAAATGCACTCTCAATAATCAGCGATTTCACCTCCACCTTGCTCGCTAATTGTGCTGCGATACTGCCGCCGAGCGACCTGCCGAAAATAATAATGTTACTCGGCGGTAGTTTCTTTACGTCAACCAGCCAGTCGTATGCTGCTCTCGCATCCAGGTATGTTCCTTCTTCGCCTGGTTTGCCCTCGCTTTTGCCGTAACCGCGATAGTCGAAGATAAAGCAATTCACTCCCATGTTATAAAAGATATTGATGCTGTCTAAGCTGTGCATCATATTGCCGCCGTTGCCGTGGCAGAACAGAACCGTAATATTTGAATTATCTGCCGGCACATACCAGCCGGTTAGTTTCACGCCGTCCGCGCTTTGGAAAACCACGTCCTCAAAGTCCAGTCCCAATTCATCGGGCGTATAGGTAACTTCCCCTACTGGACCATACAGAAACTGCGGCTGCATATAATAAAGTATCACGCCCAGACCCCAGTAAGCGACAAACAATACCACCGCGATGGATATCAGCATCGGTTTTATCCTTCTTGTCCGCCTATGGCGGATTGGTCCAAATCAAAACTTCGTTTCCGGACAACTGAACCCCCCACGCCTGTCTTCCGACAGGAAGATGTGGGGACCACGTATTTTAATTTGCTCGTAGAAATAAAACAAGCTACAATTTAACAGCATAGATTTATAAGCCTTTGGCTTAATCTGCGATATGATTAAAAGAAGAAAGACAAGAATCGTTCATGTAGGCACGGTAAAAATCGGCTGCTCATCACCGATTGTTATCCAGTCGATGACCAAAGTACCCACCACTGACGTTGCCCGTTGTGTAAGACAGATACATCAGCTTATCCGCGCAGGTTGTCAACTGGTAAGAATAGCCGTCCCGACGCAGGCCGATACTGCCGCCTTCGCGAAGATTGTCCGGAAAGTAAACACCCCTTTAATTGCCGATGTGCATTTTAGCCCCGCTCGGGCGATTGAAGCCATCGAGGCCGGTGCAGCCAAGGTGCGGCTCAATCCCGGTAATATAAAAAATCAAAAAGATATCCTGCGAATCATCGACGCAGCGAAGATGCACAAAACCGCTGTTCGCATCGGCGTTAATGAGGCAAGCATTCGAGACCTGAAAAAGCAGGATGTCCCGTCCGAAAAACGCACATCGCTGATGCTGAACGAGATGAAAAGATACGTTCGGCTCTTTGAGAAACGCAGTTTCACGCAATTGGTCCTGAGTGCAAAAAGCAGCGACTGCCTGCGGACAATCGAAATCAATCGTCGTATCGCCGAGACCTTCGATTATCCCATTCATCTTGGTCTGACGCACGCCGGCCTGCCGGAAGACGCCCTGATACCTTCCGCCGTTACCCTCGGCACATTGCTCGCCGAAGGTATCGGAGATACCATCAGGGTAAGTGCCGCCGGTAATCCAGTGATAGAGACTCGCATCGCAAAGCAGATTTTAATCTCGCTCGGCCTTTACGAATGTTCTACCCCGCAGCTTATAGTCTGTCCCACCTGTGCACGGGCCCAGATTGATGTGGTCACGCTGGCTCGGCGAATTGAGAAAGCCGTAGCAGCGGTCGATAAGCCCCTTCGTATCGCGGTGATGGGCTGTATTGTCAACGGCCCGGGTGAAGCCGCCGATGCTGACTTGGCTGTCTGCGCCGCCAAAAACAAAGCTTACCTCTACCGCAATGGAAGAAGAATCTCGATAGTGCCGCCGGGCAGAATCATCCCCGAACTACTGAAGCAGTTGAGAGAGACAGAGTCCCGAACGTAAGTGAGGACTCAGAGGAACGATGAAAACAACCCTCAGGCGATTTTGCATTGCTGTCGTCTTCAGCATCGCCTTTGCATATATTGAAGCTGCTGTTGTTGTTTATCTGCGAACGATTTTTCATCCCCAGGGTTTCACCTTTCCTCTGACCGAATTCGGCATTAGCCCCCTGTGGAAACGGCTTCTGCTGACCGAAATCGGCCGCGAAGCTGCAACGCTGGTCCTGATGTTTACGAGTGTGTGGCTTTTCGCGGTGAATCGTCAGCAGCGATTCGCTTATTTCGCAACAATCTTCACCGTCTGGGACATATTCTACTATCTCTGGCTCAAAGCCCTTATCAACTGGCCGGCTTCATTATTCGATTGGGACATACTGTTTCTGATTCCGTTTCCCTGGGCAGGCCCTGTTCTTGCACCGCTCATTGTCTCAATCACGCTGCTTGTATTCGCCGCGGTGGTACTTTACCGCTCATCAATCACTGGAGCCGTAAAGGTCTCCACGCTGGAATGGTTTGCCTTTATTCTCGCCGGCATGGTCGTCGTCGTCTCGTTCTGGATTGCCGGCAGGTATATGGCCCAGCCTGATTTTAAAGAGTATTTTTATTGGCCGTTATTCGCTCTTGGCGAACTGATGGCTGTCGTGTTTTTTGCCAAGTGCCTGCTCAAATCAAAATAGCACCGCACCTGTTTAATTTTTGCGCCTCCAGTATTATTTAAGTCTTTAGCAATCAAACACGCCTTTTTACTGTGGGCGCACTTTTTAAATAGGTGCGGTACAACTCAATCTTGAGTACTTTTTAATATTCCGCTGCGGTGTCTAATTTTCTCCCGATTGGCCGGTGTTTGGTGCTGTCTCTGTCCTGAGTGTATCCTTCGAATTTTCCGAAAATCATTTTGCCTGCTGAGGTCTGCAGTGAGCTGGTTATATTGACCGTTATCTCTTTTCCGATTTTGTCGCGTCCGCCCTCAACGACGACCATTGTTCCGTCTGGTAGATACCCCACGCCCTGCTCAGCCTCTTCGCCGGGTTTTATAATCTTAACATCCAGGGTCTCGCCGGGCAGCGCTATCGCCTTTAGTGAGTTAGCCAGGTCGTTGACATTGATTACGTCGACCTCTCGAACCTGTGCGACCTTCGTAAGATTATAGTCTGTCGTTGCCAGCCGGCCGTTGCACATCTTTGTAAAGGCCACGATTTTTTGGTCTACTCCCCGAATGTCTTCGTTCTCCTCAATGGCAGTGTCGTCTATTTCAATGTCGATGGCGGAATTCGACTGCATCTCCTTAATAATATCCAGCCCGCGTCTGCCGCGGTTGCGTTTAAGCCGGTCTGACGAATCAGCTATTATTTGAAGTTCATTGAGAACAAATCGCGGTATAATTACCGGAGCGTCGAAAAACTTGCTGCGACACAAATCCGTCACTCGGCCGTCGATGATTACCGAGGTATCCAGGACCAGTGGCCGGGCACCCTTGGTCTGTTTGGTAAATTCCACATACGGTACCACAAAGCGAACGTCGTCTTTTGTCCGAATCACAACGCTGATGGTAAGAAAGCATATACATACTCCCAGCATCCATTTGATTGCCGCCACCGCTTCTCCCAGCAGGTGAAGTCGGTACGTGTCAGTTATCATATCCACTAATGGTGCCAGTGCCCCGCTGATAAGAAGACCGACCAGCAGACCGAAGAAAACGCCCGCCAGTGCGCTGAGTTTTCGCTTCGGCGTAAAAATGTCCAGCAAAAACACGAATACCATCATTCCAAGACCCGAAAAGACCACCGCCCAGAAGCTGACCGAGTTCTCTCCTTTTGTAATCGTTTCCGTACTGACGCTGACGAACAAAACCGACAACACGATAATTACGAAGATTGTTCTGAAAACCCAAAGCAGCATAATTATTAACCTCCCAAAATATGATACCGATTCTCGTCTTTTGACTTATGACTTCTGACTATTATATCGACCGTTCAAACCTTCATCTATAACTATATTAAGCATTCGTATAATATGCAGTTGTCGAAACTATTTTCAGCTGTCGTTTCCCTCTTTCTGCCCGGAATGCTCTCTGGAAAGCTTATTCTTTTTTTTCGGCTGCTATGACGGTAACCGGCGCAATTTTTTCCAGGGACTCTTTAAGTGCGTCGGCCTGGCCGACAACAACCACGACCAGTTCGTCCGGTTTTATTGTCGCCTCTATCAATCGTTCACAATCGTCCCGTTTCGTCCCTCCAACGCCTTTAAGCAGTCGTTCGAGATAATCTGAACCGAGTTCCTGAGATTCTATCAGCCAAAGGTCATCTGCTATCTGCTGCGGTGTCTCCCGGCCTCTCACAAAGCTGCCTAATATATAAGATTGGCTGTTCGAGAGTTCTTCGTTACTGGGCCCTTCTTTTTTTAGCCGTTCAATTTCATCGAGAACTGCCCTGACAGTTTGTGCTGTCGCCTGTGTTTTGCTGAAGGTACCCACCTCAAACTCGCCGGCGAAGCGCTTTGCCACGAAACTACCCCAAATAGCATATGTCAGTCCTTTTGCCACCCGGACACTTTCGTTCAGTCGGCTGTCGTATCCCCAGCCGAAATAGTTACTCACTACCCGGCTGACCGCATACATTTTGTTGTGACGGGTAATGCCGCGCCCGCCTATGCGTATCTGGCTCTGTATACCGCCGGGCCGGTCCACAAGATATATATGCGTTCCGTCCAGTTCGCATAACTGTGGTAATTTTGTCTCCGCCCGTGTCGCCGTCGCTTGCCAGTTACCAAAAGTTGATTTTGCCATTTCAAACGCCTTCTTCTTATTGATATCACCGGCAAAAATCAGCACCGCCGCATCAGGCCTGACGAATTTACTCCACCACCGTTTTAGGTCGCCGACCGCAAGGGCGTTGACATCCTCAACTTCGCCGACAGCCGTTCTCGAATACGGATGCTCACCGTACAGCCTTCGCCGAAGCTCCCGGTCCGCCACGTATTCGGGCTCCGCTGATGAAATCGCCAGTGACGTTAGAACTTGCCGCCGGAGTTTCTCGAACTCATCTTCCGGAAAATTCGGCTCTATTACAACTTCGCCGAGCAGTTTCATTCCTCTTTCGACGTGCTCCGTCAGACAGCTCATATTGACTGTTGACGTATCCATATCTGCGCTGCCGGAAAGACCGATTGCGTAGGTCTCCAGCTCATCAGCCAACTGTGCCTCGCTGTGCTTGTTTGTTCCCTTGACGAGCATGCTCATAGTCATCGCCGTTGTTCCCGGCGCCTCTTCCGTCCAGGCCCCCGCCAAGAGTCCTAATTGGACAGTTACAAAAGGCACCTCGTGGTTTTCAACCACAAGAACTTTAAGTCCATTATCTAAAACCCCTCGGCTGTACTTTGGTGTTATCTTTGCCGCGGAAATCTTTCCAAACGGCGGCCCTTTCGGAAAGTCTTCGCTTCGCTCAAGCCCGGGCCGACCCGGTTTCGGCGCAGCCTTCTCAATCTCGCCGGTAATAGGCGATTGTTCTTCTGTTTTCTTTTTATCTGTCACAGCCTCGGGCAGACTACGTTCCACTTTAACCCTCAACTCACGCTCGGGTATCAGATACTTATTCGCAACGCGGACAATATCATCTGCCGTTACCCTTCGGATGTCATCCAGCCAGCGGTTGACGTATGAGACGTCGCCGTATTCCACGGCGGCCCTGCCCAACATTTCCGCCTTGCTCTCAATCTGCAGATTTTGTGTTACAAGGCCTCTCAGCATCTGGTTTTTTGCTTTCGTCAGTTCACGCTCGCTGACCTTGCTCTCCCGCAGCCGGGCGATATGATTCTCAATGATTCCGGTAATCTGCTCCGCATCAGACCCCGAAGGCGGCATCACTGCTCCTGCTCTAAACAATCCATCCTGCTCCAGGTCCCACGTCTCAGCGTTGGCCGACACTGCCAGTTGTTTTTCCGCAACAAGCTCTCTGTACAACCTGCTGCTGTTGCCGCCGCCTAAAATCTCTGCCAACAGCTCAAGCACAACCGAATCTTTATCTCTCATCGGCACCGTCCTGAAAACAACTCCTGTGATGGGTGCAGGGGCATTATCTTCTTTTAGGGTTACCAACCTCGGCCCATTGGGTTCCGGCTCACGAACGTTTACCTCCGGCGGCTCCTTATAGCGGGGTATCCAGCCGAAATACCGCTTCGCAAGCTCTTGTGCCTTTTCGTGCTTGACCGCGCCGACGATAATCAGTGTCGCATTGCTCGGCACATAATATCGCTGCCAGAAATCACGCAGTTCCGCCGCTGAGCTTGCACGCAGATGCGCCATATTACCAATCGGACTCCACCGATATGGATGGACCTTAAAAACCTCCCCCAGCAGATTCTCCACCACCGTTCCATAAGGTTCATTCAGCCGCATCCGGCGTTCTTCTTCTACGACTTTCCGTTCGGTATCGAATGACTCCTGGTCAATCTTCAGAAATGCCATTCGTTCCGCCTCAAGCCACAGTGCCAGCTCAAGCTGGTTTGCCGGCAGTGTTTGGACATATACCGTCCGGTCGAAACCTGTATGGCCGTTCACCGTGCCGCCTACGCGATGAATGAAACCGAAATGGTCCGTCGGCCCGAGTTTGTCCGTGCCGCGAAACATCATATGTTCGAACATATGGGCAAAACCCTGCCTGTCGGCCCGTTCATTTTTCGAGCCGACGTGATACCACAGTTGCACTGCTGCTATCGGACAGGAAAAATCCTCGAGCGTTATCACATCCAGACCATTCTCGAGCTTAATATCCCGGTAATCAAACCTTGTGCCGTTGCTGCTTCTTCCTCTTTCTTCGACACGCGCATTTTGACAGCCGGCCCCGCCAACGACCAGCATCGACACCAGCAAAGATGTCAATACCACTGCGACTCTACTGTGTTTGATATAGTCCATTACCACGCTCTCATTTATAATTCTTTCCGCCGGTAATCAATCAACAACTCCGGAACTACTTTTCTTTCTTGGGCTTTAGCAGACTTTTGAGTCCCTTGACGGCTTCGGTGCCCAAATCTTTACCTACATCTAAGATTTCCTTGCCTTTCTCAGCGGCTGCCTTGCCCGCTTCTGTGGTCTTGCCCAGCGTTGACTTCATTGTATCGACCATTTGCGCCGGCAGAACTTCTACCCCCTGCTCCGCTACTCCTTTCGTAATCGCCAGCATAATTTTGCCCGCCAGTATTCCCGTATCGAGTTTGTTATCGCTACCCAAATTTTTCATTCTGATGGGAGCTAAGTTTAAGGTTACGGTATCCGCCTTGCCGGGTACTGGGAGAAGTTTCACTTTCACTTTTGTACCATTGATTTCAAGCGAGTCAATTTGCAGTTTTTTGCCTGAAGGTTCGCCGCCGCCTTCTTTCTCGGTCTTGAGTGAGCCTATGACATCTTGCAGGTTATTTGACAGCATCTTTTGTTCGATAGTCAGATTCATGTCATCTAATTTAATCTCTCTGATATGCACCACATCAGAGAGCAGCGTTCTCACGTCGGCACTTATCACGCCTCGGCCAAGTACGAGCAATTCCTTGTTGGCATATCCAGGCGGGTTTTTCACCGTCAGGTCTCTGATTTCAATTAGACCTTTGCGGATTGAAAGCCGCGCATCGCCGACATCAACCGCCACGCCGAGTGTTTTTGTACCGCCTACCTCAATGCCCGCTTTTAGCAGGTATCCCCCCAGCGAATAAAAAGCAACCCATAAAACCAGCGTTAGGATAATAACGCATAAAGCGATGATGCCTATGATTTTACCCATTACCTTCATCTTATTCGCTGATGGACTCCTTGAGGCTGAGATGGCATAAGCGCCACGTAAGCCGCCCACAGAAACTAATAGCGGGCGAGCGGATTCGAACCGCCGACGTCCAGCTTGGGAAGCTGGCATTCTACCACTGAATTACGCCCGCAAAAATTCTTTCGGGCCTTTATTCTACAGAGACCGCCGTCAAACTGTCAAACTTATTCCCTCCGCAAAGCGGGTGTTGTCTTGAAATCCCAAAGGCCAATGAGTTGATTATTGACATTTGTATCGCTGCCGTTGTATAGTACGTCGGCAAGCAGCCGCTTGTTTTCAAAGCAAAAGAGATTTCGCTCTGTGGCTTTGAAAGCACTGTCAATTGAGGGATTGTATGGACCCTGATATCTTCAAGGCGTATGATATTAGAGGAATCTATCCGGACCAGATTGATGAGGAGGTCGCGTGGAAAATCGGTTATGCTTCAGCCCGTTTCCTGCGCTCAATGCTGACCGGCTACGAGCGAGGCCAGGCTAATACTCGTGCGCTTTGTGTCGGCCGAGATATGAGAACTCACAGCTCGGCTCTGGCAGAAGCCCTCATTGAAGGTATCAGTGCCGCCGGAACAAATGTCATTGATATTGGAATGATTGATACTCCCCAGATGTATTTCGCTATCAATCACTTTGGGACCTGTGGCGGCGTCCAGGTAACAGCCTCGCATAACCCCGCCAAGTATAATGGTTTTAAGATATCCGGCCTTGGCGCAAAGCCCGTCGGCGTCGACACCGGCCTCAAAGACATAGAGTACATCGCCGTTGCCCTGATACATACTAAGGGCAAAGCCACTGGCTCAGTGGAAAAACGTGATTTGACCGGCGAGTACAAGAATCACGTCCTCAAGTTCTTAAAATCCAGACTGAGACCCCTGAAGGTCGCCATCGATGCTTCAAACGGAATGGCGGGTAAACTCATACCGGTTGTCTTCGGCGATTTGTCAATAGAAATTGTCCCGATAAATTTCAGGTATGACGGCACATTCGAACACGAGCCGAACCCGCTTATTGAAAAAAATCTCACCGAAATAAAGGCCGCTGTTAAAAAGCAAAAGTGCGATTTCGGAATCTGCTTTGATGGTGATGCCGACAGGTTGATGATGGTCGATGAAAAAGGCCGAACCATCAGTTGTGACCTCTTGACGGCACTGATGGCTGCTTATTTTCTGAGTAAAGAACGCAAATCAGCCGTCGTCTACGATTTGCGCAGTAGCTGGGTGGTCCCGGAGGAAATCATCAAAAATGGCGGTACACCCCGCAGGGAACGCGTCGGTCACGCCTTTATGAAAAAAGCTATGCGAGATTCTCACGCCGTTTTCGGCGGTGAGCTTTCCGGCCACTTCTATTATCGCGATAACTACTACGCCGACTCAGGCTTGATTACTCTTTCGCACGTCCTTAACATCGTCAGCGATGCCAAAGTCCCCATCAGCCAGCTCTTGAAGCCTCTGCGCAGATACTACAGCAGCGGTGAGATAAACTTCAAAGTCGATGATAAACAGGCAAAAATGAATGAGCTCGTAAAAAAGTACGGCGACGCCGATATCGACTACCTCGATGGTATTACCGCCCGTTATAAAGAATGGTGGTTCAATTGTCGCCCGAGCAATACTGAGCCGCTGCTGAGACTTAATGTCGAGGCAAAGACCAAAGAGCTGCTCGAAGAAAAGCTTTCCGAGATTAAATCTCATCTCGGAAGGCCTGTATCACATTGAATAGACAAAGGATAGAATAATGGAGATACACACAAAGACATATCAAACGCCCAACGGCCTTGTGGAAGGTGTGCAGACCAAATGGGCCGGCTTTAATATCCTGTTGGTGGCCGGCCCCAAAGGCTTTTTAGCTTGTCCCGCTATTGATATCAAAGCCTGCGATGGCTATGGCGTCGCTGCCGCTTTGGTCGAAAGCACTCCCGATAACCCCATAGGCACCCTCGACCGTTTCGCCAATCGTAAAGTCACAAAGGCCAACGCGAGAGCAAAAGCCCTCGGCATAAAAGAAGGTATGCACGTTACCGATGCCTTTGCGCTTATAGCCTGACATTCTATAAACCGGCCGTGGATGCAGAAAGAAAGGGAGAATGTGAAAGTCAAAAGCTATTGTCTGATTTCAGTGATTGCTACTGCATTTTTGTGCGTCCCCGTCTTTAGTGTGATAGAAGTATCTGAGCGCTATGAACTTGTGTTGTTGGCTGACCAGCCTCTCGCAGGGATAGACAGATTATGTGTTGTCATAACACAGTTGGATGCCGAGCCAAATAAAGATGGGCTGAGTCGGAAGGAACTTGAAACAAGAATAATAGACAAACTCAAAAACAGTGGTACCAAGGTAATCGCTGCAATCGGAGGGGACATTCTGAACATCCCGGAGCTTAGAGTTAGTATAGATATGCTTAAGCTCAAAGACCCGCAGCAGTATGTCTTCCGTATTCAGACATCGTTAGCCACTAAAGTTTCACTATCAGGTGAAAGGCCCTTTCATATAAAGGCTGATGTCTGGAAGGTAGAGCCGATGATGCAGGCGGTATCGACAGAGAATATGCCTGCTGCGGTTACCAGTGTCGTTCTTGAGCAGGTTGAAGCGTTTATCCACGCTTATCTTGCAGCCAACCCTCCAAACAAACGGTCCTCTGATACGAACGACATTAGTATAGTTCCGAAAGAGCAGCTCAAGCCGGTCGCTAAATCGACACAGGCCGAATATGAATATGTTGCATCAAAAAATAGCGATGTCTTCCACAGACCCGACTGTGCCTCGGCAATGAGAATCAAAAAGGAAAATTTGGTCGGCTACAACAGCAGGCAGGCGGCGATACAGGCCGGCAAAAGACCCTGCAAACGCTGTAACCCGTAGGTAGTTCAGTTATGAACTTTTTAACAATCATGGTTATAGCCGTCTCTTTGGCAATGGATGCTTTTGCAGTTTCCATTGTCAGCGGTACCGCCTGCCGCCGGTTAAAAGTGCGTCACGCCTTGCGAATCGCGCTCTTCTTCGGCGGTTTTCAGGCCCTTATGCCTCTGGTGGGTTCTCTGGCGGGCCTCGTCATAAAAGGGCTTATAACCGGTTATGACCATTGGATTGCTTTCGCACTTCTGACCATTGTCGGCAGCAGGATGATTTACGAATCACTCGCGTTCAAGCCCGTCGCCCGCAACTTTAATCCCGAGAATATCTTTGTCTTACTGGCCTTGTCCCTCGCAACCAGTATCGACGCCCTTGCTGTCGGCGTGACCCTTTCTCTGTTGGTTACTTCCATAGCGACAGCCGTGATAATCATAGGCTCGGTTACCTTTGTCCTTTCTTATCTGGGGGTATGGATTGGCAAAAAATTCGGCCACTTCTTTGAGGCTCCCATCGTGGCCCTTGGCGGCCTTGTGCTCATCGCCCTCGGCTTGAAAATCCTCCTTCAGCACCTCTTTTTTTAATTAAATTTGTTGCATAATTATCAAACTTTCGTTTGTATTTGAAATCCTTTGTGATAAAATTGCTGCTATGTCCTTGGGCCAGATAATAAGAAAAAAACGCGAACAGTTGAATTTGACGCTCGATGAGGTCAGTAGCCGCACCGGATTTTCCAAGCCCTATCTTTCAACCATTGAAACCGGTAAGGTTAAAAATCCGCCAAGCGATGAGCTGCTCAGAAAGTTAGAGATGGTGCTTACTTTTGAGCCGGGTCTGCTGTTGCATATCGCCCATATGGAGTCTTTGCCCTCTGATATCCGGCAGGAATATGAATCTGCCGAAGCCGAGGCTCAGAAATTGCGACAGTTCGTCAAAAATCTGATGCACGCAAAGGGCGATACATCTCAGCTCGATAGTCTTCTTGACCGAAGCCGCCTCGTCACTGAAGAAAAAGAATCTCCTTTGATTGCCGCCGGCCGGCTGGTCCCTATCATAAACAAACTTGAAGCCGGCTACCCAGCCGATTTCGATGACCTCGATTATCCGGTCGGCATAGCTGATGATTATGTCCGCTGTCCGGATGTGCACGACCCGAACGCCTTTGCCGTTTGTGTTGTTGGTGATTCGATGGAGCCGAGGTTTCGCGAGGGTGACATCGTGATTTTCTCACCCGCTGCCGAGGTTCACAATGGCGACGATTGTTTCATCCGATTCTCAATGCCGCACGAAACAACCTTCAAGCGTGTTTTTTTTGAGCCGGACAATAAGGTCAGACTTCAGCCTCGCAACGAAAAATACTCTCCCATCATCGTGGATGGCTCACGCATCAACGGCCTATACCGCGCCGTCATAAAATACGAAAAATTATAACGACTGCTAAACGTTTTGCCCCGCCACCGCCAGAACCAGCGCATAGACCTTTGACGCCCCTGCCTCTTTCAGTGTTTTGGCACATTCGTTCAATGTGGCGCCGGTCGTTTTAATATCATCGACAAGGCAAACCTTACGGCTGGCAAAGTTATGCTCCTTACGGACAGCAAAAGCGCCGGCAACGTTGGCAGCACGCTCGTTGAAACTCACCGATACTTGTTTTTCTGTATGGCGGATGCGCACGAGGTCCATGTTAATTTTAGCTTTCGGGTGTTTTAATTTCTTAGCTAAAACTAAAGATTGATTATAGCCGCGAACCAATCGCCGCATCCAGTGCAGTGGAACAGGAACGAAAAACTCTATTCCGTTTACAAAGTCGCTTCCCTGCAGAGCAGAATTAGCCAAAAACCCAAGGGTTGAATCCAATTCTGTCTGACCATTCTTAAAAGCAAGTATCATTTCTCGCAGCGCCTCCGCATATACGCCGCTTCGTGCTATCCCGTCGAAATGAATCTCTCCGCCTTGGCAATCGGGACAGGCCCCTCCTAACAAAGCGAATTTACTTACGTCTTTTCCGCACCGCCGACAGTAATCGCCCCCCGTGCAGAAAAGAAGCTCATCCCAGCAGCTTTTGCAGAGATTTTTGTCGGTTTCGCAGATATTTTCGCGGCAGTTGATACAGACCGCAGGCCAGAGAAGATGGTTCAGACCCTGCAGCGCACATCCGACACCCTGTTTTAGCCTGATTTTATCCACCCCGCCGATTATACAGCTTTGGCTTAAGCTTCACACGCAAGATTTTAACGTCTCTGCCTTCCTTGCGGCCACTCCTGGTAATCGGGCACATAATGTGGTGCATTTTTTTTACCCACTGAGCCGATTTTAGACTTGGGGTGGGTGTACTCACCATCTTCAAGGCCCATTGCCCCGCAGTGACCGTCTACAAACACAACACTTGTCCTTTCATTATGGCGGAAACACGTCGTAGGAAAGTCGTTTTTTCTCCAGCCGCTGCCGCTGTACAAATAAGGCGGGTCGAGTAGCGCATTGTTTTCGACATTGGGCTGTTTGCCAGTACTGTCCCTGTCGAGTAATGTGTCGGCAAATGCAAACACCTCAGCGGGTTTTATTACGGTTGTTATTTTTTGCCAGGGACGATGGGATATGTTTGGCCAGGCCGTTTTCTCTGGAGACAGATAATAGCCGTTGTATCCATAAGTGCTGGTAATCCACTTCGGGTCGTCCGGCTCGCCAGGAGGTTTGGCCTGAAGAATATAACTGCCGTAGCGCTGTGTCGGACATTCGTAGACACTGTTCTTCTTGAGCTCGCTTTGTAAATAGGGCCAGACAAAACCTTTCGTGTGGTCTATGCCATTGGGAAGAATCTGACCCCACCAATGAGTAGAGTTGGCGGGTTCATAGGCCGGCGGCAGATAGCCGTCATAATCATTGACATATAAATAAACCGCAAACCCAATTTGCCTCAAATTACTCATACAGACCGATGTCCTTGCCCGACTTCTCGCCTGACTCAGTGACGGAAGCAAAATAGACATCAGCAGGCCAATGATACTTATGACCACGAGCAACTCAACAAGAGTGAATCCTCTGACCCGTCTGCCAAATCGATAGCTATTGTGGGACATACCAAAAATGCTCAATCTAATTCTCTGCTCCATTCATTTGCCAGCAGAGAGAAATCTGTAAAATCAACATCTCCGTCAAGGTCCAGGTCCGAGCGAATCACTCCGACAGGCCCGTCATAAAGCCAAACGTTTACAAGCTCAGCCAAATCGCATGTATCTACCTTATTATTCTTGCTGATATCACTCAGAAATGCCGGCTGATGGAACTTAAACAACCCGTTGTGTCCGATAGTATAAACACTGTCGTAGGTCACCGCGGGGCTGTTACCGCAGCTGCTGTCTTCGTAATGCGCGATTATGAAATTAGGGTCATTCGGTTCCATCAAGACATCCAGAATATATAACCCTATGTATGGCTCAGTGTAATCACCGCCCGGTACCCCAGCGTACAGCTTGCCATTGGCGTATACTGGTTGATTTGTCCAGCCGCCCACAATCATTTCGGAAGGGGTCTCCCATAGTTTTGTAACACTGGCCCCAAGGTCGAGATATGCCTCAACCTTAGGACGTCCATAACCTGCAAGGCCGCCGCAGATATAGATTTTATCACCAACAACAATAGGCATTGAATCAGTCCGCTCAGTCTGGGTAATCCAAACAATACCACCGTTGTTGCAGTCAATCTTACATAGTGCTGAGTTATCTTCGCCACCGCCAAAGTTATAATCTGCAGCGTACAAAAAACCATCCTTTGTTACAGTCACGCCTCCGTAAAAACCTTCAAAATTCGGATCTGCAGCCGTCCACAATTTCACAGCGTTAGGGCAGGCCGTCGCATCGTAAGCGTGTATGGCCCCCGATGCGCTTGCGACGTAAACAACTCCGCTGCTGTAGGCCGGCGTGTTGCCGTATGTGGTGCCTAACGTCTGCGACCAGACAATTTGTCCCGGCGGGTAAGGATTATTCGGCCCATTTGCGTCCAGATTTATGCAATAAATACTGCCCGACGAATCGAAAACGGAATCGGTGATAAATGCCCTCGCATAAGGAATATCAATCGCCGCACACACCGATGCATTTGTCACGGACGAATTCAATTGCGTCGCCCACTGCTGTGCGCCGCTATTGGCGTCAAGCGCAAATACTTTATCGCCTGAGCCTATTAGCACTGTATTATGCTTGGTATCAACGCACGGTGTTGACCACGAATCCCATATGGCTTGGTCAATAACCGTTGCCCACTGTATTTGTCCCGAGTTGGCATCATAAGCAACTATCTGGCTATGAGTATAATCAAAACCAGTTGGTGATTGGTTGTTTGGTTCAAAATACTTAGCATACGCATAAACCTTTCCATTATAGACTACTGCCCCGGTAGCACCTTCGAATTCCACATAATAGTTTGGGTCCTGGGGGTCGGTATCGGCAACCCATTCGAGAGTGTTACTATCAATCGTGTCAGGCCCATCGACTGCGATTGACTGCCGACTCATCGTATGCGCATAGGTAGGCCAGTCTTGTGGTCCCGCCTGCACGCCCGTTGCAACTGCAAACACAAGCACAAAACTCATCAATCTCCTCGAAGCCATTTTTCTTCCTCCTCTTTCTAAGGTTTAGAACATTTGATAATTCGAATTTTGAATTTGTTTCGGATTTCGAATTTCGACATTCGAGTCTATCCCCTGAATTTTTCTCCTTTCGCACCATCCAGCCCTTGACGCGAGGGCCGGCAAACAAAAAAGCCGCCGTTCCCGTGAAGGAAACGGCGGCTTTGATTATCAATTTAATCTCTCATCCGGCGGATTGCCCCGATAGGTAAACAGCCGGACAGCTACACCGTGTCCCGAATCGCGAGAACACTGTATATCTTCAGCTAACGCAGGCAGGTTTTCTGACTTGCGCCTTACCTCGAGACTCCTTCCCATCCACACATTGCAGATAGTGGTAAAATGTCTCTCGGATTTCCGACCTTCCCGGTCGGAACAGGCGCTTACAGCGGCGCGACCGTTCCGGTTTCTCACCGGATTCCCGTTTGACTATCCCAAAGAAAAAACTTCGGGACCTGAAGTTAGGTTATGTCCTTTTCAAAGAGCACACTCTCGAAGTTTTAACAAACCTCCGAAAATGGTCAATAAAAAAATAAAAATTTTTTATTGTCTTAGATAAATAATGATACCGACAAGTACCAGAACTACCAGCACACACACGGCTATCGATGCTGCAAACATCCACATAAAGCGCTTATTTTGCCTGGAGATAATGTATTTGAGATACCGGTCGCTCGCAGCGAATCTCTTGTTCATCTGGAGGATGCTGTCGGTCTGCTCGGCGTTGCCCTGGTTTAGCCTGTTTAATGTCTCATTGAACCTGTTAAAACTTTCAGCCATTTGCGCATCGGCGTCGGCTGCAGCCGCAAGCTGATGGTCGATATCAACCAGAGCGTCGGTTTGCTTGGCCGTCTCCGTCGGAATTTTTTCGACGGTTTCTGTAAACTGCTGTTGGCTGACGACTATTGTCCTTAGCTGTTCGAGCACCTGTTCCGTCAGATGTTTTTGGCTTTCCACAGCAGCAGGGAAGCTCTCCAATAGCGACGGCAGCTTTTCCATTCGCGCCAACATGTCCTCCTGCTGGGCCACCTGCCGGTTAAGGTGCTCATTGATACCCCTTAGCTGCTCGATGAGCCTGTTAAAGCCCTGCTGTAGTTTTTCGAGCGATTCCTGTTTGTCTGGCGCCTGAACGCTTTTGACCAGAACCTGCTTGTCTTCGGCCTCAACAGTTTCTGATTGTGGCTCAGCGGCCTGCCCCGAATCAACCTCCGGACTGATTAGCCCCTGGTCGTTTAGTTCCGGCTGATACTCCCGCAGACGGCTCAGTTTATGAGACCGCAGCCAGTTATTTGTCTTTGACAGTAAATCCTTCAAAGCCATTTTTACCGCTCCGAAAAACGTACTCACCGGCCTGTTCTATGCTGACTTGTACGCCTATGGCGTATTAGAAACCTTCCCGTTGGAAATTCAAGTTATTTTTGTTAGCATTTAGCACAGCGTATGAAGCTTATTACCTATTCAAAAGATGATTCGATTTCCTGCGGGATACTGACCGGCGATTGCCTCGTTGATATTCCCTCAGCTTGGCTGGCGCCGAATCCGCCGCGCTCTGTTAAGGAAATCCTCGCAAAAGGCCGTCCCTGTCTTGAGAAACTCGCCGAGTTAGCCGACTCACCCAAGGCCTTGGCTCCGCCCCTGCTCCGCCGGAGCGCTTCGCAGAGGCGAGTCGATTCGGTCAGACTTCTTGCACCTGTCCCGAACCCGACCAAGGTCATCGCACTCGCGGGCAACTACAGCGAGCACATCAAAGAAGCCGGCTTGGCACTCGGCCTGTCTGAATCGCCGCGAAAGACGACCGTCCCCAGACCATTTCTGATGCCGCCGACCGTCGTCATCGGCCCCGATGAGCAAATCCCCTGGCCTGCCTACAGCGAGCAAATCGATTATGAAATCGAGCTCGCCGTTGTCATCGGACGAAGGTGTAAATGTGTCAAACCTGATGAAGCCCTCGATTATGTAGCCGGCTACACAATCGCAAACGATGTATCTGCCCGCAGCGTTACCTTCGCTAAAGGTAGAAGTAAGCGTCCCTGGGACGAGTTCTACGATTGGCTCAACGGCAAATGGGCCGATGGCTTTTTGCCGATGGGCCCGTATCTTGTTACCGCAGACGAAGTTGGCGACGTCCAGAATCTCAATCTGACGCTCACCGTTAATGGCCGAGTCCGCCAGAGCGCTAACACATTCCAGATGATTTATCCTGTAGCTGATATTGTCTCATTCTTGAGCCACATAATGACGCTCGAGCCTGCCGACGTCATCGCCACTGGCACACCTTCCGGCGTCGCAATGGCCACCGGCCAATTCCTCCAACCCGCCGACCGTATCGAATGCACCATCGAAAAATTGGGCACATTAACGAATACCCTCGGCCCAAAACCCAAAAAACTCTATGAACCACTGCGATAAATGGTTATCCTTGGCACCTGTGGCCGAGGTTGCCTGCTAAACATCTGATTACTAAGGTTTCTTTTTCTCGGGAGCAGGCGTGTTTGGCTCGGCTTTCTTGCCCTCAGCGGCCTTTTTTCCTTCCTCGGCCTTGGCCGCAGTTACACGCGTCGCAATTGCTTCCCGCTCACCGCGTTCGCTCTTGAACACGCCTTTTATATTATCGCCCTCAACGGTACCCTCGAATGTCGACGTAAATTCCCTGTCCCCGAATTTGCTTGTGCGGGTAAACGTCAGCTTGCCGCCTTCAAACTTAATATCTGAAATGGTATTTTCGCCCCTTTGGGCCTTCCATTCGCCCGCCAGTGTTCCGTCAGCGTTCTTGGTGATAATCAGCTTCTCGACAAATTCACGAGCCGGCGTCGTAACATTCATCTGCCACTCGCCTGCAATCGCTTCAGCGCCCGTCTTTGCTTCTCCCTGCAGCGTTCCCTCGAATGTAAAATCACCCCACTGGCCCTGTCCTTTACCTGTAATTTTGCCGCCCTCGACTGTGCCCTCGTACGTTGTCTTCATCTCCTGGCCGCCAAAGCTGCTTGTCTGCACAAACTTCAACTTGCCATTCTCGAATGTAATATCCGATAGCACACTTTCACCCCATTGGGCCGACCACGTCCCTTCGTACTTACCTTCAGCGTTCTTCTTAATCGTCATTGTCGCCGTCGACGTCATAGGTGGCACCTGGTTTTTGAACTCCCATTTGCCTATAACGCCTTCTGCTGCGACCACAACCGCTGCCGGCATAACAAATGCCAGCACCACTCCTGCCGTTACTGCTCTCTTACTCATAATTCAATTCTCCTAAAAAAGCTTTTCGGTCTCGATTCAGACAGCTATGTAGAATAACTGAAGTAAAGGCGTTCATCCACCTATTTTTATTGCTTGCTTGTCCCAGAATGCCGTTATCCTGGACCCAGAAATCAGAAAGCCTGCCCCTGCACGTCTTAGGCAGGGGTCGTTATCTGAGGTCCATTTCCGCTTTGGTTAGCCCTGGCACCCGTGGCCAGGGGTCAAAAACTGGCCAAGTCGATAGCAGCACGTATTCCTTCATATACCACCGGCCTGCCCGGTCCCCGCATTTTAACACACAATCCTGCCCCCTATAATCACAGCTTATCTTCCGAACCCATACCCACAACTTCCATAATCCTGTCAAACTCTTCGAGTGAGTAAAATTCAATAATTATTCTGCCTTTCTGGCCGTTCCTGCGGGTTTCTATAGCCACCTTTGTGCCGAACTGCCGGCTTAGCTGCTGCTCGAGGTCGACAATATGAGGCGGCTTGCTGCGGCCCGCTCTTTTGGATTCTCCGCTGCCTGTGAGATACTTGCGAACCAGCCTTTCGACTTCCCGGACACTCAGCCGGCCTGCCATCGCCCTGTTTGCCAGCTTGCGCCGAAGTTCGTCTGTGGGCAGCGTCAGTATCGCACGGGCGTGCCCCATACTAAGCTGACTCTCAATCAGCATCTGCTTGATTTCATCCGGCAAGTCCAGCAGACGCAGATAGTTAGCGATAACCGACCGGTCTTCGCCGAGCCGCTGGGCCGTCTCAGCCTGCGTCAGCGAAAAGGTCTGTAAGTACTTCTGATAGGCCTTTGCCCGCTCGATGGGATTCAGGTCAGTTCGGTGAATGTTTTCGATAAGCGCCAATTCGAGCAACTGCTCGTCAGTGGCTTGGCGAACCAAAGCAGGAACAGTTTCCAGGGAAGCCAGCTTGGCAGCTCGCAGTCGCCGTTCGCCGGAAATCAATTCGTACCCACCGGCAGTCGGCCGAACGATAATAGGCTGGATAATGCCGCTGCTTTTAATGGACTCGGCCAGGCTCATCAACTCCTGCTGGTCCCAGACGGTCCTCGGCTGATATGGATTCGGAGAAATAACATCGATGTTAATCTCCTTAAGGGATTCGTGTAAGTCCTTATCTACTGGGAAGTTAGTGACTTCAACCGGTCTATCCAGTACCCGCTCAGCCTCAGTGCGTCCTGATGTTATCGGACCTAAAAGCGATGCCAGCCCCCTGCCGAGATGCTTTGGTTTTTCCTTTTTTTTGGTGTCCATATTACCTCCTTGCAGAATCAGTTATCCTTTTTTCATTCGTCGGTAGTAATTCATTTACCTAACTAATACTTCGGAATTTGTACCGAATTTTCTGCAGCATTACCAACTCAAAAAACGATTTTTGCAAAAAATGTTTCACGTGAAACAAGAAAAAATGCCGCACCTGCTTTGAGATACAATGATTTTGGAGCCCCTGATGATTGACTGGTTGCCGCCGCCTAAAGTAGGTGCGGCACAAATTGCATCACACTTCAATGCCTGGCCGATACGGTAACCGCCACCCCGCCTTGCCGGCAGGTGGGTTTGCGAAGTGGCTGCGTAGCACGGGCACTACACCCACAGCACCGCAGGCCAGTAACTACCTACAACAAAGGCTTATACCCGCGGAATTCAAAGCCTATCCGATACGCCATAGGCGTACAAGTGTGTCCCTGCAGAACGAGAAGGGAGGCAGGCTATAACGATTTTTCCTACGCAGTATCCCTTACGGGAAAGGCAGATGGATTCGACACTTCGACAAGCTTCCTACTTCGCCCCGAACGACGGGGCTTCCGACTTTGCTCACGCTACGCCGGACAAGTCGCAGGGCAGGCAGTGCAAGCAAGCTCACCACATAAATGTTTCACGTGAAACATCGAAAAATAGATTCGACACTTCGACAAAGCTCAGTGCAGGCAGGCTCACTATAGAATAAAATTGCGAGGTAAAAATCTGTCCGTTGATTTGTTGTAAACACAACGAACTTTTAGCGGATTAGTGAGGTCTCATTGGGATTGAATGCCTAACAGGTGTCGCTTTTAGCGTTAAGTGTTTGTGAGACAAGGACTTAAGGTGGAAGAGACATCAAAAGAAGGGGGGTGCAAAGATGTGAATGAATTTTCGCATCAAACGCGCTTGTTGGTGTAAAAAAATGCAAAAAATTTACAAAAATTTACAAAAATTTACAAAAAATGACAAAAATTAGCAAAAAATAACAAAAATTGACACGTTTTGGACAGTGATTGAAGTACCCCCTCGCGGGTATTTTTTGAATAATAAAAAAAG
>Ga0315282_10003998_pt1 | contig 26029 bp, 21 predicted proteins | sample YL17G07_20_MG_FD_203693 | JGI IMG/M metagenome (GOLD analysis project Ga0315282, IMG submission 203693) | Sediment microbial communities from Yellowstone Lake, YNP, Wyoming, USA - YL17G07_20 | ecosystem: Environmental > Aquatic > Freshwater > Lake > Sediment | place: USA: Wyoming | collected... | reverse complement strand
CGCAGGCTTTAGCCTGCGCCCAATTAATTGTGAGGCACAGGCAGGATACCTGCGCCGCTGGAAACTGGAAAATAAGGGAAGTTTTTTTGGTGGCCCACGCTTTCCAGCCCGTGATGGCGCAGGCTAAGCCTGCGGCTACCTTTAACTCTAAACTCCGAAATTTTACGAACCAATGGCCTGCCGGATCACCTGATAGATCTCCGGCGACACCGAGGTGAAGCGGATCTCGACCTCCGCGCGGTCATCCGCCCCGGGGTTCACCGCCGTCACCTTGCCGTAGATTTTTCCCGGCCTCGCCGTGCCGTCCTCAGCCAGCAGGTGGAGGCGCACGTCCTGCCAGGCCTCAAGTTCGCCCTGCAACACCACCCGGGCCCCGGTTTCTCCCAGTTCGATGATTCGGGCCCCCTCGATGGCGGCGGTGACGATTTTATTTTGCATCAGGTCCAGGCGCGCCGCCAGGGGGTCGGCCAGCCGCGCCAGGACGTGGCTCTTGGCCGTCAGGCTGATGTTATATGGGTCGCCGATGCCCTGCACGATATAGAGGGTGACGCTGCCGCTGACTCCTTTCATCTGGGCCTGCACCTCCCCCTGGATCTGCACCAGATCCCGCACCCGTTCATAGGTGTCGGGGCTGATGAGCACCTGGCCGCCCACCGCGTAAGCCTCGATGCGGCTGGTGAAGTTGACGTGCGCCCCCACCACGCTGTACTTGGTGCGGCGCTCGGAGCCGATGTTGCCCACCACCACCTCGCCGGTGTTCACGGCGATGCCCATCTCCAGGTGCGGCAGGCCGTCGGCCTCGTTCAAGGCATTGATTTCGTCCATAGCCGCCTGCATTTGCAGAGCGCAGGCCACCGTCCGGGCCGGATGGTCCGCCATCGGCGTCGGCGCCCCGAAAAAGGCCAGGATGCCGTCCCCCACGATTTCATCGATGACCGCCTGGTTGTCGGTGAGGATCTCGATCATCTTGCCCAGGTAGCGGTTCAGAAAGGTCACCACCTGCTCCGGGTGCATGTCCGCGGTGATGGCGGTGAAGCCCCGCAGGTCGCTCATGATGATGGAGACCTCCCGGGTTTCGCCCCCCAACTCCAGGGCGCCTTTATCTTCCAGGAGCTTTTTTACCACTTCCTGGGTGACGTAGCGCCCGAAGGTATCCCGGATGAAGTCCCGCTTAGCGATGTAATCCGTGAGCTCCCGGCCCATGCGGTTGAAGGAGCTGGCCAGGTGGGCGATCTCCTTGGCCCCCGTTTCCGGCACCGTGGCGCTGAAGTCGCCATGGGCGATGTCCGCGGTCTTCCGGGCCAGGGTCCGCAGCGGCCGGGTGATCCGCCGGGAGATGCCGGTAATCATCACGGCCAGGATGGCCAGGCCCAGGACGGCGATGGCCACGGTGCGCTGCATCAGGGCGCGAGCGTCGGCGAAGAGTTCGTCGTCCGGGAAGACCACCCCCAGGGACCAGCCCGTGGCAGGCAGCGGCGCGTAATAGAGCCAGGACTTCTTGCCGGTGAGGGATTCCGGGATGGGCACAAAACCTTCGCCGCCCCGGATCATATCCCGCCCCACTTCCCTTATTTTTGGATCATTTCTTTCTTCCGCCAGACTGAAGATACTCTTCCGCATGATCAGCTCTGTTTCCGGATGGGTGACAACCAGGCCGTTTTGGGAGATGAGAAAGGCGTAACCGGTCTGATAAATCTTCACCGCCGAGACGATATCTTTGAGCCACATGAGGGAGAGGTCGGCCCCCACCACCCCGGCCAGCTTCCGATGGCCTTCGGTTTCCCGGTAAAAGGGCACGGAAAAGGTAGACATGATAATGTTGCCGGCGCCTTCGTCAAAATAGGGCTCGCTCCAGATCGGCCGTTCCAGTTCCCGGGGGACCTGGTACCAATCCAGATAGAAGTAGCGGTAAGAGTCGCTTCCCAGCCATTGCAGCTTGAGCCCATCCCCACTGCGGCAAAAATACGGCATAAAATAATAGTATTGAGGTTTATAGGCGTTGGGTTCGAAGGCGACGCCCAGGCCAAACAACTCTTTGTTGTGGATCATGGCGGTCTGCATCAGGTCCACCAGGTCATTCCCTTCACAGGGCAGGTGTTCCAGGGTAGCCGCCAGGTTCAGGGGGACCTTCTCCACCCCCCGCAGAACCACCTCGATGCGGTAAACCGTGGCGCGGGTCAGGTGTTTAGCGTTCTCAGCAGCTTCCCGAATTATTCCTTCTTTGGAAGCGTAATAACTGTAGGTGAATGCCGCCAGGAAGATGACCGCGGTGGCGGGGAGGATGTAGCAGATGAGCCTGGTGGCCAGTCCTCTACCTTTCATGGGCGCCGGTGCAATCCACCATAAATTGGGAAAAATCGGGAATTTTTTTGATGATCCCCTCATTCTTCAGGGTTTCCGCGACCCGAAGATAATCTTCCCTGGCCAGCGTCCCCAGAGGTATCTCCCCGCCGCCGGGCAAGATCAGGTCCCGCATGCGCTCCAGCATCCACTTCTGGTGCACCCGGTCGGTGGGGACATGAGCGGCGTCGACATATTTCATGACGATATCCAAGGCCTCCTCGGGGTGGGCGAAGGCGTATTGCCAGCCGGCGATGGAGCCCTGGACAAAACTGCGGCATAACAGAGGCTTATTTTTAAAGGTCTCCTCCAAGCAATAGATACCGTCTTCGGGAAAATCGAGGCCGTGGTCGGCCAGGGAGAAGGCGGTCAGCTCCTCAGGATTCAGGCCGGCGGTGAGGAGTAGGTGATATTCATTGTACCGCATGGCCGAAGCCACCTCCACACCCCCCCGTAAAAAGAGGTTCAAGGTGGTCCCCTGCGGCACGGTCTGCACCTTAAGACCGTACTTGCGGAAAAAGGCCTGGAGCTGACCTTGGAAATCCTCACCCCAGAGGCCCACCTTTTTGCCATTGATATCTTGGGGTTCAATGATGCCGCTGGACTTCCTGGCTATCAGCATGAGGGCCGAATGTTGCGCCAACTGGCAAATGTTCACCAGCTTAAGGCCCCGGGCTCGCCGGACAAGGCCGGCGGTGAGCTGCATGGTGGTGAAATCGACCCGCCCCTGGGCCAACATCTCTGAAGGGGGCCGATCCGGTCCGCCTCGCATGATCTTGACGTCCAGGCCCCGCTCCCGGTAGAAGCCCTTTTCATAGGCCGCGTAGTAGCCGGCGAACTGGGCCTGCGGCTGCCATTGGGGCATGAAGGAGACGGTGGCGGACTCGGCGGCGCGGGCCCTGGCGGCGAAAACGGTGAACCAGCACAGGAGAAACCCGACAAAGATTAGGTGGCAAGGCCTTCTGGCGGCTGAATATTGCAGGGGAAGCCATTTCATGGGATTATGTCATCTTATCGGTTTCCCCGCAGAGTTTCAATAAGATAAAACCCACTCCCGACCCTGGTGACTGGCCGGGAGAAAGGCGTCCCTGAGGGGGCGACCCGCTGGGTCGCCCCGATGGGGGGGCGAGGCCGCCCTACCCTGATGCTGCCGAATTCAGCGCCCGGCGAATAACCGGATAGACCTCCGGAGAAACCGAAGTGAAGCGGATGGTGGCCGTAAGCAAGCCGTCCGCCCCGGCTTTTACCTGGGTCACCTTGCCGTAGATTTTTCCGGGAATCGCCGCACCCTGGTCGTCCAGCATCTGCAGGCGCACATCTTCCCATTCCACCAGTTCCCCGGTAAATCCCACCTGGACCGTAGTTTCGCTGAGATGGGTGGCCCACACCGCCTCGTTGGTGCCGATGACCACCTTTTCCCGGATGCGGTGCAGGTGGATATTGAGAGGTGCGGCCAGCTTGACCAGGGTCTCCTGCCGGGCCTTGAGCTGAATGTTGTAAGGGCCGCCGATGGACCGCACCTCATAGAGGGTGGCCTGGCCGGGGATGCCTTTCATTTCGGCCGACAGGACGTCCCCGATTTCCACCAGGTCCTGCACCCGCTCAAAGGTGGCGGCGCTGATGAGCACCTGCCCCCCCAGGGCGAAGGATTCGATCCGGCTGGTAAAATTGACCTGGGCGCCCACCACGCTGTACTTGGCCCGGCGCTCCGAGCCGATATTGCCCACCACCACCGCGCCGGTGTTCACCGCGACCCCCATCTCCAGATGGGGCAGGCCGTCGGCTTCGTTCAGGAAATTGATCTCATCCATGGCCGCCTGCATGGCCATGGCGCAGGCCACCGCCCGCACCGGGTGGTCCTCCAGGGGCTCCGGGGCCCCGAAAAAGGCCAGGATGCCGTCCCCCAAAATCTCGTCGATGACGGCCCGGTAATCGCAGAGGATCTCGATCATCTTCCCCAGGTAGCGGTTAAGGAAGGTGATGATCTCCTCCGGCTCCATGTCCGTGGTCAGGGCGGTGAAACCTCGCAGGTCGCTCATGAGCATGGAGACTTCCCTGGTCTCGCCCCCCATTTCCAGGGCATCTTTGTCTTCCAGGAGCCTTTTCACCACTTCCTGGGTGACGTAGCGCCCAAAGGTGTCCCGGATGAAATCCCGCTTTTCGATGTAGTCGGTGAGTTGCTCGCCCAAATTATTAAAGGATCGGGCCAGGGCCACCACCTCCCTGACGCCTTGCTCCGGCACCTCCACTGCGAAATCCCCTTCCCCCACCTGGTGGACGGCCGCGTCCAGGCGCCGCAGGGGCCGGGAAATGGCCGCAGAAAAATAGAGGCCCCCCAGGCCGCCGATGAGGCATAGGGCCAGCCCGGCCATCAGGCTGCCGAGCCTCACTTGTAGATCGATGACCTTCTCGTTCTCTTTAAGGCGATCTTCGGTCCTGGCCGAAATTTCTTCGCTGGCCCTCTTAATCTTTGCCTGGGCGGGCAGAAAGAATTCGTCAATGTTCACTATGGCCGCAACAATAAACGGCGTGCCGGGAACGCGCATCCGGGCTGAATACTTCTGCCGCTCTCGCCTTTGTTTGTCGAAAAAGGTGAAGTATCCCGAGACATTATTCTCGGTAAAAGACCTTTTCACCATCTCAGTGGTTTCCGGGTATTCAGCCTGCCAGTCCAACTGGTTGCGCCCTTCGACATTCGGGTCGGGATGAAAGAGGATATAACCGTTCTGGTCATACAAATCGGTGTATCCTGCTTCCTCCCCCATGGCATAAATCTTTTGAATGGCCACTTTTCTGAGGTTGGGGTTATTCCGAATTGCGGCATAGTCATAGCTCTTTTTGCCTTTCAAGTAGTGCGCCAGTTCCCGGGCCACATCTTCGGCTTTGTCCTGGATGATATATTCACCCACCCTGGTCAGGATTTTCTCGGACAACTGCACATTGGCCGTGGTGACTTCTTGCATGCTGGCGCCAGCCAGCGTCAGGTTGCGATCGGTGAGTTTGTAGATAAAATGGTTGGCAATGGCCCACATCCCCATGGTGAGGAGCAGAATCAGCGCCAGATAGGAAAGCAGCAAATAAGTGCGGATGCTAAGAGAGCGCAGCGGCATGGTCATCTCCCCAAACCCCCTGGGCGGCTGAAACCTCCACGGGCGGCAAGTCTGGTCGAAGCCAAATATTCGTTTGAACTAGATAACTTTTCGGTAACTACGGTGAGGAAATTAAGGTTTACGCGCAAGGCAAAGTGTGGCGGCATTCAACTCGCTCTCAGGGATAAAGGCGGTCGATGAGGCGCGGAAAAGGAATGGTCTCCCGCACGTGGTGTAGGCCGCAGAGCCAGGCCACCACCCGTTCAATGCCCAGGCCAAAGCCGCCATGGGGCACGCTGCCATAACGGCGCAGATCCAGGTACCACTCCAGGGGCTCCCGGGGCAGGTTATGGGTCGCCAGGCTCGCCAACAGGGTCTCCAGATCATCCAGGCGCTGGGAGCCGCCGACGATCTCGCCATAACCCTCCGGGGCCAGCATGTCCACGCACAGAGCGAGCCTGGGGTCCGCCGGGTCCGGCTCCATGTAAAAGGCCTTGGCTTCCCGGGGGTAGCGGTGCACCAGCACCGGCCGCTGGAACATTTGGGACAGCACGGTCTCTTCATCCCCGCCCAGGTCTTCCCCCCAGGGGATCTCCTTGCCTTGCTCCTTCAGGCACTCCAGGGCCTCAGTGTAGCTGAGACGGGGAAAGGGCCCTGCCACCACCTCGGCCAGGGGTCCGGTGTCCCGCTCCAACAGGCGCAACTGCCCCTCCTGGCGCTCCAGCACCCGTGCCACCACGTGGCGCACCAGGTCTTCCGCCAGCGCCATGACGTCTTCCAGGTTAAAGAAGGCGGCCTCGGCCTCCACCATCCAAAACTCCGTCAAATGGCGCCGGGTCTTGGATTTTTCGGCTCGGAAGGTGGGCCCGAAACAATAGACCCGGCCCAGGGCCATGGCCGCGGCCTCCAGGTAGAGCTGGCCGCTTTGGGACAGATAGGCCTTGCCCCGGTCCAGGTAATCCGTCTCGAACAGGCTGGTGGTGCCTTCGCACGACGTCGGCGTCAGGATGGGGGTGTCCACCAGGACAAAGCCCCGCTCCTGGAAAAAATCGCGGCAGGCCCGGCAAACCTCGTCCCGGACCCGCAGGATGGCCTGCTGGCGGGGCGACCTGAGCCAGAGATGGCGCCGGTCCAGCAGGAAGGCCACCCCGTGCTCCTTGGGAGAGATGGGGAATTCCTGGGAGATGTTGACCGGACGCAACCGGGAGACCTCCAACTCATAGCCCCCGGGGGCCCTGGGTTCGACCTTCACTTTACCCTCCAGGATCAGGGATGACTCCAGGGTGAGGCGGTCGAACTGCTGAAAGTCTTCTTCCGGCAGGTTGCCCTTGACCAGAACTCCCTGGGCCAGGCCGGTGCCGTCCCGCACCACCAGGAAACGCACCTTGCCGCTGGAGCGCAGATGGTAAACCCAGCCGCGGAGGGTGACGCTCTGCCCCACACGGCCGGACAAAGCAGCGATATCGGTTGCGGGAGAGTTTTGCGTTTCGAGTTTCAAGTTTTTGGGTTTTCCTGACCACTGACCACTGGCCACTAACCACTGCCTTTAGCTGACTGCTCACAACATAATCTTGATATGGGCCTTTTCTCTGAGGGTCTTGACCCACTCGGAGAAGCGCTTTTCCATCTCCTTCTGCTGCAGGACGCGGCGAATCTCCGGGGCGGCCTCTTCATAAGACCGGGCCTGTCCAGACCGGCGTTCCACCAGTTGGATCAGCTGAATCCCCTCCGGAGTCAGGGCCGGGGCCACCTCTTTGGGCTTCAACCGCCCTAAAAATTCCGCCAGCCTGGGGTCCAGGTCGGTTTGGTTGACAAATCCGACATCGGTCTCTTCCACGGAGAATTTCTTGGCCGCGTCCTGCAAAGAAACGCCGTTTTTGACCTCCGCCAGAATCGTTTCGGCCTTCTTCTTGAGTTCCTCCTTTTGGGCATCAGTGGCGCCCTTAGGAAAAAGGATCCTGATGGCGCGCAGATGCATCTGGGCGCCGCCGCCTTCCTTAGAATGCTCCTCGTAAATCCGGCGAACCTCGGCTTCGCTGACCATGGACTTGGCCCCCACCGCGATGGTGACCAGGCGATCCTGGATCATCTGGTCGGCGATGTTTTGTTTGAATTCCTTCAAGGTGAGGCCGGCCTTGCCCAGAGCATTTTTCAGGGCCTCGTCGTCCGGCAGATTGTTGCGCTTTTTGAAATTTTCCAGGGCGGCTGTCATTTCCTTGTCCTCGATGGTCATCCCTCGACGTTTGGCCTCGGCTTTGGCCAGTTTCCGGTCGATCAGGGCTTCCAGCATCTGGCGTTCGATTTCTTTTTCTTTGCCCTTGGGATTAATGCCCGCCTGGGCCTCCATGGATTTGGAGGCCGCCCGCAGCTCCGACATGGTGATGATTTCATCGTTGACCTCAGCCACGATGCGGTCCACCACTTCGGCGGCGCTCAGCTTTACCATGAGCAGCTGTAGCAGGCAGATCAATGCCACCGTCAGCAGCCCTCTATGAATTCTCTTCATGGTTTCTATTCCTCTTCTTCTGCCTTAACAAATGTCTCCACATCTTTCAAGCAGTTTTGCAAACGCTGCAATGGCGGGCCTTCTTGGGGCAAGCGCACCCGTAAAGTTTGGTCCTGAGTGAGGCGATAAGTGTCCGGCTGGCTTTTCAACAAGCGGACGAGGCGCGGCAGGTCCAGGCGCTCCGGTTGGGCGAACTGCAAACGGGCGAAGCTGTCCTGCACTTCCAGGCGTTTGAGGCCCAGTTGCCGCAGCCGATGTTTGAGGCGCACCACCTCCAAAAGGTTGCGCCCTTCCGGAGGCAGCGGCCCGAAGCGGTCCTGAAATTCTTCCTCCAACTCCTGAACCATCTCCGGGGTCAGGCGGCCAGAGAGGCGCCGGTACAGGGCCAGACGCTGCTGGACGTCCGGCACGTAGTCCTCGGGCAGATAGGCGGCCAGAGGCACCCGGATCTCGGGGTCCGGAGCCAAATCCTCCGGCTCCCCCTTGAACTCCCGGATGGCCTGCTCCAGGAGCTGCAGGTAGAGCTCATAGCCCACCTCCGCCACCTGGCCCGATTGGGCCTGGCCCAGGAGATTGCCGGCGCCGCGAATTTGCAGGTCGTGCATGGCGACCTTGAAGCCGGAGCCCAATTCAGTGAACTCCATCAGAGCCTTCAGACGTTTCTGGGCCTCGTTGGAGAGGGCCGCCTCATCGGGCACCAGCAGGTAGGCATAGGCCTGGGCCTGGCTCCTGCCCACCCGGCCCCGCAACTGGTAAAGCTGCGCCAGTCCCAGGGTGTGGGCCCGGTTGATGATGATGGTGTTGGCCGCGGGGATGTCCAGACCGGCTTCGATGATGGCGGTGCATACCAGAACGTCCACTTCTTTGCGCCAGAAGCGCACCATCACCTTTTCCAGCTCCCGCTCCGGCATCTGGCCGTGAGCCATGGCCACCCGGGCCTCCGGCACCATCTCCTGGACGTGGCGAGCCCAGGTGGAGAGGTTCCGCACCCGGTTGTGCACGAAAAAGACCTGGCCGGAACGCGCCAGTTCCCGGCGGATGGCCGCCTGGATCACCACTCGCTCCGGGCGGCACAGGTAGGTGCGCACCGACCGGCGGTCCTCCGGCGGGGTGTTGATCAAACTCAGTTCCCGCAGGCCCGTCAGCGATAGCTGCAAGGTCCGGGGAATGGGGGTGGCGGTGAGGGTGAGGACGTCCACGGTGCGGCGCCACTCCTTCAGCCGCTCCTTCTGCTTCACCCCGAAGCGCTGTTCCTCGTCGATAACGGCCAGGCCCAAATCCTTGAAGACCACGTCTTTGGACAGGAGCCGGTGGGTGCCGATGACGATGTCCACCTTGCCCGCGGCCAGGTCCGCCAGGATGCGCCTCTGCTCCGCCGGCGACTTGAAGCGGCTCAAAACTCGGACCTCCACCGGATAAGGCGCCAGCCGCCGGCTGAAGGTCTCGTGGTGCTGCTCCGCCAGCACTGTGGTGGGCACCAGCATGGCCACCTGCTTGCCGTCCATGGCCGCCTTGAACGCGGCCCGCACCGCCACCTCGGTCTTGCCGTAGCCCACATCGCCGCAGATGAGCCGGTCCATGGGCTTATCCGAAGCCATATCGGACAAGACCTCGCCGATGGCCTGCTCCTGGTCCGGGGTCTCGGGAAATTCGAAGGTGGCCTCGAACTCCCGGTACACCGGGTCCGGCGGCGAGAAATGATGCCCCGGCAACACCCGGCGGAGCGCATAGAGCTCCACCAGCTCCCGGGCGATCTTTTCCACCGCCTTCTTGACCCGGCCCTTGGCCTTCTCCCAGTTCTTGCCTCCCAGGCGCTCGACCCGGGGCTCCACCCCCTCCACCCCCAGGTATTTCTGCACCAGGTTGAGGCGGTCCACCGGCAGGTAGAGGCGGTCGCCGTTTAAATATTCCAATTCCAAAAAGTCGTTGGCCTGGGGACCGATGGAGAGTTTCACCAGACCGCGGTAAATGCCGATGCCGTGGTCCAGATGGACGATGTAGTCGCCTTCCTGGAGGTCGGCCAGGGAGGTGAGGTCCTGGGGGGCGCGGGTTTCTTTGCGGCGCCGTCCTTCGGGCCGAAACCCGAGGGCCTCGTCTTCGGTGAGGACGATGAGCCCCTGGGAGAGCAACCGGAAGCCCCCGGAGAGTTCGCCCACGGTGATTTCCACCCGGCTGCCGGGCTCCCAGGTGGGCGTGAGGTTGACCTCTATCTCCAGGTTTTCTTCTTGCAGCAAGCGGGCCAGGCGCTCGGCCCGGTGCCGACTCTTGCCCACCAAGATGACGTGAAAACCGCCCTGCCGCCACTCTTCCAGGCGGTCGGCCAGGGCCGGCACCAGCCGGCCGGCTTCGGTACCGGCCTCGGCCAACTCCCGGGCCAAGCCGTCGTTTTTCTCCACCCGGTAATGCCAGTCCTTCTCCGGGTGGGCGTGGCCCCAGGGCAGCAGCGGGCAAAAGACCGTGCTGAACCGGCCCAGACGCTCCTCCCAGGGGACCTGGTCCAGCCAGCCCTGAGGTTCATGGGCCGTATCCTCCGCCACCTTTTTCAGCTCCCGGCCCAGGCTCATGGGGTCCCAGGCCACCACCACGGTCTCCGGCGGCAGCAGCTCCCACAGGGTCTGGGGCCGGTCGTAAAATTCTTCCAGATGGCGTTCGAGGCGGGGGAAGTGGCGCCCTTCCTGGACATTTTCCCAAAACTGCGGGTCCTGGCGGCGCTTGCGCCGGCCCAATGCGTGTTCCCGGGTCTCGCCGTCCAGCACCACCTCGCTGGCGGGCAACACCACTAACTCATCCAGGTTCCCCAGGGACCGCTGCGTCGCCGGATCGAACCGCCGGATGGACTCCACTTCGTCGCCCCAGAACTCCAGGCGCACCGGCTCCTCATAGAGCGGCGGGAACAGGTCGATGATGCCGCCCCGGACGCTGAATTCGCCCTTCTCCTCCACCACCGGCCGCCTGGCATAGCCCCCATCCAGCAGGTGCTGGAGAAATCCCGGGCGCTCCAGGTTCTCGCCGGGCAGCACATAGGCCAGCAGGTTCCGCACCCGCTCGGCCGGCGGCAGTTTCTGGCGCAGGGCCAGGGCCGGGGCCACCATGAAGAAGGGCTGCGGCGCGGTCAGGGCCACATAAGCCGCGGCCATCCTGGCGCAACTGATATCGGAGTCGAAACTGAGCTCTCGGAAGGGCAGAACTTCATGTCCCGGGAAAAGGAGGAGACGCGCCCCGACTCCGGCGGCCGGATCCACTGCGTTTCCCAGAAAGAAAGCCAGGTCCTTCAGGAAGGTTTCATGGCCCTCGCCGTTGGGGGTCACCAACAGGAAGGGCCGTGCCAGTTGCCGAAAGAGGTTGGCCAGTAGGTAGGCCCCAGAGGCTGGGGTAAGACCTTGCAAAAAAATCTGGCTGGGTTCCTTGGAAAACGCCGTCAAAAGCTGGTGGGATTCGACTCCCGTTGCCAAAGCAGAATGCATTGCTTAATAATACCGTGAATTTGTGAAAGCTTCAAGTCGGCAGACTCCCACCGCCCCTAGAAGGCGACTGATCTCGGCCGCCCGCCTGACCCGTAGGGCGGGCGTCCTCGCCCGCCAATCGAAAATGCGCCAGGGGAAGCCCGCCCTACCAACATCCCTTGATTTTTCGAAAACCGGATTAATCATAATTTGCAGTTTTTAACTGCATAAGGACGAAAAAAATTATGAAATTAGTGCCGATTTTTACAATCTTTTTGGCCTTGGGAACGCTGGCCGGCGGCTTGCAGCCAGCCGCGGCCAATCCCAAAGAAGAGCCGCAACGGAGTGCAAAAATGAATGACCCGCATAAAAATCTGCCCGTCGCCACCCTGGCCGGCGGTTGTTTCTGGTGCGTCGAATCGGACTTTAGAAAGCTCCCCGGAGTGGTGCAGGTAATCTCCGGCTATGCCGGCGGCCGCGGCGCCAATCCCACCTATGAAAATTACGCCAGTAAGGGCTATGTGGAGGCGGTCCAGGTCTCTTACGATCCTCAAAAAGTCACTTATCAGGGTCTGCTGGACTACTTCTGGCGGCATATGGACCCCACCGACGCCGGCGGCCAGTTCGTGGATCGCGGGCCCCAGTACCGCGGCGTCATCTACTATCACGACGAGGAGCAAAAACGCCTGGCGGAGGAGTCCAAAACGGCCCTGGGGCGCTCCGGACATTTCCAAAAGCCCCTCGTCACGGAGATCAGCAAGTTCACCAATTTTTACCCGGCGGAGGATTACCACCAGGATTACGCCCATAAAAACCCGGTGCGCTATAAGTATTATCGCTGGAATTCCGGCCGGGACCAGTTCCTGAAGAAGACTTGGGGCAGTGAGATGCCGCCCGCTCCCGACCCAGCCGGCGACGATCCCCCCGGCAACCCGAAATATACCAAGCCCAGCGATGAGGTGCTCCGCAAGAAGTTGACCCCGCTCCAGTACAAAGTGACCCAGCAGGAGGGCACGGAACCGCCGTTTCACAACGAGTATGCGGACAACCATCGGGAAGGCATCTATGTGGACATCGTCTCGGGCGAACCGCTGTTCAGCTCCGCGGACAAGTTTGAATCCGGCACCGGTTGGCCCAGTTTCACCAAACCCCTGGAGCCCGGCAACATCGCGACCCAAAAAGACCGCCGGCTCTTCACGGTGCGCACCGAGGTCAGGAGCAAACACGGCGACTCCCACCTGGGCCACGTCTTTGACGACGGGCCGACGCCCACCGGTCGGCGCTACTGCATGAATTCAGCGGCCCTGCGTTTCATCCCCAAGGAGGACCTGGAAAAGGAAGGCTATGGCCATTATCTTAGCCTGTTCTCCAAGCAGAAATGAGCCTTGGGGCAGTAGTCCCTCTATCCTTCGATTCAAGAAGGGGTTGGTGGCACAGGCTTTCTAGCCTGTGCGGAATTTTCGGCACAGCCTGGAAAGGCTGTGCCACCAAATAGAGAAAGGCATTATGAACCGCTCCTGGCGGCCAGGCCGGCGGTTATTCCTCCGACCTCAGCCAGGTCCACCTCCGCATGCAGGGTGAGGTAAACCTGCCGGCTCACCCCGACCCCGCCGTTTTCCATCTCAACATTATAGGTCATGCCGAAATCTTCGCGGTTGATGGCGGTCTTGGCCTCGAAGCCAAAGCTCGTGTAGATCTTGCCATCATCCTCCAGGTGGGCCGGCCCGGCCCAGCGCACGTCGAGCCTCACCGGCTGCGTTACGCCGCGGATGCTCAGGTCGCCGTGCACCCAGGCATGGTCCAGGCCGGCCGGCTCCACCCTGGTGCTCTTGAAGGTGATGGCCGGGTACTGCGCCACGTCGAAGAAATCAGGGCTCTTCAGGTGGTCGTCTCGCGCCGCCACGCCGGTGATAAGGGATGAGGCATCTATTTCCACCGACACCGAGGAGTTTGCCGCCTTCAGTGGATCAAAATCCAGGGTTCCCGTAATTTTGCTGAACATGCCGAGCACCCAGGTAACCATCATGTGGCGCACCGAAAATTCGGCCACGCTATGGTGGGGATTGATTAGCCATTTAGCCACGATATTCCTCCCGGTATGGTTGATCACTGTAGTTTGGGGCGCCTTCCGGACCCTGGCCCGGAGCCGCCGCTTTCCCTCAAATTAATCATCGGAGGATTGGTTGTCACCTAAGGGAGAAATCTATTGGCCGGATGAGACAGCACTAAAATTTAGCTATCATGTTAAATATTTGGCCAATTCTTTTCACTAATGTTTAATTTTATGAACATTTATCTGCCTCCCCAACCAAACCCCTTAGCAGAAAGACCACCAGCGTGCCTCTCAAACCCGACAACTTTTCTTTTGACCGGCCCCTGAAGATATTTTTCCCTTAGCCACGATTGCTTTTGGGCCCCCCTGGGCTGTACGCCCTTTCCTGGTATCTCTCCTTTCCGTAAAACTGGCAAGATAATTGCAAAATCAAGCTTGGGATAATGTGAAACTGCTCTATCTGAAACTATCTTTCAGAAAAATGAACACCCCCCCCACCTGACCAGGTGAGCCGAGGCGGGGCCGGATGGGATCGGCTGCGGTGTTATGATCCCAAAATCTACGATTCGGGAAGGTCAATTTGCTGATACTTACCCGCAGGGTTGGTGAAGGCGTCCTCATTGGCGACGGCATCCGGGTGGTGGTTTTGGAAGTCCGGGGTAAACAGTTCCGTCTGGGGATCGAGGCCCCCATGGATGTGGTCGTCCTCCGGGATGAAATTTTCCAGCGTCTGACCAAGGAAAACCTTCAGGCGTCCGCCTTTCTTCTCCGTGACCTGCAAGACTTGAAGCAGAAGACCAACGGCAAAATCACCACCAGTTTCCGCCCTGCCGAGGCGCCGCCGGAGGTGTCGCGCTTGACGGTCGACACCGGTAAATTGGGGTCCATCCAGATTTCGGAAGATCAGCTCATCACCTTCAGCCAAGGCCTTTTGGGGCTCAACGAACTTTCTCAGTTCGTCCTGTTGGCTCCGCCGGAGACCTCGCCTTTTCTCATCCTGCAAAGCATCGATCAACCGGAGCTGGCTCTGGTGGTGGTTGAACCAGCCAGCCTGGTGCCCAATTTCCGGTTTAACCGCCTCAGCTCCAACCTGGAGGCGCTGAAAGCCCAAAGTCCCGAGGATTTACAGGTGTTCATACCCCTGACCATCCCCAATGGACAGCCTGAGGCGACCACCGCCAATCTGGTGAGCCCTATCCTCATCAACCCGAGGCGTCGCCTGGGCAAGCAGGTAGTTCTGGAAAATCCGCAATATACCCACCAACATCGCCTCCTGGGAGATTAACGGTTACACATGGAAGTGCCGCCCCCGGGTCGGCTACCCCGTACCCAACCCTCCTTTCGGGTAAGCCGGATATGGATGGGTGGATTGTCATACTTCTGACCCCTTCCAGCGGTCATGCTTGTCAAGAAAAAAATGATTGACATTCAAAAAAAGTTTCAATAATCTGAAAACAAGGTGGGGCCGAGGGGATTTGAACCCCTTACAAGCGGATTAGTAGTCCGCCGTTCTGTCCAATGAACTACGGCCCCAAATGGCTTACCGCTCCGGCCCTTAACCTAGGCGGTAGGCCATTTTTTTTGAGAATATAACTATTTTGTTATATTTCTGTCAATAGATTCTCCCTTGAAATTATAATAATTTTGTTATATCCTATGGACTACTGGACCTTTAAAGTTTATATTAGTGAGAATGGTGCCAATGAAATAGAGGGTTGGTTAGCTGATTTGCCACCAAAAGTCCGCGCTAAAATTAGGGCACGATTTTCATATTTGGCCATCACAAGAATTTGGATAAAAAATTACGCAGAAAAGCTTAAAGGATATGAAAATATTATCGAAATCAAAATTACCTACCTTAATACACAATATCGTCCATTGGGGTGTTGCGGCCCTGGAGCCAGAGAATTTACCTTACTAATACCGGCAAAAGAAATAGGTAGTGAATTTGAGCCTAAACATGCCCCCACAACTGCTCAAAAAAGATGCAAATTAATTCATCGAGATAGGAGATATATAGGTGAATACTATTAAGCACAAAGATAAATTAATAGCAGAACTACGGGATAAAGAATATCGAGATGCTTTTGTATCCGAACATATTGATACTGGAATACCGTTCCAAATTCGTACATTGCGAGAACAAAGAAGGTGGACACAAAAAGAATTGGCTAACCGTGCAGGAGTTACACAAGTATGGATATCTAAGGTTGAAAATCCTAATCATTCTGGATTTTCAATAAAAACATTATTAAAATTAGCATCTGCTTTCGATATAGGTCTAATTGTTAGATATGTGCCAATAAGCAATTTGGTACAATGGGAGCTTGATCTTTCCCCTGAATCATTAAAGGCAGTAAGTTTTGAGGAAGACCCATATTTTGAGGAATCTACACTGGAAACGGGGAGCAGGAAATTATTGGAGCCTGAGCCGCAGAGCACTATCCCGGTCCAGACAAATATCCCCCTGGAAGTTGGTATAGAGGTCGGCGTTAGTCTGGGACTGACTTCAACTTTTGGAGTACAAGATATTACTGAAACCAAGAAGTTAATTCCTGTGGACTTTGCAAACAGGCGAAAGCCTATAGATAATACAATGATTGGGCGACAAAAACCAACTGGAAATAATATCGTGCAGAAATTACGAGCGGGGCAAGGACAATGAAATTACTTTCCGTTCAAAGAGCGCGCTCTCTTTGGTTTGTCTACTTAAATGAACTTAATCCTCACGGTCATAGTCTGCTCCCCTTGGTTCAATCCTTGGTTACAAGATATAATTTTCAGCTATTTCCTACTAAACCCGATGAATTATTTGGGAAGGAAATCAATGAACTTAAATTTATTGGAGGTAGTTTTCAGAAAGACCCACAACACAATATAAATATTGATCTTATTATATTTACTTGGGGTTTAGTTGCAGAAACACGCTCCTCTACCAATGATTCAGATGCCTTTCTTACAGATTTACTTAATTGGGCATCTACAGAAATTGAATTAGTCCCATATCAAGAGGTTCTTAGGTCAAGGGCTTATGTTAGTGAATTATGGGTTCAAACCGATAAATCATTAAATAATCTTAACCCAAAATTGAATAATTTTGCAAAGAAACTAACTTCATTAGTAGAAGGCCATAGTCACCATCCTTTTGCTTTTGAAACTTCTGGTATTATGTTTGGGACTGATTTTACTGTGGTTAACCCACCTGGTGCTTTCAAGTTCGAGAGATTAATTGAAGTTCCATTTGCCGAAAATCGGTACTATTCAGCGGCTCCACTCCAAACAGAGGCGCACCTCGAATTGCTTGAGGAATTAGAAAGCATCCTTAGCAGTTAATAACGCGTTTACTCAGACTTCTTCTCCCACCTGGCCTTAGCCGCTTTTCTGGCTGCTTCTTTCCGTTCTTCAGCAGATAATTTTTTGGCTCTGGCGGGGCCGCCCTTCTGGCCGCCCAATTTACCCATGGCGACAGCATGGCCCCCTCAAAATTCAAACTGATACACTGCCAGCATTTCCTATTTCTTGACTCCACCCGTATTTGTGCTAATATGTACATGCCTTTGTTATCGAGGGTTTCATTTGTAAAAATAACTGCTTAAGCGCGGCGCCGCTCACTGAGGCCACGCCTTAGGTGGGTATGTATGTGGTTATTTTAAACAAATCAAACCGTGTCAATTTGCAGTGTGGTTTTTTTAGACAAATCAAACCTCGTCAAATCAAGCCGTTACTGGTCGCCGACTTCAAGATGGAGGTAAACAAGGCATGAGCAAGGCAACCCTCAACCTTAATGGGATGACGGTGGAGTTCCAGCCCGGTCAGACCATTTTAGAAGTGGCCCGGGGGCACGGAATCTTCACCATTCCCACCCTGTGCTATCTGAAAGATACCACCGCCACCGGATCGTGTCGCATGTGCATGGTGGAAGTGGAAAATGCCCGGACCCTGTTGCCGGCCTGCGCCACCGTGGCGACCCCCGGCATGGTGATCAAAACCGAGTCGCACCGGATTGACGCCGCCCGCCGGATGGTCCTGGAACTGCTGCTGGCCTCCGGCAACCACAACTGCCTGATCTGTGAGGCCAACGGCGAGTGCGAACTCCAGGCCCTGGCCTACCGTTATGAAGTCCCCACCCCCAGCTTTGCCAATCCTCCTGACACCCGGTACTACTACGAAGACAACAACAGCATGATCGTCCGGGATTTCTCCAAGTGCATCATGTGCGGCCGCTGCGTCCGGGGCTGCAACGAGCGCCAGGTCAACCAGGCCATCAGCATCGGTTACCGCGGCAACCACAACAAGATCGTGGCCAAGGCGGATTATCCTTATATCGATTCGGACTGCGTCTTCTGCGGCGAATGCGTGCAATCCTGCCCGGTGGGGGCCCTGCTGGACAAAAACGCCATGCATCAGGGCCGACCCTGGGAACGCCGCCATGTCCGCACCACCTGCCCTTATTGCGGCGTGGGCTGCCAGATCGACCTGCACGTCAAGGGCGGCCAGATCGTCAAGGCCATGGGCGCCCACGCCCTGCCCAACGACGGCCGGCTCTGTGTCAAGGGCCGCTTCGGCCTGGGCTTCGTGCAGCACCCGGATCGTCTCAAGACCCCCTTGCTGCGCAAAAAGAAAGGTGGCGAGCTGGAAGAAGCCACCTGGGATGAAGCCCTGGATTTCGTGGCCACCCGCCTGCAGGAAGTCAAGGAGAAACACGGCCCCGAAAAGATGGGCGGCTGGTGCTCGGCCCGCACCACCAACGAAGAAAATTATCTCCTGCAAAAACTGATGCGCGCCGTGATCGGCTCCAACCACGTCGATCACTGCGCCCGTCTCTGACACAGCTCCACCGTGGCCGGGCTGGCCGCGTCCTTCGGTTCCGGAGCTATGACCAACTCCATCGCCGAATTGGAGGAGGCCGATTGCATCCTGGTGATCGGCTCCAACACCAACGAAAACCATCCGGTGATCGCGGCCCGCATCAAGCGGGCGGCTCGCTTCAAAAATAATGATCTCATTGTCATCGATCCCCGGCGCCATGATCTGGTGAAGTTCGCCCGCCTCTACCTCCGGCAGATACCGGGCACCGACATCGCCGTGATCAACGGCATGATGAACGTTATCATTCAGGAAAAGCTCTACGACGAGACCTACGTGGCCGAGCGCACCGAGAACTTCGAGGCCTTAAAAGAGATGGTGGCCAAGTACACCCCGGCCTATGTCGAAAAGATCAGCGGCGTCCCGGCCGACGCCCTGGCGGCGGCGGCCCGGATGTATGCCAGGGCCAAGGCCGGCTCCATCGTCTACTGCATGGGCATCACCCAGCACACCGTGGGCACCGACAACGTCAAGACCCTGGCCAACCTGGCCATGCTCTGCGGCAACGTCGGCATCTATGCCGGCGGCGTCAACCCCCTGCGCGGCCAGAACAACGTCCAGGGGGCCTGCGATATGGGCGGCCTGCCCAACGTCTTCTCCGGCTATCAGCCGGTCACCGACGCCAACAACCGCAAGAAGATGGCAGAGGCCTGGGGCGTCAAGAACCTCCCCGATTGGGTGGGCATGACCATGACCGACATGCTGCCGGCCATTGCCAAGGGCGGCATCAAGTCCCTGTACATCATCGGCGAAAACCCGGCCCTCACCGATCCCGACTCCGACCATGCCATCAAGGCCATGCAACAGCTGGACCTCCTGGTGGTGCAGGATATCTTTCTGACCGAGACCGGCAAGCTGGCCGACGTGGTCTTGCCGGCCGCTTCCTTTGCCGAAAAAGACGGCACCTTCTCCAACACCGAACGCCGGGTGGCGAGGGTGCGCCGGGCCATCCCGCCGGTGGGCCAGTCCAAACCCGACTGGCAGATCATCTGCGAGATTTCCAAACGTCTAGGCTATCCCATGGATTATGCCAATCCGGAGGCGGTCTTTGAAGAGATTCGCAAGCTGACCCCCGCCTATGCGGGGATTTCCTATAAACGTCTGGAGGCCGGCGGCCTGCAATGGCCCTGCCCCAACGAGGAGCACCCGGGCACCGTCTATCTCCACAAGGACCGCTTTGCCAAGGGCCTGGGGACGTTTTTTGCCATCGACCACAAGGATCCGGCTGAGATGCCGGACGCCGAGTACCCGCTTTACCTCACTACCGGACGCCTTCTCTATCAATACCATTCCGGCACGATGAGCCGACGGGCCCCCGGCCTGGTGGAAAAAGCGCCGGAGTGCCAGGTGGAACTGGCCGCCACGGATGCCGCCAAATACGGTATAGCCAACGGCGACCAGGTGCACCTCAAAACCCGCCGCGGCAAGATCACCGCCAAGGCGCAGATCTCCGCCAAGGCCGTGCCCGGCACCGTCTTTCTGCCGTTCCATTTCGCCGAGGCTTCGGCCAATAAACTGACCAACGCCGCCCTGGATCCGGTCTCCAAGATTCCGGAATACAAGGTCTGTGCGGTGCAGATCGAGAAAGCTTAAGGAGGCCCGAACATGACTGCCCATTCAGGATGCACCTGCCAGACGGCAGCACCCATAAGCCCGGAAATAATGAATCGGGTCGATGAGATCATCAATCGGCACAAAGACCAGGCCGGCGCCCTGATGCTGGTCCTGCAAGAGGTCCAGGAAACGGTGGGCTATCTGCCGCCCGCGGTCCAGGAGCGCATCGCCGCCGGCCTCAATATCCAGGGCAGCGAAGTCTTCGGGGTGATGAGCTTTTATTCCATGTACACCTGGAAGCCCAAAGGCAAATTCGTCATCCGCATGTGCGAATCGCCGCCCTGCCACGTGAATGCCGCCGAAAACATGCTCCACGCCCTGCAGCAGGAATTGGGCCTTGGCGTGGGCCAGACCACCGCCGACGGCCTCTTTACCCTGGAGCTCACCGCCTGCCTTGGGGTGTGCGAAGTGGCGCCCGCCATGCAGATCAATGAAGTGGTGATCGGCAACCTCACCGCCGCCAAGATCAAGCAGACCCTGGCCGACTATCGCGCCGGCAAAGTCCCGGACTATAAGCAGTTGCCTTATAGCACCAATGATTTCCGGAAATACCAACAGAGTCCCGCCGATTTGATCCTGCTGGACAATGTGGGAGTCATCGATCCCAACCAGGTCGAAGATTATGTGGCCCAGGGCGGCTACGCCACCCTGAAGAAGGTGGTCACCACCATGACCCCGGAGGCGGTGGTGGAGGAAGTTAAGACTTCCGGCCTGCGGGGCCGCGGCGGCGCCGGCTTTCCCACCGGCCTCAAGTGGTCCTTTACCCGGCCGCTGACGGCCACCCCGAAATACGTCATCTGCAACGCCGACGAAGGCGAGCCCGGCACCATCAAGGACCGCTACATCATGGAGGGCGACCCCCACAAGGTCTTGGAGGGCATGGCCATCGCCGGCTTTGCGGTGGGCGCCAATATGGGCTACATCTATGTGCGCGGCGAATACTACCTCTCCAAGGCGCGCCTGAACCAGGCCATCGAGCAGGCGCGGGCCAAGGGCTATTTAGGCGAAAAGCTCTTCGGCACCGACTTCTCCTTTGACATCGAAGTCCGCTCCGGCTTCGGCTGCTACATCTGCGGCGAGGAAACCGCGCTCATCGAATCCATCGAGGGCAAGCGCGGCTACCCCCGCATGAAGCCGCCGTTCCCCGGCGTCGCCGGCCTGTGGCACCAACCCACCATCGTCAATAACGTGGAGAGTCTGGCCAGCGTCCCGGCCATCTTGGAGAAGGGCGGGGCCTGGTACAAAGCCCTGGGCACCGCCGACACCACCGGCACCAAGATCTACCAGATCATCGGCCACGTGAAGACCCCGCAGATCGTGGAAGTGCCGGCGGGACTGACTTTGCGGGAATTGATCGACACCTACGGCGGCGGCTTGCGGCCGGGCAGCAAGTTCAAGATGTGCCAGACCGGCGGCGCCTCGGCCGGCATCGTCACCGATGCAGCCCTGGACACCCCCATCGACTACGGCTCCATGTCCAAGGTCGGCGGCGCCCTGGGTTCCGGCACCATGCTGGTGATGGACGAAAGCGTCTGCGCCGTGGACTTTATCCGCTCCGTGGCCCAGTTCTTCCGCCATGAGTCCTGCGGCCAGTGCACCCCCTGCCGGGAAGGGACGCCGCGCCTCCTGGAGATCATGACCCGGATCGGTCAGGGCCAGGGAAAGATGGAAGACCTGGACTTTATGGAACGGCTGGCCGGCGTCTTGACCGATGCCTCGTTCTGCCCCTTGGGGCAGACCGCCGGCCAACCCATGATGAGCGCTTTGAAGAACTTCCGCCAGGAATTCGAGGAGCACATTAAAGAGAAGAAATGCCGGGCCGGAGTCTGTAAACTCGGCTAAAATGTGGAATTATAGCACAACGGAAAGGGCCGCCCCGGCAGATACCAGGGGTGGCCTTTTCTGTCTCGTGCCGATGCGTTTAAGAATCCTGTGATTACCGGATTAAATGTGCATTTGTGACCTAATCAACGGATACGAGCAATCCCGCTTCCCAGCTATAAAACAAGCCTTTTTCCTCTAAAGAATTTATTCCTTCCGCCCTGCGGCCCCATTGACTTTGGCCAGCGGCAGCCTAATTATATTTTTAGGAACACTTCCTAAGACTACGAAAAACTATTCTCACTGGAAGAGAGGAATCGATCCATGAAGTTAAAGATGATGCTGCTCCTGGTGCTGGCTTCAATATTCCTGCTGGCCTCACTGGTTCAGGCTGAGAAATTGCTGTGCGTCTCCAGCCAAACCCTCAAGGGTGAGCAAACGGTTAATTCATGCCTGGCCAAGGGAGAAAGGTTCGGGATCGTGGACCAATACGGCTTGGTGCGGATTCTGACTCCGGAAGAAGTGGAGCTGACCCGGGCCTTCAACCCCAAGGCCTTTGATGCCCGGGCCTATGGGGTCACGTATTTCAAAGAAGCTCCCTATATTCCGCCGCTGCCGGTCTCTCCGGAGCAGTGAGCCACGGCCGGGGCGGCCTCTCCGGCCCCCCTACCCTTCCTCCGGCCTGGCGTCGGCCTCCAGGTTTTGAGCTGCGCCGGTGCCGCTGGAAGCCGCCTTGCGGCTTTAGTGCCAGGGAGAGCGCCAGACGATATTTGGCCGGAAACGATCAGGTGTTATTTGGCCCTCGGGGCCTTGCCAATTAGGTCAGATGACGCGACCCGGGTAGAGAATTTTTTCATTTTAACCCGGTGCATTGACAAAATTATGATTTTTGGAGAGCAAGAATATTTAAGTTGACTTTTCAACCTTCGCAAATATATTATATGCGCGGAAAGGAGTTTGCGGCTTTTTCTCAATTACTCCACTAGGGGGGGAAAGCCGGGTGTCAACCTTAGCGAGAAGGAGGAGAGTATGCGTTCAAAAGTAGTGGTAGGGTTGATGGTGGCTTTGGTGGCAGTATTCTTCGTTTCTACCGCCGCCATGGGCCAGCAGAAAGCGGTCAGCGGCGCCAAACTGCTCTGCGTCTCTAAGCAGGAGCTCAAGGGGGAAGAGACGGTAGCCTCGTGCCTGGCCAAAGGTGAGCGGTTTGCCGTGATGGATCCTTACGGCATCGTCCGGATCCTGACCCCGGAAGAGGTAGAGCTGACCAAGGCTTTCAATCCCAAGGCCTTTGAAACCCGGGCCTTCGGCATGAAGTACCAGAAATTGGCTCCGGTGATCACCCCGTTGCCGGTATCCCCGGAGGCTGGTGGTTGATCTAGCCAACCAGGGTTTGGGATCTCTTGCTGAGAGATTCTGACTGACTGACAGAATTAAGCCCTCAAAGATTACTTTGGGGGCCTTTTTTTGGGGATAATGTTTAACCAGGCGCGGCTGGGCCTCAAATACCGATCTCTTAAGACCTCACGATTCTCTTAGCGCTCCCCCACCTCCTTAAAGAACCGGACTTGGATAGTTCACCGGACATAGCGATTGCCAAAAGTTTTTTCCGCTTGATTATGCTAATCCTGGGGGCACGGCGTGCCGTGCCCCCGATGGGCATGGCTCGCCATGCCCTACAAAACGAAATTACTTTTGGCAACCGCTATACGTGGCAATGGACCCGTGGATGCAAATCTGAGGACAAAGAACAGGAATTGTTCGGCCAGGATGGCTTTGAGAAGATCGTCGTCCAGGTGGCGGGGCTGGAGAAGCAGTTAGGTCTCTTTGACCTCTCCCAGTTCACCCCGAAGGCCTGATGCCTTTATGCGTTTAAGACGCACCCAGGTGAAAGGGCCTGTAGGGGCGGCTCGCGAGCCGCCCCTACAAGAAATTTCATTATCGGGGCGGGTTATTCAAGCCTGGATGGTTTAGCCGAGGCCAATTTTGGCGCCGGCGTCATAACCGGCGCTACTTCTGGGCCGCCGGCGCCGCGGCCTCCTTGACCGGGATCATGATGGCGTCCCAGCCTTGCCGCTTGGTCAAAAATCCGGCGCCATGGGTGACGAGGCCGGTCAAAAACCACTGTTGCCGGCCATCGGGACGGCTGAGGAGCTGGAAAGTGGCGGCATAAACCGCCGGCTTTGGCGCCCGATCGCCGGGGTTGGCGATGGCCACGTAAGCCACCTGGGTGGCGCCGGCGGCCTCCGGTTTATAAAGCCCGTAAAACTCCGCCACCTTGCAGTAACTGGGATTCCAGCTATCCAGGGTTTGCTGGGCTGCCGTCGCGCTCAACGGCTCCGCCGCTGAAGGCGGCATCGTGCACCCCAGGAAAAAGGCCGCGGGAATGAGCAGCCCCACCAGGCCGCGCCAACCTGAGAACTTCATGGCTTCCTGCTCCTCATCTAGAGAAAGACGTTGATGCCCATCTTTATGGAGAAATAGGCCGCTGCATCAGTAGGGCAGGCCGCCGGGCCAGGGACGGCCGCCCGGATCAAGGTGGATTGGCTCTGATCTTCGCCCCCATGGCACCGGAGCTCATTTCTTTAAGAGCCCGGCCTCCTGGAGCCACCCCATGACCCGGTTGGTCGCTTCCTTCCCTTGAGCCATTTGCTTGCCATTCTGATCAAATATTATGAAATATGGAATCCCTATGGCCCCGAGGCCAAGCTGTTTGGCCAACGGCGATTGCCAATCGATATGGCCTGAAACCTCAGGGCGTTGGATGTCCACCTTTTTAATCACCAGGTCCGAGCGCTTCTGGGCCAGCTGCTCCAGTAGCGGGGCCAGGCGCAGGCAGGGCGGACAGAACTGGCTGTAACAATCCACCACGGTGGTTCTCCCCTTCACCGGCAGAGATTTGAGGTCCAGGGTTTGACCGCTCCGGCCGGAATTGCCGTCCTGCACCGCCCCGGCCAACGACTGCCCGGTGAGCGCCATGAGAAGAAAAAACCCTAAAAAACCGCAGGTTAAGACCCACTTGACTCGGCCCACCATTGTTCTTAGATATGCCCTCCCCGCCAACTTGTCAATCATTTTCCCGTGGTGCCCCCTGTCTCGGTATTTAAGATCAAAGGCAGACCATCCCGGCCCCCCACGATAATCAACTTGCTGTTGGCGGATTCAGCCAGGGCCCGGGTGGTTTCGATGCCTTTCCAGCGCAACAGTTGCTCGGACAACCCCTGGGAGATAATTCTCTGGAAGTCCTGGATGCCCTGGGCTTCGATGCGTTTATGCTCGGCCTCCTGGCGCTCTTTGTCCAGAACAAAGCGCATCTGTTGGGCCTGCTGATCCGCGGCCAGCTTGGCGTTGATGGCCTCCACCACCAGCAGAGCCAGGGCGATGAGCACTCCCAATAAGACTAAACTCATAGGCTCTCTCCGTATTCTCGAGGTATCAGCGAGGTCGTGCGGGCGGGGTTACCCCGCCCCTACTTCTTGAGCAACCGGCTCCGGGGGCGGCCCACATTAGCGAACACCGCCTGAAAGTCACGATAGAGCCTTTTGTTGTGGCGCACCCGGTGGCATTTCTTCAGATAAGTCTGGGGATCAGGGTTTTCCGCCAGCAGGTCCAACCCCTCCCAGCGCTCCCGCCGGGGATAGGCGTAATAGGGGTAGGCCTTGGGAACCCCCCGGATGTAAGTGACCTGGGGCACGACCCACTCCAGCCGGGCCAGGTAGAGGCGGTGCATGCCGTCATTGATGAGCAGGGCCACGGTGCTGTCGGCCTCGATGGACTCCTCCACGATGGGAGGATAGAGATCATAGGTCGCCTCGGCGCCGTCCTCCCGGCGCACGGTATAGGTGAGGTAGCCGTCCAGGCGGAACAGATCCACCCCCCGTTCAGCCAGGCTCCAGCGCAATTCCTGGATCTTGCGCAACTCCTTGAGCCACAGGTAATTTTGCGGCGGGTGGAGACAATCAGTATGAATCTCCTCCAGGCTGATCAGGGCCTGTTTATAAATCAGAACCTCTGCCTGCTCCATGAGGGGCACCCGCCGGAGACAGGCGATCAATTCTGCCGCTGAATGTCGTTCGAGGGCAATGATGTCCATTTCCTGAAACATTACCTGAGTGAAGTTCAGAATTCAGATGCTTGGGAGAAATATTACCATCAAATCCCCCGGCCTGGAAATTTATTTATTACGGTCAGCGGCCAGCTCTCAGCATTCAGATAGTAGACCAAGGAAGGCTATGGGGCCATTTATTAATGAGAGCCTAAATAAGATTCGAACTCTGGCCCTCCTCCCCAGGGGAGGAGA
>Ga0315282_10003997_pt1 | contig 26032 bp, 15 predicted proteins | sample YL17G07_20_MG_FD_203693 | JGI IMG/M metagenome (GOLD analysis project Ga0315282, IMG submission 203693) | Sediment microbial communities from Yellowstone Lake, YNP, Wyoming, USA - YL17G07_20 | ecosystem: Environmental > Aquatic > Freshwater > Lake > Sediment | place: USA: Wyoming | collected... | reverse complement strand
ACCTTTGTGCACGTCCATGCCAATATACAACATTGTGAGCCTCCTTTCCGGATACGGGACAGTCTGTAGCCAAACTCACTTGTCCCAAGTCTATCCGACTGGAGGCTTTCTTCATAGTTTCACCCTACAAGTTCCGGGCGCAGCAAGCAGCGCCCCTACGTTTGGTAATAAGCGGCGACCTTGCGGATCGCGCGAACGGTTTCCTTCACGTCTGCAGCGCTCCAGAACTCCTTGGGATACACGAGCACGGAGGTGCGCAGGATCTCCTCCGCGTTCGGGCAGAGCCCCTCGCGGTAGCGGATCGGCCTTGAGCGATAGGGCGGACCAAAGGGGCACTCGGGGTGCCCCAGATACGCCTGATGCTTCGCAAGGACGGGCCAATCATAGACCGGTTTTTGAATGTAGCCCGAGGACGAAGGCACGCCTTCTGCGGCGAGCGCTTCTGCGAATGCCTTGTTGTCGCACTTGAGCGCGTCCTCGTCAATTCGCATCATGTAGAACCAGTACGAATGCCACCCGCCGCGCGTCACAAGTGGCGGCAGGATGCCCTTCACGCCCTCCAAGCCTTTGGTAATCCGCGTGCCAATGCCGTTTCGCCTGCGGCAGATGCCTTTGAGGCGGTCGAGCTGGGCGATGCCGACCGCGCCCTGGAGCTCGGTCATCCTGTAGTTTGGCGCGAGCCACTCGACGAAGCGCGATGCGCCGGGCGTGCGGTCATAGTACTTGTCCGCGAAGAGGGCCGCTCGGTGCGCAAGTTCCTTACTCCTCGTGACGACCATCCCGCCGTCGCCGGTCGAGATGTGCTTGAAGTCGTTAAGGCTGAACGCGCCGAGGGCTCCGAATGTGCCGGCGAATCTGCCTTTGTACGCGGCCATATAGCTCTGAGCGACGTCCTCAACGACGGCTATCCTGTGGCGCCGCGCGAGGGCCATTATCGGCCCCATCTCGCAGGGGTTACCGGCGAGGTGAACCGGGACAATCGCCTTCGTGCGCTTCGTGATGACCTTCTCAATCGAATCCGCAGTCATGTTGTACGTGCGGGGGTCGAGGTCCGCGAAGACGGGCACGGCATTCTGATAGAGGATGCCGATGAGCGTGCCCATGTCGGTAATCGGGCCCGTTACGACTTCATCGCCGACGGTAAGGCCCACCGCACCGAGCGCGACGTGGATCGATGCGGTCCCCGAAGACGTTGCCACGGCGTACGGCATGCCGAAGAAGCGCGCGAACTTCTCGGTGAGCTTTTTCACCTTCGTGCCGGACGCGTAGAAGAGCGTATTCTGGTCGAGGGCTTCCTTGAGCTGCTTCAATTCGGGCGCGCCAAAGCGCTTGCCGGTTGTGTAGAGGCCGGGCTTGGCCTTTGGGCCGCCGAAAAGAGCAAGCTTCTCCATAGGAGTTTCCTCGTCCGCACAAATCACGGTACAGAATGAAACAGCAAACTGATTGAGATTATAGGTTGTCGGTCAGTTCCAGCAAGGTGGAAAGAGGCAAGTCCGTGACGTGATCGCATGCCTCTGGCAACCTGCCTGCGCAAACAGCGCCGGTCCGGCGATCCGGCCAGGGCGGGCAGAGACGCCCGCCCCTACGAAAATAGGACGGCGCTGTGGTGTCATTCGATCTGCACCGCGCCAAGCACATAACGTCCGTCCTTCTCACCATCGAGTGCGAGGCGGATGCGGCGGCGGATGCCGCCATCGGCGCTGCGCTCGAACACTGAGGCGGAAACCGTGTAGGCTCCTGGCGCAAGGGAAGAAGGTACATCAAGCGAGACGCTTGTTGCGTACGGCCCGCCTGGCAACCACTTGTGCGTTTCACAGGGTAACGCTTTGCTGCAGGCGACGGAGCCGTCCGGCGCAAGGAGCGTGGTTTCGAGAGAGAAGTCCACGTATGGCGGCGCGTTACCGAGGTTGCGCCATGAGAGCGTCACGGGCAGGGCGGCGCCGGGCTTCACGGACGCGGGCCATGTGCTTTCGTCGATGGTGAGCCGGTAGCCGAGGCGTAGGCCGTATTCCGTCACAAGCGGCTTGCACCCGTCGTAGCAGCGCTGGGCGCGCTTGCCCTTGCCGAGCATGACGATGCTGGCGTGGGTGCGGTCAATGGCCCACTCCAGGATCGCGCGGATACGCTCCTCGCTGCCCCAGTTGAGCCACGTTCCTCCGCCGTTTTCATAGAGGCACAGGACGCTCTGCCAGTTCGCTTCGTATTCGTTGTTGGTGCGGGGAGGGGCACAGTAGTCCATTCCGAGGCCATCGTCCCGGAAGCCTATACCTTTACCGACGAGGTAGGGGAGCGCTTCCTTGCCGCCGGGGTAATCAGTGTAGTCACGCGCAGCGACCAGGAGGTCGTTGGGAAACGCGGAGCGGTACATGTCGCAGAGACTGCGGAGCATCGATTCCCAGGACTGCGCCGTGAGGCCGTGCTTCTTCCAAAGTGAGAGGTCGTCGAACCACGGCTGGTTTGTGTTGGTCAGGTTCATCTCGCCGTAGTTGCCGGCCGGGACGTCTATATAGGCGATGTTCGGATCGCCGCCGTAGCGCTTGCCGAGAAACTCCGCGAGCTTCGCCTGATACTTGAGATAGATCGGGTCCCAGAAGACGGGGACCCAGCCGCCGGAATCCCCGGGTTCGACGAATCCGTCAGCGCCTTCTTCGAAGATGTAGGGGGGCACGGGGCTATCATAGCCTGTGGAATCCATGCCAGGGTCCCGTCCCGACTCCGGTCGGCGGAGCGGGTCTTGAGATAGATTTCTAACCTTCTGGGAGTAGTTGGCGCTGTACATGGAGTTGCCGGAGTTCCACGGCACGACGCGGATCGCGACGTAGCGGCCGTGCTTTCTTGCTTCGGCGAGCCATGCGTCGATCACCCGCACCGCAGGCGAATCCTCGTACTGCCCTTTGGCGGGTTCGAACATGACCCAGCTCGTGCGGTAGTAGTACGTGGAGACGAGGGGCATGCGGTCCATCTCGTCGGTGGGCGGAGCGTTCACGAGCATCTGCCAGCCGGTGCCGGGGTTCATGAGGACCTCCTGGGTCTGAGCGGGGTGAGCTTTGATGACGGCGTCGGTGGATTCGACGGCCGCGAAAGCGAAACTGGGCAGTGCGAGGGACGCCGCGATGAGTGCTACAACTGAAAGAGAAACCGGGATTATCCGCAGATTCCGCAGATTGCGCAGATTGTGGAAAGCTCGCGCTGCGAAGCTGACGGTTCTGGGGCAGGCGAGCGTTTTCGGCGCGGGGCAAGCTTTGTGATCAAGAGCGAAGCGTGCACAACTGAGCAATGCAGATTCGTTCAGGCGCGACGACATAATCAGTGCTCCTTTCAAGGGGTCTGGCTATCTGGTACAGTCTATCATTGAGGTTCCGTCAGTCTTAGCAAGAAGGAAGGGCGGACGAGCACAGGAGGTAACCGTCGGGCCTTCGCCAGGGAAGGTATGGCTATGTGGGGGTCGTCGGCGAGGCAGGCGATCTTCTCGAGCCCGCTGGTGCCTTCGGCACCCCGACAACGAGTTGTCGGGGCTACACCTTGAAATTCGCCGGGGGCGGTGGCGACCCCTTCGGGCGGCTCGGCGAGCTCGATATCCGTCAGGTAGTTGCCGAGGCTGAAGGGGAAGCGGGCGCGAAGCCAGTCGGCGGTGATGAGCTTCTCTACCTTAGCCGCGCGGTCCTTGTGGTACTTCATCCTCAAGTGCTGCGCCACCCGATTGCGGATGCAAGTACGGCACTTGCGCTTTGGGCGGCCGTTTTCCATGTAGATGTAGGTGTTCTCTTCGGAGAACGGGTGGCCGTGGATGCAATGAGTTCGGCGACCGTTGGGAGAGTCTGCCCCGCGAGGATGCCTCCCGCGACGGACGTTCGTGGCGTTGGTGGTTGCTTCCAAGTGTTCGGGGTTGCAGCATGCGCGAACACGGCAGAGGTGGTCCGTGACGTAGCCGTTCGGAATTGGGCCGACGAAGAGGACATGGAAGAGCCGGTGGACAAACCATGTGCGGTATCTGAGACCAACTATGCCGTAGCCGGCGCGGTCACGGCATCCTGTCCAGATCCAGCAGCCGTTTTCGTCGACTCGATAGCGATTGAGGAGACGGGACAGCTCCTTGTCGGTGAGGGGCAGAAGGGCGGAGTAGTCGCGAATTCTGAACATGGGAACCTCCTGAATCAGTCCGAAGTCTGAAGTCCGAAGCGAAAACAAAAAGAACCTTTCTCACGCAGAGTCCGCAGTGTCCGCAGAGGACAATGTGCCTCGGCAAAGGCGTTTCACCACCAAGCCACCAAGGGCACCAAGAAGTCGGGGTCCAAGAGACCGATGGAAACCAAAAGCATTCGTCCGCAGATGGCGCAGATGATCGCGGATGAAGAACAAGGCTGAAGGCTTAAGGAAGCAGAAATCAGTCCCTCCGTAAGTAGTGGGGGTGACAGAGTAAAATGGCCTGCGGACGCGTGAAAAAGGGAGAGCGTCAGGAGGCCAACTCGGCGTAAAGCTATGCGGGTAATGGAGTAACACTATTTTCAAAAAGATCGGAATCACGAGATTTTTCCTCCAAGGGTGACAGAGTAATCAGTCCGAAGTCCGAAGCGGAACCGACAAGCGTACAAGCAAGAAATCGGTCCCTCTGTATTTAGGATGGATACAAATGATAAGGCCGGTTTTGGGGGCAAAATCCGCACCGGTGCGAACGGCGGGTTGCTGCAAGTCGCGTCGCTGGCAAGGGTTGGGTTATTTTCAAAAAGTTGCGAAACCACGGATTTTCCATTTTGGGGCTACAAATGACAGAGGCCGGAGAGGGGCCCAAGACCGACGAAATCGATGGGGAAAGTGGGAAGGGTGCAAACCCATACTGGCTGAGAAGCAGGGCGCTACTCCCCGGATTTCCATTTCGCGAGGGTTGTACGAACCGCGTCGGCGTGGGGGTCTTCGATGGCTTCCATGATCTTGAGGGAGTCTTCTGCGAGGGGGATGGCTTCGGCACGGCGACCGAGTTTGTCGAAGGCAAGGGCCATGTTGTAGAGGGTGATACTCTCGCCCCTGCGGTCGCCGATCTCCCTATCCATGACAAGCGCCTTTTCGTAGTAGTCGATAGCCTTTCGCGCGTCGCCAAGGTCCTTGTAAGCGATGCCAAGGTTGCCGAGGTCGGCACCTTCGCCCCTGCGGTCGCCGATCTCGCGGACGATAACAAGCTGCTTTTCGTAGTACTCGATAGCCGTTCGTGCGTCGCCAAGGGCAGCATAAGCGTTGGCAAGGTTGCCGAGGGCGGCACCTTCGCCTCTGCGGTCGCCGATCTCGCGCGCTATGGCAAGCGCCCCTTCGTGGTACTCGATAGCCTTTCGCGCGTCGCCAAGGTTCTTGTAAGCGTTGCCAAGGTTGCCGAGGTCGGCACCTTCGCCCCTGCGGTCGCCGATCTCGCGCGCTATGGCAATACGCTGTTCATAGTACTCGATAGCCTTTCGCGCGTCGCCAAGGTCAGCATAAGCGATGCCAAGGTTGCCGAGGTGTCTACCTTCAGACTCTCTGTCGCCGAGTTTGCACGCGGCGGCAAGGCAGGCTTCGAGCCAGGGGATGCGGTCCGTGCGTGGATGCTGACGAAGGTCCAAGACATACGCTCCAGAATTCCCATACTTACTCACAAGGTGGGCCGCGCCTTCGTCCGAGGAGAGATTCTCGGAAGCACAATGGAAGCCTGCCTCGATATTGGCACGCTCCAAGTCGAAGAGGGCGAGGCCCATGAGCATCTTGTCGCCGCCTTGGAGGTAAAGATCGTCTACGGTATTGAGGAGTGTGGCATAATAGGCGGCGTGGCGGAGACGGGCGGTGTGTTCCTCCTGCGGGTCTTCTGCAAGACGCGAGGTTGCGAAGTCGCGCGCGAGGTCGTGCATGCGATAGCGATCGGCGCCGCTGTTCCATTCAATGAGGTTGAATGTCCTCATGTCTGAGAGGCACGTTTCGGCGGCTGTGCTGTCGATGTCCCAGACGGATGCCGCGGCATCGCGTGAGAAACTTGACGGAAAGACGCTTAGCATTCGCCAACGGCGTTTGAGGTCGTTGTCGAGGAGCGAGTAGCTTGCCTCGAATGCCTGCTGGATGGTCTTCTCGGCGTCGCTAAGGCGCTGCCACCTGTCCAAGGTGTGTAAGCGCTGGCCTTGAGTTGTGAGGGTGCTGATATAATCTTCCACCCGTAGATCGGGGCGGGCCGCAAGGGCTCCTCCGGCAAGGCGAAGGGCCAGAGGGAGATAGCCGCATAGCTTGGCAGCGGTGTCGGCGTCTGTATCTATGCGGGGGCATATTTCGAGGAGAAGTGCCGCCGACTTGTCAGGAGGGAGGACGTTAAGATCGATGAGGCATGCTCCGGAGATGCTGAAGGTCTGACGCGTGGTCACGATGAGTAAGTTGCCGCGGACCGGTATGAGAGGGGTTACCTGGGATGCGTCGCGCGCATCGTCGAACAGGAAAATCGCGCGCTTGGAGGAAAGCATGCTGCGGTACAGGCCCGCGAGTTGGGTCTCGTCGTCGGGAAGCCTTGCCTCTGGAGAAAGAGCGTGGATGACTTGCTCCATTGCCTTGCCGGGCGCAAGAGGTTGATCAGACGCACCGTTCAGATTAACGAAGAAGCGGGCATCCGGGTAATCCTTCGCGATCTCTTCGGCGAACTTGAGCGCAAGGGCGGTCTTGCCGACGCCGGGCATGCCGCGAATGATGCAGACGCGGACGTTGTCCTGGGTCACTGCCTTGTGAAGGGCCGCAAGCTCGGTTTCGCGGCCGACGAAGTCAGCGGGGGCCGGCGGAATCTGGTTGATCGCGGGCCTAACAGCGGCAGGGGCGCTCTTGTCAAGCATACGGTCGGTCAGTTTCGCGCCGATCTGGCTGGTCGCACCCTGGAATATCCCCCAAAGTGAGGCACCAAGGACAACCAACAGCGCTGCAATGACGACCGCAAGCGAGTGCTTGCGGACGACGGCCTTCACTTTCGCGAGTAGGGTTGACCAATCCATTGAATCCCCCCGGCAAATGCAACAACTTGTTTACAGGAAATGGGAGGGGGAGTCAAGGGAAAAGATGCAATTGGAGGCTGGTTAAGATGCGGTCCAGCGTGTGTGAGACGGGAACGCTCTTACGCGTCGAACGCAGGGCGACTCGCCGAGAGGGCCCCTACGGCTGGCCGCAGTTGCTTGGCGACCATGCAGATATGCCCAAAGGCGTGGGCGGTCTACCGTGAGGGGAGGACGGGTCTTGGGTCCGGCCAGGGCGGGTACGGAGCCCCGCCCCTACGAGAACACTGCGGCGGCAAGGCGCTCCGCTATGCGTATTCGGCGGCGGAGGGCTCCTTCACGGTTTCGAGGAGTCGGTCGACGATGCGGTCGGGGGTGATGCCTTCGGCGTCGGCGTTGAAGTTGGTGAAGATGCGGTGGCGAAGGACGGCGTGGGCGAGGGCGCGGATGTCGCTGGAGGCGACGTTGTAGCGGCCGGCGAGGATTGCGCGGGCCTTGGCGCCGAGGACGAGTGCCTGGGCGGCGCGGGGGCCGGCGCCCCAGGAGATATACTGCTTTATGAATTGCGGCGCATCGGGCGCGGGCGGGCGCGTGGCGCGGACGAGACGGACGGCGTAGTCGATCACGTGGTCGCTCACGGGCACGCGGCGGATGATCTGCTGGACGGAGAGGATGTCCTCGCCGGAGAGCACGGCCTCGGCAGCGCCAGTCACGCCGTAGGTCGTGGCCTTCACGATCTCGTGCTCTTCGTCCTTTGTCGGGTAGTCGATGTAGAGGTTGAGCATGAAGCGGTCGAGCTGCGCTTCGGGCAGGGGGTAGGTGCCTTCCTGCTCGATGGGGTTCTGAGTCGCGAGGACGAAGAAGGGGAGCGCAAGATTGTAGGTCTCGCCGCCGGCGGTTACCTGGTACTCCTGCATGGCCTGAAGGAGCGCGGCCTGGGTCTTGGGAGGGGTACGGTTGATCTCGTCGGCGAGGACGACGTTGCCGAAGACGGGGCCCTTCACAAAGCGGAAGTTGCGCTTGCCGGTTGAAACGTCCTCCTCGATAACGGTCGTGCCGGTGATGTCGGAGGGCATGAGGTCGGGCGTGAACTGGATGCGCGAGAACTTGAGGCGCAGGACGCTCGCGATGGTGCTCACCATGAGCGTTTTCGCGAGCCCCGGCACACCGACCACAAGGCAGTGCCCCTTGCAGAACATCGCGATCAGCATGTGCTCGATGATTTCATCCTGACCGATGATGACCTTGTGGACCTCGGAGAGGATGGATTGTCTGGCCTTGGCGAGGCGTTGGATTGCTTCGACGTCTTGAATCGGTTTCTGAGCCATAGTCTCCCTCGGGCGTCACGATAAGCGGCGCGCTGCTGTGTTCTCGGTCGTCGCCGATGCTCAACGTGGCAAGGGCCACGCCTCCGCTCGGCTCCTCCCTGCGGCCTTGCATCGCTTGCTTCTCGTGCCGCCTTGTTGCCTCCTATCTTATCTGTAGGGGCGACTCGGTGAGTCGCCCTGCCACGAAGTCGCGTAGATCCCCTAACGATACCTGACAAGAGCGCTGACGAAACCGAAACTGAAACCTGCGGGTCTCTCGCGAGTTCCGGCCAGGGCGGGCACGGGGTCCCGCCCCTACGTTCTGCGCGCTAAGCGCGTAAGGTGGACAGGCAGGAATGCCTGTCCTACTGGTGGGCGACTCATCGAGAGAGCCCCTACGATGCGGGCGCGGCAAGCAGCGCCCCTACGTTATCGCCGGTTGGTCCACCTGTGGTGGATCGCAGTTCCTTCGGCCTTCAGCCTTCAGTCTTCAGCCTGTCTCAATGCGACATCGCGTAGACCAGCACATTCATCCCAATCTTCAATGCCGATGTGCTATCGTACCCGCGGCTGTAGGGATGGTCAAATTGTTCCCAGCCGTTCGCGAGGGCCAGCGGGCTATAGATAACCGCGAGGTTGCCGTCTATGAGGGCGCCTTCGAGAAGCGGCTTATCGAGGGAGCCAACGATTTCGCGAGCGTAGGGGGAGTACGCCACCTTGTCGACGGGGCTGAATGAATGGTAGAGGGGGCTATCCGGCGAGATGGGTTTGAGGGCGTCGGGGCCGATTACTTTGGCGATCTCGCGGCGGAAGGCGGCGTCGAACTCCTTGCGGCCGCAGCAGGACTCGGCGAAAAGAATGCCCCCGTTGGCGAGGAAGCGTTTGAGGTTATTGACGGACGCGTCGGAGAGCGTGAAGTCGTAGTGGCCGACCATGTAGAGGAGCGGGAAGCTGAATACGTCGGGCGAGTCCGGCTTAACGGCAACCTTCTTGTACTGCACGTGGATGGAGCTTTCCTTGTCTACGTATTCAAGCAGATTCGCGATGCCTGAAGGGGAGGGGTCGTAGTCGCCGTCGTGAACGAGCTGGCCGAAGACGAATTCGTCGCGGGTCTTTTCGCCGGACTGGTAGTAGACCTTCGCGGATGAGAGGTAGCGGCCGAGCTGATAGTCGGCGATGATGTAAGTAACGAGGTTGGCGCCGAGCTTGCGGGCGCTCTCGACGTCGTAGCGCTCGCCTTTCTCATGGGTGTGGCCGGACCAGCCGCAGGAGACGTCGCGCGGGAAGTAGAAGACGGCCGTACGGCAGCCGATGTCGATGCCCTTCACGAGGGGCGCGGTTGCGGACTTGTCGGCGACGTTGAGATAAGCCACCTTCGTGGCGTCGTGGCAGGCGGTGAATAGGGGATGCTCGGGCGACAGCGCGCGGAGCGGCCGGTCGGGAAAGACCTGTTTCATCGCCTTTTCAAACGCGTCGCGGAACTCCTGGCTACCGCAGCAGGCGTCGGCGACGAGGTATCCGCCGTCCTGCAGGTAGGCGCGGAGCTTGCCCGCGACGGCGGAGTCGATTGTGAGCGCGTTGTGACCGGTCAGGTAGAGGACCGGGGTGTCACTTGGGTCATACGAGAACTGCGCGAGATCGGTCTCGATGCTGCCGTAGTTGATGCCGAGTTGGCCGTTGACCCAGCCGAGGAGCGTTTCGATGTCGCCGGGGTCGGTCTTCCAGTCCGGCCACTGGACCTTCTTGCTTTTGCCCTGCTCGTACTCCTGGCGGCCGTAGGCGACCTTGGCGAAGAGGGACGGCGGGCGCGGCTGACGCTTCTTTTCAGTACGGCGAAGGGGCGTCGCGGGGAGCGGCAGCGGTGGAAACGACTCGCCGGCCGTGCGGCGTTGGGGCGCGGCAGGGGGCGGGGGGCCGCAAGACTGGACGGCGTAGGAGGCGGCGTCTACGAGGGCAAGCACCCAGAGCGCCGCGCCCAACATTAGAAATCGCGTATATCGGGACATGCAACGACTCCCGTCTGGAAAGCACGAAAAGCCTGACTGTTTAACCCTTATGATAGGCGAGAGTGACGCAGCGGCAATGGTGTTTGAGCGGCTGCAGGACAACTGCGGGCCGCAAAGCTACCCAAACGTGCTTCGGCTTACAGCCCTCGATCTTCAGCCTGATTTACTGGTTCCCCGCGTGCGCGGGCGGAACACCGAGGTCTTCGAGAAGGGCATCGATGATGTCGTCGATCTTTTCGTCGAATTTGTAGTTGCCGCTCTCGATCTCCTGGCGAAGAGCGTTGACCTTCTCCTGGCGAACCTGCGGGAGTTGGCTCAAATGGCTCAAGAACCGACCGAGATCGCTGATTTCGACCTCGTCGGAGCCATTTCCCGACGACCCTCGCGCGGCTTTGATCCGCGCAGCGAGGCGCTTCAAGTAAACGGGGTCTGACCGATCCGGTCCATTTGGTCCGTAAACCTGCAAGGTCTTCTCCTCTTCAGAAATCAACCCGTACACAAGCCGGATTACGGAGGAAAACCGCAACCCGCTGAACCAGGTTCCCCTCATCCACACAATATATCGGATTGCCGGGAGGGGGGACTCAAGTGGATTGTGGGGTTTTGGGGGAGGCAGAAGGCGAGTGCGAAGGGTGTGAAGGGTGAGAAGAGTATGAAGGGACCCTCACCCCTGGCCCCTCTCCCAGAGGGAGAGGGGATTCCCTGGTGGGCAAGCCACCAGTGCCACACACAGGGACGGTTGCCAAACTTGCGGTTTCCGCACAGGTGGGGATAATAGAAAGCTGAGAGGTGAAGTATGGCAGCACAACGAATGACTCCGGCGCGGGAGAGCATGGCGCAGTTGGCGCGGCTGGCCGACAGGGTTTCGGTACTCGTGTTGCGGGAGGATTACCCGGCGATTGACGTGGTGATTGCGGTGGAGGGGCTGCGCGAAGAGGCCGAGAGGATGTTTCCGGGCTGCGAGCGCCTCTTCGAGATGGTGTACGTGAGCAGATTCAGGCGGCTATGGGACCAGTTTCGGGGCGAAAAAGCCCCGTTTTGAGGGCCGGGTGGACGGAGGTGGGCCATGGCCGTAGCGGACGCGCCGAAGACCGGGGGCGTTCGGGAGGCACAGCCTCGGACGGGAAGCGCGGGCGAACCATCCCTTATCCGACTGCTCACATACCTCATACCTCCCATGGCCGGGCTTTCCATCGGGATCGCGATCGAGACCGTCCTGACGGACGGCGCAGTTCTCGATAGCATATGGGCGAACGCCTCGCTCGACCCTGACTCGGTGCCGTCGTCTCTTGTGTTCAGGGCGGCGGGGGTGGCTGTCGGAATCGTCCTGTGGCTCATATCGGCGGCGGTCATAAAGTCCGGCGGCTCGCTGACAAACGCTCTCAGACGGGCCGCTTACGGATTTCTCCCGTTTCTATCCATCCTCGCGCTCAACGCGCTTAACGGCGTCGCGGGCGAGGACATAGTTGCATGGTCGCCCTTAGCAGTCATTCTCTCTTTGGCAAGCCTCGCGGCGTGGACGACCGTGTCGGCTGTGACCAACGGCAACAGGGCGGTTACGGCCATAGTTGAGGGCATCCGCAAGCGGTCGTTTCTCATGGCAGTCTGTGTGGGCATCGCATATGCCGCAGTGTCGATTGCCATGGGGCTTCTCCAGTATCGCGCGGTCATGATCAACTACGGCGACTGCGGGAATTTCGACGAGATGCTATGGCGGACGCTGCACGGGCGGCTTCTCATGTGCTCGCAGTTCGATCACACCTTCCTGGGAGAGCACGTGGAGTTCGTGCATCTTCTGCTGCTGCCGATATACGTCCTGTGGCCGGGGCTGCCGGTGCTAATGGTCCTCCTGGGCCTGGCACTCGGCTCGGGAGCCATCGCGGTTTATCTTCTCGCGCGGGACCGGCTGAACTCGCCGGTCGCGGCGGTGCTCTTCTCGGCGGCGTATGTTCTCTATGCGCCGATGCAATACCTGGACAAGGAAGTCGTCACGATCACGTTTCTGCCGGAAGTGTTCTATGTGCCGTTCATGCTGTGGGCGGTTTATTTTCTCGTCAAGGGGCGGATGCGATGGCTCCTGTTCATGTCCTTTCTCGTTTTGTCCTGCAAAGAGGAAATGGCGCTGCCGGTGGCGATGTTCGGGATAGTGCTTGCGGCAAGGAAGCAGTGGAAGTGGGGCCTCGCGTTCTTCGCAGGGGGCGTGGCGTGGTTCCTCCTGTCGCTGACCGTTGTCATACCGTACTTCAATAACGCCCCGAGCCATGTGTTCCACGGCGAGCACTACGGCCACTTGGGGGGGAGCCTCCCGGAGATAGTCGCCAACGTTCTGGGACACCCGCTTGCGACGCTGAGACTGATGTTTTCGTTCGCGCACACGGACCTTCTCCTCATGATGCTCGTGCCGCTCGGATGCCTTGCGCTTTTTTCGCCGACGATCCTGGTCATCTTCCTGCCATCGCTGGCGACGGCGCTGCTCTCGTCGTTTCAGCCGACCTCGGCGATCTATTTTCACTGGCATCTGTCGATCACGCCGTTTCCGATTGCGGGCGCGGTTATGGGGGCGGCCAATCTCGCGCGCATACTTCCACGGCTGGGGGCCTTATGGGGGCGCGTAGAGCAGCAGGCGAGGGCCGGCCTTGTGGCGCTCGCGTGCGGGGCGCTCGTGTTCACTTCATCTGCAGCGTTTGATGTCGTATATGGAAAGATGCCGTGGTCGCTCATGTTCTACAACTCCCACTCCAACGCCTACTGGCGATACCTTTACACACGGACGCCGGAGGCGAAGGTGTTTCTCACTAAGGTACTGCCTTCCATACCGCGCGACGCGAGTGTGACGGCAACGATGTTTTTCGCCACGCGATTTACGCACTATGCGTCGATGTTCAAGTACCCCTATGGCCTGGATACTGCGAACTATGTCGTTGTGCAGCAGCGCGAGGCGTGGGACAACGGGACGGCATGGGGCCTTATGCAGATGATGTCGGATGACGAACAGATACCGGGCTTTGAGCGCATTTTCAGCGAAGCCGGCGTCTTTGTCTTCAAGCGGAAGGCGGCTGCGGCTACCGGCGCCGACGGCGAAGCGGCCAAGCGGGACGGGCTGACCGAGCCGGTCTCTTATTCAGGTGAGACATGACCTTGGCGGGTGCGCCAAAGACCGGTAGCACCACCGCGGCGCCGCCTCGCGAGGGACGCCGGGGCGAGTCCTCGCTTACCGGCTGGCTGCCATACCTCATACCGCCAGTGGCGGGACTGTCGTTGGGCGTTGGCATAGACTGCATTCTCACGAATGACACGGTCATCGACGTGATCTGGACGGGCGGCTCAATCGACCCGGAATCAATGCCGTCGGCGCTCCTGACGAAGGCAGGAGGGGTGGCGGTGGGGATTGTGCTGTGGCTTGCGTCGGCTGCGGTGATAGGCGGGCGACATGGGATCAGGGGAGCGCTCAGAACCGCGGCATTCGGGCTTCTGCCGTTTGTGTCGGTGCTTGCCCTCAACGCCCTTAACAGCGCGGCAGGGGTCGACATAATCGCGTGGGCTCCGATGGCGCTCATCCTTTCAGTGGCGTTCCTGGCGGCGTGGACTGTCACGTGCGCCATTGCCAAGGGGGGCAGCATTGTCACGGCTGCAGCCGGAGTCGTCCGGAGGCACGGTGGTTTGATTGCTGTCTCTCTGGGACTTGCGTATGCAGCGATTTCGGTAGTGATGGGGCTTCTCCAGTACCGGGCGGTGATGGTGAACTACCACGACAGCGCCGATTTCGAGGAAATGCTGTGGCGGACCATACACGGACAGTTTCTCATGTGCTCCGTGTTTCCGCACAACTTCCTTGGCGAGCACGTCGAGTTCGTGCATCTCTTCCTGCTGCCGATATACGCCCTCTGGCCGGGCATGCCGGTCCTGATGATCTGCATGAGCGTGGCGCTGGCTTCGGGGGTCATCCCCGTGTATCTTCTGGCGCGACATAAGCTGAACTCGCCCGGGGCCGCGGCGCTCTTCGCCGGGGCATACGTGCTCTACGCGCCGATGCAGTACCTCGACAAACAGATCATCGCCAATCCGTTCATGCCCGAGATCTTCTCCGTGCCGATCATGCTGTGGGCGATCTATTTCCTCGTCAAGGGGCGTATGGGGTGGCTCGTGGTGATGTCGCTTGCCGCGCTTACGTGCAAGGAGGAGCTGGCGCTGCCGGTCGCGATGTTCGGGGTAATTCTCGCGGCGAGGCGGCAATGGAAGTGGGGGGTTGCGTTCTTCGCCGGGGGCGTGGCGTGGTTTCTCTTGTCGCTAAGCGTGGTTGTGCCGTACTTTGCGCACGGCACAAGCCACGTGTTCAATGCCCAGTATTACGGGGGACTGGGTACCAGCATGACGGAGATCGTGAGAAATGCCCTCCGGCATCCGCTCACTACGCTCTCGCACATGGTATCCTTCTCGTATCTCGATCTCATGGTAATGCTGCTCGTACCGCTCGGGTGCTTTGCGCTTCTCTCGCCGACGGCTCTTGTCTTATGTGTGCCGTCAATTGCTACTGCGGCGCTTAGCTCATGGCCGCCCTTCTCGGCCATATACTTCCATTACCATTTTGTGCTCACGCCGCTGCTGACAGCAGGAGCGGTGCTGGGGGCGGCCAATGTTGTCCGCATCCTTGGGCGCTTGACATCTGTATGGGGACGGATTGAGCCGCAGGCGAGGGGCGGCCTTGTCGCGGCGGCGTGCGGCGTACTTGTACTCGCGTCCTCGGCGACGTTTGACGTCGTGTACGGCAAGATGCCGTGGTCGCTTGCGTTCTACAATCCCAAATCGAACGGTTACTGGCACCATCTCTATATACAGACGCCATCGGCGAGAGCTTTTCTGACGAAGGCGCTGCCGCTTATTCCACGCGACGCCACGGTCACGGCGACAGGGTTCCTGCAAACACAGCTCACCCACCGCGCGGCGTGCTTTCAATACCCCGACGGGCTCGACAAGGCGGAGTACGCTGTTATTCAGCAGTACGAATCGGCGGACGCGGGAATGGCTTTCAGCCTTATGCAAACGGTGCAGAACAATACTGAGATACTGGGTTTCGAGCGCATCTTTGCCGAGGAGGGCATTTTCGTCTTCAGGCGGAAGGAGGGCCAAGCCCCCTCATCGGCGCCGGGCCGACAGGACGAAGCATCTATACCTCGGGGAGACATCTTAGGGAGGTGAACCATGGCGCTGACAGACGCGCCGAAGACGCCGAGCACTCAAGCCCTGCAGCCTGGTACAGGCAGCGCGGGGGAGACTTCGCTTGTCGGTCTCCTGACGTACCTGATACCGCCTGTCGCCGGCCTCTGTATCGGCATCGCCATCGACTCTATACTGACCAATGACAGCGTTGTTGACGGCATATGGACCGGGGCTTCGATAGACCCAGATTCTCTGCCGGCGCCGCTCGTGACCAAGGCAGCCGGTCTTGCGGCCGGCCTCGTCCTGTGGTTTTTGTCGGCGATGGTTGTCAAGGGAGGCAGGCCATGGAGAAGCGCGCTCAGGACGACCGCTTTCGGTTTCGTATCGTTTTTCAGCATCCTCGCCCTGAACACCCTCAACGGCGTCGTCGGTATGGACGTAGTCGAATGGTCTCCGCTGGCCGTGATAGTGTCGCTCGCGTTCCTGACGGCGTGGACGGCGGTCTCGGCGTCAGCTAACGGCGGCAGAATGGCCGTAGCGGCCGCCGGGTTTCTGCGCAGGCGAGCGGTCATCATCACATTGTGCGCGGGCGCCGTGTATTGCGCGGTGTCGATAGCTATGGGGCTCCTGCAGTGGCGCGCGGTGATGATCAGCTACCGCGACTGCGGCAATCTCGACGAGGTGATGTGGAAAACGCTGCACGGGCAATTCCTCATGTGCTCGCAGTACAGTTACAACGTCCTCGGAGAGCACGTCGGGTTCATTCAGCTCTTTCTGCTTCCGATATACGCCCTTTGGCCGGGCCTGCCGTCGCTCATGATTCCCCTGAGCATCGCGCTCGCCTCAGGCGTGATACCGGTATATCGGCTTGCCATGGATCGCCTCAACTCGCCGGCCGCAGCGGCGCTGTTCTCCGTGGCGTACGTTCTCTATGCGCCGATGCAGTACCTGGACAAGGAAATCCTCGACATCACGTTTCTGCCGGAGATGTTCTACGTGCCGCTTATGCTGTGGGCGATTTACTTCTTCCTCAAGCGGCAGATGTGGCGGCTGCTCGTGGTCTCGTTCTTCATCCTCGCCTGCAAGGAGGAGCTTGCGCTGCCGCTGGCAATGATGGGGCTTGTCATGGCCGCCCGGAGGCAGTGGAAATGGGGCATAGCGTTTTTCGTCGGTGGCACCATGTGGTTTCTGGTCTCGTTCATGGTTGTGGTACCGTGCTTCGCAGGGGGCTCAAGCCACGTGCTGAACCCCGACTATTATGGAGAGTATGGGACGAGCGTTTCGCAGATACTGAGAAGCGTATTCCTGCATCCGTTCAGGGCGCTATCCCTGATGTGTGCGTTCCAGCATCTGGACCTTCTGGCCATGATGTTGGTGCCTTTCGGGTGCCTTGCGCTCCTGTCGCCTACGATGCTCTTTGTGTTCCTGCCGTCCATTGCCAGCGGGATGCTCTGCTCGTATCCGGCCTCGTCGACGATCTATTTCCATTGGCACCTGTCCATAACGCCGCTGCCCATCGCGGGCGCCATTCTGGGCACAGCCAACCTGGCCCGCATTCTGCCGCGGTTCTCGCTGCTGTGGGGGCGCATCGAACAGAGCGCAAGGGCGGGAGTGGTAATAGCGCTCTGCGCTGTGCTGGTATTTGTGTCGTCGGGGGTCTTCGACGTCGTGTACGGCAAAGTCCCGTGGTCGCTCAAGTTCTATAATCCGAACTCCAACGCGTACTGGCGCTATCTCTATGTGCGGACGCCGGCCGTGGAGACGTTTCTCACGAAGGTGCTGCCGACCATACCGCGCGACGCGGCCGTTTGCGCGTCGTGGATGCTTGATACGCGGTTTGCCCATCACGCAGCCGCTTACAGGTATCCTGAGTTCATGGAAAAGGCCGACTATGTAGTTGTCCAACGGTACGAGCCGGTAGACCAGGGGCTGTCTTACGTTCCGTGGCGTCAGATCGGGGACGAAGAGCAGTTAGCCGGCTTTGAACGTATATTCGCCGAGGGCGGTGTATATGTGTTCAAGCGAAAGCCGCAATCAGGCGATAATCCCGGCGGTAGCGCGTCGCCCCCGCCAACGAAGTGATGCGAGGTGGTGTTGGTCAGCAGAACTAAATCGAGACCTTCCGTAACCACGGTCGAGCCGCAGGCGACGCACAGCCTGTTGTACTATCTGCCGCTGTTGGCGCCGTTTGCCGCAGGGGCGGGGATTGGTGCGCTTGTCAACAAGGTGCTCATAGATTCGGATGTCGCGGGGCGCTTCTGGCCGGGAATCGCGATCAATCCCAACGCCTCCGTAGCGAGCCAGGCTACTGTGAACGCGGCATGTATTGTCGTCGCGGCGGCGCTGTGGATCGTGTCCGCGCGGCTTGTGAAGGGCGCAGCTTCGTATGTCGACGCGCTCGCGCGCGAGGGGCTCGCGTTCGTTCCGGCGCTGTCGATACTCATCCTCGCTACTATCGACAACAGCACCGCAATTCCGGCGCTGTGGCTGTACGCTACGTATGCCGTGGTTATGTCGGTGGCGGGCTTTGCGGCGGTGAACGCTCTGTTCATGGCGGCGATGCGGAGGGCTCCGGCTGAGGCGAGTCGCTCCGGAAAGAGGGCTTTGGCGCTGGTGCTTCTATTCGCGGCAATGTACTGGGCCACGTTCACGACGATGGGATGGCTCCAGTACGACGCAATGAATATCCAGTACACGGACACGGCCGACTGGCAGCAGATGCTCTTCAACACACTCCACGGCAGGTTCCTCATGTCGTCGGCGTTTCCGCATATGTTCTTTGGCGAGCATGTGGAATTCGTGCATCTCTTCCTGCTGCCCCTGTACATGATCTGGCCCAGCCTGAAGATGCTCATGGCAGCCAAGTCGCTCTGGCTCGCGTCGGGCGCTATACCTGTGTATCTCCTTGCTGTCCGGCGACTCAAGTCCCCGGCGGCGGGCGCGTGCTTCGCAACGGTGTATCTCTTGTATCCGGCGATGCAGTGGACTGACCTGCAGATCGACTTCGTCACATTCCGGCCGGAAACGGCAGCGATTCCGGCGCTCCTCTGGGCAGTGTACTGCTATGACGCCAACAGGATGTGGGGGCTTGCCGTTGCGGCGTTTTTTGCCGCGGCGGCAAAGGAGGAGATGGTGCTGCCCGTGGCCATGCTGGGGGTGCTCCTCCTGCTGCGCAGGCGTTGGGGTTGGGGGAGCGCGTTTGCCATCGGGGGATTCGCATGGTTCTTCGTATGCGTCCTGTGGGTGATCCCGCATTTCCGGCACGGATCCTCGCATATGGTCAATTACTACGAGGACTTCAAGACGCTTGTCGGCTCGGACAATGTCACGCTGGGCGCGATCTTCTTCGCGATGCTCAAGCATCCGCTGCATGCGCTGGGCGTGGCATTGAGACCGGAGAAGATTGACTACCTGCTGCTGCTCCTTATTCCGCTGGGTCTGAGGCCGCTATTGTCGTGGCGGATGCTGCTGGTTGCGCTGCCGTCGTTCGCGTCGACGCTTCTGGCAAGTCGGCCGCAGTCCGGCAATATCTACTTTCACTACCAGATCGCGCTTGTGCCGATTCTCGTGTCAGGCGCCATATACGGGGCGGAGGCATGTGCCGCGTGGATACCGCGGTTGGGCGCGGTATTCAGCGCGGTGGACGATGCGGGCCGGCGGCGGGGAGCGATTGCAGCAGTAAGCGTTCTTGTGGTCATCGCGAGCCTCTGTGGCAACGTCCTTTTCGCGAAATCACCGATTTCGTTACTCTTCTATAATCACGGGTGGGAAACATCGTGGGTAAGGCTCTACAGGTCGACGGAGCATACGGAGCTATTCTTCCGCGAAGTGCGCCCCCTTGTGCCGAAAGACGCTTCAGTGAGCGCAACTTCGTGCGCGGCAACGTATTTCGCAGACCGCGAGTACGACTACAAAGCGCCCGAGGGGATTGGGAAGGTCGATTACGTGGTTCTGGACACACGCGACCGGTGGTATTCGCAGGATGAAGCGGCGATCAAGGCGGCGCTGACCGAGGGGAAATACGCCGTTTCGTACGACAAGGATGGCTTCCTTGTGTATACGAGGGCCGCGTTCGGAGGGGCTTCGCGGCCTTGACGAATCGAGCCAATCAGTGTAAATTGTTACTGTCACACATGTTAGGCTGTCTGGGACACAGGGCGAGTCAATGGCAAATCACGAGAGGGCCGCGCTCAGCAACTTCGCTGACAACGACACGTGGCGCGTTTTCAGGATCATGGCGGAGTTTGTCGAGGGTTTTGAGACCCTATCGCAGTTAGGTCCCGCGGTAAGCGTATTCGGCAGCGCGCGCACGGATCCGAGCCACAGGTACTACCAGCAGGCGCGAAAGACCGGCAGGCTCCTTGCCGAGTCGGGTTTCGCGGTCATCACCGGTGGCGGTCCAGGCATCATGGAGGCGGCCAATCGCGGCGCCAAGGAAGCCGGCGGGCAGTCGGTCGGCCTGAACATCATGCTTCCGCACGAGCAGCGGCCCAATCCTCACGTGACCATCCAGATGGATTTCCACTACTTCTTCGCGCGCAAGATGATGTTTGTGAAGTATGCCAATGCATTTGTCGTGTTCCCCGGCGGCTTTGGGACGATGGATGAATTCTTCGAGGCCTTGACGCTTATCCAGACCGACAAGGTCGTGCACTTCCCGGTATATCTCGTGGGCTGTGAGTACTGGAAGGGCCTCGTGGACTGGATAAAGAGTTCGATGCTTGCCGAGGGGGCGATTAACGACATCGATCTCGACATCTTCCATGTCACGGACGACGAGGAAGAAGTCGTTCGCGACATCACAAGGCACTTCGTCGCGCAGAAATACGCAGCGACAAACAAGGGGTAGTGACCAGAGCGGATGGCCGTTGAACTGGGCGCGGCTGCCCCGGTTTGCGCCTGCCAAAAGATCTACTGCGACCATTTGTGCGCCGCCTCGTGGCCAGACCCTCTATCGACATCCGGTTTCGGGCCACTATAATGCTTGCCGTCTTTCGGCCGGAGGCAATAGAATATGGGCGCCTCTGCGCGTGGCAAGGATGGAGATATGGCCAGGATAAGCGAAAAGCGCCTGTTGGTGAAGATAGCGCGGATGTACTACGAGCGCGACATGACGCAGGCGCGGATCGCCGCGCGGTTCGGCATGTCCCGGTACAAGGTGCAGAGGCTCCTGAAGAAGTGCCGCAAGACGGGCGTGGTGCATATCCTCATACGGCCCGCTCCGGGCGAATTCGCGGACCTGGAGAAGGGGATAGAAGAGAAGTACGGCCTCAGGGACGCGGTGGTGATCGAGACGCCACCCTCCAACAAGCTGCCTGCAGTGACGCGGGAACTGGGAGCCGCCGCGGCGGAGTACCTGTGCGGAGCGATCCAGTCCAACGAGCGGATCGCTGTCGGCATAGGAACGGCCGTCTATGAGACGGTAAACGCGCTCCAGCACCGCGCGCGGCCGCGGGTCAAGGGGATGGAGGTTGTGCAGGGGTTCGGAGGCCTTGGGGATGCCAATTACGAAGAGCACGTAACCGTGCTGACGCAGCGGCTTGCAGCCTGGCTGGGAGCGTACGGGTTCATAATGCCGGCCCCGCTGGTCGTGGGCAGTCCTGCGGTGCGCAAGGTTCTCTACGAGGACCCCGGCATATCGGGAGTCCTTAACAGGGCGCGCAGCGCAACGCTGGCCCTGGTCGGGATGGGCGCGATCAAGGCGTGGCCGCGCAAATCCGGTCCCGCAATAATCAGGCGGTACCCCGAACTGGCTGATATGCCGGCGCTCGGGGCCGTAGGCGACATAAACCTGCGGTTTTTCGACCGGCAGGGCAGGGCGGTTCAGTCGGACTTCGACGCGCGGATGGTGGGACTGAGCCTCGCGGAGCTCAAGAGCATCAACATGGTCGTGGCCGTTGCGGGAGGGAGGGTGAAGTTCGAAGCCATTCAGGCGGCGCTCAAGGGCGGCCTTTTGAGCGTTCTCGTGACCGACAGCATGACCGCCGAACGGCTGATAGAGGCATAGCCGCCAATCACGAAACGGAGCGGGCAGCTCCCGGTATTTTTCCCTCTTTCGCCGGCTTTTTCTCTTGCAACCATCGTGCAAATCCTGTATAAGCTACGCGCACGTATGTGCAGGTAACGCCAGCGTACGCGCATATGTGCATTACAGAGAGGCAGGTGGGCGCACACAACGTACATCCGCCGACACAGGCACCATGCACGGAGCAGACGCAAGCAGAGCAGGCGACTGAGATCATCGAGCTAACTCGGGCGCGGCGGCCGGCATCAGGAAGGCGCGTTTCGCAGCAGCTCTGTTGACGATACGCCGGCGGGCATGACAAGAGCCCTTTCACATCACTGACCTGCAACACAAGAAGTCGCGAGAGGGGAACAGCCACCAGAGGGGGCGGCTTCAAGTGACACCGGGAGCGACAAGAGCGACATACGCCGGCGTCTCAGCGCCAAACGCCGTTGCTTCCCCAGCGTTTTCAGTAGCTTATTCCCTGGTATCCATGACTCTTCGGGCCCGGATTGTCTGATTATCGTGGTCGCGTTCATAGGAGGTGTGTGATGCGTGGAGATTCGGCAGTCGGTATGCTCCTTCTTTTGCTGGCGATGGGGTTTGTGGCGGCTATCGGGCCGCAGGCGTCGGCTACGACCTATCAGGTCGGACCGGGGAAAACGTATTCAAGGATTATCGACGTTCCCCTGGAGAATCTCGCCGCAGGCGATACAGTTGAGATCTACTACAAGTCAACGCCGTACAATGAAAACCTCGGCGTCATGACCTCGGGTACCAGCAGCCAGCCGATCACGTTCAGGGGCATAGCGGGTCCGAGCGGGGAACTGCCGGTCATCGACGGCGCGAACGCAGTCTCGCGCTCCAACACGCAATTCTATCTTTTCGGGCAGGAGCGCTCGGTTTTCAAGTTCGGCGGCGGCTACATCTACCCGGGCGGCACGCAGATCCTGTGCGACCAGACCAATGCTCCTCAATATGTCGTCGTTGAGAACCTTTCCATCCGCAACGGCAACCAGAATTATACGTTCACCAAGGGCGATGGCACCGTGGTCAACTACCTCGATAACGGCGCATCGCTGCGCATTCTCTACGGTTACCACATTACCATACGCAACTGCGAGTTCTGCGGCAGCGGCGACGGCACCTCGAGCGCCACTTACTCGGGCGAGATTACCTTCGAGGGCTGCTACTGGCACGATAACGGCATCGTCAACGACGTCAGCCGCCACAATAACTACACGCAATCGGTCCACATCACCTGGCAGTATTGCCACTTTGGGCCTCTCATCAGCGGCTCTCCCGGCAATCAGCTCAAGGACCGCTCCGCCGGCGCGATCATCCGCTATAACTGGATAGAGGAGGGCAACAGGCAGTGTGACCTGATCGAGGCCGACGGCGATGGTGGAGTGGTTTCAGGCGACTCGCAGTACGGCAAGGACTTCGTCTACGGCAATGTCCTCTACGAGCCGGCCAATGTCAACAGCGACCAGATCATCCACTACGGCTGGGACGTCGGCGGCGTCGACAGGCCCGGACCGCTTCACTTCTTCAATAATACGATCATCAGCTACAGGACCGACCGTGTCGCGCTTTTCCGGCCCCAGGAGAGCGAGACGATAGAGTGCTTCAACAACATCCTGGTCAACGCTGGCAACGCGCCGGAGGTGTATACCGACCTCTATGGCACGGCGCCGACGATCACCACGAGCCACAACTACTTTCCAACCGGCATACGCTACAATTTCGCCTCCAACGACGGGACCAATATCACCGGCAGCGACCCGGGTTTCGCGGACCTGTCCGGTCAGGACTTCCATCTGACCTCCTCGTCCTCCTGCAAGAACGCCGGCATGGCCATCCCGAGCGACTGCTCCGCGCACGTGCCTGTGTACGAATACGTGAAGCATCTCTCCTACAGCAGCCGTCCGAGCGATGGTTCTATAGACATCGGCGCATATGAATACGGCACGCCGGGTCCGCTTACGATCACGACCTCGAGTCTCGCGAGCGGCACTGTAGGCACCGGCTACTCCCAGACCCTCGCGGCCACAGGCGGGACGCCGCCCTATACATGGTCGCTCTATTCCGGCTCGCTGCCGGCAGGGCTGACGCTCTCCTCGTCGGGTAGCATCAACGGCGCCCCGACGGCGTCCGGAACCTCGAACTTTACCGTGCGCGCTACCGACAATGTCTCCGCCACGGCCACGAAGGCGCTGTCGATAGTCGTCACCGTCCTGCCCCTCGACATTACCACTACCTCACTCGCCGGCGGGGTGGTTGGCAATGGCTACTCGCAGACCCTTGCTGCCACGGGCGGCATCGCTCCGTATTCGTGGTCCGTCACGGGCGGGTCGCTCCCCGCCGGGCTGTCGCTCTCATCCGGCGGCTCGATCACGGGCACGCCGACGACCTCAGGCACGGCGAGCTTCACGGTGCGCTGCGCCGACTCTCAAGGCAGTCCCGCGACTGACACACAGGCCCTCTCCATAGCCGTCCTTGGCGCGGGCAATACGTATGAGTTCGCCGCCAGCGACACCCAGAGCGACACTACAAGCGTGTCCTTTACCAATAAGACTACGCTTACCTTTTCTCCGACGCACAGCGAGGACTGGCTCATACTGGCCTGCGCTGAAATACGAAACTCCTCGAATGGATCATCGAGCCGGGCTCAGTTCACTGCTGACTCGACCGTGTACGGCACGGTGACGTGGCGTCCGAAGGACGCGAATGACTGGACGCCGTTCACCTGTGTCAAGAAGCTGACGCTGAGCGCCGCAGCGCACACCATGACCATCGACTGGTGCGCCACCAGCAGCACCGCGTCGATTCGCAACGCCCGCATCGTCGCGGCCCGGCAAGGCAGCCTGCTGTGGCACGCCGTGGAGAACGACACGCAGGTGGACATTACGACCGCCGAGACCGCATATGCGACTCTCAACTTCACTCCCGCGACAACCGGCAAGTATCTGCTCATCTACTGCATCGAATACAAGGGCGACGCCGCCTCCAACAACACGATTAACTGCAAACTCGGCGGCACGGTCCTCGATACCCAATCGTCAACGACGAGGCGTCCGACCGACGACTTCGTATCATTCGCGTCATTTGACGTCGCCTCCTGCGCGGCGAGCGCGCAGACCGCCACCCTCACGGCCCTAAAGACGAGCGCCAACGTCGAGTCTATCCGCCGCGCCCGCATCTATGCCATCCGCCTGAGCGATGGCCGTTTCTCGACCGAGGTCGACAACGCGGCCGACGGGCAGTCGACAACGACTGCCACCGCGTTCCAGCAGAAACTCACGCAATCGTGGACGCCGGTAGCCGGCAACTGGGCCATACTGGGCAGCGCGCGCATCAACATGTCGAGCACGTCCTACCTCGTCAAAGCCCAATCCCAAGTCGACAACGCCACAACGTCCAACACCACCGCGAAAAAGCCTGAAGTCACGAGCTCCTGGTGGAATTTCAACGTCCTCGACGTTCGCAACCTCACCGCCGCCAGCCACTTCGTTGACTTCGACTATGCCACGACGCACGCCAATGGCACTGCGGCTATCAAGTACGCGCATTTCGCGGCCCTGCCGCTTGATGCGACCGGAGGGGGCCTCAGTATACAGACCACGAGCCTGCCTAACGGCCAGCTGTCCGTCGCGTATAGTACAACTCTACAGGCCACCGGCGGCACTACTCCGTACACGTGGGCGGTCTCGTCGGGCAGCCTACCGGCAGGTCTGTCCCTCAATGCCACTACCGGGGCGATTACCGGCACGCCCACAGCGTCCGGCGCGGCGAGCTTCACTGCAAGGGTAACCGACAGCACGAGTGCCACGGCCACTCAAGCGCTGTCAATCGTAGTCCCAGCGGCGTTGTCGATCACCACGGCCAGCCTCGCCGGCGGCCAGGTTGACGTCGATTACAACCAGACGCTTTCCGCGTCCGGCGGCACGACGCCGTACACGTGGGCCATATCGAGTGGCTCGCTGCCCGCCGGCCTGAACCTCAACTCCGGGTCAGGCGCCATCGGCGGATCGCCGACTACTTCGGGCACGTCGAACTTCACTGTTCGCGTGACCGACAGCCAGACGCCCGCCGCCTCGGCCACGAAGGCCCTGTCCATCGCGGTTACCCCACCGGCGCTGATGATAACTACCGACACTCTTGCAAACGCCACCACGGGCGTTGCCTATAGCCAAAGCGTAACCGCCATAGGAGGCTCAACTCCTTACTCGTGGTCCGTCCAGGGCGGTAGCCTGCCCGCGGGGCTTTCGCTGACCTCGGGCGGCTCCATCACCGGCACCGCGACCACCACCGGCACGTCGAATTTCACGGTGAAGGTAACGGATCACGTCTCAGCCACGGCGACGAAGGCGCTGATGATTGTGGTCGTGAATCCGCTGAGCATAACCACCTCGAGCCTGTCAAGTGGACAGGTCAACGTCGCGTACAGCCGTGTCTGACCAGCGATTCTGGCAGGTCAGCCTGTTCTGCGAATCTGCCAGTAGGTTTCCCACAGGCCGCTACTGTAGACCGACGCCAGGGCCATCATCCCTTCGGCGTTTCCCTTGTCCCATCTCA